>Ga0307474_10001551_pt1 | contig 16571 bp, 14 predicted proteins | sample atmos_gasesECM1C_2_FD_203312 | JGI IMG/M metagenome (GOLD analysis project Ga0307474, IMG submission 203312) | Hardwood forest soil microbial communities from Morgan-Monroe State Forest, Indiana, United States - atmos_gasesECM1C_05 | ecosystem: Environmental > Terrestrial > Soil > Temperate... | reverse complement strand
CGAGTTGGCTGGCCGTGCGGCGCGCCGCATGCGCCGATGGAAATCGCCGCGGTTGACGCCAAGACACAAAGATGCTGGAACGCTTTCACGGCCGCTCGTCCTCGTCTTTCGCTGTTGGAAACGTTCCCGAAGTTTCGATTCCAGCTCGGATGGCGAACGGTAGATTCTCGTCGGTCGGGACCCGGTGCTGCCGCATAACGACGAGGCCTGCGACGACTCCGAAAGCGATTTGGGATGCGATAAACCAAGGCCAACTGATGTGGCTCGAAAGCAAAGGATTGAGAAGCTCGATGATTGAGTACAGCAAGCCGGACCAGAGAACCGGACCGATCAGACCACCGAGGATAATCGGCCGGCGCGGAAACATGGGAAGCATCGCGCCGTAGAGAAGGCCCACGAAAATGGATCCGATGCTGTGCAGGAGCAGGGCCATCGCAAAGCTGCCCGAATGAAACGAATTCAGTTGAGAGGTGCTCATCGCCAGCGATTGCGAATAGACAGTAGCGGCAAGGAGGTTGATGGGATACCAGATGCTGCCGGCTTTGAGGACTCCGTAGGTGCAGGCCAGCACGGCCATCGCTACTCCACCAACGACTCCGCCCTTGATGCCCGCCGATACCGGATAGGTTTTGAGGGGAAGCCAGGCGCGAATGAGTTCGGGAGCGATGGGGACGCGTTCGACAACGGTGCGCTTTGTCGTGATGAGGTGTTCATCGAAAACGACCGGTACGGTTTCTTCGTGCTCGTGGGGGAATAGTTCGCGGAACCAGCCGACGCAACCAGCGAGACTCAGGACGACACCGAGGGCGCTGACCGAAACGCTTGTCAGGAGGCCAGCGAACATCAAGGTGAAGCCGAAAGCGAGAGTAATGGGCCACGCGGTTGGCGCGGGTAGATCGATCGCAACCGGAGGGCGGAGACTGTGCTCTCGTTCTTCGATGGATTCCGGCGTTGACATTCGTCTTCCTTCGTCTTCCTCAGCGGCCGAGAACATAGACAACGGTGAAAACAACGACCCACACGGCATCCACGAAATGCCAGTAGAGGGACAGGACGTCGACGCGAGCGGATTGTTCGGGCCCGACGCGGCCGGCGAGTCCAAAGAGCAGCACGATAGTGAGCATGATCAATCCAACGGTGACGTGAAAGCCGTGCAGGCCAACCAGCGAGTAATAAGTGGTTCCAAAAAGATTTGTAGAGATGGTGAGGCCGTGTTCGTAGATGAGGCGGTGCCATTCCTGGCCGGTGCCGAACAGAAAGAGGCCACCGAGCACAATCGTGAGCAGCCACAAGAGCAGGAATGCGCCTCGCCGGCCTCGCTCGAGAAACTTTCCCGCAAAGTGGATCGTCAGGCTACTGGAAAGCAGACAGATGGTGTAGAAGATCGGCGTTTCGAGGACTTCGCGCGGGGTTGGTCCGGAGAGGCTTTTTCCCAGGTAGAAGAGATAGGCCACCACGAAAATCGTGAAGATGGCGGACTCGGCGATGATGAGAGACGCCATGCCCACTTTGGCGCGGTAGGGAAGCTTCCACGCGGCGGACGTTTCCGGCAGCGGAGTCGCGATTGTGCTCATCGATGGGTTCCCTTATTCATAGCGGCTGTCCGGATCTTCGGGGTGTTTCAGATCCCACAACGGCCGGCGGCTCAAAACTGTGGGAACCGAAGCGAAGTTGTAAGCGGGTGGGGGCGAACTTACAGTCCACTCCAGGGTCCAAGCGTCCCAGGGATCGTTTCCCGCTTTGGCCCCCCTGAAGTAAGAAGTAATCAGGTTCGCGACAAACACCAAGATGGCCATGGCCTGGACAAACGTCCCGATGGTCACCAGAAAATTCAAGGTGTCCCACCCGCGGCCGGGCTCGTAGGTGTAAATGCGCCGCGGCATCCCAAGCAAGCCAGGAATGTGCATCAGATCAAAGGTGAGATGGAAGCCGATCAGAAAAAGCCAGAAATGGAGCTTACCCAGGCTTTCGTTGAGCATTCGTCCGGTGATTTTGGGATACCAGTAATAAAAGGCGCCGAAGAGAGCGAACAGAATTCCGCCGACGATCACGTAGTGAAAGTGGGCGACGACAAAGTAGGAGCCGCTGAGTTGCCAGTTGAACGGTGATGAAGACAACATGATGCCGGTAAGGCCGGCAATCAAGAATTGGAAGAGAAAGCCGATGCAGAACAGCATTGGCGTCCGGAACAGAAGCTTGCCTCCCCACATCGTACCCAGCCAATTGAAGATTTTGATTCCGGTCGGAACGCCCACAGCCATCGTCGTAATCGTGAAAAAGCTGTTGGCGTAGGAATTCATTCCGATGGTGAACATGTGGTGCGCCCAAACGCTCATGCTCACAAAAGCGATGCAGACGGTGGCGCCCACCATGACGGGGTAACCGAAAATCGGCTTGCGTGAAAAGACGGGAATGATCTCAGAGACGAAGGCAAAGCAGGGAATGATCAGGACGTAGACTTCGGGGTGTCCAAATATCCAGAAGAAGTGCATCCACAACGTGGCGGAGCCGCCTGCCTGGGTATCGAAGAAATGACCGCCAAGATAGCGATCGACGAGCAGCATGATTTGAGCCGCGGATAGCGGTGAAATCGCGAGCAAGACCATTCCGGACATCACCAAATTCATCCAAGCGAAGAGCGGCATGCGGCCCAGGGTCATGCCCGGGCATCGCATGGAAATAATCGTGGCGATAATGTTGATGGCGGTGGCGATGCTGCCGAAGCCGGACGCCAACAGGGCGATGGTCCAGTAGTCTGAGCTGTTGCCGGGCGAAAAAGCGCGCGAGGCCAAAGGCGCATACGCCCACCACCCCACGTCGGGGGCATTTCCGGCACCGTAGAGCCCATTTCCGCCGAGCAGACTGAAGTACAGAAGCATTCCGCCAAAGGCAGTCAGCCAGAAACTGAAAGCGTTCAGGCGCGGAAAAGCCATGTCTCGCGCACCAACCATCAATGGCACGAGGTAGTTGGCGAAGCCGAAGAGGATCGGCATGGCCACGAAGAAAATCATAGTCGTGCCATGCATGGTGAACAGACGGTTGAATACCTGAGGAGAGATAAAATCGTTGTGCGGCCACATCAACTGGATACGGATAAGCGTCGCTTCCACTCCGCCGACGACGAGAAAGAACAAAGCATAGAGGATGTACAGAACGCCCAGGCGCTTGTGATCGACCGTGGTTACCCATTCATGCAGTACTGAAACCCACGGCCGGTCCGTGTCTGCTGCGGTTCGAATGGCTATGGCATCCGACGACATTTGCTGATTCCCGCTCTCTTTTCTACTGCAGGGTTTCGAGATATCGCACGAGCGCATCCAGGTCTGCGTCGCCTAACTGCATTGCCGGCATGAGGGAGCCCGGCTTGATGGCATCCGGGTTCTGAACCCAGAGCCGAAGATTTTGCGGGGTGTTGTCCGCTGCGCCCGACGCGATCGTTTTGCGGCTCATCAAGTGGGTCAGGTCCGGGCCAAAACGCCCATTACCGTTTGTTCCGTTAATTGCATGGCAGTTCAGACACGCGGTTCTCTCGAAGACGCGCCTTCCTGCGGCTTCTTTGGCGTCATCCATCGCCGGATGTTGCTGTGCGTCGACCCAGGTTTTGAAGTCCGCCGGGGTTTCCACGTACACGCGCAAGAGCATCTTCGCGTGCTGGGTACCGCAGTACTGGGCGCATTGACCAAGAAATAAACCGGTCTCGTGAGGATCGAGCCACGTTCCGTTTACGCGATTCGGAATCAAGTCGGTCTTCCCGGCAAGCTGCGGTATCCAGAAGCTGTGATCGGTGTCGGCGGAAAGCAACTTCAGGAATGTCGGGGTCGGATGCGCCGGGTCGCTGACGGGAATATGGAGTTCGTTGGCGGTGACAACGCCCAGAGTGGGATAGCGAAATTCCCACCAAAACTGGTGGCCAATTGCGGTTATATCGACGGCTTCAGTGGGCTTGGGTGCGTCCTGGATCGCGTGAATGACTCGAGCGGTCGCGAGAAAAAGCACAACCACGATCAGAATGGGGATGATGGTCCAGGCAAGTTCAATCTGTGTGCTTCCATACACTTGCGCGGGCTCGCGCTCGGTATCCCGCGCCCGGGCGCGGAATTTCACGACCGCGTAAGCCAGTAAGCTGAAGACCACAAGGAAAATCAGTCCGGTCACGCTGAGGACGAAGAAAGAGAGATGGCGGATCGAATCCGCCGGCGTCGAGCGCGAATCGAAAATGTTCGGAACCGGATTCGCTTGCGGAGTAGCAGTGCACAATCCGGCTGCGAGGAGCACCCCCGCCAAGAGAAGGGCAATCCCCGTAATTCGGCTGACGATAACCGGCCAATCCGCCTTTTGCATTTTTTCGACGGCCCTCATCAAGCATCCCCACTCAGATTCAGGTGAACCAGCGGTCGGTGACAACAAATCGCAGTAGAGACGAAAATAGTAGAACGCTCATACCATGCAATGCGGTCTCCAGGCAATTGCGTGGGTTGCGGAACCCTACAACCTGCGTTAATTGAGCGCCTTACGGGCGATGAAACAAGCAGCGACGAGCCGCTGCAGACATTCACGCGTCTCTTGGTTGACAAAACTGTCGATCAGCTGTCGGAGAATCGGCACCGAATCGAGGAGCGCTCCGGGACGCGGAAACGCAGCCGCCGTCCGCGCAATTGTGTCCAGGTCAAGACATCGACGTTACCGTCAAATTTCTGGCTTAAATAACGATTGTAAGTATTCTCCCGGCTTGACGCTGCCATTGAAAACAAACCGCCTAGCTGCGGCGCTTCGTGGAATCTGCGGTGGGCAAACATTTGCATATCGGGACAAGTGAGGAAACGGAGATCGCAAGTGACCTACGAACTGGCAACAGCAAGTTCCATTGTGCCAAGAAACGAAACTCGGGCCGGCAAGCCTTTGCGCGTATATCGGACCAAAGACAACGTGCGCTCGATCCCTTCCAGGACGGCGTCGAGTTCCGTCAACCGCAGGGCGGTTGAGACACGAGAGGAGATCCTGAGAAAGGACGCATTAGAGGAGATGTTTGTCGATTCGCGCAATAAATTCCTATCGATGGCGTACTCCATCTTGCGGAACAGAGAAGACGCAGAAGAGGCGGTGCAGGAAGCGTTTCTTTCCGCGCATCTACACTTGCGGAGCTTCGAGGGACGTTCTGCACTGAAAACCTGGCTGACGCGTATCGTGCTAAACGCAGCTCTGATGATGCAGCGCAAGCGCAAACCGGCCGTGACCAAGTCGCTTTCCGAAACCGACGTTTCGAATGACGACGACTGGACAGAGAGTATCCCGGACCTGCATCCGAACCCGGAAATGGTTCATGCAGAACGCGAGACTCTTCAATTCATCGACGGGATCCTGCGAAAAATGAAACCCGCGCTTCGACAGGCATTCACGATGACCTATTACGATGATCTTTCGGGAGCGGAGGCCTCGGCCAAGCTGCGCGTTTCCTGCGGGACTTTCAAGGCGCGGCTGTTTCGTGCACGACGACAGCTGCTGGATAGAACCGAGCGCGCGCTTGTCAGTCCCCTGCACAGGATGCCCACGTCACTGTCCGAATCATGGCGACGTAAGGGAGTCCAGATTCCAGGAACCTGAGTCGGTGATCGACGACGAACGGCTGGGGATTTTCGTCTAGCCCAGAGCCTGCTTTGGCTTTTCGTCGGGGAGGTCATGTCGAGGTCGACTGAACAAACAGGGCCAACCGCTCGCCCACGCCACGCTGCGAGGACAAGCTGGACACCGATGTTCACTTCCGATTTTCGACTCAGTCCTGCGAATGGTCAGTCGGCGGCGTAATGCCAAGACGCTTCATTTTGTAAAAAAGGGTGGTGCGCTTCAAACCAAGTCTGGCAGCTGCGCCTCGCGGACCACCGAGTTTCCAGTTGGCGCGTTGGCAAGCGGCGAGAATTTCTCTACGGACCTTGTCTTCAAGGGTTGGGTTTGAAACCCCGGACTCGGACTCCAGTGGCTCGTAGCTTTCGAGAGGCGCCGGTTCAAAGACGCCGTCATTCGAAAGGATAACTCCGCGTGCGATGTAGTTTTGGAGTTCTCGAACGTTACCCGGCCAATGGTGGCGCACTAAGGACCGCATGGTTTCCTGAGGAATCGATTCGATCGTTTTGTCCATCGACGCTGCAAACTGTCGAACGAAATATTCCACCAGCTCGGGAATGTCGGCTTTCCTTTCGCGCAAGGGTGGCAGATAAATCGGGAAAACATTCAACCGGTAGTACAAGTCCTCACGGAATTCACGATCCTGAGCCATTCGCTTCAAGTCCTGGTTGGTCGCGGCGACGACACGAACATCGACTCGCGTTGTGCGCGTACTGCCGACTGCCTCAAACTCACGCTCCTGCAAGACACGCAGCATCTTGGGCTGAAGCTCTAAGGGCATATCTCCCACTTCATCAAGGAACAGGGTTCCCTCATCCGCCAGCGCGAAGCGGCCGACACGAGAGCTGACGGCGCCGGTAAAGGCTCCGCGTTCGTGCCCGAACAGCTCGCTCTCAAGCAGGCCGGCGGGGATTGCCGCGCAATTCACCTTCACAAGGCTTCGGTCCCGGCGGGGGCTGAACTCGTGGATCGCGCGAGCGATGACTTCTTTTCCGGTGCCAGTTTCGCCCGCGATCATGACCGTCATATTCGTGGGCGCAACCGCTTCGACCAGAGCGAGGATGCCGCGGAGACTCCCGCGTCGACCTACAATTGTTTCTACAAACGGAAGTTCTTTGGGATCCCTCCGGGCGCGTAGCTCTCCAGTACGATAGAAAGGCCCATTCATTGGCACGTTTCCCGCATTTTCGTGATATTGGTTCACCGAATTAGAAGCCGAGTACATTTTTCACCCCTAAGGCCGCACCCAACGCTCCCGCAAGTCAAAGAGCGCGGGTCTACTTGAGTCCCTTCTCAGACTGTCTTTCCACCCGTTGCCTGCGGATCCACTCTCGGATGTATGCAGTACAATTCTTCAACTTGATAGAGTCCGCTTCCCACTTCTCAAGCGATTTCACCGCCTCGCCGTCCACCGACCTCAAATCGGTCAAGTCCAGGACGATACGGGCACCCTTTTTCTCGGCGCTGATCACTGCCTCTATTTCGGCCACGTTCTCCGCATCCAATTCACCGCTGACTCGAAAGACCGCCTCACCGTTTGCGTTCCTCGTGATCCTCAGCATCTGATTCCTCATCGAGACCGCATCCAGTGCAGTGTGAAGCGCAATTGACGTTCCAATCGCAAGTGGTTGAAAACAGAGACTCTTTGTGTCTGGATGAACGCCGAAGTTTCGACAATTGGCGAGGCTCTAGACAAAACGCCGCCCGCACAATGTCCATACGGTGACTCGCTAAGAACGACGATAACCCAGCACTCCACAATGAATCGAATGCAGTTAGGGCTGGACGGGTCTCGACGTGCAGCCATCGCTTAGCCGTCGGACTCGGAGGAAGATCGATACCTCGATGTGCGGGTGCCCAACGTTTGGGTGCCCGGCATGTGGGTGTATGATGCGCGCCATGTCCGCTCCACGACAGGAATCCGAACCGCTGAACATTCAAGTACTTGTCGACTCGATTCCCTCGCTTATTCACACTGCCCGGCCTGACGGCTACCTCGATTATTTCAATAAGCGCTGGCTGGAGTACCTGGGCGTCACTCTGGACAAAGTGGCGGGCTGGAATTGGACGGCCTTTATTCACCCTGAAGACCTCGACGGGATCGTTACTGAGTGGCGGGCCTGCCTTGCTAGCGGAGAAAACTTCGAATATGAAACTCGCGTCCTTAGGTCGAATGGGGACTACCGCTGGATGTTCCACCGGAAAGTGCCGCTTCGTGATGCGAACGGCAACATTGTCAAGTGGTATGGGTCGAGCCTGGATATTGACGAGCGCAAGACAGCGGCAGAACAGCTCGTTCGCAACGCCGAGGAGCTGCAGAGAAGCGAGTTTTACCTCGCCGAAGGGCAGCGGCTTGCCCACATAGGAAGCTGGGCGTTTGATCCCGACGGTTTCTACTATTGGTCTCCCGAACTATTTCGGATGCACGGACTGGATCCGAGTAGCAAACCGCCCAGCGTTCAAGAATACCTAGAGCGGGTTCACCCACACGATCGCGAGTCCATGGAACACCTGGTCAAGGGAATCGTGGCGCAAGCTTCGCCCTTCGACGCCACAAAGCGCATCGTGCGTCCCAGTGGTGAGGTCCGGTACATTCGCTGCGTCGGTGCTCCTGCTCAAGAACATCAAAAGGTTAAAAAGTACGTTGGCAGTGCGATGGACGTTACCGAGCATGAGCTTCTGACCCAAGAACTCCATAGGCGCGAAGCGTACCTCACGGAAGCACAAAAACTCAGTCAGACGGGCAGCTTCGGATGGAAACCTGATACCGGCGAGACGGTTTGGTCGGATGAAACTTACCGTATTTTCGAGTACGAACGCTCTCTCAAGCCGACGATAAATTCAGTGGCGCAGCGCGTCCATCCCGAGGACCGCGCTGACTTCGAAGAGGTCACTCAAGGCGCCCTCGCGGGAGCACCCGACTTCGAGCACGCCTATCGTCTGCTATTGCCCGATAGGCGAGTCAAGCACGTCCACGCCATAGCTCACGCTTTACCCGACGCGTCTGGGCTTCGCGAATTCGTCGGGGCGGTGACCGATATCACCGATAGTCGGCGCGCCGAAGACAAAATCCGCGAGCACGAAGCGGGCCTTCGACAAATCCTGGACCTCGCGCCGCAACTTGTCGCTGTATTCGGACCGGACAGCGAACGCCTTTACGCCAACCGGATTCTGCTCGATTACCTCGGCCTTACCCTTGGAGAGTGGAGGGAGAAATTCAAGAGCGCAGTTCCGAGCTACCACACCGAGTTCGTTCATCCCGATGACTGGGACCGGGTTACCGACTACTCGGCTAATGCTGTCTCTCATGGCGCTGCTTTCGAGTTGGAGATGAGACTGCGCAAGGGCGACGGAAGTTATCGCTGGTTCCTGGCCCGGTACAACCCACTGCACGACGACGAGGGGCAGATTACCCGATGGTACGTCACCGGGACTGATATCGAAGACCGCAAGCAAGCGGAAGACAGGCTTCGTCTGGAGAACGTGGCCCTGCGCGAAGAAATCGACAAAGCGTCCATGTTTGAAGAGATCGTCGGAACATCTCCGGCTCTGAAAGGGGTACTCTCGCGCGTTTCCAAAGTCGCGCGCAGCGATTCCACGGTTCTCATCACTGGGGAAACAGGCACTGGCAAGGAGCTTGTTGCGCGCGCCATACACCGAAGATCGGATCGCGCTTCGCGCGCATTCGTCAGCGTCAACTGTGCGGCAATTCCTCGTGATCTTATCGCTTCCGAGCTGTTCGGCCATGAGAAGGGCGCCTTCACAGGCGCAACTCAGCAGCGCTTGGGCAGGTTCGAGCTGGCGAGTGGTGGCACTATATTCCTCGACGAAGTTGGTGAGCTTCCGGCTGAGACCCAGATCGCACTCCTGCGCGTCTTGCAGGAGCATGAGTTTGAGCGCGTCGGCGGCAATCGTCGAATTCACGCGGATGTTCGCGTCATCGCGGCTACGAACCGGGACTTGCAGGCCGCCATCGGCGCTGGGTCTTTCCGCAGTGATTTGTTCTATCGGCTACATGTCTTCCCGATTGCAATTCCTCCTCTTCGAGAACGAACAGAAGACATTCCACTGCTGGTGGAATACTTTGTCGATCGCTATGCGCGAAAAGCGGGTAAGAAGATACAAAGCATCAGCAAGAAGACGCTCCGGTTGCTTCAGTCTTATCCTTGGCCTGGAAACATCCGTGAACTGCAGAACGTTATCGAGCGATCCGTAATACTTTGCGAAACGGAGATTTTCTCGATCGATGAAAATTGGCTACCTCAGCAGCCTGTGCTTGCAGAAGATTCGAAACAGCAGGTTGAGCTTCCGCGCCGACTCCTGGCGCAAGAGAAGAGCATGATTGAGGCGGCACTGATGGAGACCCGCGGGCGCGTGTCGGGACCTAGCGGAGCCGCAGCCAAGCTGGGGATACCGCGGTCTACGCTGGAATCAAAGATTCGGTCACTGAAGATCAACAAGAATCGCTTCAGGACCAGGCAGGGGACTTGAGGGCGCCCGCTTCGCAGGTTCGGGGGAACAGGGAGTGCAATTTATTTTCGGAGTTTGGCGTACTCGGGCTTGGTTGCTGATAGATGGGAATGTCGGGATCGGCGTTCTTCCACAAATCCAAAAACGTCTCGTAGGACTTCCGTGCAGCTTCATCGCCCATGATCTTCTGCGCGCGGGCAAGCTGGAGCCGAGCCAAGGGTCCCGTGACATGTCTGACGGCGATACCGGGATTGTCGATCAGCTTTTGGAACTGGGCCGCGGCGGATCGGCAGTCGCCGAGATCGAGATATGCGAGTCCGCGGATGTAGGCGGGGTACACAGAATCGACCGATCCGGTAAACGCCAGCTCGTACTTGGAAGCGCCGCGGAGCAGATCGATGGCTGCCGCCGGATCGTGTTGCCGCAGCTTGACCGAGGCCCGGAGTGTGGGAATGAAGTAATGTTGCACGAAGCGCTGTGTGTCGCTAATCCCTTGCGACGACCAGCACCACGAATGAGCCCGGCTTCATCTTGCCGCGGCGTTCGCCGGGTGCCGGTGGATCGAATTCTGCCGCAGGAAGAAAGATATTGTGTGTTTTCAGATCCAGTCCCATGGTGCGTGCCGATTTTTTGGTCGAAACAGTGGCAACAGTTGTGTATTTGTCGGGCCCGTCTTCGTGAGCGACCGTAAGATTTCCATCTCCGGTTGAAGCGAATGCCAAGTCTGTTCCGGGATCGAAGGCGTTCGCGTCCACGCCGTCGCCGATCGGAACAGTAGCCACAACTTTCCCATCGTCCGCATTGAACACCGCCATCAACTTGTTGTCACATCCCGCAAAGAGGCGTCGCGATTTCCAGTCTGCGGCGAGCCCTGAAGGCTCCTGACAAGGCGCCATCGGCCACCGGTTTAGGACCGTAAGAGTCTTCGAATCGAAGTGGACCAGTTCGGACTTGTCTTCGATGTTGACGTAAATATTTCCTTTGCCGTCAGCGACGGCGAATTCGGGCTTGCCACCCAGCACGAGCGTTCCCGCCACCGTGCTGTCCGCCACGTTGATTGCGGTTGTATCCTGGCTGCGGCCGTTCATCGTAAAAATTCGTTTTGTAGCTGGATCGTAGACGATGGCGTCCGGATTAGTTCCAGTCTTGACCGTGGCCTCGGTTTTAAGCGTTTTCAAATCGAAAACCGTGACAGTGTTTGCGCGTCCATTGCTCGTGAATCCACGCCCTGCATCGGCCGCGATGGCAATACCATGTACACCTTGCGTGTCCGGAATGTCGCCCACGACCTTGCCGCTATCGGCGTCGAGTACCACGACGTGGGTGCCGTGCGAGACATAAACACGCCGCGCGGCGCTATCGACACCTACATAGTCCCAACCTTCATCACCACCGACGGAGATTGTTTTGATTACGCGATAACCTCCGGCGGCCGACTCAGCTATTTGCGGTGCCGCAACTGCGAGAGTAACGAGAAGCGCGAGTCCGTATTTCCTTTGCATGACGTCAAAACTCCTTCTCACCAACGGTTCAAGACAATGTCGGTGTACTCGTCTGAAGATAAACGGACCATTAACCGCGGCTCCCAGCGTTGTTGAGAATCCACCGCGCAGAGTTGTGCTCTGCGTCATCGGAAGGCTTATGATCTCGATATGCGGGTGCTACTGGTCGAAGACGACACGCGAATCGCGCACTTCGTGGCAAAGGGACTCCGCGAACAGTCCTACGCAGTGGATGTAGCGGTTAGCGGAGAAGAGGCGCTCTATCAAGTAGCGATCAACACGTACGATGTGGTGATCCTTGACGTAATGATACCCGCGCCGGATGGCTTTGCGGTTTGCAAAGAGCTGCGGCGAACAGGTCATCGTATGCCGGTGCTTATGCTCACCGCGCGGGATGCGGTCGAAGATCGCGTCGAAGGCCTTGACCGCGGGGCGGACGATTACCTGACCAAGCCGTTCGAATTCCGCGAGCTACTTGCGCGACTTCGCGCTCTCTTGCGCCGACCTTCGGCGCTTCAACCGGCTACTCTCTCCGTCGCCGACTTGGTGGTCGACACAGCAGGACAAGGCGTGTCGCGAAGCGGCAAGTCGATCTCGCTAACGGCGAAGGAATATGCGCTCGTGGAATTTCTTGCACGAAATGCAGGACGAGTTGTCGGCCGCGCCGAGATTGCCGAGCATGTATGGGACGAGGAATTCGATCCGTTTTCGAACCTGATCGAAGTCTACGTCAACCGCGTGAGGCGCAAGATCGACACGAGGGGAGCCAAGCCACTGCTGCACACCCGGCGCGGAGCTGGCTATGTTCTGTCTTCAGACGTAAGCGCGGAAGGGAAAGCTTCCGACGCCCGGCATCGCGACGATGTTTAGCTCGGTCCGCATTCGCCTGACGGTCTGGTACACAGCCGCTATGGCTGCCATCCTGATCCTTCTCGCGTCGGTAACCTATTTCATCATTCGGCAGAACGTAGGCGCTCGCGCCGACGTTCAAGCCGTCGAACTGGCCGATACGTTCCTCAGTACCGTAAACGCGGAGATGGGTGATGCCACGAAGCCCGATGGCCTCGACGAAGGAGTGGCCGCCGCAATTTCTGAGCACCGCTTCCGCGACGTTGTATTCGCCGTGTTCGATCCCGATGGCACCTTGATTGGCATGTCGGAATGGTTCCCGGAAGACCGGCGTCACAGCGAATGGAAGCGCGGCGCTCTGATCGCTCCGCTAAAAGCGACCCTCACCGCACCGGGGCCGTTTCAGTCTATGCAATTCGCGGGACACATTTATCGTGTTTACGTTCGGCACTTTTCTTTGGCACAGCAATCTGCCACTCTCGTTGTTCTGCAGTCTCTTTTTCACCAACACGAATTCCTGGAAACGCTTGCCGGAACATTCGCCGTCGTAATTCCGCTGACACTCCTTTTGGCTGGCGCCGGCGGCTACTTTCTGGCTCGCAGCAACCTCTCTCCAGTCGTGGCGATGAGTGAACAAGCAAGATGGATTGGCGCCGAAAATCTGGAAGCGCGCTTAGGCGTCAAAAATCCCGATGACGAGCTCGGCCACCTCGCGCGGTCCTTTAACGGACTACTGGATCGGCTCAGCGCTTCATTCGATCGCCAAAAGCGATTCGTCGCGGACGCGTCACACGAATTACGGACACCGGTAGCCATTCTTTGCGGTGAAACCGAAGTGGCGCTGGGCAAAGAGGGTCGTAGCGAGCAGGAATATAGAGAGGCGCTTCAAATTCTTGCCGACGAATCGAAGCGCCTGAAGCGCATCGTCGAGGACCTCTTCACGCTGGCGCGCGCCGACGCCGGCCAATATCCGCTTTCCTATACTGATTTCTATCTCGACGAGGCCGCCGCGGAATGTGCGAAGAATGTGCGGACGCTGGCGGCGGCCAGGCACATCACGGTCACCTGTGAACCCGGTGGAGAGGCATTGATCCGAGCCGACGAGGCGCTCGTACGTCGCATGCTGATCAATCTGCTCGACAACGCCATGAAGTACACGCCCAGTGGTGGCTCGGTGTCATTGCACGTCGAAGAACGCGACGGCGCGTACCACCTGAGCGTCACAGATTCGGGTCCAGGTATTCCAACCGAATTTCAGTCGCGAATTTTTGAGCGATTCTTTCGCGTCGATAAAGCGCGCTCTCGCAAGGAGCAGGACGGCGGGGGCGCCGGCCTTGGTCTATCCATCGGCGCATGGATCGCAGGCGCTCACAACGGCAAACTCGAGCTGACAAGTTCCACTTCCGAGGGGAGCACTTTCACAGCCGTACTCCCGAAGTACCCTCCTTCGAGTTAATCCTCCATTTAGGTTGATAACGATAGCGTTTCCAGGCGGCTCATCTCGCCGCGCAAATCATGCGCCGGCTGCAACGCTATCTCTGCTACCTCAGTGTTGGCTGCGGAACGCTCCTGCTCGCGGTGTCCGCTGTCGGACAGCAAAAGGCACCCGCCGATCCATCGCCACTCCGCCTCACCCTCGCGGATGCGCTCCACCGCGCGCGCAGCAACAGCGTTGTCTATCAGGCCGCGGTGACGGATGCGCTGATCGCTCGCGAAGACAAAAAGCAGGCCGTCACCGGTTTGCTGCCAACCGTCAATTACAACAATTCGGCGATCTATACGCAGGGAACCGGCGTCGATGATCAGGTCAAGTTCATCGCCAACAATGCGATCCACGAATACATCAGCCAGGGAAATGTTCATCAGACCCTTGATATTGCGGGCATCGCCGAGGCTCGCCGAGCAGCCGCGAATGCTTCTGTCGCCAAGGCCCGGGCGGAAATTGCTTCTCGCGGTCTGGTGGTCACGGTCGTTCAGAGCTATTACGGCGTCGCCGCCGCCACGAAAAAGCTCGACGTCGCCCAAAAAGCCGCCGAGGAAGGCGATCGCTTCCTAAGCCTGACTAATGATCTTGAGAAGGGCGGCGAGGTCGCACACTCCGACGTCATCAAGGCGGAACTTCAGGCAAACGACCGCCGACGGCAGTTGCAGGAAGCAAAGCTAGCGTTGCTCAACGCGCGTCTCGACCTCTCTGTCTTAATTTTTCCAGGCTTCGACGACAACTACGAACTCGCCGACGATCTCCACGCTCCGGTCGCACTAGCTACTCCCGCGGAAATTGAAGCGCGTGCCTCTCGCGACAATCCCGATATCAAAGCCGCACTGGAAACCGTGAACGCCGCAGGTCACGGAGTGTCTGCCGCCAGGGCGGGCTATCTGCCTGCGTTGGATCTGGACTATTTCTACGGAATTGATGCCACCCACTTCGCGACACGAACCAACGGCATATCCAATCTGGGCTCATCCGCGGTCGCGACTCTGAGCATCCCTGTTTGGAACTGGGGCACAACGCAAAGCAAGATCAAGCAGGCCGAATTCCAGCGTGACCAGTCTCAGCGCGAGCTTTCGCTAGCCCAAAGGAAGCTCCTCGCGGAGCTGAAATCGCTCTATGCAGAAGCTCAAACTGCCGCCGATGAACTCTCGAACTTGCAACGCTCCGCGGAACTCGGAACGGAGAGCCTCCGCCTGATCACGCTCCGTTACAAGAATGGCGAATCGACGGTGCTCGAAGTGGTCGATGCTCAGAACACCGCAACGCTCGCCGACGCGGCCTATGAAGACGGCGCGCTCCGCTATCGCGTTGCACTCGCAAATCTTCAAACACTTACCGGAGAACTGACGACGCCATGAAAGCCTGGTGCGGAGTGTTCCTTGCGCTCTCTGTGCTCGCCGGTTGCGGCTCCGCTGAAAAAGAAAAAGAGCCGGTCGTGACCGTACAGACACAACCTGCCGAACGACAGTCTGTTTCGCAGTTTGTGTCGGCAGAGGCTGTAGTGTTTCCACTGAAACAGGCAACTGTATCGCCGAAAATCACCTCGACGATCGCAGATTTCAAGGTCCAACGCGGGTCGCGTGTGAAGAGGGGTCAGCTGCTCGCAATTTTGGAAAACAAAGACCTCGCCGCGCAAGCCCAAGCGAGCCAAGGCGACTTCGAACAAGCCGACGCGAATTATGCCATCACGGTGAACGCAGGGGTTCCTCAGCAAATCCAAAAGGCGGAGCTTGATGCCGCGGCGGCCAAGTCTGCTTTTGACGCGGCGCAAAAAGTCTTCGACAGTCGTAAGGATCTCTTTCAACAAGGCGCGATTCCGCGACGCGATTTCGACAGTGCGGATGTCGCGTTGGCTCAAGCGCGCAGCCAGAATGAGCAGGCGCAAAAGCAACTCGCAGACCTGCAACGAATGGGAAAAGAACAATTGCTCAAGGCTGCCGAGGGAACGAAAGAGTCTGCCGAAGGTCACTATCACGCGGCAACAGCTCAGCTGAGCTACTCCGAGATTCGGAGTCCCATCGATGGCGTGGTCACCGACCGCCCTCTGTACGTCGGCGATTTGGCCATCGCCAACCAGCCGGTTCTAACCGTGATGGACATTTCAGCTCTCGTCGCCAAAGCCCACATTCCACAAACTGACGCGACACAATTGAAAGTCGGCGACTCAGCACAAATTAAAATTGAAGGCGATCAAGAACCTGTCGACGCGCGGGTCACCCTTGTGAGTCCTGCGCTGGACACCGGCAGCACCACCGTCGAAGTCTGGGTCGAAACTCGTAAACCCAGCGCCTACCTCAAACCTGGAATGAGCGTCGGCATCGCGATCACCGCAAAGACAATTAAAGACGCCATCGTCGCTCCGTCGAGCGCGGTCTTCAAGAACGCGGACGGGACGTATTACGTGCTCGTTGCCGGAACAGACAAGAAGGCCCACGAGAAACCTGTCCAACTCGGCGTCAGAAATCCTGAGCTAACACAAATTACGGGTGGCGTTAACGCAGGCGATCCGATCGTCGTCTCTGGCGGCTATGCGCTGCCCGATGGCACAGCGATCGAGATCGAAAAGCCGTCAGCCGGCGACAAAAACAGCAAAGACCAACCAAGCGCGCAGCCGGAGAAGGACAAGGACTAGCCGGCGT
>Ga0307474_10001548_pt1 | contig 16607 bp, 21 predicted proteins | sample atmos_gasesECM1C_2_FD_203312 | JGI IMG/M metagenome (GOLD analysis project Ga0307474, IMG submission 203312) | Hardwood forest soil microbial communities from Morgan-Monroe State Forest, Indiana, United States - atmos_gasesECM1C_05 | ecosystem: Environmental > Terrestrial > Soil > Temperate... | reverse complement strand
ATTGCGGCGATCAGGGCCATGCGTAGCTTCATTTCCATCTCCTATTTTTAGTCCGGGCTATTCGTTCCGCGCTACCTAACAATCCAACCCAAGAATCGTATCGAACGCCAGCAACAGATGCAATTCGCGCGGATATTTCTCCCGCTTCCGGCGCTTCGCAAGTAGCAAGGCCCGGCGCCGTGTGATAGGTTTTGCTCGTGAACACATTTTCAGGCAATGTGATTGCGCGGGGACGGAAATCGAAATGAGTGGCAACCGCAATTCGACCCTGAGCGAAACCATTCATTTCGAGGCCTTGCGCCGGGAAATGGTTGCGCTTCAGATTCGCGACCGCGGTGTGCGCTCCGAGCGCGTCCTGTCCGCCATGTCCGCGGTGCCGCGCCACGAATTTGTTCCGGCGAACCAAATGGCTGCGGCTTACTCCGATCAAGCGTTGCCCATCGGCGATGGACAAACGATTTCGCAACCCTACGTTGTTGCCGCGATGACCCAGGCCCTGTCGCTGACCGGCCTGGAGCGTGTGCTCGAAATTGGCGGCGGTTCAGGGTATCAGGCTGCCGTGCTTTCGGTTCTCGCGCGTGAAGTCGTTGCGATCGAGTTTGTTCCGCAACTGGCCGTGGCGGCCCGCGACCGACTTGCCCGTCTCGGCTATTCCAATGTGCGAGTCGAGCAGGGAGACGGTTCCTTGGGATGGCCGGCCCGCGCCCCCTATGATGCGATTCTGGTGGCGGCAGCTGCGCCGGATATTCCTGCTCCGTTGGTTGAACAATTGGCGGAGGGCGGTCGGCTCATTATTCCCGTGGGCCCCATCGAAGAACAGAATCTGTTGCGCGTGGTGAAACGCGGCGGCCAGACGTTTCAGGAAATTTTGTTCGCTTGCCGTTTCGTGCCGCTGCGCGGGCGCTATGGCTGGCGCCAAGATCTCCGGAGCACTACACCGGAATGAATTCCCAAGGCGACACCACGTCCAGTGCCCATTCTGCGGCCGTTTCCGTTCCCGATCTTTCGATTGTAATTCCGGCCTACAACGAAGAGGCGCGCCTGCCGCGCGCGCTCGGCCGCATCCGCGATTATTTTTCTCACCCGCGGTCGCCATTTTCTCTCGATCGAATCGAAATTTTGGTGGTGGACGATGGATCCACGGATTGGACGCCGCGTATCGTGGAGGAATGGTCTCGCACCATGCCTGCGCTGCGCCTGGTCTCGAACGGCGATAATCGCGGCAAAGGGTACAGCGTCCGTCACGGCATGCTCGAAGCCCGCGGCCGCCTGGCGCTTTTCACCGACGCCGACCTCTCTTCGCCTATCGAGGAACTAGAAAAACTTCTGATCGCAATCGAGATGGGAAACGACGCCGCCATCGGCTCGCGCGCGCTCGACCGCTCGCTCATCTTTGGCCGCCAGTCACGGATGCGCGAACTCGCCGGGATGATCTTCAACGCATTCGTGCGGGCCTTCACCGGCTTGCAGTTTCACGATACCCAGTGCGGATTCAAGATTTTCGTTCGCGATCGCTCGCGGCGCATCTTTGAGCAACAGCGCATCGAAGGCTTCGGTTTCGACCCCGAAGTTTTATTCCTGACTAAACGCCACGGCCTGCGCACGGCGGAAATTCCAGTGCGTTGGGCGCACGACGCCGCCACCAAAGTGCACGTCGTGCGCGATAGTCTGCTGATGTTCGGAGATCTGGTCTACATCCGCTGGAACTGGCTGGTGGGGCGCTACCCGAAAGGCGTCCGGATCAATGCGCCGAACGCCCCTGCGGATCACTAAAACCTTACTGACCGCTCTTGGCCTTCTCCGCGGTCGGGGGGAGCAGCTTGTTCATCCGCAGGTACATTGCTTCCGTGCCGTAGTGGTCCGCGAAACTGCTGACGTAGATCATCATCACCGCGGCTCGAGATAATTTGTGATCGCCAAAAAGAACCATTTGCTCGCCAAGATTTGCGTCATCCAGTTTGGCCGTGGCCTGGGTGCAGAAGTCAAACGACGCTTTCAACGCCGGCACCAATTTATCTTTCGGGTCGGTTTCGGCTAGTTTCGGCGTATCGGGCGCCGTCGTTCCCGATAGTTTCGAACACACCAAATTGTTGAAGCCGGTTATATGCACGATCAAATGGCCAAAGGTCATTTGCTCCGGTGTCGGACTATAGCTGTATTTATCGGCCGGCATCTCTTCCGCCGCCGCGACGATGTTCTTCGCACTGCGGGCCAGGCTCGCTCTTAACATGTTGGAAACCGGGTTAGTCTCCGGCGGAGCGGCGTCCTGTGCTGCAGCCACGAACGGCATCAGACCCAGTACCAATATCCCCAGCAGCATCTTCTTCATGTTTTCCTCCCGAATAGCCCCGCAGCAGCATAGTCCCGCCCGACACAGCCGACAAGCAATTTGAACTCGCGAAAAAGCTAGTTTCTTATTTTCGAGTCGCATCCACTTGGACGTTGGACTTTATTATACAAAGTACTTGACAGACAGCGAAAGTCGTTGCTATCCTCCACCCATGGCTTTGCCCCATCCTGTCTTTCGGCGTTCCACTCCGCTCGCCATCGACGATCACGCTCGCGACAACCTGCGCTTCATCCGCGAAACGATGGAGCGGGCCACTTCGTTTACCGCTGTTCCGGGTTGGGGTGGCGTGGCCATGGGTATCACGGCACTGGGAGCCGCATCGATCGCCGCACGGCAAACCTCGCAACATGCCTGGCTGCTGACCTGGGTGGCGGAAGCCTTTGTCGCGATTGGAATCGCCTGCTGGACCACCTATTCGAAGGCGCGGCGCGCCAACACTCCGCTAGTCACCGGTCCCGCACGGCGCTTCGCCTACAGTTTTGCGCCACCTCTTTTCGTGGGAGCGCTTCTGACTGTCGTGCACCTGCGTTCTCACGAAATCGGCATCATCCCCGGCCAGTGGCTGATGCTCTATGGCGCCGGAGTGGTAACGGGAGGCGCGTTCTCCATTCGCATCGTGCCGCTGATGGGCTTGTGCTTTATGGTATTGGGTGCGGTCGCGCTGTTTTTCCCGTCGGCCTGGGGCAACTCGTTTCTGGCAGCAGGCTTCGGGGCGTTACACATTATTTTTGGCGCAGTCATTGCGAGGAAATATGGCGGGTAAATCGGCAGCGTATCGTTCCGAACAGCAACTAAACGAGAGGGAAGAGCGTGCGAAGCGCGCGACCCCGACGTACGTTCCGGAAGCCAGCGCCACGAGTCTCGACCGGCTGATCCACGAACGTACCCGCCTGGCCATTGTCAGCGCGCTGGCGGTGAATAAATCGCTGACGTTCAGCGAGCTGAAGCAATTGTTGCGCGCGACCGACGGCAATCTTAGTGTCCACGCCCGCAAGCTGGAAGACGCTGGCTATGTTTCCTGCACGAAATCCTTCGACGGCCGCATGCCCAAGACCGAATACAGCCTCAGTACGGCAGGTCGAAAGGCGCTGGAAAAATATCTTAGCCACATGGAAGCTTTAATTCAGGCGACGCGGGAAAAATAAAATTCATATATTTTTTGCGAGAATACTCTATGAACAAAAGTACTTTGGAGCTGGTGCCGCAAACCCAAATCCATGTTGCCATCCTTCTCGACGGGAATGGCCGCTGGGCGGCCGCGCATGGTCTTCGGAGATCCGAAGGTCACCGCGCCGGCGTTGAAGCCGTTCGGCGAGTGGTTCGCGCCGCGCCGGCGATGGGCATCAGCACCCTCACCCTTTACGCTTTCTCATCTGACAACTGGGGCCGCCCTCTCAGTGAAGTGGCTTCGCTTCTCACTCTGCTCGAGGAATATTTGCGAAACGAAGCGCCGAAGTGCGCCGCCGAAAACGTCCGATTGCGAGTCATTGGCCGCCGCGACCGCATCCCGCCGACGCTCGCCGAAGCGATCCAAACGGCGGAGCGCCTGACCGCCAATTGTCGCGGCTTGCAGCTGCGTATCGCCCTCGATTATTCCTCGCGCGACGCCATCCTCCGTGCGGCCTGCTGGATGCTTTCCAGCACCGAAGTCTCCGAGCGTGAATTCGCCAAACGCCTGGGCGAAGTCACCCATGCCACCGGCCCGGCGCTCGATGTGGATCTGCTGATTCGCACCGGCGGCGATCGGCGGCTCAGCGACTTTATGTTGTGGGAATGTGCCTACGCCGAATTATTTTTCACCGCGCGGATGTGGCCCGATTTTACCGCCGAGGACTTGGTCGCAGCCGTCGAGGATTTCCGCGGCCGTGAACGCCGTTTCGGCCTGCTCCCGGAAGCCGCAGCGAGCTAAGAGCAAATCGAGCGAGTTGCCGTCATCGGTTCAACGCAGGTTCAACGCCGGCCAACCATTTCAAATGCGCGCCGAATCACCCGGATAGCGATGGGCGTCAGCGCAAATTTCTCTAGTTCCTCTTCGCCCGCCCAGGCCACATCGATCACATCGCTGGCTGCTCGCGCTTCGCCGGAAACCATTTCGCACAAATAGTCCAGGATTACAAAGTGATACCTGATTCGTCCGCTCTCGCCGGGGATCACTCGTTCGAAGACTTCAATTAATTCCAAGACCCGCACTTCGATTCCGGTTTCTTCCGCCAATTCACGGCGAACGCCCTCTACAATCGATTCGCCCAGTTCCAGCATTCCGCCCGGAATCGACCACTGGCCCTCCAGCGGTGCACTCCCGCGCCGAATCAACAGCGTACGGCCTCCGGCGATGACCACTCCGCCCACTCCCACCAGCGGCCTATCCGGATACTCACGCGGACTTGGCACGGTCTCCCGTCACTTTTTCCATTTTCGAATCATCACGAAAAATCCCATTGCGCGAAAGCCTACCACTCGCGGTATATAATAGCCCCCGAATCAGTCCTACTCCCAGGAAGGAGAGAACAGCCGTGACCCGATGTCCGAAATGCGACACTGAACTCGATCTCGATGAAGACGAAGTGGAAGAAGGCGAAATCGTGCCGTGCACCGAATGTGACGCGGAACTCGAAGTCACCCAGACGCATCCAATTCATCTCATCGTGATCTCTGATGACGAAGATGAAGACGAGGATGACGACGAAGCCGATTCGGTAGTGGGAAAAGAAATCGAAGAAGATGACGAAGACGATGAAGATGAAGAGGAAACGCTGGATGACGAAGCGGAAGAGGATGAAGAGTAAAAATCACCCGATCGATGATCTAGCGATGTAGCCGCGTGCTCAAAGCCTGCTTCCAGCCGCGCAGCAAAGCTCTAAAAGGAAACGATGAAGACCCCGGGGGTTGTTCGATTTTTGGTTTTAGGAATTTTGGCGTGTGCCATCGCAATTTCGGCGTTGGGCCAGGAACAAACCAAGGAACAGAAACGAGCCGAAGCCCAGCTTCGGGTGCTGCACGGCAGCGTGATCGACAAAGCCGAAAACCCGATCCCATCCAGCGTCGTATATTTAAAAAACGTAAAATCGCAGGCGGTTAAAACCTACATCGCCGACGAGTCCGGAAATTATCGTTTCAGTGGCCTCGATCCCAACGTGGACTACGAAATTCACGCGGAGCACGATGACCTCAGCTCCCCGGTGCGCACCATCTCCAGCTTTGACAGCCGCCGCGACATCGAAGTGACCCTGAAACTTTCGCGCAAAAAAGCGGCCAACTAGCCCGGCGCAATTCTTCCTGGCCGTGCCGATCGTCGCCGGACGGCCCTTCGATTCCTAGTCCATCATCACTTCATCCACGTAGCACCACTTCCAGCTTTCTCCCGGCTCGATCGAACGCATGATCGGATGTTTGGTCCCGTGAAAATGTTTGGTGGCATGTTTGTTCTTCGAGGAATCGCAACAGCCGACGTGCCCGCATTCCAGGCACATCCGCAGATGAACCCAGGTGTCGCCCATTTTCAGGCAGTCCTCGCAACCCTGCGCACTCGGCTTTACGTTTTTGACCTGATTCAGGTGTGTGCAGACTGAAGCCATAATTCCTCCCGTTTCGCGATGACCCTACACTCGCGTTTTAGACTCTTCCAAATTTCGATTCCCGTCAACGTCCTTCCGTCGCGTCCTAGTTAGTGCCACTGGAATACGCCTGAGCGTGTCTGTACTACGCATTGAAGATTGCTCCGCAAAATGTCATCCTACGTGGCGTTTCCACCTAGGAGAACGCTTGCACACCCGCCTCGCCAAGTTTGCCGTCGCGCTTGCTTTGCTGTTCGGGGCCGCAGTGGGCAGCCATTCCGCCGTGGCGCAAAGAGAAACGCCTGCCCCGTGGAATTATTCTGGCTCCGGCGGCCCCGATCACTGGAGCGATCTCGAACCGGATTTTAAGGGCTGCGCGGTTGGCCAGCATCAATCGCCCATTGATATCAGGGACGCCGAGGAACAACCCGATCTCGCGCCCATCCGCTTTGACTACAAGCTTTCCCCGCTAAAAATCATTAACAACGGTCACACCGTTCAAGTGAATTACGAACCGGGCAGCAGCATCACCGTGAACGGAGTATCGCTCGCCTTGAAGCAATTTCATTTTCATCATCCAAGTGAAACCACGATCGATGGACGGCAATACGACCTCGAATTGCATTTGGTGCATCAGGATACGGCTGCGAACCGCACTGCCGTAGTGTCGGTCTTGATCAAGAGTGGTGCGGAAAATCCTTTGCTGCGTGTGCTGTGGGGAAACATTCCGCAAACGGTGGGAGAAGAGGTTACGCGCAAAAAAGTCGTAATCAATGCTGCTAGCTTTTTGCCCGGAGATCAGAACTACTACATGTACGACGGTTCCTTAACCACGCCGCCCTGTACCGAGCCGGTTCGCTGGTACGTCATGAAAACTGTAATCGAGGCTTCGCCGTCGCAAATTTCGGCCTTCGCCAAACTGTATCCGAACAATGCGCGTCCTGTGCAGCCGCTCGATGGTCGTACGATCGTCGTAAGCAATTTTCAGAAATAACCTGCAAAGCATTTTATTCACGGAAAAGAGAACTCACCTAATGACCGCGACCAAAATTTCCTTAGACGCCGGCGCGCCCACCGCTTCCATCGAACTGATGCTCACCAAGCCTCAGCCCGATTACGACTTGCCCGAAGTCGAAGCCCCGGTGCCTCGCGACGTCGATCCCATGCTCGCTTCCCAGGGATTTCTCGACCTGCTCGACGAGGTCCGGGCAGTGCTTCACCGCGATGCTGACAAACATCATCTCGAGGTCGTGCAGCTCACGGGCGCCATCTGCCACGATGGTGCCGTTCATCGCCCGGGCATCTGGATCGTGTTGCGCGAGAAGGGTCAGATGAAAGAAATGTCGCCGCAGGCCCGCGAAGCCGTCGCGCTTATCGCGGAAGACATCGTTTGCACTTTTTTCCTGTCCTGATCGCCGACCGGCCTTTTGATATTTCGCTTTACTTCGCGCCCTCCGCGATATCCACCGAAGCGCGCTTCGTTTCCCAATCCATGTGCATTGTGCAGCCGCCAGCGGTCTTATCGAAGCCAATCGTGAAATTCTCCAGCGGCGACGATAGAGTCGAAACCTTCATGTCGGTGCGCAGCAATTCGCTCGCCTCTCCGGGATATGGCACGCCCCACTCGGCGGTCTTCTTCTGGATGATCAGCGTCCATTTGTCCTTGTTGGGAATCACGAAGATCGTATAGCTTCCCGCCGGGACCGCCTTACCTCCGACCGTCAGATCTGTATTGGTCACGAAGGTCGTCGCTTCATTCGCGCCCGCTCGCCAAATTTGCCCGTAAGGCACGACCGCGCCGCCGAAGATGGTTCGCCCTTTCATGCGCGGGCTCGAATAATCCACGATCACCGTCTTGCCATCGCCAAACTGATATTCGGCATGGGCCGCTGGGCTCGGACGCTTCGATTTGTCAGTGGCCTGTATCGGTGCGCTCTTCAATCCTTCGTGCGAATATACGATTCCCACGCTTGCCAAAATTAACGTAGCTGCCGCCAAAAATTTCCTCGTTCTCATTGATTCTCCTCGCCTCATCGTCATCGTGAGGCTCAAAACCGCAACATAGTAACCGACTTTTCGACCCCGAGTCGTACGTGAAATGAGTGAGAAAAAATTAACAAATTCTTGTCGCGTTCCCAACGTCTCATTGTGAGACGTAGCGCCTCCCGTTGCTTGCCATCCCCATGATTCGCAGCGTCTTGCGGCGGACCAACCGTGGCGATAACTCATTCGGCTACAGGATTTACGGTATTACAGAAGTATTACAAAGAGCCTGCGCCTGGACTGCTAATCTGGGTGGGCTATGAGCACCACAAAAGTCCAGACTGGGGCCCCGATGAACACATCGATCCAATCGGTTGAAGATCAACCAAGCGCCGAGCGAGTGATTCCGTCTCTGGAAGTCCTCAAGAAAACGTCCAAGGACAAGACGGAAGTAAACTGGGTTACCGCAATTTTCATGGCCATATTTCACGTCGGCGCGCTTGCCGCCTTATTTTTCTTTTCGTGGAAGGCCTTCGCCGTCGCGATGGTTTTGTGGTGGGTCGCCACCAGCCTCGGAATCGGCATGTGCTATCACCGCCTGCTGACCCATCGCGGCTACAAAGTTCCGCGCTGGTTGGAGTACACGCTGACGGTTTTCGCTACCCTGGCTCTGGAAGGCGGTCCGATTTTCTGGGTCGCCACACACCGAATCCATCATAAGTATTCAGATAAAGAGGGCGACCCGCATTCTCCCGTGGACGGCACCTGGTGGTCCCATATGGGCTGGATTCTCACCGGCAAGTCCATGCACCACGACACCACCACTTTGTCGCGCTACGTTCCGGATCTCGCGCAGGACAAATTTCATATCTGGATTACCAAATATCACTACGTGCCGATGGTCGTTCTGGGCTTGATCTTGCTCGCCGTTGGCGGCATCCCTTTCGTTCTATGGGGAATTTTCCTGCGCACCGTGATCGGTCTGCACTTTACCTGGCTGGTCAATTCTGCGACTCACTCCTGGGGCACCCGCCGCTTCAAGACCCGGGATCTTTCCACCAACAGCTGGTGGGTTGCACTGCTGACCTGGGGCGAAGGCTGGCACAACAATCATCACGCGCATCCGGTTTCGGCGCGCCACGGTCTGGCTTGGTATGAGGTCGATACCAACTGGTATGTGATTTGGATGCTGCAGAAACTCGGCGTCGCCAAGAAAGTCTACACCGCCAAGATGGAATCCAAGCAGTCCACCGAATCCTCGATTGTCGGCCGCACGCTGACACCCGAAGTGCAACGCGATCTGGCCGCCGTCGAAATGTAGTCTCAGCGCGACCTCAATTACACCAAAAAGAGCCGCCTTGTGCCGGCTCTTTTTTTGCTCCTGAGACCGTCTGTCATTGCCGCAACCGCCATCTTAGGCCCCGCTCACCCGCCCAGCTTCGCGGTACAATCCCCTTAGACCGCCGTGGCAAAAATCACAAGTCGCCGGGGAACCATCGCCTTCTTCGTCGTCCTGGGCTGCTCTCTGGTTGCCCTTGCCGTCGCTCTAAACGTCGGCTGGATCATTCTCAGCTGGCGCGAAGGCGTAAAACTCTTTTTTGGCGTGATTTTTTTCGCCGCGATCATCGCCGGGATGATCCTGAACACGATTTTCCTGGTCCGCGAAATTCGCCGCAACGAACAGCACGATAGCTTCATTAACGCCGTCACCCACGAACTGAAAACTCCGATCACCTCCATCCGCCTATACCTCGAAACCATGCAACGCCGCGATGTCGGCGAATCCCAACGCCAGCAATTCTTCACTCTGATGCTTTCGGATACCGATCGCCTGCTCGCCACGGTCGATCAGGTGCTAACCGCCGGAGAAAGCGGCTACAAACGCGGCAAACGCCATCATGTCGACCTCGATTACGGGGCTTTGGTCCGCGAATGCATCGAGCTGGCCCGCACCCGCCATCATCTGGAACCTGGTGCAATCGAATTTGAATCCACTATCAAGGATGGGCAGCTCAATCTAAATGCCGATCCGGTTGGCCTGCGTACCGCCGTCTCCAACCTTCTCGATAACGCCATCAAATATTCCGGCGACAAAGTCGAAATCTCGGTGGGTCTTGAAACCGCCGATGAAGACAAATTAATCCTGCTCCGGGTCACCGACCGCGGCGTAGGAATTCCGGCCGACGAACTGAAACGGATTTTCAAACGTTTCTATCGCGTTCCCGGTCGCAATAGCTTCAAGGTGAAGGGAACCGGCCTCGGCCTTTTCATCGTCCGGGCCATTGCCAAAGCCCACGGTGGAAAAGCGTACGCTGCCAGTGAAGGCGTTGGCCGCGGCAGCACCATTACTCTCGCGCTTCCCAGGAAAACGGCGTGAGCCGCGTGCTGGTGGTCGAAGACGAAGCCCATTTGGCGAAGGGTTTGCGTTTCAACCTCGAAGCAGAAGGTCACGCCGTCGAAGTTTGCGGCGACGGCGAAACCGCCATCGAACGCCTGCTCCATGACCATCAGCCCTTCGACGCCGTAGTCCTCGACGTCATGCTTCCCGGCAAAGACGGTTTTGCCGTCGCCACTGCGCTGCGCAAAGCGAAGAATTACGTTCCGGTTTTAATGCTCACCGCTCGCGGCCGGCCCGAAGATGTTCTGCAGGGCTTCGCCGCTGGCGCCGACGACTATTTGCCCAAGCCTTTCCAGCTACCCATTTTTCTGGCTCGCCTCCAAGGATTGCTGCGCCGCAGCGAATGGCTGCGCCCTGACAAGTCGGCGGGCAAGAATCCCGCTGGGGGTATTTCTCCGGAACCGCGTCTGCCGGCAGCTGAAAAGATCAATGACGCTGCCACCACGGATGCTGAAGGAGATCTCTTCGCCTTCGATGGCCAGACCATCGACTTCAACAATCTCGAACTTCACGCCAACGGCGCTACGATCCAGCTCACCCTGATGGAAGCAAAACTCCTGCGCCATCTGATTCGCAGCAAAGGCAATCCGGTCTCGCGTAAATCCATTCTTGAAGACGTCTGGGGCCTGCACGAAGACACCGACACACGCGCTATCGACAATTTCATCGTTCGCTTGCGCCGCTACATCGAGAAAGACCCGTCAAAGCCGAAGCATCTCACTACCGTCCGCGGGGTCGGCTATCGCTTCATTCCCTGATATAAGTTTTCAAAGTTCTCGTCGTACGCTTCCTGTGAGGCTTGACGTTTCTACGAACGCAACTCACTATTCTCGTGAAAACAAAAAGGGAAAACGTCGATGCCTGAAGGAAAGGGTTTGCTGATCGTTTATACCGGGCCAGGAAAAGGTAAGACCACTTGCGCGCTGGGCACCGCTTTTCGTGCCGTAGGCCAGGGCATGCGCGTGATGATGGTTCAATTCATCAAGGGCTCCTGGCATTACGGCGAACTCGACGCCGCCAAAATGCTCGGCGACGACAAATTCGAAATACGCCCCATGGGTCGCGGCTTCGTAAAAGTCGGCGGCGCCGACACCGACCCCGAAGACGTCAAAATGTGCGAGCAAGCGTGGGAATTCGGCCACGAGCAGATCTACAGCGAAAAATACGACCTGGTCATTCTCGACGAAATTAACTATGTCATCGGCTACAAAATGCTCGATCCCGACCGCGTCGTCGAAGCCCTGGTCAAACGCCCCGAGCGCGTCCACGTGATCTGCACGGGACGCAGCGCCCATCCGAGACTCGTGGAAGCTGCCGACCTGGTCACCGAAATGCGCGAAGTGAAGCATCCCTACACCAAAGGCATTCTGGCCCAACGCGGAATCGATTATTAAAACCACGCGCTTGCGGTCGGCTTGGCCCGGCGCGGCCCTTGCGGTGTACACTAGAATTTGATATTTCTCCGTCTCGCGAGGTTTAATCCTTAATTCATGGCCTGGTTCAAGCGCGAAAAAAAGCCGATCGAGAATCCCACGCCCATCGCCGAACGCCGCGTGGTCACCGAAGGCATGTGGATCAAATGTGACGCCTGCCGCGCCATCATTTGGAAAAAGGATCTCGAAGCGAATTGGGAAGTTTGCCCCAAGTGCGAGTTTCACTTCCGTCTCGACGCGCGCCGCCGCCTCGAATTGCTTCTCGACGAAGAGCCTTACCTCGAACTGGACGCCGATCTTTCCTCCACGGATCCGCTGGTCTTCACCGACACCAGGCCCTATGCCCAGCGCCTGAAGGACGCTCAGCGCAAACTCGGCATGAAAGATGCGATCATCACCGCGGAAGGTCACCTCAACGGCCGCGCGGTCGTCTGTTGCTCCATGGAATTCCGCTTCATTGGCGGCTCCATGGGCGCGGTGGTCGGTGAAAAAGTGGCGCGCGCCATCGAACGTTGCATCGAAAAAAGGGAACCGTTGATTGTCGTGTCGTGTTCCGGTGGCGCCCGCATGATGGAAGGAACCGTTAGCCTGATGCAGTTAGCCAAAGTTGCCGCAGCCCTGGCCCGTCTCGACGACGCCAAACTTCCTTTCATTTCGCTTCTCACCGATCCCACCACCGGCGGCGTCACGGCAAGCTACGCGATGCTCGGTGACCTCAACATTGCTGAACCCGGCGCTCTGATCGGTTTCGCCGGCCCGCGCGTCATCGAGCAAACCATTCGCCAGAAACTTCCCGAAGGTTTTCAGACTTCTGAATTTTTGCTCGAGCACGGCTTCCTCGACGCCGTGGTTCCGCGTAAGGAACTCAAGCCCTACATCAGCCAAGCCCTCGATTTCTTCGTCGGTTAACCATGACGTACGACGAATCCGTTCGTGCCCTGTTTTCTTTGGGTAAAGAGCTCGCGTCTCCGCGACAGCCTGCCCTCGGTTCCGCACAAGGTGCCCGCGTTCAGAAATTCGGCCTGGAAAATATCTCGATCGTCGCGGCCGCTCTCGGCAATCCGCATCTGGCCATCCCTTGCGTGCACGTTGCTGGAACCAACGGAAAAGGCTCGACCGCGGCGATGCTCGAATCCATTCTGCGCGCCGCCGGCCTGCGCACCGGACTTTACACGTCGCCGCATCTTGAGACTATTAACGAACGCATCCGCATCGACGGTGAAAATATCTCCGACGAAGATTTTGCTGCGGCTTGGACCAGGGTACATTCGACGATCGAATCCCTCATGGCGTCAGGCAAACTTGCCGCTCATCCGACGTTTTTTGAGTGTCTCACCGCCATGGCGTTCGTCGCCTTCCGATCGCACCGAGTCGACTTCGCGATTTACGAGGTTGGTCTCGGCGGCCGTTTTGACGCCACCAACATCGTTCGGCCTGAAGTCGCCGTCATCACCCCGATCGACTTTGACCACGAAAATTTCCTCGGCCACTCGATCGAGCTGATCGCGAATGAAAAAGCTGGAATTATTAAACCGAACAGCGTTGTGGTCAGTGCCAGCCAACGCCCGGAAGCGCGAGCCGTCATCGCCAACCAGAGCGCGATCATGCATGCGCGTCTGGTTGAGATTGATCAGGCATTCGATCTCCAGCCCGAAGAAACCGCGGGTGAAGGTCTTTACCGCGCCACCGCGCTTTCAAACGATCCAAAGGCTCAGCGGGTTTTGATTCTGGAACCTCAACTGCCCGGCAAATTCCAAATCCGCAATGCCCTCACTGCGGTAACCGCAGCTATTCTGCTGAACGATCGCGGCTTTCATGTCGAAGGACACGCAATCGAGCGCGGCATCGCCTTCGCCCGTTGGCCCGGTCGACTTGAACGCCTCGCCGATCGTCCGGCCATCTACGTCGATGGCACCCATAACCCCTCGGGCGCCCGTGAACTCCTGAAATTCTGGGATGAAAATTTCACGAACCGTAAAATCTTCCTGGTCTACGGCGCCATGCGCGATAAATCAGTCGACGAAATTGCCGGGCGCCTCTTTCCTCGGGCCGAAATCGTTATTCTCACGGAGCCCCGCCAGCCCCGCGCCATTTCCGCGCCGCTGCTCGAAGAGATGACCGGCCATCACGCCAGGAAAATCGAAATTGTCCGCGACCCTGCGGCCGCGCTGGAACGCGCGCTTACCCTCGCCCACGCAGACGACGCCATTTTCGCCACAGGCTCCTTGTACCTCGTCGGCGACCTGCTCTCGTATTGGCATCGCCGGCATTCGGCTGAGACTCCGTCCCAGCATTAGCCTGCGCCGTAATGGAAATCTCGCCAGCCCGACAATTTCTGCTCATATTCGTCGCGTTTTCTCCGCAGTTGCCCACCTGCAATCCGAATGGTAGGATGAGCCTTCATGACCGCCGAAACCAGCCTCAAGGTGCGTGTAGGTATCCCGTATCGCACTCGAAAAGAAGAACTTAAGAACGAGCGAGAACCCTACGAAAGATATCTCGCCGCAGCCAAGGCCGCCGGTGCCGAGGCGGTCGAAATCTCTCTGGGCCTCCCAGCCGCCGAGCTTGCCCAAAAGGTTCGCGATCTCGACGCGTTTGTCCTTCCCGGCAGCCCGGCCGATGTTCATCCATCCTTATTCAAAGCGACTGTCCATCCAAACTGTTCGATTTCTGATCCTTGCCGCGAATCCACCGACTTTGCCGTTCTGGCCCATGCGTTCAAGGAACAGAAACCCGTGCTGGCCATCTGCTACGGCACTCAAAGCCTGAACGTTTTCCTTGGTGGCACGCTGGTCCAGGACATTCCGTCCGAAATTAAAACCGCCATTCAGCATCCTTGGACCGGCCACGAAGGTCCCGAGCCACATCACCAAATTGCGCTCGAACCGAAATCGCGCCTCGCCCAACTCGCGGCAGCCGGCGAAATGCGCGTGAACAGTTCGCATCACCAGTCTGTGCTGGCTCCCGGAAAAAATCTTCGCATCGTGGCGCATGCGCCCGATGGCGTGGTCGAAGCGGTCGAATGGACCGGTGATTCCAACTGGGTCACCGGCGTGCAGTGGCATCCCGAGCGCATGGTCGCCAATGACCGTTTCGCGCAGGCGCTGTTTGCCGAGTTCGTCACCGCCGCACGAAAGGCCGCGGTTCATTCATAAGAGCAAACAGGCGCACAAATCATCTCGTTTTCGCTTCGTACAAATTTCTAAGTAATCGATTGGCCCTTGGGGGAAACATGATCTCGCTGGCAGGCAAGGCGGCACTCATCACCGGTGGGTCGCGCGGCATTGGCGCGGCGACCGTGAAACTCTTCGCGCAGGCTGGGGCCGACGTCGTTTTCAATTACAACCGGGCCAAAGACGCCGCCGCGCAGGTCGAGCAGGAATCCCGCAAGCACGGAACCCGCATCGAATCATTGAAAGCCGATCTCGGCAAGATGACCGACGCCAAGAAGCTGGTCGATTTCACCCGCGAACGCCTGGGGCGTATCGATATTCTTGTCGCCAACGCCGGAATCTGGAATGAAAAGGACGCGCCGATCGACAAGCTGACCGAACGTGAATGGGACGAAATGGTTCGCGTCAACCTGAAAAGCGTCTACTCCGTGATTCATTACACCACGCCGCACATGATCGCCCAAAAAAGTGGCCGCATCGTGGCCATCAGCTCCACCGCCGGGCAGCGCGGCGAAGCCAATCACACCCACTATGGCGCAACCAAAGGCGCGATCATCAGCTTCGTGAAGGGTCTCGCTACCGAACTTGGGCCCCACAACATCATCGTGAATTGCGTCGCACCCGGCTGGGTGGATACGGATATGTCCGCGTCGGTGTTACGCACCAAGGCTGGGCTGAAAGGCGCTCTCGTTCCCATTCCGCTAAAGCGTGTTGGCACCGCCGAGGAAATTGCTGGGCCCATTCTCTTTGCCGCGTCTGATTTGGCAACCTTTATCACCGGAGAAGTAATCAATGTTAACGGCGGCTCGGTGCTCTGCGGATGAAGTCGTCTGAAAGGTTCGCCATTCCCACGTCACTATTTTCCCGAATTTCTGGAGCTGCAGTTTTGGTCACGCTGGCCGTGCTGGCCGTGCCGTCGCGCTCCATTGCCCAAGAAGATGTTCTGACGCCGGATCAAAGTTCGGCGAAAGCGAAGCAGATCGTGCAGCAGGCGATTGCCGGGCTGGGCGGCCCGGCTTATCTGAACGTGAAAGACATCACCGTCGAGGCTAAACTTGGACAATTTGACCATTCCGGCCAACTCCGCGGATACGCCAAGATTATCGACATCGCGATTCCGCCAGACAAAGATCGCACCGAAAATCTGCCCAAGCGCAACATCATCGAGGTTCGCAACGGCGATAAGGGCTGGGACCTGGACCGCGGCGGCGTATCCGAAGCCACCATCACTGATATGGCCACCTCCCAGGAAGATACCAAGAAGGACATCGACAACATCCTGCGGCATCGCATTCACGAACCCGGGATGATTTTCCGCTATGGCGGCCTGGACGTCGTCGATTATGAAGAATGTGATTGGGTCGAGTTGGTGGACAGCGACAATCGCACCTTTCGCATCGCCATCTCCCGCAGCAGCCACTTGCCCATCCGTAAGGTCGTCGACACCCGCGACGCCAACACCCGCATGCGCACCGAGGAAATCGAATACTATTCGAATTACCATCCCATCAGTGGCATCCAGTCGCCGTTCCAAATTACGCGCGAGCGCAACGGCATCAAGATCTATCAGGTGTTCTTCGACAAATTCGAATACAACACCGGCGTGTCACCTCAGCTTTTCACCAAGGAATCGCTCGATGAACGATGGGAAAAAGTAGGCAAGAAAGAAAAGAACCCGAAAGCCAAGCCTGCCGACAAAAACAACGACAAAAACTA
>Ga0307474_10001547_pt1 | contig 16615 bp, 26 predicted proteins | sample atmos_gasesECM1C_2_FD_203312 | JGI IMG/M metagenome (GOLD analysis project Ga0307474, IMG submission 203312) | Hardwood forest soil microbial communities from Morgan-Monroe State Forest, Indiana, United States - atmos_gasesECM1C_05 | ecosystem: Environmental > Terrestrial > Soil > Temperate... | reverse complement strand
CGTGCCGGTGATTCGCTTGTCGGCGCTGGGAGCGTTGAACGGGGAAGCGAAGTGGGAGAAGCAGATTGATGCGCTGATGGAGGCGGTGGACAAGAGCGTGCCGCAGCCGGCGCGTGAGCTGGACAAACCCTTCCTGATGCCGATCGAAGACATCTTCTCGATCTCGGGGCGCGGCACGGTGGTTACGGGCCGCATCGAGCGCGGCAAGGTGAAGGTGGGCGAGGAAGTGGAGATTGTGGGCTTCCGCGAGACCAGAAAGACGGTCGTGACGGGCGTGGAAATGTTCAAGAAGCAGCTGGACGAAGGCATGGCGGGCGACAATGCCGGCCTGTTGCTGCGCGGGATTGGCAAGGACGACGTGGAGCGCGGGATGGTACTGGCGAAGCCGGGATCGATCACGCCGCACACGAAGTTCAAGGCGGAGGTGTACATCCTGACCAAGGAAGAAGGTGGACGACATACGCCGTTCTTCAAGGGATACCGTCCGCAGTTTTATCTGAGAACGACGGATGTGACCGGAGTTGCGGAACTTCCAGCTGGCACCGAGATGGTGATGCCGGGAGATAACGTGAGCCTGGTGATTGAGCTGATCACGCCAGTCGCGATGGAGAAGGGTTTGCGGTTCGCGATTCGGGAAGGCGGCCACACGGTGGGCGCAGGCACGATTGCGGAGATTGTGCAGTAGGGACAGACGGTGGAGGGACGGGCGTCTCGCCCGTCCGGCGGGCGGGGACGCCCGCCGCTCTATCGACAACAGCAGGGTTGCTAGAAGCCAGCAGCTAGCGGCCAGTAGCTAAACAAGCGGCCTGCAACTTGCCGCCAGTTCTTTCCTTCCGGAAAGCCGGGAGGGGCGAGAGAGTGAAACGTGATTGGAAAAGAAAGAATTCGCATCCGGCTGAAAGCCTACGACTACCGCATCCTGGACCAGTCCACGGGTGAGATCGTCGAAACCGCCCGGCGCACCGGCGCACAGATCGCTGGGCCGATTCCATTGCCCACGATGAAGAACAAATACTGCGTGCTGCGTTCGCCGCACGTGGACAAGAAATCGCGCGAGGCCTTCGAGATCCGGACGCACAAGCGTCTGCTCGACATCCTCGAGCCCACGCAGCAGACCGTCGATGCATTGATGAAGCTCGATCTGCCGGCCGGCGTGGATGTGGAGATTAAGGCCTTCGGGAAGGAACACAAGTAGCGTGTAGGGGCGGCCGCCCTCGGCCGTCCAGGCGGAGTGGAACTCCGCAGGTTTCGCGGGCGGGGGCGCCCGCGCTACAACGACCAGCCAATAGCCACAGGCCACGCTGGGAATGGAGAAGGAAATGGCAAAGGTAGCAGGAATCCTCGGGAAAAAAGTCGGCATGACGCAGTTGTTCGACTCGAAGGGCGAGGTGCGCCCGGCGACCGTGCTGCAGGCCGGACCGTGCGTGATTACACAGCACAAGACGGCGACGCGCGACGGCTACGAATCGGCGCAGCTTGGGCTGGTCGAGTTCGTGAAAGAGAAACGACTCACCAATCCGATGCGCGGCCACTTTGCCAAGAACAATCTCCCTCCGATGAAGTTCCTCCGTGAAGTCCCCCTGGAAATGGAAGAAGCTGCAGCCGAAAGCGCCGAACAGAACGGCGCCGTGAAGGTCGGGCAGCGCGTGCTGGTCGACATCTTCGAAGGTGATCGTTTCGTGGACATTGTCGGCATCAGCAAGGGGCGCGGGTTTGCAGGTGTAGTGAAGCGGCATCACTTTGGCGGCGGTCCGAAGTCGCACGGCTCGATGTTTCAGATCACCGGTTCGATCGGTTCGTCGGCGTTCCCGTCGCGGGTGTTCAAGGGCATGCGCATGTCGGGGCATATGGGCGACGACAAGGTCACGGTGCGGAACTTGCGCATCCTCGGTGTCGATAAAGAAGAGAACCTGCTGGTGGTGGAAGGCAGCGTTCCAGGCGCGAATGGTGGCTATGTCGTGATCACACGCGCAAAGAAACCACCAAGAGAGCGGCGCGGATTCGCGGGTGCGGCAACGGTCGATCCGTTGAAGGCCGCGAAGCGAGCCGCGAAAAAAGGCTAGCTAGAAGCTACTGGCTAGGAGCTAAGAGCTACGTTATGGCAACTATCGACATTTACAACCTGAGCGGCGCCAAGGTCGGCACGATGGATCTCGCCGATGAGGTTTTTGGCGCGGTGAACGAAGACCTGCTGTGGGAAGCGGTGAGGCACTATCGCGCCGGGCAGCGGGCGGGCACGCATGCGACCAAGAATCGCTGGCGGGTTTCCGGTTCCGGCAAGAAGCTGTGGAAGCAGAAGGGCACCGGACGCGCGCGTATTGGTTCGATCCGTTCGCCGCTGTGGCGGCACGGTGGCACGGTGCATGGGCCGCAGCCGCGCTCCTACGATTACACCTTCCCCAAGAAGAAGCTGCTGGGAGCATTGCGTTCGGCGCTGGCGTCGAAGTTCGCGGATGGCAAGCTCATCGTGGTGAACGCGTTCGACGTGAAAGAGCCGAAGACCAAGGTGTTCCGCGAGGCGCTCGACAAGCTGAAAGTGGAAAAGACGGTGCTGCTGGTCGAAGTGCCAAATCACGGCAACCGGAATCTTGAGCTGAGTTCGCGCAACATTGCGGGCAGCGAGTTGGTGCGGAGCAACGAGGTGCATCCCTATCACCTTCTGCGCTACGAAAAGGTGATCTTCACGCAGCCGGCGATCGAGAAACTGCAGGTGTCGCTGACCAAGGCGGCGGGACGGCGCCAGCACAAGCCGAAGTCGGGCGAGGGCGAGAAAAAGACGCAGCGGGCGCCGCGTCGCCGCACGCGCCATGAAAAAGCGGCGGAGGTGGCGTAATGAAGTCGGCATACCAGATTCTTCGCCGTCCGGTGATCACGGAAAAAGGCCTCGCCATCAAGGAAAACGAGAACACGCTGGTGTTCCAGGTGGCAAAGCAGGCGACCAAGACCGAGATAAAGGAAGCGGTGCAGTCGATTTTCAAGGTGAAGGTCGACTCGGTCCGCACCGCAAATTATCCGGGCAAGGAGCGGCGCCGCGGACGTTTCGCGGGCTACCGTCCCGATTGGAAGAAAGCGTACGTACGGTTGAAGGCCGGCGAGAAAATGCCGGAGTACGCGCAGAATTTGTAGTCGTTGGTTGTTCGTGGTTGGTCGTAGACCAAGACGGACGATGCGAGCAGCACCAACGAGCTACAAGCTAAGAGCTAACAGCTAAGGGCTGATTTTATGGCAATCAAGACATACAGACCGACCACGCAGACGTTGCGCTACCAGACGACGCTGGTCAATGACGACCTGACGACGAGCAAGCCGTACAAGCCGCTGGTCGAGCCCAAGTTGAAGACGGGCGGGCGGCGGAATTCGGGCGACATTACCAGCCGGTTCCGCGGCGGTGGGAACAAGCGCAAGCTGCGCATCATTGACTTTAAGCGCGACAAGACCGGGATTCCGGCGACGGTGATTTCGATCGAGTACGATCCGAACCGCTCGGCGCGCATTGCCCTGTTGAGCTACGCCGACGGCGAGAAGCGCTACATCATTCAGCCCGACGGGCTGAAGATGGGGCAGAAAATCGTGAGCGGCCCCGACGCCGATATCCTGGTTGGAAACGCTTTGCCGCTGCGCAATATTCCACCCGGCACGACCGTGCACAACGTCGAGCTGCGGCCTGGCAAAGGCGCGCAGATGGTGCGCTCAGCAGGCGGTTCGGCGCAGTTGGTTGCGAAGGAAGGCGACTACGCGCTGATCAAGCTGCCTTCAGGCGAAACGCGGAAAGTCCTGCAGGACTGCATGGCGACGATCGGACAGGTCGGTAACACCGATCACGAGAACATTACGATCGGCAAGGCAGGGCGTGTGCGCTGGGCGGGTCGGCGTCCGCATAACCGTGGAGTTTCGATGAACCCCGTCGATCATCCGCATGGCGGCGGCGAAGGCAAGACTTCCGGCGGCCGCCATCCGGTGACCCCGTGGGGCCAACCGACGCGCGGCTACAAGACGCGCAACAACAAGCGCACCGATGCATTCATCGTGGGACGACGCAAGAAGGGTTAGCAATCCAGTGGTCAGTGGCCGGTGGCAATGGTCAGTGACCAGCAATGCTCGAGCCTGATGGCTGAGAGCTGAAAGCTGAGAGCTGAATTTATGGCACGTTCAACCAAGAAAGGGCCGTTCATCGACAGCCACCTGCAGACCAAGGTGGAGGCGATGAATTCGCGCAACGAGAAGAAGGTGCTGCGCACCTGGTCGCGGCGATCGACCATCATCCCCGAAATGGTGGGGCACACGATTGCGGTGCACAACGGCAAGAAGTTCATTCCGGTGTACATCACCGAGAACATGGTGGGCCACAAGCTGGGCGAGTTCAGCTTCACGCGCTCCTTCAAGGGACACTCCATGAAGGCGGCGACGGAAACGGCGGCGCGTCCGGCAGGCGTGCCCGGCGGACCGGGAGCTCCGGCACCGGCGGCGGGTGCGGCACCGGCGGCGCCGGCACCGAAGGCATAAAGGAGACACGCACACATGGAATTTCGAGCTGAAGCCCGTTACATGCGCGTCTCGCCGCAGAAGGCACGCCTGGTGCTGGACCTGATCAAGGGCCAGCGCGTGGAAGAAGCGCGGAACACGCTGCTGTTCACCAAGAAGCGCGTGGCCTCGACGGTAGGAAAGCTATTGCAGTCGGCGATTGACAACGCGAATTTCCTGAGTACGGAGAAGGGCATCGACGTTGATCTCGACCAGTTGTACGTGAAGAGCGCGATCGCGAATGACGGTCCGCGGATGAAGCGGATCCGGCCGGCCCCGATGGGGCGTGCATTCCGTTACGTGCGGCGCATCGCGCATCTTGAGATTGTGCTCGCCGAGCGGAACCGCAACGGGCAGTCGGTGGCAACGGTGGTCGGCGAGGAAGATGAGAAGGCGGCAGCCGCAAAAAGCCCCGCGAAGAAAAAGACGGGGATCAAGAAGGCGGTTGCAAGCAAGAAGAAGGCAGTCGCAAAGAAATAGTCGTCAGTTGCTAGTCGCCAGGTAAGACGACGACGATGGGTTGGAAAAGCCAACGACCAACGACGAACGACCAATAACAGGTCTGGGTTTCGAAGGAGCTACGATGGGTCAAAAAGTCCATCCATACGGATTCCGGCTTGGCTACACCAAGCCGTGGAAGTCGCGCTGGTTTGTCGAGCGGGATTACGACAAGCTGCTGCTCGAAGACGTGAAGTTAAAGGCCGAACTGAAAGACAAGCTGAAGTCGGCGGGCATCAGCGCGGTCGAGATCGAGCGTCCGGGCAACAAGATCCGCATCATTATCAAGACGGCGCGTCCGGGCATCATCATTGGACGCAAGGGCGCGGAAATCGACAAGCTGAAGCAGGAACTGCAGAAGCGCACTTCGCGCGAGGTCTTCATCGACATCCAGGAAGTACACAAGCCGGAACTGGATGCGCAGCTGGTCTCGGAGTCGATTGCGCTGCAACTGGAAAAGCGCGTGGGCTTCCGCCGTGCCATGCGCAAGTCGGTGGATTCGGCACTGCGCTTCGGCTGCAAGGGAATCAAGGTTCGCGTCAGCGGACGGCTGAACGGCAACGAAATCGCGCGCTCGGAGTGGTACCTGCAAGGCCGCCTGCCGTTGCACACGCTGCGCGCCGACATCGAGTACGGCTTCTCGGAAGCGCGTACCACGTACGGCGTGATCGGCGTGAAGGTGTGGATCTACAAGGGCGAAATCTTCACGCAGAAAAAGCGCGAGGCGCAGAGCGCGGTTCCGAGCGGAGCGTTTTAGCTGAGAGCTGACGACTGAGAGCTATTTATGTTGATGCCTAAGAAAGTGAAGTACCGCAAGCAGCAGCGCGGGCGCATGACCGGGAAAGCCTGGCGTGGCAGCCAGCTGGCTTTCGGGGACTACGGGTTGAAGGTGCTCGAGCCGGGCTGGATCACGGACCGGCAAATCGAGGCGAGCCGCGTGGCCATGACTCGCTTCGTCAAGCGCGGCGGAAAGATCTGGATCCGGCTGTTTCCGGATAAGCCCGTCACCAAAAAGCCGGCCGAAACCCGTATGGGCAAGGGCAAGGGAGCGCCCGATCACTGGGTCGCGGTGGTGCGTCCGGGCAAGATCCTGTTCGAGATGGAAGGCGTGACCGTGACAGAAGCGGCCGAGGCCATGCGCCTGGCGTCGCACAAGCTGCCGTTGCGTACTTCCTTTGTGAAGCGCGAGACGGCGCACTGAGACATCAAGAGACGACAGGCAGAAACGAGAAGCAACCATGAAAGCAGACAAGATTCGGAATCAGACCGACGCGGAGCTGCAGGACCAGGAGCAGCAGCTGGCGGACCAGCTCTTCAAGCTGAAGTTCCAGATGAATATGGGCCAGACCGAGAGCCTGAAGAAGATGCGCGGACTGCGCAAGGACATCGCTCGGGTCAAGACGATCATTGGCGAACGGTCGCGCGGCGCGCAGGCGACAACGGAGAAGAAGTAATGACGGAAACCACGCAGAAGACGCCAGGCCGGCGCAAGGAAGTGGTGGGCGAAGTCGTGTCGAACAAGATGAACAAGACGATTGTCGTGGCGGTCACTCGCACGAAATCGCATCCGCTCTACGGGCGCGTCATCTCCACCGACAAGAAGTTCTATGCGCACGACGAGAAGAACGAAGCCCACGTTGGCGACTTTGTCCGGCTGGAGGAGACCCGGCCGTTGTCGAAGCTGAAGCGGTGGCGGTTGAAGGAGATCATCCGCAAGACGGCGCTGGTGCCGGAAGTGGCCGCGGTCGCTGGAATTAACGACGCTCAGTAAGTGGCATCGGGACCAGACAGGGGGACTGACTTATGGCTGTGATGATGAGAACGATGCTCGAGGTGGCCGATAACTCCGGCGCGCGCAAGCTGCAGATGATCCTGCCGCTCGGCGGCGCTACCGGTCTCAGGGCCGGGCTCGGCGACGTGATCACCGCCAGCGTGAAGGAAGCGTCGCCCGACGGCCAGGTGCAGAAGGGCAAAGTGGTAAAAGCGGTCATCGTGCGCACTCGCAAAGAACATCGGCGGCGTGACGGAACCTATATCCGTTTCGACCAGAATGCCGCGGTCCTGATCAATGAAACCGGCGAGCCGGTAGGAACTCGCGTGTTCGGTCCGGTCGCCCGCGAGCTGCGTGAAAAGAAATTTTTGAAGATTGTTTCGCTGGCACCCGAGGTGTTGTAGGGGAAGTTTTCAAAGTCTCCAAAACGGGTCGAAACCTTGAAACATTGAAACTTTGAAACCTGGGATAGGGAATTCAGGCCGGCAAGGAATTGGAGATATGCCTAAGACAGCTAGCACAGCGCATGTACGAGTGGACATCCGGCGCAATGACACGGTGAAGGTCATCACCGGCCGGGACAAAGGGAAAGAAGGCCGGGTACTTCGCGTATTTCCGGCGGACCGTAAGGTCCTGGTCGAGCACGTAAGTATGGTCAAAAAGCACGTGCGGCCGAATCCGCAGCGCAATATTCAGGGCGGGATCGCCGAGCAGGAAAGCCGGATTTCGATTTCGAACGTGCAGTTGGTATGCCCGACTTGCGGGCCGGTGCGCATTGGACACGAAGTGCGTGGTGATCGCAAAGTGCGCGTCTGCAAGAAGTGTGGAACCACGCTGGATAAGTAACTGAGAGCTACTGGCTGCTGGCCACTAGCGATCAGTTTGAAGGTGCTTACGAACCGGGTGGCCAGAGGCAAACAGCGAGTAGCCAGAAGCGGGGCCCCGAAACCGTGAGAGAAGGTAGTTGAGAGATATGGCGAAAGAAAAAGAGAAGAAGGGCAAGGGCCCGGAAAAACAGGAATCGCGGACTGCGGCAGTGGCGCGGCACAGCGCCAAGGAGCGGCCGCGGCTGCGCTCCCGGTTCGAGAAGGAAATTGCACCGGCCCTCATGAAAGAACTGGACCTGAAGAACTCGATGGCCGTTCCCCGCCTGCACAAGATCGTGGTGAACATGGGTGTGGGCGAAGCGACGCAGAATGCCAAGATTCTCGATCCGGCGGTGAACGAACTCGGCCAGATCACCGGGCAGAAGCCGGTGGTCACGCGCGCGAAGAAGTCGATTGCCGCCTTCAAAGTTCGTGAAAACATGCCGATCGGGGCGATGGTTACGCTGCGCGGCGACCGCATGTATGAATTTCTCGACCGGTTGGTGAGCGTGGTGCTGCCGCGCGTGCGCGACTTCAAAGGAGTTTCGACCAAGTCGTTTGATGGCCGCGGCAACTACACGCTGGGATTGCACGACCAGTTGATTTTTCCCGAGATCGATTACGCCCGAGTGGACAAGCTGAAGGGCATGAACGTCACCATCGTGACGACAGCTGGATCCGACGATCAGGCGCGGTCGTTGTTGAAGCATCTTGGGATGCCGTTCCGAGCGTAGGGATCGGCTGACCCGGAGATCGGGTCATCGGGTGATGTGAAATTTTGAGCTAGAAGCATAAGAGCTAAAAGCTAGGAGCTGATTTTTGGCCACAACTGCAAAACGAGTAAAGGACGCAAAGAAGCCCAAGTTCTCTTCGCGCAAGCACAACCGCTGCAAGATCTGCGGACGGCCGCGGGCATACCTGCGCAAGTTTGGCATCTGCCGGCTGTGTTTCCGCGGGCTGGCGCTCAAGGGAGAAATACCCGGAGTTTCGAAGTCGTCCTGGTAGGGGAAGTCGCCGGTCGTCAGCAACAGTGACTACAGACGATCGAATTGCAGTGGTTGGGGTTGGCCAACGACCAAGGACCAACGACCAACGACTGGAGTTCCAGTAGCAAGCCGCTGCAGGTTCTCCGCAGAACGCGGAGCGAACGGGTGGCAGAGGAGAAGCAAACGATGAGGTTGACCGATCCGGTTGCAGACATGTTGGCGCGGATTCGCAATGCGATCAACGCGCGGCATCAGAAAGTGGATATTCCGGCCTCGAAGCTGAAGCTGGAGATTGCCCGTATTTTGAAAGAGGAGGGCTACGTCTCCAACTTCAAGCCGACTGAAGAGGAAGGCCACAAGGTCATCCGTGTGTACCTGAAGTACGGGTCGAACAACGAGGCGGCGATCTCGAATGTGGAACGCGTATCGCGCCCCGGTTGCCGCGTGTACGTCCGGCGCACCGAGATTCCGCGCGTGTTGGGTGGACTCGGCATCAATATTCTGACCACGCCCAAGGGCGTGATGACGGGACGCCAGGCGCGCAAGCAAGGCCTGGGTGGCGAACTTCTCTGCCAGGTATGGTAGAAGAGCGCCGTTAGCTACTGGCCACTGGCTACTAGCGAGCGGTTGAACGCACGAATTAAGGTGCTAGCCAGAAGCTAGCAGCCAGAAGCCAAGAGCAAAGCTTATGTCACGAATTGGAAAAAAGCCGATCACGATCCCCAAGGGCGTGACCGTCAAACTGGAAGGCAACACGGTGGCGGTGCAGGGCCCGAAGGGAAAACTCGAGACCCCGCTGCCAGCAGGCATCAAGATGGAGCAAAAGGACGGGCACTTGCTCGCGATCCGGGAGAACGACTCGCAGGCGGCGGTGCATGGTCTGGCGCGCGCGCTGGTGAATAACGCCGTCGAAGGCGTTACCAGGGGCTGGACGAGGGAACTCGAGATCGTCGGCATTGGCTACCGCGCCGAGATGAAGGGCAAGGGTATGGTGGTGTTCACGCTGGGCTACTCGCATCCGATCGAGTACCCGCTGCCTTCCGGTATTGAAGTGGCAGTGGATCCGAAGCAGACCAAGATCACCGTGAGCGGCATCGACCGCCAGAAGGTGGGACAGGTTTCCGCGGAAATGCGCTCGCTGCGTCCGCCCGACCCGTACAAAAACAAGGGCGTGCGCTACGCGGGTGAGCGGTTGAAGAAGAAGGTTGGAAAGACGGGAGCGAAATAGTCGCAAGTCGCCAGTCACTAGTCATCAGCTCAGACTTGGGATGTCTCGCTGACGACCGACGACCGACGACCGACGAGCGAGGACTCGAACATGCTGAACAGAGCAGGCAAGAACGCAACCCGGCAGCGCGTGCATGACCGGATTCGGAAGAAGCTGCAAGGCACGGCAGAGCGTCCGCGGCTGAACGTGTATCGCTCGCTGAATCATATTTATGTGCAGGTGATTGACGACATGCACGGCACCACGCTGGTCTCGGCAAGCAGCGCCGAAGGCGAAGGCAAGAAGACCGGCGGCAACGTGGCTGCGGCGAAAGAAGTCGGCAAGTCCATCGCCGAACGGGCCAAGGCCAAGGGCATCACGAAGGTGGTGTTTGATCGCGGCGGGTACATCTATCACGGGCGCGTGAAGGCCCTGGCCGACGCGGCGCGCGAAGGCGGGCTGCAGTTTTAAAAGATTGAGTAATTGGGAAATTGCGTAATTAGAAAATTTCGAAAATCAAATAGGTTTTCAAATTACCCAATTACCAAATTACTCAATTACCAAATGAATTTGAGGTTTTAATGCCAACAGTTATCAAGAAGCTTGATGCAGGAAATTATCAGCTGAAAGACCAGGTGGTCGCGATTAACCGTGTGACCAAGGTGGTGAAGGGCGGCAAGAACCTGTCGTTCGCGGCGCTGGTGGTAGTCGGCGACCCGAGCGCGGCGGTCGTCGGCTACGGCTCGGGAAAGGCCAAGGAAGTCCCGCAGGCCATCCGCAAGGGGATCGAGTCGGCGAAGAAGAACCTGGTGAAGGTGAATCTGACGCACACCTCGATTCCGCACCTGGTGCTCGGACGGTTCGGCTCGGGGCATGTGCTGCTGAAGCCCGCTCCGGAAGGCACAGGCGTGATCGCCGGCGGTGCGGTTCGCGCGGTCATGACTTCGGTAGGCATCCAGAACGTGCTGACCAAATCGATTGGCACGACGAATCCCCATAACGTGATCAAAGCCACCTTCGATGCGCTGAAGAAGTTGAAGAATAAAGAAGCGGTGGCGGCGCTGCGGGGCAAGAACGCGGAAGAACTCTAGAAAAGCTTTCAGCCATCAGCTTTCAGTGAGAGCATTCGTAAGATGGGACTGACGGCCAAGACTGAGAGCTGACAGACTGATAGCTGACAGCTGCATGAGGAATGTGATGGCTGGGAAAACGACATCGAAAGCGAGTTCGGGGAAACTGCACATTAAATGGGTGCGGTCGGCAATTTGTTCCCCGGTGAAACATAAACTGGTGGTTAAGGGGCTGGGCTTCACACGGCTGAACCAGGTCATCGAGCGGCCGGATACTCCCGCGATTCGCGGGATGGTGAAGAAGGTGCCGCATTTAGTCGAGATAGTAGAAGGCTAGGTTTCAAGGTTTCAAAGTGTCAAAGAGAACTGCGAATCACCCTCGGACCAAGGGATTTTGTCTTTGAAACCTTGAAGCTTTGAAACATTGTAACTTTGACATTTTGACACCTGCGCAGCATAGCGAGCAGAACTTATGAATTTATCTAACGTTCGAGCACCGAAGAAGGCATCGGAAAACCGCAAGCGGGTAGGCCGCGGTATGGGGTCGGGCATGGGCAAGACCTCGGCGCGCGGGCACAAGGGGCAGCGTTCCCGCAGCGGTTCGCGCATGATGCGTGGGTTTGAAGGCGGACAGATGCCGCTGCACCGGCGCATGCCGAAGCGCGGGTTCACCAACATTTTCCGCAAGGAATATTCCATCGTAAACCTGGAGGCGCTGGCCGCGTTGGGAGAAACCACCATCAATCCCGATGTGCTGCGCAAGGCGGGTGTGATCAAGACCAAGCACCCGGTGAAAATTCTGGGCGATGGTGAGCTGAAGGCGGCGCTCACCGTCCAGGCTCATAAGTTCTCTAAGTCGGCGCAGGAGAAGATCACCAAGGCCGGCGGCAAGTTCGAGGTCTTGCAGTAATGTTCGAGAAACTGGCCAACGTCTTTCGCATCCCCGATCTGCGCAAGCGTATTTTGTTCACGCTGGCCATGCTGGCGGTGTACCGGTTGGGCGGTCACATTCCTACCCCCGGCATTAACGCTGACAAGCTTTCGCAATTCTTCGAACAAAACCGGGGTACCTTCCTCGGATTCGTTGATTTGTTTTCGGGCGGACAGTTGCGCCGGCTGACGATTTTCGCGCTGGGCATCATGCCCTACATCACCGCGTCGATCATCCTTCAGTTGCTGACGGTCGTGTATGAGCCGCTGGCCAAGTTGCAGAAAGAAGGCGAGCTGGGGCGGAAGAAGATTACGCAGTGGACCCGCTACCTGACCGTCATCCTCAGCGCGCTGCAGTCGTTCGGCATCGCGTTCAGCTTGACCAAGGGCAATCAGGATTTCGTGCTGAACCCCGGCCCGGGCTTCATCCTGATGACCATGCTGACCCTGACCACGGGCAGTGCGTTCATCATGTGGCTGGGCGAGCAGATCACGGAACGCGGCGTCGGCAATGGCATGTCGCTTTTGATCTTCGCCGGCATCGTGGTCGGCCTGCCGCGCGGCGTGGCCGATCTTTACGATAAGGTCCGCACCAACGCCTGGGGCGCATTCACGCCGGTGGCCATCGCGCTCTTGCTGGCGGTGATGATCGTGGTGGTGGCGTTCATTGTGTACGTCGAACGCAGCGAGCGGCGCATTCCGGTGCAGTATGCCAAGCGCGTGGTGGGACGCAGAGTGATGGGCGGACAGTCCACGCACCTTCCCCTGCGCGTGAACGCGGGCGGCGTGATGCCGGTTATCTTCGCTTCGTCGATTCTGACCTTGCCGCAGACGGTGGGCTATGGCCTCCGCGACAACCGCTATTTTGCGCCGCTCATTCATGCGCTGGGCTGGGGCGAGCCGCTCTACACCGTGCTGTATGCGGTGGGAATTATTTTCTTTGCCTACTTCTACGTGTCGATCGTCTTCAACCCGAGCGAGGTTGCCGACAACATGCGGAAGTACGGCGGGTTCATTCCGGGCATCCGCCCGGGCAAGCGCACGGCGGATTACATCAATGAAGTCTTGACGCACATCACGCTGGTGGGCGCGCTGTACCTGATCGTCATCTCGTTTATTCCCGAGTGGATGATCACCGGTATCCACCTCAACCACCTGCCGTGGTGGCTGGGTGGAACATTCTTCGAGAAGCTGCCCACTTGGGTGACCAACGGACTGGGCGTGAGTTTCTACTTCGGAGGAACTTCGCTGCTGATCGTGGTGGGCGTCGCGATGGATACCGTAACTCAGATTGAGGCGCAACTGATCATGCGCCACTATGACGGCTTCACCCCGCGCAGCGGACGTCTCAAGGGCCGCCGCTGGTAGGAAACGCTGCGCTTGCGGGCGGATGGCTCGGAACGCTCGTGAAACGATGCCTGGGCGAGGAAGCGTCCGGGTAAAACAGAAATCGAGGGAGGTGGCCACCTCGATGGCCCAGGAAACCTCGCGCATCATCGGACCTGTGATTCTTTTAGGCCCGCCGGGAGCCGGCAAGGGCACGCAGGCCAAACGGATCGAACAACACTACGGCATCCCGCAGATCTCCACCGGAGACATTCTGCGGCAGAACGTGAAAGCCGGTACACCGCTGGGGCAAGCGGCCAAGGCTGTAATGGAGCGGGGACAGTTGGTCGAAGACGATCTGGTTTGCCCGATGGTGGCCGACCGGCTTCGCGAGATCGATTGTCAGCGTGGGTTCATTCTTGACGGATTTCCGCGGACGGCGGCGCAGGCGGGCTGGCTCGATGCCTTCCTGGAAAATGAGTTCTTTGACAACTCGAATGGCTGCAACAGGTTGCCAATTGTGATCCGGCTCGACGTGGACTATAATGAATTGTTGCGTCGGCTTACCGGGCGTCGTTCTTGTCCCACCTGCGGCAGTACTTACAACGTTCACCTGCAACCTCCCAAGGTCGATGAGCTTTGTGACAAGGATGGAACGAAGCTGATCGTGCGCGACGACGATCGCGAGGACGTGATTCGGGAGCGTCTGCAGGAATTTGAATCCCGGACCCGTCCTGTGGCGAATTACTATCAGGACAAGGGTCGGCTCATGACGGTGAACGGCGATCTGCCCATGGACCAGGTGACCGCGCAGATCTTTTGCATCATCGACAACCAGGTGTAGATGGCGATCGTTTGCAAATCACCGGCTGAGATCGAAAAGATGCGGAAGAGCGGCCACGCCGTGCGGCAGGTGCTCGAGCATCTTCGTCCGTTGGTCGTGCCGGGCGCCACCACGATGGACCTGGAGCGCGCGGCCGAGCAGAAGATGAAGGACCTGGGCGCGAAGCCCGCCTTCAAGGGCTACTACGACTACCCCTGCGTGCTGTGCACATCGGTGAATGAAGAGATTGTTCACGGCATTCCTTCGGACAAACGGATGCTGCAGGCCGGGGACATTGTTTCTGTCGATTGCGGTGTGGTGCTCGACGGATACTACGGCGACGCAGCCATCACTGTGCCCGTGGGGGCTGAGATCTCCCCGGAGCTGCGAAAGTTGCTGAAGGTGACCGAAGAATCGCTGTATCGCGGGATTGAGAAAGCGCGCATCGGCAACTCGGTCAGTGATATCGGCGGCGCCGTGCAGGAGCACGTCGAAGCCGCGGGCTTTAGCGTGGTCCGTGAATTCGTGGGGCACGGGATCGGCACGAAATTGCACGAGGAGCCGCAGATTCCGAACTACCGTTCCGGCGGGCCGAACCCCCGGCTACGCGAAGGCATGGTGCTCGCCATCGAGCCCATGGTGAATTACGGCAAGCCGGAAACGCGCGTGTTGAGCGATAAGTGGACCGCGGTGACGGCCGATGGCAGCTACAGCGCGCACTTCGAGCACTGTGTGGCGGTCACGAGAGACGGCCCGGTGATTTTGACAGAGTAGAGCGCTTTCAGCCGTCAGCTCTCAGCTGTCAGTCGAGACGCTGAGACGAGGCCGAAGGCAAAGCTGAGAGCTGACAGCTGAAGGCTGAGAGCTCCCTAAGGAGTCAATGAGCAAAGAAGACGCGATTGAAGTGATGGCCGTGGTCATCGAGCCGCTGCCGAATGCGATGTTCAAGGTCGAATTGGAGAACAAGCACCAGGTGCTGGCGCATGTCTCGGGAAAGATGCGCAAGAATTTTATTCGCATCCTGCCTGGCGACAAAGTTGCCGTCGAGCTTTCGCCCTACGACCTGAATCGCGGGCGCATTGTGTATCGCTACAAATAGGACTTTGCTGAAGGCGGAGAGCCGACAGCTGAAAGCTGGGTTTATGAAGGTACGAGCATCGGTAAAGAAAATCTGTGACAAGTGCAAGATCATTCACCGCCGCGGGGTGGTGCGGGTGATCTGCGTGAATTCGAAACATAAGCAGCGTCAAGGATAAGAGCAGCTACTGGCTCTGGGCAGCCGGCTACTGGCAAGAGGTAGGTTGCCAGAAGCCAGCAGCCGGAAGCCACAAGGCAGAAGGGGTTTTATGGCACGTATTGCAGGTGTCGATCTTCCGCGCAACAAGCACACGAATATCGCGCTGACCTACATCTACGGGATCGGCAATCCGCGCGCCGCCCGGATTCTGGAGCAGGCGAAGGTGGACCCGAACAAGAAGGTCCAGGACCTGAGCGAAGACGAGGTCAACCGCATCCGCCAGGTCATCGAGGCCGAAGGGATGGTGGAAGGCGATCTGCGCAAGGAAGTTTCGATGAACATCAAGCGGCTCATCGAAATCGGTTCCTATCGCGGATACCGTCACCGCCGCAACCTGCCCGTCCGCGGACAGCGCACCCACACCAACGCGCGCACCCGCAAGGGCCCGCGCAAGGGCACGGTCGCCAATAAGAAGAAGGCGGCGGCGAAAACATAAGAACCAGGTTTCAAGGTGTGAAGGTTTCAAGGTTTCAAAGTGAGAACCTTGAAACTTTGAAACTTTGAAACTTTGAAACATGGGCCCGACGGCCCGGAACAGAGATACGTTCAAAATGGCGAAACCAGCAGCAGCGGGCGGCGCAGCCGCTCCCGAGAAAAAGGGCAAGAAAAAGACGTTCAAGAAGAAGGAGCGCAAGCACGTCCCGCATGGGCTGGTGCATGTACAGGCGTCCTTCAACAACACCATCGTCACCATCACCGACATGGCGGGCAATGTGCTTTCCTGGAAGAGTTCGGGCTCACTCGGCTTCCGCGGATCGCGCAAGGGCACGCCGTTCGCCGCCCAGCAGGCCGCGATGAACGCCGCCAACATGGCGCGCGATCACGGTGTGCGTTCGGTCGATGTCCGTGTTAGTGGCCCGGGGTCGGGACGCGAGTCGGCGATCCGTGCGCTGGCCGCTGCCGGCATCGAAGTCCGCTCGATCAAGGACTTTACGCCTATCCCGCACAACGGGTGCCGGCCGCCGAAGAGAAGGCGCGTCTAGCTGAACTTGCCTCCAATGAGGCACCATGTCGGGTTCTAGGGATTCGGCTAACGACCGACGACCAACGACCGACGACTGTTTTAACGTCCGGGACGAAGGGTGAAGCCAAACCTGTAAACCGGTCATCTAAAGGAGAAGCAACTTGGCTCGTTATACTGATGCAGTCTGTCGTTTATGCCGTCGCGAAGGCATCAAGCTGTTTCTGAAGGGCAGCAAGTGCTTCAGCGACAAGTGCCCCATCGAAAAGCGAAATTTCGCTCCCGGACAACACGGGAAAGACCGTAAAGCCAAAATTGTTGGCTACGGTCTGCAGTTGCGTGAAAAACAGAAAGCGAAA
>Ga0307474_10001546_pt1 | contig 16627 bp, 15 predicted proteins | sample atmos_gasesECM1C_2_FD_203312 | JGI IMG/M metagenome (GOLD analysis project Ga0307474, IMG submission 203312) | Hardwood forest soil microbial communities from Morgan-Monroe State Forest, Indiana, United States - atmos_gasesECM1C_05 | ecosystem: Environmental > Terrestrial > Soil > Temperate... | reverse complement strand
GAATTCCATCTCAAGCCGATCCGTCAGCCGATGCTGTGGGCAGCCCTGGCTTACGCGACAGGAATTGTCACCGGCCTCCATCTTTCGCGTCCGGCGTCCTGGTGGATAGCCGCTGCGCTTGCTTTTCCGGCAGCGAGTCTCTACTTCCTTCGCATTCGTAGGTGGCTTGCCCTAACCCTGGCGCTGGCAACCTTCTTTCTCATTGGCGCGTTGCACATCCAGCTCCACGGTCCAATCGCCGTTCGCGACACGTCACTCCAGCGCTTCGCCGATAGCCAGCCCGTAGTCCTCACCGCGCACGTCATTCACGAAGGAAAATTGCGCACAGGACTTCTGCACGAAATCCGGCAGAGCCTTGACGTCGAAACCGACGAAGTATCCAGCGAAGATGGCGCGACCACTCCAATCCATTCCTGCGTGCGCCTCGGAATTTATAGTCCGCTGAACTCGTCGGTGCACGACCTCACCCCGCGCATCTTCCATTACGGCGAATGCATCCGGCTTACCGTCAACCTAAAGATCCCACGCAACTTCCGCAATCCAGGAGCTTTTGACTATCAAAGTTACCTGGCTGAAAACGGCATCGGTGCGCTGGCGTCGGCAAAAGCGGAAAACGTAGAACTTCTCCCCGGCTTCGTTGGCAGTCACCTCGAACTTTGGCGCGCCAACATTCACTCCAGTATCCTCAACAAGATCTATGCGCTCTGGACTCCTCCGCAGGCCGCTCTGCTGGACGCCATGGTCGTGGGTGAAGAAGCCTTCATCGACCGCGACACGCGCGCGGATTTCCAGCGCTCAGGCACTTATCACGTCCTTGTCGTTTCGGGAATGAATGTAACCATCCTCGCGTTTGTGGTCTTCTGGGCGCTCCGACGCGTGCTCCGAAACGAAAACGCTGCCACACTACTTACAATTCTCTTTTGCGTTGCCTACGCTCTGCTCACCGAAGTGGGCGCGCCGGTGTGGCGCGCCACGCTGATGTGCGCTGTCTACCTGGGCACACGTCTTCTCTACCGTGATCGCTCCATGCTCAATGGACTCGGCGCCGCCGCCCTCGGGTTGCTGGCCTTCAATCCGCGCCAACTCTTCACTGCCAGCTTCCAAATGACATTTCTTTGCGTGCTGATCGTCGCCGCGGTCGCCGCTCCCATGGTCGAGCGCACCTCGCGGCTTTATCGCCGAGCACTCACACGCTGGGAGACGGATAGCGTCGGCGTCCGTCTGCCTCCACGCGTTGCGCAATTTCGCCTCGATCTGGGCTTAATCGCGGAACGGCTTGCCCGCTTTATCGGAATGCCATGGTCATTGAATCTGGTTCGTGGTACCACAATGGCATTGTTCGCTGCCTTCGAATTGTTGCTGGTCTCGGCAGTTATGCAAATGGGCCTGGCGCTCCCCATGGCCTACTACTTTCACCGCGCCACAACCATTGGCATTCCCGCCAATGTGGCCGTAGTCCCACTCACGCAACTTCTCATGCCGGCCGCCGTGTTCACGCTTTTTGTCGGATACTTTTCGCCGCCCCTCACAAGGCTCCCTGCCCTGCTCACCGCCTTCGCCTTGAGGGGAATTACCGGCACGGTCCACGGCCTGGGAGTCCCGCGCTTCGCCGATCTCCGCGTCGCCACTCCGTCACCCGCCATCATTGCAGCGGCCTCGGCGGCGCTGATTCTAGCCACGGTGCTGGCTCGTCGTCGCCTGCTCGTCGCCATCGCCGGCCTGTTTGCGATTTTGCTGGCGTCCTTCGCCCTGGCTTTTATTCCGCCGAAGCCGAATACGCGCTCCGGGATGCTCGAAGTGACCGCCATTGACGTCGGCGAAGGCGACTCCATTCTTCTGGTGACGCCGCAGGGCCGAACGCTCCTCATCGATGCCGGAGGTCCCATCTGGGGCGCAGCGTCGCAGCTCGACTTCGGCGAAGACGTCGTCGCGCCCTATTTGTGGATGCGCGGCATCTCCCACCTCGACGCTGTTGCCATCTCTCATGGACACTCCGACCACATCGGGGGAATGGCGGCTGTGCTCAAAGATTTTCGCCCGAAGGAGCTGTGGATCGGATTACTGCCCCCGAGTCACGCCCTCGAGAACCTGATCGCTGAAGCGAATTCGCTGGGGATCAAAGTCGTGCGGCACTGGGAAGGGGACGAATTCGGTCTGGGCGGGGCAAAAGTAGAAGTTCTTTTTCCCCCGCAGGACTGGCCTGTCGGGCTCGAACCCAAAAACAACGATTCGATGGTTCTCCGCGTCAGCTACGGCGAAACCTCCGTGCTACTTGAGGGCGACGCCGAAAAAGCTGTCGAGCGCCGCATCGCAGCACTGCATCATCCTCATGCCGATCTACTGAAAGTTGGACACCATGGCAGCGCCACGTCGACAACACCAGAAATACTCGAGTCGGTGAAACCGTCCTTCGCGATAATCTCAGTTGGATACCGGACATCTTTTGGACTGCCGAAAACCGAAGTCCTCGCCCGCTTGCAGGCCTCGGGAGCCCGGACCTACCGCACCGATCTAAACGGTGCCGTAACCTTCTATCTTGACGGCCACACCGTTATCCCTTTGGTCGCAACTCTTCCGTAGCATCGTCATCCTCCGCCGCGTCCACCACCGGAACCGCCTCTCGCGATTCCGCAATCAACTGCCGCGCCCTCTCCGCATCCTCTTCGCGCACGGTGATAAGCATCCCGCCCATCCCTGGGAATGCATCCTGTAACAGGCTGGCTGACGCGAGATCATTGTCGATCCCCGCCGAGTCCAGCAGCCCTTTCACCACCATCGCCTCCGATTCCTGTTCGCTGTCAAAAACTTTTACCAGTTTTTCGTTCGGATCAGGCTTTGCTTCCGCCGTCGCGTTGGGCTGCTCTGCCATAAGCTCTCCGTTCCTGAAGTCCTGTGAATCGGACTCCGCACTCCTCAGATTCTACTTCACATCCTCTTGGTTGCAATCTGTAGTCCTCCCGATTGCGCTTCCTCGGCTCGAACACTGCGCCCGACCCGGCACCTTCGGGCCGTTTGCTTTCTCCTCAGATTCGAGGACAATGTCTGAAAACGAGCGCAACGCGCCGCTCCGGCGCATCATCCAACTGCGGGGAAAGGAACAAAAGGGACAGCATGACCATCGGCGAATCAGCGAATCACCATAAGAACGCACATCTGGCGGCCGGCCAAATCACCGAATCCCAAGACACCGAATCTCAGGACGAAGCTCGCCGCATCCGACGCCTGCAAGTCATGATGAGCATGGTCAGCTCCGTCATCAGCCAGGACCCCAGCCTTACCGTAGAAGAAGCCTCCGAGCTCGCTGCCGGTGCCAAGCGCGCCGCGCTCGCGATGTTCCCCGACAAAGAACTCGCCTACGACATTCTCTACAAACCCCGCCTCCAGCGTCTGATGACCGAACGCTTCCGTTTGCAATAAATAATTGTGGGGCCAGACAGTTGGGAACCAGCTAAGAGTAGCCCTGCGGGGATAGCCACTCAGCTGTGCGAACGGATTACGTGCTGCAGCTTGACAGCACGCTCTACTCATCTACCACCGAATTCCTCAACGTCCCCACTCCCTCCACGCTGACTTCCATCACATCCCCCGCCACAATTGGCCCCACTCCCTCGGGAGTTCCCGTCGCAATCAGATCGCCTGGGAAAAGGGTCATCACTTGTGCGATGTAACGAATCATCACATCGAGGGAAAAAATAAAATCTCTGGTGTTCCCGGACTGCCGCACCTCTCCATTTATGCGCGTCTCGACTCCAACCCCTGCCCACGGATCAATCCCGTCCGTAACGACCGGACCTACCGGACAAAACGTGTCGTACCCTTTCGCTCGCACCCACTGCCCGTCCTTTTTCTGCAAATCACGCGCCGAAATATCATTCAAACAGGTGTAGCCCAGGATGATCTGCCGCAGATCTTCGTCCTCGCGCGGCTTGTAACAAGTCTTACCGATTACGACGCAAAGCTCGCCCTCGTAATCCACTCGCTCCGAAATCTTTGGACGCCGCACCGCTCCTCCTGTCGCCAGCAGCGATGAACTGGGCTTAAAAAACAGCAGCGGCTCCTTCGGCACTTCATTTCCCAACTCCGCCGCATGCCCTCGATAATTTCGTCCGACGCACACAATTTTCGACGGCCTCACCGGAGGCAGCAACTCCGCTTCCTCCAGTCCAATCGGTTCGATGCGCCGCGAACGCAGCCCCTCGACGTCACCATCAGACTCCTCCGGCGGGGAAAGCAAAATTCGCTGAATCGTATCGCGCCCGGCCACCGATTCGACCAACCCGTACTGCGCTTGTCCATTCACTTGAAACCGGCAATATTTCATAAAACTATCTAACCACGAGGGACAGCAATCTGCCATTTTTCCACGGAAGATTTTTTTCGGACAGGGTTGGAAGAGCCGAAGACCTACATTGGGACGGTCGACAGGAACCCTATGGCACGCTCTCGCTCGCCTCTTCCGACCGCCCACTCTCATTTCCCCGCTGATCCACCGCTACGACCAAGTAAAAGTAAATTTTCCCCGCCGACACCTGTACATCGCGAAAGGCCGGAGACTTCACCAGTTCCGTATTTAACTTCACCAGCTCCGTGCCTTTTTCATGACGGTAGACGTTATATCCCGCAAGGTCAGCGTCCGTCACCGGAGCCCAGATCAGATCGATAAACGGTTCCTGTCCCGGCCCCGAATAGACGGCTTGCAATTCCGAAGGTACAGCCGGCGGAAAAATATCATGCGCAAAAACCTTTACTTCCGGCGTGTCGTTTCCCTCCACTTCAACCGGAGGCTTCCCCGCTATCTCCACCACACTCACGACCATACCGCGATACGAATATGTCTTCTCCCACTCGAACGCCTGGTCCAGAAATGAAGTAGTGATCTTGTCTTCCGTGCTCGGCGCAATGCCTGATGCGCCGGTTAACGGCACGAGTCCGATTGGGCCCTCTGCGCACTGCGTGGCTTCAACGTCGGATATTTTGGTTTCGTTCGCGACTGAGTCTGGGCGGCGGTAGATGCGGAACAAGTACTTGATGTTGGTTCTTCGCCCCGCAGCCGGGGGGCACCGCCACGAGACCACCACTCCCTTTGCCGTAGTTTCGGCCGCGAAGCCGGCAAAGGGCGGCAATGTGGGAACGAGCGGCACACTCACCCTGTTCGAAAGCCCTGCACCTCGCCCTGCGGCGTTCAGCGCCTCAACTGCATACGTGGCGAACCCTGTCGGATGTTGTTCCTCAAACTCACCATTCAAATGATCTACGTAGGTCGCGATCAGCCTCGGAGTCGCAGATTTTCTTCCCTCCGCGAAGTCCGGGGGAGGCGCGACGTTTCCTACGGGATCATCACACTGCTTCAAGCCCGCATCGAGGCCTCGACAAATGTTTGTCTTTCCCAAGTACCGCACACTTTGCCGGTCGGTCGTTCGTTCCGGAACACTCCATGTCAGTGTGACCCGATCGCCCTTACGCGAAGCGCGCAAATCCGATGGAGGCTTCGGCAACTCAAGCGATGGCGGCCTCGGCGGCCCAATCGACGCGCACCCGCAAAGGCAAAAGCAGCCGGCCACCATCAGCAACATCTTTCCGGTCAGAACTCTCATGAGAAGAACAACAGACTACATCACTCGCACATCGCTGCGCAGGAATGATCGACAGCCGACAAAAAAGGCGGGTTAGTTTCAGACCCGCCTTAGGCTTCATTTGCAAGCTGGGTTATCGATAAGCCAGGTTAAATAGTCGCGCTGGCGGTCAAAAGAGTCGTCGTCCCACTCGTTGGAACCTTCCTGCTATCCAGCGGGCTTAAGGAACTGGTGCGACTGGGATAGGGAGTGGTAGTTGATGCGGTACCGATCACGCTGTAACTCGTGGTCATTGTATCGCTGGCTTGAGTGGCCAACGCCCAGGAATAGGGGATCGAAAGCTTGCAGCTCTTCGTCGTTCCCGTTCCCGTCGCTGTAACTGTGTCGCCCTCGGAATAGATGCGCGGGCTGCTCGTAACCGAGTCCTCCACCAGCACATCGCTCGAGCAAATCACATTCGTAATGCCGGTCGTTTTTACCGTAACCGTAATCGTAATGCTCACAGTGCCGGTGAAGGTTGTTAGAGTTGGAAGTTCTCCCGCGTCGTCTGCCGGTGGAACGGGACGAAACGCCCCTGTGCGCGGATCAAGATACCCCAGAATGCCAGGCTTAGCTGGATTGCTAGCCGCCTGACCCCAGGCTGCCGGCGCTACCATAAGGCAGCACAGGCACAATATCAACAGCTTGGCGGTACTCATATTCATCTCCTTGTTGGAATTAGCCTGCGGGGGAAGTGGAACGGATGGGCAAAATTGTACACCCTTGGAGACTCAGCAGGAACTGGGTGATCCAGTTGAGGGTGGTCCAGTTGGGCGTGGTCCAGCGCAAGTTCGGGGTACGAGATCCGCTTAGAGAATGTATCTCGACAAATCCTGGTCCTTCACAATATCCGTCAACATCTTCCGCACGTAATCCGCGTCGATCGTCACGTGATCGCCTTTTCTCTCAGGAGCATCAAAGCTCAACTCATCCAGAACCCGCTCCATGATGGTGTGTAACCGGCGAGCTCCAATGTTCTCCGTGCTCTCATTCACGCGAAAGGCAAAGTGAGCGATCTCCGACAGCGCCTCGGATGTGAACTCGAGCTTCACTCCTTCAGTTTCAAGCAATGCCGTGTACTGTTTCACCAGAGAGGACTTCGGCTCCGTCAAAATCCGCACAAAGTCTTCCATGGTCAGCGACTGCAATTCGACTCGAATCGGAAATCGACCTTGCAGCTCCGGAATCAAATCGCTCGGCTTTGAAACGTGGAATGCTCCCGCGGCTATAAATAAAATGTGATCCGTGCGCACCATGCCGTAGCGCGTGTTCACTGTAGTGCCTTCGACGATCGGCAAAATATCCCGCTGCACTCCCTCGCGGGAAACGTCCGGACCATGGCCGCCCTCGCGGCCCGCGATCTTATCGATCTCATCCAGGAAGACAATGCCCGAATTTTCCACGCGATCAATCGCCACGCGCGTTACTTGATCCATGTCGATCAGCCGCTGTTCTTCTTCCTGGATCAAATATTCAAAAGCCTCGTTCACCTTCATCTTCCGCTTTTTCGTCCGCGCGCCGAAGATGTTAGGCAGCATGTCCTTGATATTGATGTCCATCTCCTCCACGCCCTGGTTGCTCATAATTTCAAACGTGGGGAAATTTCGCTCGCGCACATCAATCTCCACCTGCCGCTCGTCCAGCTTTCCTTCGCGCAATTGCTGACGCAGTTTCTCGCGCGTGCGCGAAGAAGATTCCGCCAGCGCGGTCCCGCTGTCGATCACCACACCGCCCGCCGTAGTACTTTCGCCGGGCCGCGGCGGCGGAGAAGGCGGCAACAAAATATCCAGCAGCCTCTCTTCGGCATTCAGTTCGGCCTTGTCGGAAACATCCTCCAACTTTTCCTCGCGAACATTGTCGATCGCAATCTCCACCAGGTCGCGCACCATCGACTCCACATCACGCCCGACGTATCCAACTTCAGTGAATTTCGACGCTTCCACCTTCAAAAACGGAGAATTCGCCAGCTTCGCCAGCCGCCGCGCAATCTCGGTCTTCCCCACTCCCGTGGGCCCAATCATGATGATGTTCTTGGGAATAATCTCTTCGGCTAGTTCCGGAGTGAGCTTCTGCCTGCGGGTACGGTTGCGCAGAGCGATGGCCACGGCGCGTTTCGCGTCTTTCTGGCCGATCACATGTTTGTCGAGTTCAACGACGATCTCGCGAGGAGTGAGTTCGTCGAGTGCGAGTTGTTCTTCTTCGGCGGAACTGGGTAGATAAATTGCCATAAAATTCAGTGATTAGTGATCAGTGGCCAGGGGTCAGTATGTCTTGTGGTACTGATCACTGGCCACTGACCACTGTTTTTCACAATTCTTCGATCGTCACGCTGTCATTCGTATAGATGCACATTCTGCCGGCGATCTTCATCGATTCTTCGGCGATCTGGCGCGCAGTCAACTGAGTATGTGTGGCAAGAGCTTGCGCCGCAGCCTGGGCGTAAGGCCCTCCGCTGCCGATGGCGGCCACTCCCCCGTCGGGCTCGATCACGTCGCCTTGTCCGCTGAGCAAAAACGTCGCTTCTTTGTCGCTCACCAAAAGCAGAGCTTCGAGATGACGCAAATACTTATCGGTGCGCCAATCCTTTGCCAGTTCCACGGCGGCGCGCCCCAGGTTACCGTGATACTGCTCAAGTTTCGACTCGAAGCGGCTGAAGAGGGTGAACGCGTCGGCGGTGGAACCGGCAAATCCAGCCAGGATTTTGTCGTTGTAGAGGCGGCGAATTTTTTTGGCCGTATGTTTGATGACGGACTCGCCAAGCGTGACCTGCCCGTCGCCAGCCAAAACCACGCTGCCGTTGCGGCGGATGGATAGAACTGTAGTGGAACGAATCAGGCGTTTCGTAGACATGAGCGCAATTCTTAATTATATCAGCGGGCAAGGCAGCGCTCAGGGCTTGAGCAAATGGTAAAAAGAATGTTGCAACTAGCAGGGTTCATCCAATGGCGCTGGTCGAAGTCCGCAATCTCACGAAGATTTACCCGCCCACCGCTTCCCCGTTTGGTAGCGGATCCAAGCGGCAAGCCGACGTACGAGCGGTGGACGATGTTTCGCTGGAGATTCAATCCGGCGAAACGCTCGGCTTGGTTGGAGAGTCAGGCTCTGGGAAGAGCACGCTCGGGCGGCTGATCCTGCGGCTGATCGAGCAGACCTCCGGCAGCATACATTTCGAGGGACGCGATCTTCTGGCCGCCAATCGCGGTGACATGCGCCGCCTCCGGCGCGACATGCAGATTATTTTTCAGGATCCGTTCGCCTCGCTCGATCCTCGCTACCGGGTAGAAGAGATCATCGCCGAACCGCTGATTATTCATGACGGTACAAATATTGAGTTCACCAAAAGAGAGGCCCGGCGCGCCCGCGTGTGCGAACTCCTCCGCGCCGTGGGCCTCGACGAATCCATCCTGCGGCGCTTCCCCCACGAATTCAGCGGAGGCCAGCGCCAGCGCATCGGCATCGCCCGTGCCCTTGCGCTGCGACCGAAGTTTATCGTCGCCGACGAGCCCGTATCCGCGCTCGACGTGAGCGTGGGCGCTCAAATCGTGAATCTGCTGGCACAACTGCAGCGCGACTTCGGCCTGACTTATCTCTTCATTTCGCATTCGATGCCGGTCGTGCGTTATCTTTCGACCCGCATCGCCGTGATGTATCGCGGCAAAATCGTGGAAGTTGGGACGAGCGAACAGATCACAGAACATCCCACGCATCCCTATACCCGCACTTTGCTGGAAGCCACACCAGAAGTAGTCGCATAGGAAGATAGCCCAGTACCCCTGACGGAGCAAGCGGCTGCCCCTCAGCGAAGTCATAAAGAGCCTTCGGTGCTTCACCGAGGCGGAATTCCCTATGCCATACTTTCTCGATGGCCAGTGTGCCTCCCAGCCGCGCTCGCGACCTGATCGAAGTAATTCTCGGCTACGTTGCGATCATGGGCGTGATCTGGATGCCAGACCATTGGCAGCGCGCGCTGTCGCCGCTAGTGCTTGTGCTGACTTTGTGGATCGTGCTTGCCCGGTCCCACACTCCGGACGAGCTTGGCGTCGGCTGGAACGGCCTCATCCCTTCCCTTTGGATATTGCCTGCCACGATTACAGTCTGTGCCCTGAGCATGTTCGCCGCGGCAAGATTCGGCACGCTGCATCCGCTCTATAAGGGCGATCTTAAACACGTCGCAGGCTACGTTGTCTGGACCATCTACCAGCAATTTCTTTTGCAGGATTATTTCATGGCCCGCCTGCTGCGTCTTCTATCTCGCGGCGAGCGGAGCAACGATACGGGTGCAATTGCGGTAGTCGCCGTTCTTTTCGCGGCGGCGCATCTGCCCAACCTTACGCTTACCCTTGCCACGCTGGCCTGGGGAGCGGCCTCCTGCGCACTCTTCCGTCGCCACCGCAATCTCTGGATGCTGGGCTTGGCACAAGGGATGCTGGGCTTATGCTTTGCAATCTGCGTGCCCGACGCACTGCATCATCACCTGCGCGTGGGGCTGGGATATCTGCGTTACCGCAGTACACAGCCTATGCCTTAGAAAATAAAAAAGCGGGATGGCGATGCAGTCGCCGTCCCGCCTGTTTCGATTTACTAATTTACTTTTGCCCCAAAGTACAATCCGGATTCACATTCTGGATGTAAATGCCGTTATTGCCGATGCGGTCATCTTCGAACGCCAGCGCGGTCATGCCAGCCGGGGAAATCGCCGCCGCGAGACGCGCCTTATTCGATGGCGTTGACGAGACTGGGAACTGTGGGCAGACGGTCGCTCCACCGCCCGCTATCCGGGTGGCCCGAATCGTGGATGATCCAAAGCCGGCTTGATCGACCCAGAAGGTCAGAGCGCCCGTGCCGATGGGCACGGCCGTAACAAAAATCTGTTGATCGGCGCCGAGCGGAACGATCACCAGTCCGTCCGCCCCCCACTGCGGTGCGCCCGCCGAATTGAATTTCTGCCCGTAGACGCCGTTGAGCACCTGATTGGAATCCTCCTCGGTCCAGAAGACGAAGACTTCCTGGGTTGCGGCCCGATACGTCGCCGTGGGCTCGACTCGTACGTTTAAGCTGTTGGAAGAAACCGCAGCTCCATTGTGCGGAAACGCCTCAGTGCCGGCGGCCAGAATGTGTTGCGCGAAGACCTGCAGCGCCGGAACGCTGGTGTACCACGAGAACACCGCGCCGCCGTTGCCATCGTAAACAAAGTAGGGGAAGTTGCCGAACTGCAGCGATCCGACGTCAAAAATATCCACGTTCGCGCTTCCCCACAGCAGTGCGCCGCTGGAGGAAACTTTATTGGCACGCAGTTCCATATTGCTTCCAAACCCCTGCTCTCGTACCCACGAGACGATCACCGAACCGTTATCTGCGGCGTGCAGATCGGCGAGCAAATAGCTGTAGCTGCTCTCGCTGAACACCACCCCACTGCCCCACTGCGGCTGTCCGGCCGCGTTTAACTTTTGGAGCACTACACTGCTGTTCTCGGTCCAAGCTACGACAACACTGCCGTCGCTCGTTCCCACAATTTTCGGAGCGGCATGAAAGTTAAGATCTGAAGGCGGTGTGAGTTGTACGCCCAGCCTCCCCCAGATCGGCTTGCCCAGCGGAGGCAGCCTGGTGCCCGTGACCTGCTGGTTGTTGCGGTTCTCGCGCGTGTCGAGAAAGGCGAGCAAAGCATCGTTGCTGGTATCAATGTCCAGGCCGTAATCCTCGGTGGAACTGTTGGTCAAGTCAGCGACAATCTGCCCGTCATGCGGCAATTTCTCGACTCCCGCAGCAGTCAGCCGCTGGTAGAAAACGTCATAACCGATCGGAGGCGGCGTGGAGGGGTTCGCATCGAACCAGCTCACGTACCATCCATCGCCGTGAATCGGCACGAGTTTGGGCTGAACCTGATCGCTGCCGTTATTGTTATCGGCCAGCGGAAGATTGACAGCTGGATCGGAGGACCACTGCGCAAAGGCAGTGGCGGTAAAAGCGACGGCTAGAAAAGCGGTCACGACAGAGCGGAGAGCGAATTTCATTCGATTTAGGTTTCCTGGGAGCCCGATTTTGGGGGTCTGCAAGCGGCTGCGGAGAAGACTACTATCGTTCAAACAGCCCGTCAATCAAGGAATTTAGCGGATATGACCACGGGTTTCCTAGAACCACAATCCCCAGATCCAATCCACACTCGCGTGCGTGATCGTAGAAGCTGGCACGCGCCGCCGCTCTCGCCACGCCCGGCCATAGAAAATCCCAGCAATGGTCGCTAAGAGAACATAGCGCCAATTGAAATGCGCGGAGCGTTTGTTGAAGTGCGACAGGCCGAACAGAACCGATGCGATGATCAGCGCGGCGCGGCGTCCGACGCGGCGCTCCAGCAGGTTTTGCATCCAGCCACGAAAATAAAGCTCTTCCGGCACAGCTGTGAAGAAAAATATTAAAACCCACCGCAAGAGAGCTGCGCCAGTTCCCACCCGGTTGGCGTGAGGATTAATGAATCCGAGCGCCAGCCCGAGAACGAAAACAATCGGCGCAAAGAAAGCCAGTTCGCGCAGACCGGTTTTCCAGTCACCCCAGTGCAGGTGGAAATCGAATCCCACTCCGTTCAGTTGGCGTATGGCAAGGAATCCATACAATCCAACATCCACCAGAAGCAGTTCGTTCAAGGCTCGCAGTCCGACGGGCCACGCAGACTCAAACCAGCGCAAGTCGACAGCAAGACCCAGCAGCAGAAGAATGAACCAATCGCGCCAGTCGCCGCGCTGCTCGGGATCGGCCGCAGCAGCATGCAGCAGCAGCCATGCAACGGCGGGGGGCAGCAGCGCGTAAAGTGCGAACCACGACCAGCGGAACAGGTGCTGTGAACTCGCCACCAATACGTAAGGCGCAACGAACAGCGCAGGCAAGCTGACGCGCACAGCCACCGGCCAGCGTCCCACAGCACGCGCGATTCGTTCTGCCGCGCAGCCCAACCCGACCGCCGGAGCCAGTTCCAAAACGAGCGCGACAATGGCCGCCGGCGTGACGTTCTGCATTCCGACATTCTAGCGTCACCGCTATTCACCCACCCCGGCGCGCCAAAACTGCCGTAGTGGACTTGAGCCCGGCCGCGCTTGCCTGCGCCACGGCAGCCATCTAAAATGCCTTCGCATCGTCTTACAGGAGGCAACACCATGGCCGCCGCTCCGCTTCCGCCTGCATCTGTAGCCGTTCCCGTGCCCGAAACCCCTGCGCTTTCTGAAGTCGCACGCATCGTCAATACTTTCGTCGCACCATCCAAGACATTCACCGACCTGCGCCGTAACGCCAGTTGGTGGGGCCCGTGGCTGCTCATCTCCGTATTCTCTTTGCTGTTCATCTACTCAATGGACCGGCAGATCGGATTCGAGCAGATCAGCAAGAACGAGACCGCGCATTCCTCGCGCGCCGATCAGTTCGACAAGCTTCCGGCCGACCAGCAGGCGAAACAACTCAATATCACTTCCTCCTACATTCGCTACTTGTCGTACGCAATTCCGGTAACGATTCTGATTTATTTTGCAATCACCACGGTCGCGCTCTGGGCAACGTTCAAGTTTGCCGCGGGTGCTACCGTTTCCTACAAAACGGCATACGCGATCATTTTCTACGCCAGCCTGCCCGGCCTCGTAACCGCGATCCTCGGAACTATCTCGATGTTCGCCGGTGTCAACCCCGAGGGCTTCAACGTGAATAACCCGGTCGCCACAAACCCGGCATACTTCATGGATCCCACCGCGAACAAATTCCTTTATGGAATGATCTCTGGATTGGACGTGCTCGTGATTTGGACTATTGTCCTCATGGGCATCGGCTTCGCTTGCACGAGTAAGGTAAAGCGCGGCACGGCCATCGCGATCGTCGGGGGATGGTATCTTCTCTGGAAACTGGCGACGTCGGCTCTGGCCGCCCGCTAACGCTGATACACTCTAGGCGTCTATCAATTCTGCGAAGGAGACTGTTTCAATGAAAAGCATTCTTGCGATTCTTGCTTGCGGATTTGTGTGCGTTTTCGTCAGTGCGCCGGCAGCCCAGGCGCAAACCGCGGCCGCGCCGGCGGCGGCCCAAGCGGCTGGCCCGGTGAAAGATCCGGTATCTACGGCTCTGCGCGGGATGTTGGCTCGTTCGCGAGGCAATACGCTCGGTGCCATCAGCGCAATGCCAGCCGATAAGTTCAACTACAAGCCCACGCCCGATCAGATGACCTTTGGGCATCTGGTGGTTCACATGATTGGCTTCAATAACTCCTTCTGCTCCAAGGCCGCTGCCGTCGCCGAACCGAAGGTTGAGGAAGCCAAGGAAACCGATAGCAAAGAGAAGTTGCTCGCCGCAGCCACAGCCTCCTACGACTTTTGCGGGGAGACGCTTGGCAAAATGGACGACTCCAAACTGGGCGACAGCATAGAACTCTTCGGCGGCCGGCAGGGACCTCGCGCAACGGCGGCGCTGATTCTCGCCAGCGGTTGGGCTGACCACTACTCCACTGCAGCCATCTATCTGCGGCTGAACGGACTCTTGCCACCCTCAGCGCAGCCGAAGAAATAGAGCGCGGTTTCGTCGCGGCGGCGATTTCTAGCTGAGCTGAACGAGTTCTTGATCGCGCGCAGGCGAAGTGGCGGGATGCTGCGGCGCCCGCCAGCCATCGAAGATGGATACCTGGTGCACGCACGAAACCGTGCAGTGCGGAGCACAACCTTTTTCGGTGAGATATTCGCGGCGCAGATCTTCGCGCGTGTAAGTCGCAAGCGGCACGCCCGGATAGCCGCGCTGCTGCGAGCAGTAATGCACCAATCCATCTTCGCAGATGTAGAGATAGCGCGCGCCGGCGCGGCATCGCCACTCATTGGGCAGCCCTTGCGCAATGTTGTCCTGAAAGGCGTTGATGCGGGTGAAGCTGCGTTTCTCCCACGACTTCATCTCATCGTAAATGTGGCGTTCTTCGTTATTGAGCGGCTGCACCTGACCGCTGCCATCGTGAATGATCCCGATCGTCGAACTGAAACCGAGTTCGATGGCCCGCCTGCCGATCGTCAGCGCATCCTGCGGATTTGAAATCCCGCCACCGACCACCGAGTTGATGTTCACGTGAAAGTCCGCATGCTCCGCCAGATTTTCCAGTTTCTTGTCGAGAACCTTCAGGCTCTTTTTGGAAACATCGTCAGGATTCACGTTGTCGATGGAAATCTGGAGCCACTCGAGCCCAGCTTGATTGAGGCGCTTGATTCGTTCCGGCACCAGAAAATATCCGTTGGTGATGAGTCCCGCGATCATGCCGTTCGCGCGAATGCGGCGAATGACGTCATCAAGCTCCGGATGCAGCAAAGGCTCGCCGCCCGAGATCGTAACTATCGCCGTCCCCAGCGCTCCGAGCTTGTCGATGCGGCGAAACATTTCCTCCGTCGGCACCGGCTTCGAGAAATCGTCGAACTCATTACAGTACGTGCAAGCCAGATTACAGCGCCGGACGGGAATAATGTGCGCCAGCAGCGGATGCTCGGTCGAAGCAAGCGCCCGCGCAGCCATTGCCGCGCCACGCAGGTTTCGGTGCAACGCCTTGGCGCGGCGGCGCAGAGATGTAAGAGCTGACGGCATCACGAAGTTAACTACTATTACAGCATGGATAGGGGATAAACGCAGCCTCGGCACCAGCATTCGGTGATTTTCGCAGGGCGAATGGCGTTCACGGACTTGTGGGTTGAGCGAGGCCCATTCGATGAACCTGCTCCGATTGGTCTACCCTGTGTTCCTCCGCGCCCTCTGTGTTGAAGGGTTTAGCGGGCCGCCGCAGCGTCAAACAGGTCCAGGAATTCGAGCTTCTTTTCCGCAGGTAAAAACGAAGCCTCAAACGAATTGCGCGCAAGTTCGCGCAGATGTTCGTCGGTAAATGCGAAAGCCTGCTGGGCAATCTGGTATTCCCGGGCCAGGGTTGTGCCGAACATCGCCGGGTCGTCGCTGTTCAGCGTGATCATCACACCGCGATCGAAATAACTTTTCGCCGGATGATCACCAAGATTCGGGCAGAGTCCAGTCCTGAAATTGCTGGTCAGGCAGATCTCCACGGGCACCTGGCGCTGAGCGAGTTCCTCAACCAGGTCGGAGTCATGGAACGCGGTCAGTCCGTGACCGATACGTTCCGCGCGCAGATTGAGAGCGCCCCAAATCGATTCTGGCGGCCCGCTCTCGCCGGCATGTGCGGTCAGACGCATGCCATGGTCCGCGGCCCAGGCGTAGGCATCGCGGAAAAGCTCGGGCGGCGCTTTCTGTTCATCGCCGCCGATGCCCACACCCACGACCTGGCGGTCGTGATAACGAACGGCCAGCTCAAAAACGTTTTGCGCGGCCTCGGCGCCAAGCTGGCGCACGGCATCGAAAATCCAAAGCAGCGACACGCGGAAGTCGCGTTCGCCGCGAATCCGGCCGCGATCCAGTCCTTCGAAGATGGCAGGGACATCCTGCTTGCGCCAGAGGCACACTCCGACCGATACATAGACTTCGGCGTGCAGAACGTTCTCTTCTTTCAGCCGCTGCATGAGGCGGTAAGTGATCAGCTCGTAGTCTTCGGGAGTTCGCAGATGCTCAGTAATGTTCTTGAAAGCGAGTAGGAAGCCGGCGAAATCTTCGTAGCGATATAAAGCATCGATTTCCGCCCGGGTGACGCGCTCGCCGCGGCGAGTGCGCAACTCATGGAGCGTTGCCGGCTCGATTGCGCCCTCCAGGTGGAGGTGCAGCTCGGCTTTGGGCAACAGCCGTAGAAAACTATTTGGCGGACGATCGATGGACATGCATCTTGATTGTAGATTCTTAGGAGGAGATTTGCGAGGAGTACGACGGGGTGGGTCTGAAGCGAGAACGCCTTGGGCCGCTGCTGCGGAAAGACAAAAGGGGCCCCCTTCGGCTTCGCTTGATTGCATAACGACGTTGGCTGGTCGCAGCGAGTAAATTGGTTGCGACAAAACAGACCAAGGCTCACTGAGAGGAGCCAACGTCATGCTGATTATAGGCTGTGATTTTCATCCTGGGTTTCA
>Ga0307474_10001545_pt1 | contig 16628 bp, 14 predicted proteins | sample atmos_gasesECM1C_2_FD_203312 | JGI IMG/M metagenome (GOLD analysis project Ga0307474, IMG submission 203312) | Hardwood forest soil microbial communities from Morgan-Monroe State Forest, Indiana, United States - atmos_gasesECM1C_05 | ecosystem: Environmental > Terrestrial > Soil > Temperate... | reverse complement strand
GTTGTCGGCCACCGGCTCAACATCCTGCGGCATGAACTTCGGCGCCGGCAGCCCGGACACAACCGAGGGCACGATCGCACCCGGCGCCGGCTGTCCGTTCAATTTCTTCACCAGCCGAAAGTGGAATTACACCGAGGCCGGACTCATGCTACGCGATCACACCGGACAAGCGCTGGGACAATTGACGCCCGCTGGGCCTAACCGGTTTGAAGGCAAAGCCAGCGCAGGCCAGGACGTCGCGCTGTCTCGCTAGCGTGAATTCCCAGGTCTGCCGGCTCCACAGTTCAGTGAATTTCAGCCGATCGCTTCAGCGCTTCCTTCAGCTTCTCGAGACTGAAATCCTCGGAGCGTGCGATCTCGAGGATCGGCGTCTCGCGGCGGCCGCACAGTTCGGCGGCGTCCGGAATCTTCGCGGCGATATCGGCTGGAATGACGATCGCGCCATGCTGGTCGGCATGAATGAGATCGTCCGAGCGCACGGTCATGCCGGCGACCCGAACTTCGCCACCGAAATGCTCGGCATGCACCCAGGCGTGAGACGGACCGATCGAGCCTGCGAGTGCCTGAAAGCCCGGCGCCCATTGCGGAATGTCGCGGATCGAGCCGTCGGTGATGACGCCGAGGCATCCGAGCGCCTTGTGCACGTTGCTCTGCACCTCGCCCCAGAACGCGCCGTAACCGACGTCGGGACCGTCGACGTCCTGGATCACGGTGATGCGCGGTCCCCAGCCGGTGCCCATGTATTCGTAGTAGGCGATGCGACGCCGCGCCTGCTCGTCGGCCGGCAACTGCGACTTCAGCACCGAGCGGATCGTCACCGTCCGCGCATAGCCGACCATCGGCGGCAAATTGGGAAACGGGCAGACCAAGGGCTTGGTCGTGTAGCCGATCAGGCGGCGCTCGGGGGCGACGACTTCCATCGCATTGCAGATCGTCGGCGTATCGTAGCGCGCCAAGGCCTCAAGCAAAGTGGCAGGCAGCGGCGCGGGGGTGGAATTCGTCACGGTGTTCTCCAGCATTTTGGGTCACTTGGTCCTGAACGCATATAGCCGACCACTACGTGATCGGCAAAAGCGTTACACGCAGGGTCGCCCTGCTTTTCATCTGGAGAAATGATGAGGTCAGTTCAGCCGGGCCGGCCGGTTATCGTCATCGGCAGCCGTCGACAAAAACGGCGGCTTGGCGTCGGCAGGAGCACTTGCGGCGACGGGTGGCGTCGCCAGAGCTTCGGCCTTGCGCTGATGGTTGCGGTAGGATTTCCACCCAAGCGGCAGGCTCTCGAGATAGAGGATGGTGCCACTGGAAAGAATATACCAGGGGTATCCGATCAGAAGCGCGATGAAGAAGATCACCGACACGAAGACCGGCAGCACCATTTCCGGCGGCACGCGCATGCGCACCGTCTTGCCCGAGAATACCGGCAGCCGCGAGACCATCAGGCAGCCGATCACGAAGGTGTAGACCGCAGTCACCGCCGCCGGCGGTTTCGGCAGGCCGAGAAATGCGAGATAAATCGGCAGCAGCACGGCAATCGCGCCGGCCGGCGCGGGAACGCCGGTGAAGTAGTTTGCCGCATAGGCCGGCCTGTTGGGATCGTCCATCGTCGCGTTGAAGCGCGCCAATCTCAATCCGCCGCTGATCGCAAAAACCATCGCGGCAATCCAGCCACCATTGTTGAGCTCGCGCAACTGCCAGAAGTAGAGCATCAAGCCCGGCGCGACGCCGAAATTGACGAAGTCAGCGAGGCTGTCGAGTTCGGCACCGAACTTCGATTGGCCCTTGATCATGCGCGCAACGCGACCGTCGATGCCATCGAGCACGGCGGCAAAGACGATCGCCGCGACCGCAAGTTCCATCCGCCCTTCCGTCGACAAACGGATCGCGGTCAGGCCGGCGCAGATCGCCAGCAGCGTAATGAAATTGGGAACCAGCATGCGCACCGGAATCGGGCGAAACCGGCGGCGGCGCAATTCCAGATATTTGGGGTCGATCGCCATAGCTGGCACTATATAGCAATCGGAGACCGGCTTCGCCATCGCCGCGGCTGCCGGAGGGGCCCGGCCACCAAATCCGCTTGCGTGGTTAATCGCCGCGGTACGTGCGGCCCTGATCGCTAGTGGTCCGATTCTAACATTTGCATCCCTGTGGGGTTGGCAATTTTGCAAATGTTAGAATCAAAAGGACCACTAGCAAATATAAGTTTCTAGTGGAGTTTTGGATTTGACATTCGCTTTGGGCATTCCCGGTTACCGGGTGGCGTATGTCAAATCCACTCCACTAGTGCGGAAATCGGCCAGAATGGTCTCACCGGCGATGGCCGTCTGCCCTTCCGCCACCACGGGACTCGTCCCCTCCGGCAGATAGACGTCGAGACGTGAGCCGAACCGGATCAGCCCGAAGCGTTCGCCAGCGCCGATCATCTGCCCTTCCCGCACGAAGCACACGATCCGCCGCGCCACGAGACCTGCGATCTGGGTGACGCCGATGCGGCCATTCGCCGAGGAGATCACAAGCGAGTTGCGCTCATTGTCTTCGCTCGCCTTGTCGAGTTCGGCATTGATGAACTTGCCGGGCCGATAGGCGATACGATCGATCCGGCCTGCGACCGGACTGCGGTTCACATGGCAGTTGAAGACGCTCATGAAGATCGAGACGCGCGGCAGCGGCTTGTCGCCCAGACCCAACTCGGCCGGCGGCAGGACGCGCGAGATCATCGAGATGCGGCCGTCGGCGGGCGCCACCACGATGCCTTCGCGCACCGGCGTCACCCGCACTGGGTCGCGGAAAAACAGCGCGCACCAGACGGTCAGGATTGTGCCGATCCAGCCAAGCGGCGACCAGATCCAGAACAGGATCAGGCTTGCGAGCGCAAAGCCGCCGATGAAGGGATAGCCCTCGGGGTGAATGGGCGGAATTTGCGCACGAATGGAATTGGCAATCGACATCAAAAATCACTAGGGCTGCGCTCTCTCCCTTGCAAGAGAGAAAGCTTCAAAATTATTCCGCGGCGGCTGGCGTCACCAGCGCATCTTCCACCGGCGGCGGCTCGCGGTTCGGCGCTTCGTTCTCGTCGGCGATCCGCGCCAGTTTCTCGCGCGCTTCCTGCGCTTCACGCTGCCGGTTCCACATACTGGCATAAAGTCCGTCGGTTGCCAAAAGCTGGGCATGGGTGCCGCGCTCGGCAATGCGGCCCTGATCGAGCACGATGATTTCGTCGGCGGCGACGATCGTGGAGAGCCGGTGCGCAATCACCAGCGAGGTACGGTTGCGCGAGACCCGTTCAAGCGAATCCTGGATTTCGCGCTCGGTGTGGCTGTCGAGCGCCGAGGTCGCCTCGTCAAGCACGAGAATCGGCGGGCCTTTGAGAACAGTGCGCGCGATCGCCACGCGCTGCTTTTCGCCGCCCGACAATTTCAGCCCGCGCTCGCCGACCTGAGTCTCGTAGCCCTTCGGCGACATCCGGATGAAGCCGTCGATCTGCGCCAGCCTCGCCGCCTCCTCCACCTCCGCATCGCTCGCATCCCAGCGGCCGTAGCGGATGTTGTAGCGGATGGTGTCGTTGAACAGCACCGTGTCCTGCGGCACCATGCCGATGGCGGCGCGCAGCGACGATTGCGCGACGTTGCGGATATCCTGACCGTCGATCAGGATCCGGCCGCTTGACACATCATAGAGACGGAATAAAAGGCGCGAGATCGTCGACTTGCCGGCGCCCGACGGCCCTACGATGGCGACGGTCTTGCCGGCCGGGACTTCGAACGTCAGGCCTTTGAGGATCGGCCGGTCCGCCTCATAGGCGAACTGCACATTTTCAAAGCGGACGTTGCCGCTGCTGACGATCAACGGCGGCGCCTGCGGAATATCGGTAATCTCCGCCTTGCGCGACAGCACGTTGAACATCTTCTCGATGTCGATGATCCCCTGCTTGATCTCGCGATACACCATGCCCATGAAATTCAGCGGCTGGTACAGCTGGATCATCATGGCGTTGACCATCACGAAGTCGCCGACCGTATTGCGTCCGCTGCGCACACCGAACGCGCACATCACCATGGTCGCGGTGAGACCGGCCGTGAAGATCACCGCTTGCCCGGCGTTGAGCATGGCAAGCGAGGTATAGGCTTTCACACTCGCCTCTTCGTAACGCTCCATCGAGCGATCATAGCGCGCGGCTTCGCGGCCCTCCGCGTTGAAATATTTCACGGTCTCGTAGTTCAGGAGCGAGTCGATCGCCTTGGTGTTCGCCTCGGTGTCGGAATCGTTCATCTTGCGGCGAATGCCGATCCGCCATTCTGTCGCGATGTAGGTGTAGAACATGTAGATCACGACCGTGATCAGCGTCGCCAGGACGTAGCGCCAGTCGAACTTCCACAACAGCACCCCCATCATCAGCGTCACCTCGACGATGGTCGGAATGAGTTGCACGATGACCATCCGCACGATGGTCTCGATGCCGTTGCGGCCGCGCTCCAGCACCCGCGTCAATCCGCCGGTCTTGCGTTCCAGATGGAAACGCAGCGACAACTCGTGCATGTGAACGAAGGTGAGATAAGCGAGCTTGCGTACCGCGTGCATGGCCACGCGCGCAAAAATTCCGTCGCGCCACTGGGTCAATACGCCCATCACGACGCGCAAGCCGCCATAGGCCAGCGTCATGATCACGGGCGAGGCCACGACCCACAGCACCCAGTTCGAGCCCTGCACCGGTGCAGAGTCCGCGCCGGTCAAGGCATCGGTTGCCCATTTGAAAGTGAAGGGCACGGCCAGCGTTGCGACCTTGGCGGCCAGGAGCAACACGACCGACCAGACCACGCGCATCTTCAGGTCGAAGCGGTCGCTCGGCCAGATGTAGGGCCACAGATGCGCCAGCGTCCCGGCCAGGGTCGCCTGCCCGAACGCGTTGTCGGACGCAGGTGCCGGGTACGCCGGCACGCCGGAATCAAGATGCGCCATCGAGTCCGGCCCGGCGCGGCGTGAGTCGCCGATTCGGCAACCGCTCGTTCAGATTTGCTTGCATTGCGCAGTCATATAGAGCGTTTGGGCGCTGCGTACAGCCTCGCGAGGATTAAATTCTTCCATCCTATCCGGGCTTTGCCCGAATTTTATTCGGCGACCGAATCCTTTAGGGTTTGACTGGTTTACGCTGCAATGCCACATGAAAGATATGAGCGAGATCAAAACCGTCTGTGTCTATTGCGGCTCCGGCCCTGGCACCAATCCCCGCTTCATCGAATCCGCCAAAGCCCTCGGCAAAGCGCTTGCCGAGAATGGCATTCGCCTCGTCTATGGCGGCGGCTCCGTCGGCATGATGGGCGCGGTGGCGAGCGCGGTGCTGCATCATGGTGGTCAGGTGACAGGCATCATCCCTGAATTTCTCATCAGAAAAGAAGTGATGATGCCGCTGCAGGATTTGATCGTCACGCCGGACATGCATGAGCGCAAGCGGCTGATGTTCGAACATTCGGATGGATTCATTGCGTTGCCGGGCGGCATCGGCACACTCGAGGAACTGGTCGAGCAGCTCACTTGGCAGCAGCTTGGACGTCATTCCAAGCCGGTCCTGCTCGCCAATATTGACGGCTTCTGGGAGCCGTTGCTGGCGCTGATCAGCCACATGCGCGCCACGCAATTCATCCGGCCCACGCTCCAGGTCGATATTCTCAAGGCCGAACGGGTTGAGGATATTCTGCCGAAACTGAAGGCAGCCGCCGCAATCGCGCCTGAGGGTTCGGCACAACTGGCGCCCGAAATCGCGCGGGGCCTGTAGCGATCCACGCTATTGTGGTGCGACCGCGTCTCCAGCAGGGAACGTCACGGCCTCTACCCGATTGCCGTCGGGATCGCGGATGAACGCCGCATAGTAGCGCACGCGATCATGCGGCCTTAAACTCGGTGCACCGTCGGAACTTCCTCCCGCACCAAGCGCCGCATCATGAAACGCGTCGATTTCGCTTTCGGACTTCGCACGAAGACAGACGTGGCAGCCGCTTTCCGGCGGCACGCTCGCCATGCCCGGCCGCAGGTTGACCCAGAACTCGGGATAGCGCTTGCCGAACCCGACCGTGGCGGGTCGCGTCACGAGCTTCGCAAGACCGAGCGGCGCCAGCACGGCCTCATAAAAACGTGCCGAGCGTTCGAGATCGCTGACGCCGATGGAGATATGGTCGATCATCTAAGATCCTCACACGTCATTCCGGGATGGTCCGAAGGACCAGACCCGGAATCTCGAGATTCTCAGGTGCGCAATTGCGCCCCATAGTTCACGCTTCGCGTGCCCCGGAATGACACTCTTTACGCCGGCGCGCCCGATTTCACGAGCTTGTAGATGATCGAATCCATCAGCGCCTGGAACGAAGCATCGATGATATTGGGCGACACGCCGATCGTGCTCCACGTCTCGCCCTTCTCGTCAGCGCTTTCGATCAGAACCCGTGTCACGGCCTCGGTGCCGCCATTGAGGATACGCACGCGATAGTCGATCAGCTTCAGGCCTTCGATGAACTTCTGGTACTTGCCGAGGTCCTTGCGCAGCGCGACGTCGAGCGCATTGACGGGGCCGTTGCCCTCGGCCGCCGATATCAGCTTTTCGCCGTCGACATCGACTTTCACCACCGCCATCGCCATCGTGACGCGCTGGCCGTTGGCGTTGTAGCGCTGCTCGACATTGACGTCGAACTGCTCGACGCGGAAGTAATCCGGAACGCGGCCGAGTGTCCGCCGCGCCAGAAGCTCGAACGAGGCATCGGCCGATTCATAGGCGTAGCCGATGGCCTCACGCTCCTTCAATTCCTCGACCAGACGCGCGAGCTTCGGATCGTTCTTGTCGTAGGCAATGCCGGTGCGATCGAGTTCGGCGATGACGTTCGATCGGCCGGCCTGATCGGAGACCAGCACCTTGCGATGGTTGCCGACGGTTTCAGGGCGAACATGTTCGTAAGTCTGCGGGTCCTTCAATACGGCTGAGGCATGAATGCCCGTCTTGGTAACAAAGGCGCTCTCGCCGACATAGGGCGCGTGGCGATTGGGCGCGCGGTTCAGCATGTCGTCGAGCGTGCGCGACACCGTCATCAGGGTCGCCATCTTCTCATCGGTCACGCCAATTTCGAAGCGGCCGGAAAATTCGCCCTTGAGCCGCAACGTCGGGATCAGCGAACACAGATTGGCGTTGCCGCAGCGTTCGCCGAGACCGTTCAATGTGCCCTGAATCTGGCGCGCGCCGGCGCGCACCGCGGCGAGCGAGTTCGCAACCGCCTGCTCGGTGTCGTTATGGGCATGAATGCCGACATGGTCGCCGGGAATGTGTTTGACGACTTCGCCGACAATTGCCTCGACCTCATGCGGCATGGTACCGCCATTAGTGTCGCACAGCACGATCCAGCGTGCGCCGGAGTCATAAGCCGCCTTCGCGCAGGCGAGCGCAAAAGCGGGATCTTCCTTGTAGCCATCGAAGAAATGCTCGCAGTCGAGCATGACTTCGCGCCCAGCCTTTTTCCCAGCCTTCACGCTGTCGCTGATCGATGCGAGGTTTTCCTCGCCCGTCGTTTCCAGCGCTACGCGCACCTGATAGGCCGACGATTTTGCGACAAAGCAGATGGCGTCCGCTTTCGCTTCCAATAATGCCGCCAGTCCAGGATCGTTGGACGTGGAGCGGCCCGGTCGGCGCGTCATGCCAAAAGCAGTGAATCGCGCGGAGTCGAGCTTCGGCTTCTTTGCGAAAAATTCGGTATCGGTCGGATTGGCGCCGGGATAGCCGCCCTCGACATAGTCGATGCCGAGTTCGTCGAGCATCCTGGCGATCAACTGCTTGTCGTGCAGCGTGAAGTCGACACCATTGGTCTGGGCGCCGTCGCGCAACGTGGTGTCGAACAGATAGAGCCGCTCGCGGGTCATTGTGCGCCCCCTTCGGCTTCACCAAGCTTCTTCTGCATCGTGGTGTTGGCGAGCCATTCGCCATTGAGCGACACCGTGTTGCGCTGCTGGGCTTCGTAACCGCGTTTGACAAAAAACTCGGCGGCATTGTCGCTGGCATCGACCGTCAGGCTCTTGGCGCCACGAGCTGCCGCCAGCTTTTCGAGCGCATCGCACAGTGCTGCGGCAACGCCCTGCCCAACCGCACCCGGATGCACGTAGAGCAGATCGACGTAGTCCTTGCCTTTCAGCGACGCAAACCCGACCGGTGAACCATCCAGCGTGAGGCCAGACGCCAGACGCTTGCCGAACTCCACCTCATCGTCAACCGATGCAGCCCACGCTTCCTGCTGCGCTTCGCCATAGTCGTCGCCTGTCAGCCCCTCGATGCTGGCAACAAAGATCGCCGCCAACACCGCCGTATCGGCAGGCAGAAACGGCCTAAGCGCAGGCACACTCATCGCGCGACCTCCCAGGTGGTGCCTTCCTTGGAATCCTTGATCACGATCCCCATCGCGGCCAACTCGTCGCGAATGCGATCGGATTCCTTGAAGTCCTTGCGTGCGCGCGCGGCGGTACGGTCGGAAATCAGACCTTCGACCTTTGCCGCATCGATGCCCTTTGCCTGTTGCTTTCGGCCTGCCCAGGCTGCTGCGCTCTCGGAGAGAAAACCGAGAAGCCGGAGCGATGCGGCGAACTGACTTCGATCCTGCTCTCCTCCCGAAGTGGCCCGGCTTCGCAGGCCATGCAATGACGCCACAGCCTGAGGCGTGTTCAGGTCATCCATGAGAGCATCAAGAATCACGTTCGATGGTGTTTCACCCTTGGCGTCGGCCGCCGCCTCGTACCAGTCGTCGAGCGTCTTCGCGCTCTCCTCGACGCTCTTGAGCGTCCAGTCGATCGGCGAGCGATAGTGCGTCTTCAGCATGTTGAGCCGCAGCACTTCGCCCGGCCAATCGTCCAGCAATTCCCTGATCGTGAAGAAGTTGCCGAGGCTCTTCGACATCTTCTCGCCTTCGACCTGCAGGAAGCCGTTGTGCATCCAGTAATTGGCCATCGTGGCCGTGCCGTGCGCGCAGCGCGATTGCGCGATTTCGTTTTCATGATGCGGGAAGATCAGGTCGAGGCCGCCGCCATGAATATCGAAGATATTGCCGAGATAGGCTGCGCTCATCGCCGAGCACTCGATGTGCCAACCCGGACGTCCCCTGCCCCACGGGCTTTCCCAACCGGGTTCCTGCTCGGTGGATAGTTTCCACAACACAAAGTCAGCCGGATTTTTCTTGTGCGCGTCGACGGCAACGCGGGCGCCGGCGAGTTGCTCGTCGAGCCTGCGGCCCGAGAGCGCGCCGTAATCGGGCATCGATTGTGTGTCGAACAGCACTTCGCCGCCGGCTTCATAGGCGTGGCCGCGTGCGATCAATTCCTTGATCAGGGTGACCATGTCGACCTTGCCGTCGGCACGCGGCAGCACGAAGTCAGTTGCGCGCGGCTCGAACGTCGGCGGCAAGCATCCGAGATCTGCGACGTCGGCATGGAATTGATTGGCGGTCTTCTCGGTGACTTTCCGGATCGCCTCGTTCAGCGGCAGGCCAGGAAAATCCCGCGCGGCGCGATCGTTGATCTTGTCGTCGACGTCGGTGATGTTGCGGACGTAAGTGACGTGGTTCGCGCCATAGAGATGACGCAGCAACCGAAACAACACGTCGAAAACAATGACAGGACGCGCATTGCCGATATGGGCGAAGTCGTAGACCGTCGGGCCGCACACATACATGCGCACATTGGCTGGATTAAGCGGCGTAAAAACGCGCTTCTCTTTGCTCAGCGTATCGTAAAGGCGTAATTCCATGGGAATCCCGTACCTGCCTGCCGGCCGGGCGTCCATTGATCTCGATTGAGAAAAGACGGCCTCAGCCAGCGAATCGCTAGCTCATAATCTCGCGGCAAATGCCACACCTGGCGAGAAGACCGTTCATGAAAAATACCATGGGCTAGCCGACGTAAGGGGTCAAGAGTATCGCAATCAGGCCGCCTCAGAAATGCCCGGTTGGGTCAACAAAGCCCACCCACCCAAGGTTAATCATTATTTACATTTCGCAATTACCTTGCGCGGCGACGATCCCTCCTCCGTTCAGCGGTACAACCATGCGATCCATCCAAGCGCTTCTCGCCTGCGTGCTTTTCTGTGCCGGGCCGGCAGCCTGGGCCGACAGCCGCGTTTTCATTATTGCCAACCAGCCCGACGGTTACGGCGTCGACCAGTGCCTCGCCAAGGGCGAGAAGTGCGGCGCCCATGCCGCGCAGTCCTATTGCCAGTCACGAAATTTCGCGGCTGCCACCTCCTATCGACGGGTCGATCCGGACGAAATCACAGGCTCGGTGCCGAAGGCCGGCGAAAACTGCGGCCATTCGGGCTGTGGCGAATACATCGCGATTACCTGCCAGCGTTGACGCACCAGCGGGGGATTCCAGCGCAGCGTTCGACATTGGTAGTGCAGCAACCGACCGCAGACCGATCCCGGATTGCAAGGAACGCTGACAAACCTAGGATTCCAGTACGGTTTTGGATTTGAATTCACCCGTGCCAACTCGTGGCAAGATTGAGGCGAAGACCCGATCCTCCGTACTATTGCCGCCGAAACGACGTGACGCCGCCCAGAGAAGCAGGTAAAGGACGCCGGAATTGTCACACCTGCGGTTCGGCCGCAGCTTCCGGCGTAGCGTGAGCGCTGGCCGGATTTGCCTGATGGCGGGACATGCCTGAAAAATTGATCTCTACCCCTTCCCGATCGGTTGTTGCGTGCGCGGTGCTCTTCGCCGCCGTTTTGTTTGGCACTGAAGCCGGTGCACAGACCTATCCGCCACCGCCACCACCGCCGGCCCCGCCCGGCGCAGCGAACCCGATGTGTCCGCGGCTCGAAGGCCAATTGGCGATGATCGATCGCGGCGGAGGCGATCCGGCGAAGGATGAGCAGATCCGCCGCTATCAGGATTCCGCCACCAGGCAACAGGCGGAGCTCGATCGCGTCACCGTGCAGGCCAGGCGGATGGGCTGCGACAGCTCCGGCTTCTTTTCGCTGTTCAACGGCCAAAACGCGCAATGCGGTCCGGTGAACAATCAAATTCAACAGATGCGCGCAAACCTCGATCAGATCACGTCTAATCTCGAGCGCCTGCGCAGCGGCGGCCTCGGGGGCAGCGAACGCGAAAGTCAGCGCCGTTCGGTGCTGCAGGCGCTGGCGCAGAACAATTGCGGCCCGCAATACGCGGCCGCCCTGCAGCAGCAGAGCGGGCCCGGCAACTTCCTGAATAACCTGTTCGGCGGCAATAACGGTCTTCAGAACGCCTCGCCCATCGATCCCAGCCTGCAATCCGGTACCTATCGCACCGTCTGCGTGCGCACCTGCGACGGCGGCTATTTCCCGATTTCGTTCGCCACCGTGCCGGGGCGGTTCCCTGACGATGAGAAGACCTGCAAGGCGCTCTGCCCGGCCACCGAGGCCAACCTTTATGCCTATCGCAATCCCGGCGAAGACATGAACCAGGCGGTATCGATCAGCGGCCAGCCCTACACCTCCTCGCCCAACGCTTTCCGCTTCCGCCAGGAGTTCAACCCCACCTGCTCCTGCAAGGCCGCAGGTCAAAGCTGGGCCGATGCGCTCAAGAGCATCGACGACAAGGCCGCAGCCGAGCAGCAGGGCGACATCATCGTCACCGAAGAGGGCTCCAAGAAGATGGCGCGGCCGCAGCAGGCGAAAGCACCCCCGCCCGCCAAGAAGGGCACCGTGGCCAATACGGCCGCCGACCCGGCAGCGACACCTGCATCGCCGAACGCGCCGGCAACCACTGCTCCCTCTTCGACCGACAACAAGTCGATCCGCACCGTCGGACCGACCTTCATCCCGGCGCACTGAGACGCCTTGAATTGAGCGCGCGCGGCTAGCCATCAAACGCGTCAACCGACACCTGGCTCGTGCGCGGCGCGAGCGTGCCGTCGGGCTCGGGCAGCGGATGGCCGTCGTCGCGAAAACGGTTGGTGATGGGATAACGGCGATCGCGCCCGAAATTCCGGCTCGTCACCTTCACGCCTGGTGCTGCTTGTCTGCGCTTGTATTCAGCGATGTTGAGCAGGCGATCGATCCGCGCCACCACCTCGCGCTCGAAACCGGCCGCAATGATGGTCGCCAAAGGCTCCTCGCGTTCGACCAGCCGCTCCAGGATCGCATCCAGCATGTCGTAAGGCGGCAGCGAGTCCTGGTCGGTCTGGTTTTCGCGCAACTCCGCAGTCGGCGGCCGCGTGATGATGTTGGGCGGAATGACTTCGCCTGAGGGACCGAGCGCGCCGTTCGGCTTCCAGGTGTTGCGAAGTGCGGACAGGCGAAAAACCTCGGTCTTGTAGATATCCTTGATCGGATTGAAGCCGCCGTTCATGTCGCCATAAAGCGTGGCGTAACCGACCGACATCTCCGACTTGTTGCCGGTCGTGACGACCATCGCGCCGGTCTTGTTGGAAATCGCCATCAACAGCGTGCCGCGGGCACGCGCCTGCAAGTTCTCTTCGGTGATGTCGCGCGGCAATCCTTTGAAAGTCTCCGACAGGATCTCCTCAAAACCGTGGACGGCTTTGGCGATCGGCAGCACCTCGTAGCGAATGCCGAGGTGCTTGGCGAGCTGCGCCGCGTCGTCGAGCGAGACCTGCGCGGTAAAACGGAACGGCAGCATGACGCCGCGGACGCGATCGGCGCCGAGCGCATCGACCGCAATCGCCGCACAGAGCGCGGAGTCGATGCCGCCGGAAATGCCCAACAAAACACCGGGAAATCCGTTCTTGCCGACGTAATCGCGCAAGCCCAGCACGCAGGCCGCATAATCGGCCCTGTCGCGGTCGAGCAGCGGCTCGACCGGACCAAGAGCGCGCATGCTGGTCGTTGTCTTCTTCCGCCAGCGCAATGTCACGATGTCTTCCTCGAAAGCCAACATTTGCGTCGCCACCGAAAGATCGGCGTTGAGCGCAAACGACGCGCCGTCAAACACCAGTTCGTCCTGACCGCCGACCTGGTTGAGATAGATCAGCGGCAGCTTGCTTTCGGTGACCCGCGCGACCGCCATCGACAAGCGGATGTCGGCCTTGCCCCGCGCGTAAGGCGAGCCGTTAGGCACGATCAGGATTTGCGCACCGGTTTCGGCCAGACATTCGACGACGTTTTCGTATTCGGCTGACTCTTCGAGCCAGGTGTCCTCGCAGATCGGCACGCCGACGCGCACGCCACGAATGGTCATCGGGCCTGCGACAGGACCGCGCGCGAACACGCGCTTTTCGTCGAACACGCCGTAGTTCGGCAAATTGACCTTGTAACGGATCGCCGCGATGCGGCCTTCGTCGAGCAGCGCGCAGGCATTGTAGAGCTTGCCGTCCTCGACCCACGGCGTGCCGATCAGCACCGCCGGGCCGCCATCGGCCGTCTCGCGCGCCAATTCCTCGATCGCCGTGCGACAGGCCGACTGGAAAGCCGGTTTCAGCACCAGATCCTCCGGCGGATAACCGGCGATGAACAGCTCGGGAAATACCACCAGTTCGGCGCTGTGCGCCGCAGCCTGCGCCCGCGCCGCGCGCACCTTGGCGGCATTGCCCTTGACGTCGCCCACCGTCGGATTGAGCTGGGCGAGCGTGACGATGAAATAGTCGGCGAGTTCGGCGAATTCGGTCATCTGCTATCCCTAGATCACGCCCATGCGCTCGGCGAGCGCGAACAGCCAGAACAGCCCGGCGGTGACCAGCGCGACACCCACCGCCGCCGACCCCATGTCCTTGACCCGCCCGATCTGCGGATCGTGATCGGTGGTCAGGCGATCAGAGAGTTTTTCGATCGCCGTGTTGAGCAATTCGACCACCAGCACCATCGCGACGGCGGCGACGAGCTCGGCCCGCCGCATCAGGGTCGTGCCGATCACCCAGGCCAAAGGCAAGGAGATCAGCAGCGCGAAAATCTCCTCGCGCACGGCCTGCTCCGAGCGGATCGCAAAGGCGAGGCCGTTACGCGTATTGATCGTGGCCCGCCAGAGCCGCAGCATCAAAGTCCCGCAACCGCCGGCATCGGATTGACCTTGCCGGCGCGCTCCTGCTTCAGCAGTTCGGCCACCAGGAAAGCCATATCGATCGACTGCTCGGCATTGAGACGCGGATCGCAAACGGTGTGGTAGCGGTCGCTGAGATCCTCGTAGGTGATGGCGCGCGCGCCGCCGACGCATTCGGTGACGTCCTGCCCGGTCATTTCCAGGTGGATGCCGCCGGCATGCGTGCCTTCGGCGGCGTGGACCGCGAAGAACGCCTTCACCTCCGAGAGGATGCGATCGAAGGGCCGGGTCTTGTAGCCGGTGTTGGACGAGATGGTGTTGCCGTGCATCGGATCGCACGACCAGACCACCACCCGCCCCTCGCGCTGCACGGCGCGAACCAGCGCCGGCAGATGCTCGCCGACCTTCTCGGCGCCGAAGCGGTTGATCAGCGTCAGCCGTCCGGGCTCGTTGTCCGGATTGAGCACGTCGATCAGCTTCAGAAGATCATCGGCCTTCAACGACGGACCGCACTTCAACCCGATCGGGTTCTTGATGCCGCGGAAATATTCGACATGGCCATGATCGAGCTGGCGGGTGCGGTCGCCGATCCAGATCATGTGGCCGGAGGTCGCGTACCAGTCGCCGGTCGTGGAATCGACGCGGGTGAAGGCCTGCTCGTAGCCGAGCAACAGCGCCTCGTGGCTGGTGTAGAAATCGGTCGCGCGCAGCTCGGGGTGGCTTTCGAGATCGAGCCCGCAGGCGCGCATGAAGTTCAGCGCATCCGAGATGCGGTCGGCCAGTTCCTTGTAACGCCGCGACTGCGGCGAATCCTTTAAGAATCCCAGCATCCATTGATGCACGGAGCCGAGATTGGCGAAACCGCCGGTCGCGAACGCGCGCAGCAGATTCAGCGTCGCCGCCGACTGGCGATACGCCATCAGCTGGCGCTGCGGATCGGGCGTGCGTGCCTGCGCGGTGAAGGCGATGTCGTTGACGATGTCGCCGCGATAGCTCGGCAACTCGACGCCGTTGATCGTCTCTGTCGGCTGCGAGCGCGGCTTGGCGAACTGGCCGGCGATGCGGCCGACTTTCACCACCGGCAGCGCGCCGGCATAGGTCAGGACGACCGCCATCTGCAAAAGCACGCGGAAGAAATCGCGGATGTTGTTGGCGCCGTGCTCGGCAAAGCTTTCGGCACAGTCGCCGCCCTGCAACAGGAAGGCTTCGCCGGCGGCGACGCGGCCCAGCGCCTTTTTCAGGTTGCGGGCCTCACCTGCAAAAACCAGCGGAGGAAACGTCGCAAGCTGCGCCTCGACATCCGCCAATGCCTTCGCATCGGGATATTGGGGCACTTGCAGGACCGGCCGGCTGCGCCAGCTATCGGGTGTCCAGGGTTTGGACATGACGTTAACTCCTTGAGACAAAACCGCTACTTAACGGGAATGCGCGGTGGGCCGCTATATACACAGGCTGGCCGCCAATCGCCAGTTCTAGATGCCTCTTTGTTCACCTCGCCGCGCTTGAATTGCCGAGCAATTCACGTGAGGGGGAATCTCCGCAGGCCGAGCTCGTGGAGACTCCCCCTCACCCCAACCCTACCAGCGCGAGCTTTGCTCGTCGCGGCCCCGCATCCGCCGTCGCTTCTTAAGCTATGGCGGACGGGAGCGGGGCGAGGGAGCGTTGACCGTTTTGCAACGCCTTCCAACATTGCTCGCGAATGCCTCCTCAACCCCTTGCGGTAAAAGCCAAATTCGCATTTGTTAATATAACGCGAGATCGGGGGACTATCGCGGTGGCTGAAGCCGGCATCGACGACGTTTTCATCGACGATATCACCTTTCCCGCCGAGGACGGATATGCGCTCGGCGCGACGCTGTTTTTGCCGCGCGGCGCCAAGCAGCACGCCGTCCTGATCAATTCCGCGACCGCCGTCCCGCGCAAGATCTACCGCAGGTTTGCCGGCTACCTCGCCCGGCGCGGCTTTGCCGTGCTGACTTACGACTATCGCGGCATCGGCGATTCCCGCCAGCGCGCGATCATCGGCTACGTCAAGCCGAAGTCGCTGGTCGGCTTCAAGGCGACGATGGCCGACTGGGCCGCGCTCGATATCACCGCCGCGGTGAAATGGATGCGCGAGCGCTACCACCATTTGCCGCTGACTTATGTCGGCCACTCCTTCGGCGGTCAGGCGCTGGGGCTGCTTCCCAACAACACTGAGGTCAAGCGCGCGCTTTTGGTGGCGGCGCAAGCCGGCTACTGGAAGCTGATGGCCTCGCCGGAGCGCTACCGCGTCTATGCGCTGCTCAATTATGCCGGCCTGCCGCTGACGCGATTGCTCGGCTACATGCCCGGCTGGACCGGCGTCGGCGAGGACCTGCCGAAGGGCGTGTTCGAGCAATGGACGAAATGGGTGATGAGCGAACGCTATCTGTTCGACGACACCGATCTCAAGACGCTGGCCAATTTCGCGAAGTACACCGGCGCGCTGCGCTCGATCTGCCTCTCCGACGATCCCTGGGCGACGCGGCCTGCGATCGAACTACTATGTTCGGGTTTCAAGGCGACGACGCCCGACATCATCACCATCACGCCTGCGGATGCCGATGTGGGCAGGATCGGCCATCTCGGCTTCTTCCGCCCCGAGCATCGCGACACGCTGT
>Ga0307474_10001544_pt1 | contig 16629 bp, 14 predicted proteins | sample atmos_gasesECM1C_2_FD_203312 | JGI IMG/M metagenome (GOLD analysis project Ga0307474, IMG submission 203312) | Hardwood forest soil microbial communities from Morgan-Monroe State Forest, Indiana, United States - atmos_gasesECM1C_05 | ecosystem: Environmental > Terrestrial > Soil > Temperate... | reverse complement strand
AAGCAGGATGTCGAAAGCTTTTGGGGTTAGAAAAATACTTGAACTCGCCCGCGACAGAGTGCGCCTGCCGGGATCCAGCGCAAACTGACCGAAACTGTACGATTTGCTCATAGGAATCTGGCTAGCTTAACGGGCAATTGAGAGTTTTTGACCTTTCTTGAGAATTTCCGAAGGACTTCCTAACCATTCGCACTGAGAATTGCTCCCTGGTCCTGGATCCCGCCGATTGTCGACGATTCGCCGGAACCGAGGCCGACTTGCTCAAGGAGCCGATGGACTACCGGATGCGCGGCGCTCGAACAAGGTAGGACATAGAAAGCTAGATGTCGATTCGAGCGAGCTAAAGCGAGTTACAGAAAACATGCCAGAGTCCGAATTCGAGCTTCGGCAGATGTTGGACTCCGCGCCTCTGCTCGTCGCGGTTTTCGGTCCTAACCGCGAACGTCTCCTCCTAAACCGCGCCGCCCTCGACTACTTTGGCATCAGTCTCGATGAATGGCGAGTAAGAAGTTTCAGCTCCGAAGTCCATCCCGGGGATGTGGACCGCCTTAAGACTCTCGCGGATCGTGCCATGTCAGACGGCCTTGCCTCCGGCCTAGAGGTGCGGCTGCGAAAAGCGGATGGAAGTTATCGCTGGTTTCTGGCTCGTTACAACCCCGTGCGAGATGAAGGGGGGCAGGTTATCCGATGGTACGTTGCGTGTACGGATATAGAAGACCAGAAGCAAGCGCAAGACAGCCTTCGCCACGAAAACGTGGCTCTGAAGCGAGCTGAAGAAAAGATCCGGGAACAGGAAGCGGAGTTGCGGCAGATATTGGACTTTGTGCCGCAACTCGTCCGCGTATTCGGACCCGACCACGAACGTATTTATGCCAACCGCACGGGGCTTGACTATCTGGGTGTCAGCCTAGAAGAGTGGCGGCAAATACAGGACATGTGTCGGTTCGTTCACCCCGATGACGGGGACCGGATGCGCGCCTTTTTTGACCGAGCTCGTTCTATTGGCGCCGCTTGTGAGTTGGAGGTTCGGCTACGCAAAGCGGATGGAAGTTATCGTTGGTTTCTCGTTCGGTACAACCCTGTGTGCGACAACAAAGGGCAGGTCATGAGATGGTATGTTGCCGGTACCGACATCACTGAGCACAAGACGGCCGAGGAAGAACTTCAACAGCTTGTTGATTTCGTTCGCCATATCATTACGGTGTTGTTGCCAAACGGCAAGATTACCTACGCAAACCGTGTGGCTAGGGATTACACCGGCCTGACTCTTGACGAATATCGGTCAGTGGACGTAATTGCTCGAGTAATCCATCCCGACGATATCGAGAGGATGCGAGCGGTTCGCGAACGTGGACTTTCGGCGAATAACCCGTTTGAAATCGAAGCAAGAACGGTAGGGAACGACGGCCTCTGCCGGTGGATCCTGTATCGTTATAACCCATTGCGTGACGAACGGGGACAGATTGCACGTTGGTATGTTACTGGGACGGACATCGAGGATCGAAAGCAGGCTGAAGATAGGCTTCAGCGCGAGAACGTAGCTCTTCGGGAAGAAATCGATAAAACTTCGATGTTCGAAGAGATCGTAGGAACATCTCCCGCCTTGAAAACGGTACTGTCCCATATTTCCAAGGTTGCGCCCATCGACTCGACCGTTCTCATCTTTGGTGAGACAGGAACGGGCAAAGAACTCGTAGCACGCGCAATTCACCGGAGGTCAGTCCGTGCCCTACGCCCGTTTGTGAGCGTGAATTGTGCCGCGATACCCCGGGACCTGGTCGCTTCGGAACTGTTCGGTCACGAACAAGGAGCGTTTACGGGCGCGACACGCCAACGGCTGGGCCGTTTTGAATTAGCAAACGGAGGCACAATTTTCCTCGATGAGGTCGGAGAACTTCCGATCGAAACCCAGATTGCCCTCTTACGTGTATTGCAGGAGCGCGAGTTCGAACGTGTCGGGGGCACTCGTCGCATCCACGCCGATGTTCGAATCATTGCCGCCACAAACCGAGACTTGCAGGCTGCCATCAGCGGCGGCTCCTTCCGCAGAGATCTGTTTTACCGGTTGAATGTTTTCCCCGTTGAAATTCCACCCCTTCGAGAACGAAGACAAGATATTCCGCTGCTCGTTGAGTATTTTATCGATCGCTATGCACGAAAAGCTGGAAAGAACATAACGAGTGTGGAAAAGAAAACGCTTCAATTGCTTGAGTCGTACGATTGGCCTGGGAACATACGCGAATTGCAGAACGTCATTGAGCGCTCGGTTATCCTTTGCGAATCTGAAGTTCTTTCTGTCAATGAAAGCTGGCTCCCTAAAGATTCGATACCAATAGAACCAAACAACGACAGCGAACTTACCGCAAAACAGGCGCAGGCGAAACGTGCGATCGAGGCGGCCCTGCGAGAAAGTCGTGGGCGAGTATCGGGCCCTTCGGGCGCAGCTGCGAAGCTGGGGATTCCACGATCGACGCTAGAATCGAAGATTCGGTCCCTGAAGATAGACAAGAATCACTTCAAAAGCTCGACCGCCAAATAAGCTCGGCTGGATCTTGGACCTCGCGTTTCTTCGGCGGAACGCAGAAGTGAACCGCGCTGAAACTGCTACACTCAGGGAGAAAAGTTACCGAAACCATGCAAGAGGCGGCGAAAAATCTACTCCTGGTTCTCGTTGCGCTCTTTCCTATCGTGGATCCGCTCGGGGGCAGCCCATTCTTTCTGGCGTTGACCAGGGAATACGCACCGGAAGCGCGAAAAGCATTGTCATGGCGCATTGCCATGAACAGTTTCTTCTTGCTGCTTGGGTCGTATTTTGTTGGGACTTACGTGCTCGCCTTTTTTGGGATTTCGCTGCCAGTGGTGCAGGTCGGCGGCGGCCTGATCGTAATTGCTACAGGGTGGACGCTCCTGAAGCAGCGAGACGACGAAAAACACGACGTACACAGAACCGTCCAGCCACAGGACACATTCCGCCAAGCATTCTATCCCTTGACGATGCCGCTGACCGTAGGTCCTGGATCAATCTCGGTGGCGATCACGTTGGGCGCGAACGCAGCTCACCATCACTTGTACCATCCTTTGAGTATTTTGGCGGCACTCGTTGGATTAGTTCTGATCGCGATCAGCATCTTGCTCTGCTATGGATTTGCCGACCCGCTGGCGCGAGTCCTGGGAGCAACGGGAATGACGGTGATCACACAATTGTCGTCATTTTTTCTAGTTTGTATTGGGGTACAAATAACCTGGAATGGGATCAAAGCATTACTGGAGTCGATTACGCTGCATTTTGGCTGACCACGCGCTTTCGTTCGTTGAGACGTGTGTGCGGCATAGGTCGCCACAGCGATTCACTGTTTTGACGCGTAGGCTTGGGCGAGCAGTTTAGCCAGAGCTTTGTCATGCCCGTAGATGTCTTCGAGAAAGAAAACCCGGCCGTCTTCGTTGGCTATCGCGGTGCCATACAGGATCAACACAGGAATCTCGTGGGCCAGACTCACTTGTTCCTGCTTCTCCGCGTGAAACGCCCCTTCCACCCGCTCCCGCGTCCAACCGGGATTATTTCGGAGCACCCACGTAGCTAGCGCCCTGGGATCCGCAACTCGAATGCAGCCGTGGCTGAAATCGCGCCGGCTCTCACCGAAAGCCGCTTGGGAAGGGGTCGAGTGCAAATAGATGTTGTCGGCGTTGGGAAAAGCGAACTTGATGAGGCCGAGCGCGTTCTTGGTTCCTGGTTTCTGCCGGACCATGAGCTTGCTCGCGCGCAATTGTGCGAGCACTTCTTCGCTGACTACGCCGCCGGTGACCACTTCTCCGGAGTAGGTGGTCACTTCAAAGTCGTTTTTTTGCAGATATTCCGGGTCCTTAGCGATTTTCGGGACGAACTCGGTGCGCAAAATGCTGGGCGGCACATTCCAATACGGCCAAAAGATTAGGTATTTCATTTCTTTTTCGAGTACTGGCGTTTCGGTGCGCACAGCACGCCCTACCACCACAGGCATGACCAGCTCCGGGTGCAACGACGAGTCGTATGCGCGCAGAACAAATTCCGGGATATTCACGATAATCGGAGGCTGCGCAAAATGGTGCGGCATCCAGCGGAACCGCTCCAGCATCATCCGTAACTGTTCGACCCGATCACTCATTGGTCGATTCAGCGCCGCGATGGTCTCGGGTCCGAATTTGCCCGAGGCGTTCAATCCATGGCGGAGCTGAAAGTTTTTCACGCCTTCCGCCACCGCTCCCGAATAATCCAGCGAATTGTCGGGCACCGACACCGATTGAGGCAGGTCGCCCAGGAATTGCAGCCTGCGCACCAGCTTCGCGGTGTCCTCGTACTGCTGGCCTGCCGTGATCGGTTTCTTCGCCTGCGATAAAGGATCAGGTACTTCTTCCGCCTCCATCTGCATATATTTCTGCAGCACCACCAGCGTGCGTTGATAACGAGGGTACGAAGACTCGATCGGCGCCAGGGCTTCCTTCACGCTTTGTGCTCCTGCGACGTTTTTCCAGAGGTACGCTCCGGGATCATGTGTGTGGGTGTCCGGATCGAAATCTTTGTGAAGAGCTTTGGGATCCACCTTTCCCAGGTGCAAGTCAAGCCCATAACGGATCGCGGAAACAGTGAGGGCCACATCAAACTTTATCAATGCGGATTCCGCTGCCGTGGATGGGATCTCCAGTGTCTTCAGGCGCTCTGGCCACCGCTCGCCATCGTAGTCCTTTTTGTCGAGCCCTTTTTGGTCGGCGTCTTCCAAGATAGCGATCAATTGAGTGGCCTGCGCCGTTGGCTTTCCAGCTTGGCTCCATGCCAGTTTGTTGCCGGCCTGAGCGTAGAATTCCCGCACGGCGTCGGCGCGATCGGAAAAATTTGGCCACGGCAGATCCGCGAGGCGCCCGCTTTCGATGAGGGCATGCAGTTCCTGTGCCCCCGTATCACTCAAGGAATTCCGCGTACTCGGTGTCTGAGCCTCGTCCGTTCCTTTCCGTGACGCGTCAGAGGATACTGTCCTGCAAGAGCATGCCGTAAATCCAAAGCCCACTGCTAGAAACAACATCAGCCCCTTTCTCATGGGTAGTCGATTCCTCCACACAACATGATGTCAGTGGACTTCACTTCTGCAATGTCCGTCTGCGCCAGATAATTCAATGGGCTTCGCAACGGATTTAAGCGCCGAGACATCTTCGCTTTCCTTGGCGTCTTGCCTCTTAGAATCAAATGTATTTGGTCACCTTAGCACCCCTCCGCTTTCGACCCGAGCAGATCTTCCGAAGTGGCATCTTTGCCACCGAGTAGTCGGATGGTCAGCGCGGCCGCGGGAAGCAGGTAAAGGATGGTAATGCAAGTCCACATCAACGCCCCGGCGCACTGCTGATCGGCAAGTGCGGTCCAGTCCGCGAAATGCCGCCGCGGAAGATATACCGCGTACACGACGCGATCGCAGAACACGAGAAAGCCGGAAAGGATGTCGCATGGCAATGTCGCGAGAAAGAGATAAAGAACGAGCGACCACGTCTTCGATTCGTGCCGGTTGTCCGATGGAACGAGAGGCGACCAAAAAAGAAAACCGGCTGCCAAAAAGGAGCCGTGTTCCACCAAATGCCAGAATTCGAAATTAAGAGCGGCGGTAAAGAAAAACGGAACATGCCAGAAAATTAAAATGCCGATCGAAACGACCCAGCAAAATACGGGACGTCTCCACAGGCTCGAAATGAAATGCGGAAACCGGCTGCGAGAGATTGGCCCGACGACGAAGCGCACGAAACTCACCGGCAGACCGAGTAACAGAGGCAGTTTCGGCCTGCTCCACAAAATAAAAAACGGCGCAATACTCATCAACAACAGGTGCTGCACCATGTGCGCCGTCAGCAGTTCATCATCGAGTGTCGCGAGCGTCGAGTTCGTCGCGAACCAGATGAGTAGTAGGCCGCACGGAAAGCAGATGCAACGCCACAGAGGAACGGAACCGCCGGGGTGGGCGCGCAGCTTTTGCCATCCACGAAAATACACAATTGAAGCTACAACGCTCACTACGGTCAGTGGTGTCAGCGTTGAACCTGGCCCGGTCATGGATGAGTGGCCGGAAGCGATTCATGCTCGGACGTTTGGCCGGTTGCCAAATCACGCGATGCGTCCCGGGCCGGCTCCTGACCCGAAGGATGAAGCGTCGAGAGGAATGCCACCAACGCCGTCGTTTCCGCTGGACTCAGGTTCTTGCCATAGGCCGGCATGTTTCCGCCTCCCTGAATGACCTGCCGAACCAGTTGGTCTGGCGTGAGACGTGTAGCCACGCGGTCGAGCGCCGGTCCCCTCTGGCCTCCCGCCTGACCGAGTGAATGACAGTTGCGACATTGCTTCTCTTGAAAAACGAGAGCGCCGGTTCGCTCGAGCGCCGTACGCCCGTGCAAGAACTCTCTTGGAACCGGGTCGCCGCTCCAGGCATTCATATGCGGACTCCACGGCGTGAATCCCGAAAGATGGGTGAGCGTTCCAAGCGCCACCGCGGTGAGCAACACCGTGAGCACTGCGATGGGTCTTCGCCGCCAGCTCTTTTCTCCTTCTCCTGAAATAAAAGGCAGCAGAATTAGCGCCGCCATGACGAGCACTGGACCAATCAACAAAGCCGGCGTTTCAAGCGAAGGCGGCAAGAGCGAGAGCAACGCATACAACCACAGGAAGAAATAGTCCGGCCGCGGGGCAGTTTGGATGATTGTGGGGTCCGGTCGGCCCGTGGGCCCGAAGGGACCAAAAAACCAAGCGCAAACTGCGACTGCCGCCAAAATGAATGCTGCAAAAAAGATATCCTTCCAGATCGCGTACGGAAAAAAGGGTGCCCCGTCTTTCTTCGTCAGCTCGTGGTATTCGGTCTCATACGTCGACTTGCCAACCAAGCGCCCCGGCATCGGCCATTCGTTGATTCCTAGTTTCAAGACCATCAGAAGGTGCAGGCCCACCAATGCGACGAGCGTCACCGGGATCACGAAAACGTGTAAAGCGAAGAAGCGCGACAGTGTCGCCCCCGCAATGATTGGGCCGCCGAGCATTATTTTTACCGCTGCCGGTCCAATCACGGGCACGTGACTCGCAATCGATGCTCCGATGCCCAGTCCCCAGTACGCGTCCTGATCGAATCGCAAAACCTGGCCGCTGAACGCCATGCCGAGCGTCATGAGCAGGAGAAAAACACCGACGATCCAGGTCAGTTCGCGTGGGAACTTGTACGCACCAAATAGAAAAACCTGCACCATGTGGATCAGCACGATGGCGACCATGAAATTGGAGCCCCACCCGTGCAACGCCCGAATGAACCAGCCAAAGGTGACATCGTGATTCAGCGATTGCAGGCTGCTCCATGCCTCCGCACCCGACGGAACATAGACCATCGCCAAAAGAATGCCCGTGACAATTTGAAGAAGGAATACCGTCAGCGCGGCGCTTCCAAAGACATAAAACCAACTCGCGGTATTTCGTGGAATAGGATGCTCCGCGGCGGCACGAATCGGCGCGGCCAACTGAAGGCGCTTATCGAACCACTGTCCGATTTGACCGATCAGGCGCATGTCGATTTCTTTCTCTGGGGCGAGGCGCTCGCGCCAGGTGTAAAGAGTTCGCCGGCTTGAATCTGGATTAGGCCGTTGTCAATTTTGAAGGGATATTCGAACAGCCCTCGTTCGGGAGGACCCGAAGCGCGTGAACCGTCCTGGTAATACGCGCCGCCGTGGCAAGGGCACATAAACAAGCCGGATTGCGGAAACCACCTCACGGGGCATCCAAGATGCGCGCAGTTAATCGCAAACACTTGAAATTGATTGCCCTCCATTCGCCGCACCCAGCAAGCCGTGTCTACCGTCTTCCCGTCAGTCGGCATCACGTTAGGGTTCTTGAACGTAGCCAGCCGCGTCTCTCCTTCCGGGAAATCGTTGACTGGTCCAAGAGTAACCCAGGAGAGATAGTTCGACGAACGCGGTCGGACGATTGAGGAAAGGACATAACCAACAATCGGAACGGCCAACGCAGATGCCACCACTCCGTTAAAGAAAATACCAACCTTCAGGAACAGACTTCGACGTGACAGCGTGTTTTCATCGGGCATTTCGGGACTCCCTATCGGTCGCATTCAAGTGCGTCATGTTTTCCGGACGCTGCCAGGATAGCCAAGCCACGATGTCAGTGACTTCTTGGTCCGACATCGCCCGACCCGGTACGTTGGTCCGCCAGTCCGGCGCGCCAAGGTCAGGCCGTCCCACGATGACGATCGTGCGCAGCCCCTGATTGCTCGTCAGCGAGAGAAAAGCCGGATCGACGATGGAACTGCCTTTGGGACCTCCACGGCCGCTAGGTCCATGGCAGGATTCGCAGAAGATCTTGTAATCGGCAGCCCCTCGATCGGCGTCGCCGCTCAATGTGCTGGCGTACGCAGGCGCTTTGACGCCACCCAGGAACCCCGGTTTGCTCCAATGCGATCGGATTCCGGACGCGATCACATCGATTTGCCTGGTCGTTAGCATTCCGCCTGCGCTCTGCTCAAATGCCGGCATCGGAGCGCCGCCCACGCCTTGCGCGATTGTTCTGCGAAGTGCATCTGGGTTGACTAGCGCAAGATAGGTCGGATTCGACATTGGGATTGCCGCTCCTCCATCCCCATCCTTGCCGTGGCAAGCTGCGCAGTTCTGCTCAAACAACGACGGAAAATCCAGGACCTGATCAGGCGAAAGAACCTGCGTATCCCGGCTTGGCTTACCAGGTGGCGTGCCGCAAGCACACAGCTGCAAGGCCACGAACACGAAAAAGAGCCGACGCATCATCGGTGACCTTCTCCCCCTTCATGGGGCGCCATAGTTCCCGGTGCTTCGATTCCCGCGCGAATTGCAAAGGGTACATTCTCGTCGGTCGGTACCCTCGAGTGGCGGAGCACTACGACACCCGCAGTGACGCCGAACGCCACCTGCGAGGCAACGAACCACAGCCAATCGATATGACTGCTCAGCAGGGGATTTAGAAGATTCATCACAGCCCACAAAAGACCTGACCAGAGCAATGGAGCAATCAACCCCCCCAGCAGAATCGGACGCCGAGGAAGCATGGGAAGCATCGCGCCATACAACAGCCCAACCAGGGAGGAACTAACTAGATGGAGAACCGTCGCAATGAGGAAACTGCTGGCGTGGAACGCGTTTAGGTGTCCAGCGGACAGAGATTGCGATTGCGAGTAGAGCACCGCAGCCAGCAGGTTTATGGGATACCAGATACTTCCAGCATGCAGTTCGCCGAAGACGCACGCGACTACCGCCATTGCCGCGCTACCTACAATGCCGCCCCTCAAACCAGCGGAGACGGGATATGTTTCGAGAGGAAGCCATGCACGGACCTGCGCTTCGGCCAAGGGAAACCGTTCAACAATCCGTCGGGATGTCGTGACTACATCGTCCTCCGGTTCCGCGATGACAGGAATCTCGTGTTCCTGAGGGAGAATCTCACGCAGCCATCCCACTGATCCACAAAAGGCGAGGACCGCCCCTAGAAGTGAAATGGAAACGCTCGTCAACAAGCCGGCAAACAAGAGTGTGAATCCAAATGCCAAAACAACTGGCCAAGCGGTTGGTGCCGGAACTTTCAATTCGCTAGACCCGATTCCATTTGCGTTGTCCCCACTCATCGCCAATCAGCTTTCTTCACCGGCCAACGATGTAAACGACCGTGAATACAACGACCCAGATCGCATCGACGAAATGCCAATACATTGCCAGCACGTCCGCTTTGGGTGCGTGCTCGCGTCGAATGCTTCCAAAAAACGCAAGCAGCAACGCGACCGCCAGCATCAGCAACCCCGCACAAACGTGAAATCCGTGGAGGCCAACCAGCGAGTAGTAGGTGGTGCCGAAGAGATTCGTCGAAATCTTCAATCCGTGCGCGATGAGCTTGTGCCACTCACGAGCAGTCCCGAAAAGAAAAAGTCCGCCCAATACGATGGTAAAGAACCACAATAGGAGAAAACGCGGGTAATTCCCTCGAGAGAGGGATTTCACCGCAAGGTGGATGGTGAGGCTGCTGCTCAGTAAACAGGCGGAATAAAAGAGAGGTGGCTCCAGAACTTCCCTGGGTGTTGGTCCGGAGAGGCTCTTGCCGACGTAGAAAAGATAGGCAACAACAAAAATCGTGAAGATCGCCGATTCCGCGGCAATGAGACAAGCCATGCCCACCTTTCCTCGGTACGGCAGCACCCATGTCGCATGCATCGGAGCAATCACCGAATTCATCGTGTCGTCCTTTTATTCATAGCGGCTATCCGGGTCTTCCGGGTGCTTGCGGTCCCACAATGGACGTCGGCTGGCCACTGTGGGAATTGCCAAGAAGTTGTAAGCGGGCGGAGGAGAGCTAACGCTCCATTCGAGTGTCCACGCGTCCCAGGGATCGCTACCGGCTCGGGAACCCCGGAAATAAGAAATGACCAGGTTCAAAACGAATACGAGGATTGCAATGGCTTGAACGAATGCGCCGATGGACGAAATGAGGTTCCATATTTCCCAGCCACGCCCGGCTTCATAGGTGTAAATGCGGCGCGGCATGCCCAGGATTCCAGGAATGTGCATCACGTCGAACGTGAGATGAAAACCGATGAGGAACAACCAAAAGTGAATCTTGCCCAACGTCTCACTCAGCATTCGGCCTGTCATCTTGGGATACCAGTAGTAGAAGGCCGCAAAAATGGCGAACAGAATTCCCCCCACGATCACATAGTGGAAATGCGCCACCACGAAATAGGAGCCGCCCAGTTGCCAATCGAGAGGTGCTGTTCCCAGCATGATTCCCGTGAGGCCAGCGATCAGGAACTGAAACAAGAAGCCCACGCAAAAAAGCATGGACGTTGTGAACCGCAGCTTTCCGCCCCACATGGTGCCAATCCAGTTGAAAATCTTGATTCCCGTGGGTACGCCGATTGCCATCGTGGTCAGCGCGAAAAAGCTGTTCGCATACGAGTTCATACCGATCGTGAACATGTGATGCGCCCAAACGCTCACACTCACGAAACCGATACAAATCGTCGCCCCAACCATGACGGGGTAACCGAAGATGGGTTTTCGCGAAAACACCGGAACAATTTCAGAGAGAAACCCGAAGCAAGGAATAATCAGGATGTAGACTTCGGGGTGGCCGAAGATCCAGAAAAAATGCATCCAAATCGTCGCCGAGCCACCTGCCTGCGTGTCGAAAAAGTGGCCACCAAGATAGCGGTCAGTCAACAGCATGATTTGCGCGGCCGAAAGCGGAGTAATAGCCAGCAGAACCATTCCGCTCATGACGAAATTGAGCCAGACGAACAACGGCATGCGACTTAATTTCATTCCCGGGCAGCGCATGCACAGAGTCGTAGCGAAGAGATTGATCGCGGTGCCGATGCTGCCGAATCCCGACACCAGCAAGGAAATCGTCCAATAATCGGAACTGTTGCCGGGCGAAAATGCCCGTGATGTCAGTGGCGCATACGCCCACCACCCCACGTCCGGGGCGTTCCCGGCGCCGTAAAGTCCGCTTCCTCCCAAAAAACTGAAATACAAGAGAGTCCCGCCGAAGGCCGTCAACCAAAAACTGAAGGCATTGAGCCGGGGAAACGCCATATCCCGCGCGCCGATCATCAACGGCACAAAATAGTTCGCGAAGCCAAAGAGGATCGGCATCGCTACGAAAAAGATCATCGTAGTGCCGTGCATGGTAAACATGCGATTGAATACCTGCGGCGATACGAAATCGTTGTGCGGCCGAAGAAGCTGAACGCGAATGATGGCGGCTTCAAGGCCGCCGATTAGGAGGAAAAACAGCGCCAGGGCTATATACAGAATTCCGATCCGCTTGTGATCAACCGTGACCACCCACTCGTGTAGCGCCTGCATCCACGGCTGGCTTCTTTCACCCGCAACGGGAATCGCTATCGCTTCCGATGACATCTCTCTTCCTTTTCTCTATTCGAGCGTCCTTAAATACTTCACAAGCGCATCAAGATCCGACTCATTCAGCTTCATCGCTGGCATTAACGAACCAGGCTTGATGGCGTCGGGATTTTGGATCCAAAGACGCAGGCTCTCCGCTGTGTTCTCCGCGGCACCCGACGCGATCGTGCTCCGACTCATCAGATGGGTCAGGTCGGGCCCGAACCGTCCGTTTGCGCTCGTTCCCGCAATTGCGTGGCAGTTCACACAGGCAGTGCTTTCGAACACATGCTTGCCGGCAACCTCCATGCTCGGGGAAGCAACGGGCTTTTGTTGTTGACGAATCCATTCGTCGAACTCCGTTTGCGTATCGACCGTCACCCGCAACAACATTTTTGCGTGTTGTGTCCCGCAGTACTGCGCGCACTGTCCGACGTAAACGCCGGTGGATCTGGGGTCCATCCACATTTCGTTTGTGCGATTGGGAATGAGATCGGTCTTGCCGGCCAGCTGCGGAATCCAGAAGCTGTGGTCCGTGTCGGCCGAAAGAAGTTTTAAGAAGGTTGGTGTTGGTCGGGATGGATCACTGACTGGAATATGGAGTTCGTTGGCTGTGACCACTCCATATTTCGGATAACGGAATTCCCACCAGAACTGGTGCCCTATCGCGGTGACCTCGACTGCCGACTCGGGTCTTCGTGCATCCTGGATTGCGTGAATCACGCGGGCCGTCGCAAGAAACAGAATTACGACGATCAACACGGGAATCACGGTCCAGGCGAGTTCGATCTGCGTGCTTCCATAAACTTGTGCCGGCTCCCGATTCGGATCTTGAGCACGTCGCCCGAACCGCAAGAGGACGTACACCAACAATCCGAAGACCACCGCAAAAACCGATACGTTGATAGCCGTGACGAGGAAAGACAGGTGGTAAATGGTCTCCGCGGGTGTCGACTCTGGTTTGAGGGTGCTGGGTACCGGATGTTCCGTTTGTGACGCAGCTAAACAAAGTCGCGCAGCGCACAGGACGCCGAAGCACAAAATGAATAGTGCCAACGTCACTCTGCCGATTCGTTCGATACCCGGATTGTGTGGTCGTTTCTTCATCACGATACCCGCTCAGGGAGTCATGCCTTCCGCTTCGAGCATTTCGTCTTCCGCTTCGAGGTAGTCGAGCTGTGATTGAAGCAACGCCGTTTTTGCGTAGAGTTCCTGCGCGGCGGCCCCGTTGACTTGTGATGGGACGGCCGTGCCCTCATGTAATTGCTTCACCGCGACTCTATGTACTTCGGTTCGCAGCGCCAGCAGTTCTTCGGAAACCTTCAACATCTCCCAGGTGCGTTCGCGTTTGTTGTAAACCGTTTGGATTCGCAGTTCGATTTCGTCTTTCATGCGGGCGAGATTTTCTTCAGCCTGGGCCAGTTGCGCTTTGCGTTCGCCGATCTCGGCGTTTCGCTTTCCGCCATCGAATAGCTCGTATCCAAAATGCACACCGAACGTTCCGAAATTACGTGCGAGAAAAGGCACATTGTTCTGATAGCTGTATCGAGCAAACACATCGAGGCTCGGCAAGTATTGCCGTTTGGCCAGACGCACTGCTGCCGATGCTTTTTCCACTTCAGCATGCGCCTCGCGGATTTCTGGATGGGACTCCATTGCGATACGCAGGCATTCTTCGCGTTCACAACTGTCCCGAACTTTTTCAACCGAACCGTCAAGGACGAGGTGAGTGGTCAGGGGCAACCCGATGGTGTCGTTGAGCTGTGTCACCGAGTCAGAGAGTTGCAATTCTGTCGTCAGCAACTCCTGCCGCGATTCGAGAGCTCCGGCGCGCGCCTCGATTGACTCCTGTTCGAGCGTCGCGCCGAGTTTTACTTGCTCGATTCGTTCTTGGCGTAGATCTTCGCTTGCTTGGATCTTGGCCTGTGCCGCCGAGCGTCGCGTCTGCAAAATCAGCACCTTGTAATAGAGCTGGTGTACCTGCAACGCGATCTTGTTTTTGGTTTCCTCGGCTTTATTCCGAATCGCCTTGGTGTCCGCAGCCGCGACATCGTTCGCCGAACGGACCTTCCACAATTCAAGAAGAGGCTGGCTGAGTTGTGTTCCGCTGGTGACGAAAGAAAGTCCACCCTGATTCAACACGGCAGTTTGTTCGGGAATCGGTGTTCCCGCAGCCGTGCCCAGCTTCCCCTGCGGGATCGCGATGAATTGCGTGTCCGTCAGGTGACCGGCGTTGCTCTCATTTCGGAGATTCGGAAAATATGAGCTTCGCGCGGCGTCCTTCGCGTGTTCCGATTCCTCGACGCGGTAACCTGCCAGACGAATGTAATGGTTGTGCTGCAAAGCAAGCTGAACGGCTTCGTCAAGCGTGATGGTTCTGTCCGCCGCCTTCTGCTCCTGAGCGAACGCTGACGCGGCACTCGCGACGGTAAATGCCAAGAGAATGGCGAGTCGAACATTCATGTGCGGTGAGCCCCAGGCTCGGGTGGGCCGAACGCGAGTTCGCCATAGTCGAGAGGCGCCTTGCGGAGCGCAGCGGTCAGCAGCAACGCGATAACACAGGTCCAACAGATAAGGTGAAATCCGTCAATGAAAGTCAGCGTGTAGGCCTGCAGCCGTATACGTGCACCTACAAGGTCGATTGCCCTGCCTGTCGCCAATGACAGGCCGGCCGACTTCCCGTATAAACCAGCGGTCAGTTGGTGCACCGAAGTGTCTGTGATCCATTGGCCTCCTTGCACATGAAGTCCCAGCAAATTCGAGTGCACGCGTTCCCGGATCGCGATGAAATGGGTCATCACAGCAACGCCGATTTCCCCACCAAACAACCGCACGAGGTGGAAAAACGCCGAGAAAGTCAGAACCCCTTGTGGCGTTACTAGGGCGCCGGAGAAGACGGCCTGCAGGACGATATCGGCGACAAGTCCGATAAAGGCGAACGACTGCCCAACCCCCATCAATAACTCCGATCGATAGTAATCCGCCGCGGACCAGGCGCTGGTGTATTGAGCATTGAGGATTGCGGCTCCCGCGATGCACAGAAAGCCAGCCGTCATCATCCATCGCGGATCTAGGCCCTGCAAAAGCAATAAGGCCGCAAGGAATGCCAGAACGAGGAGTGGAACAGCGGACCAAATTACTGCTGGACCGATCTGGTCCGCTTCGAATCCATGGATGGAAAGGGACTGCGGCACCAGGATGATGGTGGAGAGAAGGCAGAATCGAAAAAGAATCAGGGCAAAGCCAAGAATGATGGTGTTCCATCGCCTAAGAAAAGGCAGATCTACCAGCGGGTTTGGGCTGCGCAAACGCCGAAATATCGAGATCCCCAGAAAAAAGACGCCACAGAAGAACAACGCATTAAATAGTCCGGATCGCCACCAATCGACCCTCTGGCCCTGGTCCAGAGCGACAAACAACAATGCGAGGCCGGCGCTCCCGTAGAGAAATCCTGCGAAGCTCGGAGCCGGACCGCGTTTATTGGCGGGGGGGCTTGGCGGAATTCCACGATAAATGCACCAAAGCATAATCGGCGTAAGCACCGTCATGCTCCAAAACATCCACCTAAAGGAAAGATGATCGCGAAACCATCCGTAAAGAGTCGGCGCTACATTTACCGCACCATCGACAAACGTTGCGTAGAGAGCCAGCGTAAAAGGAAGGAATTTCAGTGGAATATTGCGCAACGCAAAAGACAATGTAAGCGGGTAAAACGTACCCGAGGTTAGCCCAGATAATACGAGCCCTACGAGCAACAGATTGTAAGCGTGAACAAGCGGCAGGAGACAATTCACCAGTGTGAACCCAGTAGCGGCAATCACCAAGACGCGACGCGCGCCCAACAGTCCGCCTACATAGACCGTGAACGGGCCGATAAACATCAGCGCGATATTAAACGCACTTCCGATCCACGCTCCGTCGTCATAGCCGATCCCCAGGCTCCCTTTTAGGTCGGCAGTGCCGAGACTTAGAAGTCGACCGGCCAGAGTCACGATTCCTGCGCCCATCACCACGCCCATGATGCCAAGCACCGGACTGTTGGAGAGATCACTGGGCAGAGCTCCCGAAACGGCCTTGGCGATTTGCCATTTCGTGGGTGCCCGTAGTGTTGCGGTGGTCGTCGCCATCTCCCGCTCCGGTCACTGCTTGGTTCGTACTTCAGCGACAACCGATAAGCCGGGTCGAAGTTCCGCCGCATGACTTGTGTCGTCAAACGCGATCTTCACCGGCACTCGCTGAACTACTTTTGTGAAATTCCCGGTGGCGTTGTCAGGAGGAAGCAGCGCGAACTGCGATCCGCTCGCAGGTGCAATTTCAACGACATGCCCCTTCCAAACCCGGCCCGGATACACGTCGACGCGGATCTCCGCGGGATCTCCCACCTTCATGTGCGCCAGTTGAGTCTCGCGGTAATTGGCTAGAACCCATCTCGTATCTGCAACGAACGTAAGAATCTGCGCGCCAGGAGAAAGTAACTGTCCCGCCCGCACCTGCCGTTCGCCGACTATTCCGTCGCCAGGCGAATGGACTTGCGCGTACCCTAGATTGACCTGCGCCACGGTGAGCGCTGCCTCTTTTGCGTGGAGGTCCGCGACGAGTTGGTGCTCTTGGGACTCGAGTACATCTTTCATGCGCCGTTCCGACTCAACTGAAATCTCATTGCTCCGGAGGGAGGTCTTGGCCTGTTCCAGATCAGCCTGACGACTT
>Ga0307474_10001543_pt1 | contig 16636 bp, 12 predicted proteins | sample atmos_gasesECM1C_2_FD_203312 | JGI IMG/M metagenome (GOLD analysis project Ga0307474, IMG submission 203312) | Hardwood forest soil microbial communities from Morgan-Monroe State Forest, Indiana, United States - atmos_gasesECM1C_05 | ecosystem: Environmental > Terrestrial > Soil > Temperate... | reverse complement strand
GGGTCGGAAGAGGGAGATGCGAATCAGAAATTGACAGGCTCGAAACACCTGCAACTATCGAGTTGGAGTTTCCACGCCGTAGGCGGCTAGATTCGATTCGTCCCTTGACGCTATGTGTGGAGACTCGGCATGTGTAAAGACTGAGCGCGCTCCAAAATGGTGCTGTATCTCGCGCTTCGTTCTGTCTACATTTCCGGGAATCGTCGGCGTTGGTTGACGTCGGCTCGCAGCATCCATGAGCACAACTGAAACTCAGCCTGCCGGCGTCGACAACACGATATCCACGACCCCATCCGGCCGAGGGGGCGCGGACTCGAATCCTACATTGCTGCTTGCTTTTGCAGCGGTTTACCTGATCTGGGGATCGACATTTCTTGCGATTCGAATCGGCGATGAGTCGTTTCCGCCGTTGCTCGTCGCCGGGATACGGCATTTGACCTTCGGTCTGATTGCCTTTCCAATTTTGCTGTGGAAGACAAAGACCAGACCGACGTGGGCCGAGTGGCGAAGCACGATCGTAACCGGGTTTCTTTTGTTGGCGGTCGGGAACGGAGGCGTCTGTTTAGCGGAAGAGCGCGTGCCGTCGGGGATCGCGGCTCTGCTGGTCGCGACCATATCGTTGTGGATGGTGATCATTGACTGGCTCAGGCCAAACGGCGCGCGGCCGGTGTCGCGCGTGATCGTTGGGCTGGTGCTCGGATTTTCGGGATTGGCGTTGCTTGTCGGTCCGAAGGAACTTGGAGGGTCGGGCCGAATCGACCCCGTCGGTGTTGCCATTCTCGGCGTGGGATCGTTCGCGTGGGCATGCGGTTCCATCTATGCCAAGCACGGCCAGATGCCGAGTTCTCCGCTGCTGGGTTCGGCGATGCAGAGCCTAACCGGTGGAGCGATTTTATGGATCGCCGGCGGCGTTACGGGCGAAATCCGGTCGCTCCATCTTGCGACGGTTTCGACGCGCTCCTGGACTGCGGTTGTTTATCTGATTTGTTTCGGCTCGATGATCGGGTTCTCGTCGTACCTCTACATCCTGAAGCACAGCACGGCGACCCGCGTAGCTACCTATGCGTTCGTAAACCCGATCGTGGCGCTATTTTTGGGTTGGCTGCTTCTCCACGAAGCGATTACCCTGCGGACGATTCTGGCGTCCGCTGTAATTCTGGCCGCAGTATTGCTCGTAATCACCGCACCGCGCCGGCCAGATTCCAAGACCTCGATTGCATCTGAACCCAAGATCATCGAGACAGCCGAAGCCTAGCCTTCTGACGCTTTTCCTCAGCTCCAACATCGAATCACTTTGATGCGTCTTTGCGGATAGATTTGGATTTTGCGTTGCGTTATTTTGGCAATGTTATGAAACACCAAAGCAATAAAAAATCCGGTGCAGGGATTTCATCAAGCGTGGCGGAGCGTTACTGGCGAGCGAGCGCGTCGCGCGACGCGCGGGCGGATGGGACGTTTGTCCTCGCCGTGCGGACTACCAACATCTATTGCCGGCCGTCCTGCCCGGCGCGGCGACCCCTGCGGCAGAACGTGATTTTCTTCAGGACGCAGGAAGAAGCGCGACGCCAGGGCTACCGGCCGTGTTTGCGGTGCAAACCGGATCAGGTTGCCGGATCGATCGCGCTCGTTGCGAAGGCTACGAGGCTGATCGAGTCCGGAGTGGATGATGACGCCGTGAGATTCAGCGCGCTGGCGAAGTCGCTCGAGACAACGACTGCAACACTTCGGCGCGCGTTCGTGCAAGTGACCGGCTTGCGCCCGCGCGAACTGGCCGAAGCGCTGCGGCTGGCGAAATTCAAAAAGCTGCTGCGCGCGGGAAAGAAAATCACCGACGCGCTGTACGAAACGGGATATGGCTCATCGAGCCGCGTTTATGAACGAAGCAACGCGCAACTCGGAATGACGCCGGCGACTTATCAAAAAGGAGGAAAGGGCATGAAGATCGGATACAGCATCGCGAAATCGAAGTTGGGAGACGTTTTGGTGGCGGCGACCGAGCGCGGCGTATCAGCTGTTTACCTCGGCGACTCGGAACCGAAACTCGTGCAAGAGCTCCGCGACGAATATCCACGCGCCGAGATCAGTGCGGGGAATCATTCGTTCGAGAAATGGGTGAGCGAGATTGTGCAACGTGTCGAGGGTAAGCCGCCGCGCGTCGAACTGCCGCTCGATGTGCAAGCGACTGCGTTCCAGCGCCGCGTATGGCAGGAACTGCAGCGCATTCCTTCGGGCACGACGAAAACGTACTCGCAGGTCGCGCAGGCGGTTGGAAATCCGAAGGCGGTACGGGCTGTGGCGCGGGCGTGCGCGACGAATCCTGTGTCGATCGTGGTGCCGTGCCATCGAGTGGTTCGGCAAGACGGGAACCTTGCTGGGTACCGCTGGGGAGTCTCGCGCAAGGAGCGGTTGTTGGAGCAGGAACGCCTCGCCGCAAGCTGAGCTCAGACGCGATTTCGATCGAAGCAACTCGCGTCGTTCGGTGGGAAGACACACCCAAGCTTTGCGCCGGACGGCGCGAATTTGTTTCTGAGTGGAAGGCCACTGCTAAACGGAAACGTTTAGAGCCAAGGCATAGTCCGGGTGGAGCAAGCCCCGCCCCTACAATCGGATTTCGTTGCTTTCGTTGAGTTGGAAACTAACTAGCGGTTCGGCTTGACGTGGTTGACGTCTTTCGGCCAATCCTGCTTGAACCGCGAATCGGGGACTTTCAGGTTCTTCATCATGCTGGTGTAGTGAAACTGAATGTAGTCGCCCGGCGCAGCTTCGAAGAATTTCTGCTGAACCGGCAGCCACGACGCCGAATCGATCCACATCTGAATCTTAGTGATCTGATGGCGAACGTCGTCCGACTTCGGCGCCAGCTCCAGCAAATAGGTCTTCTTCCCATCGAGCTGTTCTTCGCCACTCAGTTTGACGTCGTAGCTTCGTTGCAACGCTTCGGTGCGCGTGCCGAATCCCAGCAGAACATATTGATCGACCATCGCGCGATTCTTACCGAGATCGAACTCTTCGACACGCTTGATCTTGGGCGTGTAAACAAAAAGCGAATCACCGACGCGCAAAATCGTACGTGGATCGGGCTCGGTAATCTCGATGCGCATTTTCGAATCCTTGCGCACGTAGATGTGACCTTTTTCGACGGACGTATCCTTCACGACGTCGGTGTACTTGGTATTTTCGAGATCGGCGGTGAGCGATCGGAAATCCGAGGCCGACTTGTCCATCATGCCGAGCACGGATTCGATGGTCGCTTGACCACCCTGTGCAGCGGCGGCAAGGCTGTGCGGACCGGCGGAAAGAGATACGACACACGAGACGAAAGCCAGCGCGAGCGCAGCCGCAAGCCAGATTTTTGGTTTCAAAATGAGCCCCTGGGGCGGATTTTTGGCCGACGTTTTCCGCTGAATTGATCCTAGCACATAGAAAAGATGCGTGGACGGGCTGGAACGTTTCGATGAGAGCCGTGAAACCGCGCGCGAGTTACCGGCGAATCTCGACCTGGTAAGCGATGACGTTGCCATCTCCATCGCGGACCGGATCAATTTTTAAAATTGAGAACCGCCCGTCGCGCAGTTTCGGAAGCGCGCGTTTCAGCGCGTTGTGCAAATCGCTCTGCAGCGCTGGCGTCTGCTCGGGCGGCGCGAGAACGCGCGCATCGATACGATATGTTTGTTGCGAATCCTTTTCCGTTCCCGCAACGAGTTCCACCTGCGACGGCGAAGTTGGCAGCCCGACCTGCGGCTCATCGTGAAACCAGCGCGGCGGCGTGCCGAGCACGAAAATCAGAATAACGATGACGGCGAGGTCGTATTGCCACGTACCGCGTTCATACGACCAGAAAAACGTGCGCCCGAGAATGGTTTTGATGCCAGCCATTTCAATCGGCGGGGACGCCGTCGACGATAACGCCGTCGCGCATGTGTACGACGCGGTCGAAGTAGGTCACGGCTTCCGGGTTGTGCGTGATCATCACGATCGTTTGGCCCAGGTCTTTGTTGAGCTGGCGCAACATCTCGAGCACGATGTCGGAATTTTTCGAGTCGAGATTACCCGTCGGCTCGTCTGCGAGCAAGATCTTCGGCTCGTTGATGATCGCACGCGCAATCGCGACGCGTTGTTGCTCGCCACCGGAAAGCTCGGACGGTTTGTGATGCAAGCGTCCGTCGAGGCCAAGCATTTTTGTAACGACATCGAAGCGATGCGGGTCGAAGCCATCCCCATGAATGAATTGTGCGATGGCAATGTTACCCTTCGCCGTCAATGTAGGGAGGAGATTGAATCGCTGAAAGACGAAGCCGATTTTGTGCCGTCGCAACTTGGTGCGCGCGGCGTCGCTCATCTCGGTAAGGTCGTTCCCGTCGACGAAAACGTGTCCGCGCGAAGCCTGTGCGAGGCCACCGATCACATACAGCAGAGACGATTTTCCGCATCCCGAGGGACCCATGACTGCAACCGACTCGCCGGGCGCCACCTGGAAATTGACTCCGCGCAACGCCGGCACTTCCACTTTGCCCGCGCGGTACAACTTCCACAGTCCTTCGGTTTTAAGTATCGACTCCACTCGTTTTGGCCCTGGCTTTACCCTGGAAGACGCGATCGTCGTGGCTACGTATTGTAGCTGCGTTTGCTGCCTGCTGCCTAGGTAACTGAACGCCAAAGAAATGATATTCGCCGTATCGTTTCGCGCTTTCGCCGCCGCGCAGGTAATTCTGTATCGACTGCAAAATCAATCGTAAGAGAGTGCCTCGACGGCATCTTTCCGACTTGCCATCCACGCGGGATAGCTGGCCCCGATGACGGCGCCGGCAAGCGCGATCGCGCCTGCACGCAAGATCCACGGCACCGTGATGAGGATCGAAAGCGTCGGAAATCCCGCGAGAAATGCGGCGCGAATGATGTAGCTCAACCCAACGCCCGCGCCGATGCCCAAAAGGCAAAGCACGGCCGACTCGGTCAGCAGTGCGCGAATGATGAACGCGCGATTCGCTCCAATCGACTTCAACACGCCGATATCGCGTGTGCGCTCGATCACCGTCGTGTACATCGTCAGAAAAATGACGAGTAGGCCGATCGAAACCGCGAGCGCGATCATCGAGTGGATGAATGGCTCGAGCCCGGGAACGTTGGTCGAAGTGAGTAGCGAGAGAAATTCCTTGAGCGGGCGAATGGTATAGCCGGGAAAGACCGCGCGGATTTCGTCCATCACGTCGTCGGTGTGTTCCGAACGCGTGCATTTCAGCAGAAAGATCGACGCTTTGTCGCGCGCACCGACCAACTCCTGCAACGTAACGATCGGAACGAAGATGCGCGAGCCTTTGCCATGCTCGACGATCGCCGCGATGGTCCAATCGTGGTTGAGCAGATTGTAAGTGTCGCCGACCTTGAATTTTTTGGCGCGCGCTTCCCAATCATCGACGAGCATGTCGTCGGGGCCTTCCATGTCGTGGCCCTTGAGGAAGACAAATCCGCCCGACACGGCGCGATACGAATCTTTATCGATGCCGTAGATCGTTTCGACGCCGCCGCTGGAATTGAACTGCAGCAGCGCCGGCGCGACCGCCTGCACATATTTCAGAGTTTCGAGTTTTTCGCCGATTTTCATCGGCATCGGCGAGCCGCTGAATCCAAGAAAAATTGATGCGGCTGGCGGCTGTAAAACGATATCGGCGCCGATGCCTTGAATGCGTTTCGCGCTCTCGGCCAGTAATCCCGATGTCAGCCCGACGATCAGGACCACGAGCGCGACTTCCACCGCGACCGCCATGATTCCAATGAGCGTGCGCAGCGGACGGTGTAGCAGGTTGCGCGCGATGAGTTCGCCCATCACGGCTGTTTGTTTCCTTCGGCCTCGGTGACGTGTTCGAGTTCGCTGCCGGCGGGCTGCTCGAGTTTGAAGCGGTCCGCGGGAATATCGGAATTCAGCACGATTTTCGTCACCTGCAGATCGAGGCGATAGTCGTCGTGCGGGCGATCGATGCGGATGCTATGCGCGAACGTCGTAACCGCCCCGGTCACGGGTGTGCCCGCTTGTGCCGGATCGACCAGCTGCCAATCGGAGTAGCGAACGTCGGACACGAGCAAACCCTTCGGCGCAAACGTCTGCAGCCGCGAGACCTGCAGGTCGGCGCGATCGAACCAGATCTTCCGCAGAATTTCGGCGCGATACCCGCCCCGCAAAACCGTCAGCACGTAAAATCGCGCCGTTTCATCGTTGAATTCCTCAAACAGAACCAATTCCTCTTTGCGGATTTCGGGCCACAAGAGCGCGGCGAGCAAGTGTTGCGGCCGCAGGTTTTCGATCGGCTTGCTGCTATTGAATTCGCCCGCAACCTGGCCCACAAGGAACTTGTTTTTGGACGGCACCGAAACGCGGAACGTTTCGCCGTCGCTGGCCATGTCGAACACGGTTGTCCCGATCACCGGGGCCTGCCCGATCATGCGGATATTCTCGGGGCGCGCCGCGAGCAAAAACGCTTTAACCTCGTGGTATTCCTCGATGACGCCGCTGTATTTCGAACCAGCCGTCGGCTTCAGGGCGACCGTCGCAGTCACCGTCTTTATGTTTTGCGCGTAAAGATTGTACTTATCGAGCAGCTCTTCGCGGGTCGCATCCTTGATAATGGGCTTTTCGCTGGGGGCAACTGTCGTTTTTGTGCTGATCGTTCCGCCGCCACGGCAGCCCAAGCCGAATGCCGCCAGTGTCGCCGCAGCAATCCATGTCGCAACGCGTCTGTTCAATGAGTTACGCCTTGTAAGGTCAAATGAGGTAATGTAGCAGCCACCCTGAATGGCCGTCAATTTGATGCCGAAGCGCCGAGAGGGTCACGCGCCGGCTTTTGGCCCTATTTCGCAGACGTAATCAGCGAAGAGCGGAGTTGTGTCGCGTCTCAAGTTGCGACATCCGCCTGAGTACAGGCTTGGCTGTATTAATTGAAACGAATATCGGCCACAGTTTGGCAGCCCTTTTTCGGCAAGCGCTCATCATAATCTCATGCATCGCGCCCGGTGGTCCTCACGCCTAGTGCCTTTCTAGGTGAATACCAATGAAAGTACTATTGGAGGCCTCTCCCTTAGTACTAACAGTGGTTTGAATCCGTACTATTGGGTTTTGTCTCGGGTGGGACTTATTCTCGTCGCGTCGAAGAGAAAACCGTAGTTGTCCCTCGTTCTGAGCAGCTTTGCGAAATCATGAGCGCCTTGCGCTCAAAGTCCATCGTAGGAAGGCAATCATCGATGAAGAATTACGCTCGTTTGGCCGCATGGGCCCTAGCCTGTTTGGTTTTCGGTTGCGTGTCGGTACACGCGCAAAATATTACGACGGTAGTCGGCGGCGGCCCGGTTGGCCTTACGCCTACGGCGGCCAGCGTCGGCAGTCCGGTGGCGGTGCGGAGGGATAGCGCGGGGAATGTGTATGTCCTCGACAACACCTTCTCGCGCGTGCTCAAGATCGATATCACGACTGGTTTGATTAGCGTTTACGCCGGCAATGGCACGACCGGTTTCTCCGGCGATGGCGGTCCAGCAATCAACGCTCAGATGAACCAGCCGAGCGGTTTGTGCATTGATGCGCACGACAACGTTTTTATCGCTGACTCGGACAACGCCGTCATTCGTGTGGTCATTGGCCCGACTGCGGTTACGCCTTCCAGCCTGACGGGCCCCGTCACGGCTGGCAACATCTACACGGCTGTGGGCATTCAAACCAGCACGAATCCAGAGTTCGGTGGGGACAACGGACCTGCTCTTTCTTCCCACCTTCACTTTCCAGATGGCTGCGCCTTCGACACCAACGGGAATCTGTACATCGCCGATCGCGGCAATAATGAGATTCGCGTTGTAATCGGCACCGCAGCCGCCGTGCCGGCTGGTCTTACCGGTCCTCTCGTGGCTGGCGATATCTATCGCTTCGCCGGTGCTGCCGGTGGCTCGTTTCCGAATCCACCAGCAGGCGGTTATGCCGCGGATGGTTCGGCGGCACTCGGCGGCGCGATCTACGGCCCGTTCGATGTCTTCGTCGACGCCAGCAATAACGTCTTCTTCTCAGATCTAGGCAACAACTTCGGTGCGGATGGAACTCCTGACACACAAGTGGGTCAGCCCCCCAACAACAACGTCGTTCGCGAAGTTCTGGCTGCGAATGGCCACATCCAGACAGTTGCCGGTCTGGTGACGATGGTGGCGGGCGTTCCGACGGGGCAGTACGTCCCAGCTGTAGCGAGCGGCCCGGCTGTCGGTACCGCACTGAATGAGCCCAAAGGGATCTCGGTCGATGCCTCAGGCAATCTTTACTTCTGCGATACCCTGAACCAGGTCATTCGCAAGGTCGCTGCCGGTAACATGACCGTCGTCGCCGGCACCCTCGGTCAGCACGGGTACACTGGAGACACCCATGCCGCCACCAGCGCCACGCTCACTTTTCCTGCTGGCACCTTCATTGATCCGAGTGGCAACCTGTATATTTCCGACGACGGCAGCAACGCCGTCCGCATCGTTCCATTGCTCGCGAATGACGGCTCTTTCCTGCTGAACAATATCTACACCTTGGCAGGAAACGGCCACCTGTCTTTCGGCGGCGACAATGCAACCGCCACCGCCGGCGAACTCAACACTCCCGCCGCTGTTGCCGTCGATCCTGCGGGCGACATTTTCGTCGCCGATAGCGCAAACGATCTCATTCGCAAGGTCAGCGGGTCACCCGCGAAGTTGTCCACCATCGCCGGCCAACCGGAAGCCGGCGGCTTCCTGAATAGCCCGATTACCCTCAACGCGGCAATTGGCGTCGCGGCCGATTCCTCGGGCAACGTCTATGTCGCAGACACTGCGAACTGCCTCGTGCGAAAGATCAGCGCGGGCGCGGTGGTTACATTGGCGGGTCTCGAGCCCGTGGTCGCCGATCCCGACAACCCGAACAACACGCCGCAGTGCGGCTTCGGCACGGCGGGCGCCGTTGCGGTGGGCACCAAGATCGGGGCCGTGAATAGCGTGGCAGTCGACTCACACGGCAACGTCTTCTTCTCCGACAAGACCAACAGCGTTGTTTGGGAAGTCCCTGCGGTCAGCGCGGGAGCACTGGTCGCGAACAAGCTTTATATCGTGGCCGGTTCCACAACCGCTGGCTTCGCCGGCGATGGTGGCGTTGCCACCTCGGCGCAACTCAGCGGCCCGACTGGCATTTACATCGACATTTACGACAACCTCTTCATCGCCGACGCCGGCAACCACCGCATCCGCGAAGTGCCTGCGATCAACGTCACCACCCCTACTGCGATGACCGCAGGCGATATCTACACGATTGCGGGCACTGGCACATCCGGCAACACGGGCGACGGCGCAGCTGCCACGGGCGCCACGTTGGCCGTTCCGTTCGCGATCGTTGTCGACAATGCCGAGAACGTTTTCTTCTCAGATACTACGAATCAGACCGTCCGTGAAGTAGCGGGCAGCACCGCCGGCGGCAAGACCCTCGGTGACATCTACACCGTTGCGGGCACCAAGAATGTCGCGGGCTTCTCTGGCGATGGTGCAGTCGCGACCTCGGCTCAATTGAACGGCCCCGAAGGCCTGGCGCTTCAGCCCCCCACTCCCACCAGCACCACGGCCAACCTGCTGATCGGCGATTCGGGTAACAACCGCGTGCGCAGCGTTGCGGCTATTGCGAACGTCGCCCCGGTTGCTCTCGTTTCGTTCAGCCCGAATCCTCCCGTCTTCGCCGCCGAGCCGCTTGGCACTCCTTCGGCCCCGGTTGCGATCACGCTCACCAACTCTGGTGGCGCAGCGCTTACCGTTACCGGCTTTTCGATCAGTGGCGCTGATGCGGGTGACTTCGCCCTGGGCACCAACACCTGCGTTGCGGCCTCTCCAATCGCCCCAAGCGGCACTTGCACCGTCAACGTCGTATTCACCCCAACCGTGCTCGGCTCCCGTACCGCGGCGATTGTCGTTGCCGGCACCGCCTTCGGTTCGCCTCAAGCCGCTCTTTCCGGCGTCGGCGGTACGCCGCTGGCAACCTTGAACCCGACCACGCTCACCTTTGCAAGCACTACGGTGAATACTGCGGCTGCAACTCAGACGATCACGCTCACCAACGGCGGAAATGCGCCCACGGTTATCGTTGCCGGCGGAATCGCAATCAGCGGTGCCAATGCCGGCGACTTCTCCGAAACCGACAACTGCGTCAGTCTCACGGGCGTCGCTGCCGGAGCCAATTGCACGATTACCGTTGGCTTCAAGCCGACCGCGGCCGGCGCGCGCACTGCGACGCTCACCGTCAACAGCAACGTTGCTCCGGCAACGGCTACCTTGAACGGAACTGGCGCGGCTGCCACTTTGAGCCTTTCGATCAAGGACACCGACGCATCGTCTACGCAAACCGTTACCGCGGGCGCGACCGCTACCTACAATCTCAGCGTCAGCGGCAATCAGTCGGTGACCGCCACGATTACGTGCACCGGCGCTCCGACGGATGCGACCTGCAGCCCGACTCCGGCTTCGGTCGCAGTGACGCCGACTGCAGCGGGCACTCTCAAGGTGAGCGTCACCACGACGGCTCGCGGCGAGATGCTCCCGTTCAATCAACCTTCAACGAAGATGCAGCCGCCAACGTTCTTGCAACTCGCTCCGATGGCCTCGCTCGCTCTTCTCTTCCTCATCGCGATGATGTTCAGCTGGATGCAGAATCCGGCCAGCCGCATGCGCACGCTCCGCGTCGCCATGTCGCTCTGCCTCATCCTGATGCCGATCGCGGCAGCCACCATGCTCGTCGGCTGCGGCGGTGGTGGCGGCGGCTCATCAACGCCGCCTCCTCCGGCCACCGGCACTCCCGCAGGCACCTACACGCTCACGGTGACCGCGACGTCCGGCTCGACCACGGCAAAGACGGCACTGACGCTCGTCGTCAACTAAACCAACTCAGCGCGTCCGGAAATCCGACGCCGCAGCTCCCAACGGCGCCCTCGCAACACGCAGGGCGCCGTTGTTTTTTTCTTGGAGCGCACCGTTCTCGAAATTGCCGCCAACTCAAAATGCTCCCGGGTGCCGCACCCTCTTGTTGTTAGGAGGGTGCGGGTCTTTGGCACCTCACCACGGCTCAAAATCCGTAGTACTCTCTCGCGATGCGCCGCGCATCCGTGCTAGCAATTTTTCTCTTCGCCGTTTCCATCGCATTCGCACAAAACCAATCTCCGCCATCCCCGCCGATTGCCATCTCACACGTCACGCTCATCAATCCCGCCACCTCGACCGTCGAGCGCGACGCAACCGTCATCATCGAAGGCGATCGCATTGCCTCGGTCCTCATCGGCGCAATGGTCAAGCTTCCAGGCAATACGCGGCTCATCGACGGCCACGGCAAATTTCTCATCCCCGGCCTGTGGGACATGCACGTCCACTCTGCCTTCGGGGACTGGTTCCCCGGCGGCCGCGACATCATCCTCCCGCTCTTTGTCGCCAACGGCGTCACCGGCGTGCGCGACATGGGCGGCGACCTGCCCGTCCTCCTCGATTGGCGCAAGCAAATCGCCGCCGGAAAAATTCCCGGCCCGCGCATGATTGTCAGCGGCCCCATGCTCGACGCCGTTCTCCCTAGCGGCAAGCTCCGGTTCCCGAGTTCGATCGCCGTCACCACGCCAGCCAGTGCCGTGGCCGCAGTCGATCAACTCAAATCGCAGGGCTCCGACTTCATCAAGACTCAATCCGTCATCTCTCACGACGCCTACCTCGCCGCTGCTGCCGAAGCCCACAAACAAAATCTTCCGTTCGTCGGCCACGTTCCCGATAAAGTCCGCATCACCGAAACGGTCGCCGCCGGCCAAAAGAGCATCGAGCACCTGATGGGTAGCTTCGAAGGCTGCTCCAGCGAGGAGCAGAAATTCATAGACGGCCAGGGCAACACTCAACTCCTCGTCAGCACCACCGACCAGAGAAAATGCACCGCGCTTCTCGCGCTCCTCGCCAAAACACAAACGTGGCAATGCCCAACACTCGCCTGGCAGCGCGGCGGCACGTTTCTCGATCAGCGCGACCTCGCGCATGACCCACTGGGCAAATACGTTCCCGCTTACTGGCGCGACGTCACCTGGAAGCGTTTCTACGACGAGATGATGCCCGACCTGCAAAAAGATCCGCTCGAGCTCCGCAAGGAATATTTCGCGCGCAATCTGAAAATGGTCGCCGACATGCACCAAGCCGGCGTTCCCTTTCTTGCCGGCACCGACACCGCCCCGGGGATCTTCATCCTGCCCGGCTTCAGCCTTCACGACGAACTCGCCAATTTCGTCGAAGCCGGCTTCACTCCCATGGAAGCCCTGCAAACCGCCACCAGCAATCCCGCCAAATTTTTCGCCGCCGAGTCCTCCCAAGGCTCCATCGCCAAAGGCAAACTCGCCGACGTAGTCCTCCTCGACGCCGATCCACTCTCCGACATCCATAACACGCGCAAAATCGAAGCCGTAATCGCCAACGGCCACCTCTACGATCACACCGCCCTCGACACTCTGCTAAAAAACGCCGAATCCGCCGCCCACTCCACGATCCCTACGAACTAACCGATGGGGGCACGGCAGTTCCGTGCCCGTCTTAATGTCTAGCCCGTGAACGGGCGTAGCCTTTTCCTGAGGCGTTTCGCCGACCCAACCACTGCACCCCATCTCGCCACGCTTGGTCCGCCTGCTTCGCGCTCCTATCGGCTTTCTATATAAATGCCAAACTTCATGAAACATTCCCCCCTACAGATCGTCTATACAAGCAAGACCCAAACCATGCCTCCCGACCAAACCAACCTCCTCCTCGGCACGCTCGACATGCTCATCCTCAAATCCCTTGCCCTCGCCGAGTTGCACGGCTTAGGCATCTCTCGCCGCATCGAACAAATCAGCCGTGGCACGTTCCAGGTCAAGCCCGGCTCTCTCTTTCCCGCTCTCCATCGCATGGAGGAGCAAGGCTGGCTCGCCGCAACCTGGGGCGAATCCGAAAACAATCGCCGCGCCAAGTACTACAAACTAACCGCCGCCGGTCGCCGCCAACTCAACTCCGAGACCAAACGCTGGTCCCGCATCTCCCTCGCCATCGGCCGCGCGCTGGAGTCCAACTAGCATCGAAGGAGTATCGTCATGAGTCTCTTCACGCGTCTCGCCAGCCTCAAGCGCAACCTCTTCCGCCGCCAGCGCACCGAAGCCGATCTCGATGCCGAACTCCGCTCTTACGCGGATCTCCTCTCCGACGAAAATCGCGCCCAGGGACTCGCTCCCGACAAAGCACGCCGCAAAGCGCAAATCGATTTCGGCGGTATCGAGCAAGTCAAAGAACAAGTCCGCGATGTGCGCGTCGGCCACTACATCGAAATGTTCTTCCGTGATCTCCGTTTCGCTTTCCGCAACGTTCGCAAGTATCCCAGCTTCACGACGATTGTCGTTCTGTCGCTCGCACTCGGAATCGGCGCCAACGCAGCCATCTTCAGCCTTTCTGATGCAATCCTGTTTCGCCCAATTCCGGTGCCGCGCGCCGATAACGTCATCACCGTCGATACCGCCGCCTCAAAGCTCACCCGTTACGGCGGTTCATCCTGGCTCGACTATCTCGACATGGTTGCGCGCGCGAAATCATTTTCATCGCTTTGCGTCTATCAAGGCCTCTCCACCGGCATGAACGCCTCTACCACGGCGCCCGGCAGCAAACCGCAAAATGTCGCCGGCCTTCTCGTCTCCGCCAATTATTTTTCGACATTCGAAATCGCCCCTGTCGCCGGCCGCGATTTCCTCCCCGAAGAGGGCATCACGCCCGAAAAATACCCCGTCGTCATCATCAGCTACACGTTGTGGGATCGCGTCTTCGCGAAAGATCCCGCCATATCTGGAAAGGGAATCAACCTCAACGGCCATACCTTCACGATCGTCGGTGTCGCCCCCAAGACTTTCACCGGTGCCGACATTTTCTATCGGCCCGACATCTACGTTCCCGCCGCCATGGCTGCGCAAGTTACCGGCGATGGCGCGGACACCCTCAAGCAGCGCAGCTATCGTGCCTTTGAAATGCGCGGCCGCCTCAATCCCGGCGTGACCCTCGCGCAGGCCCAAGGCGAACTCAACAGCATCATGAGCGGCCTTGAGCGGGAGCATCCCGATAGCAACAGAGACAACGTCGCCATCCTCCGCACCGAAATGGGCCGCCGCATGGAGCTCGGTATGACCGCTGTTCCATCGCTGCTCGGTGGCCTTGTCGTACTGGTCTTGTTGATGGCCTGCGCCAACGTCGCTAGTCTGTTCATGGCTCGTGCCACGTCACGCATCAAGGAAACTTCCACGCAGATCGCGCTCGGCGCATCGCGCGGCGCTCTCGTCCGTCAATTGCTCACCGAAAGCGCCGTGCTCGCCCTTTTCGGCGGTCTCGCGGGCACAGCGCTCGCATACATCTGCATTGCTGGATTTCGCTCGCTCGTTCCAGTCCTGGGCCCAGCCGAGGGCCCTGACTTCCGTCTCGATTCCCGCACCATGATTTGCGTCGGCGTCGCGTGCGTCGTCGCAGTGTTGCTCTCCGGCCTTGCGCCGGCCTTCATGGCTGTCAAAGACGCCTGGAGCGCCGTCATGACCACGCGCGCATCCGCCTCGGCCAGTCGTTCGTTCAGCTCTGTCGCCCGCCGCATTCTCATCGGCGGACAAATCGCCCTCTCCGTCGTGCTGCTGATGGTCGGCGGACTTTTCCTCAAATCCTTCAGTCGCGCGCACAGCGTCGATCTCGGCTTCAATTCCGATCGCCTTCTGCTCGTCACCATCGACCCGCTGCTCCAGGGCTACACGAACGAGCAAGCGGCGCGCTTCCACGAACAGCTCGTGCGGCGCGTTCAGTCGCTTCCCGGCGTCGCCTTCGCCGCCGTCGCTACTAACGTTCCCTTCGTCTCCGGCGCGTCGTGGGACATCTCCATCGACGGCTATACCGCGCCTGACGGCGAAAAGTTTCTCGATATCACCAATAGCGCAGTCGATCCTTCTTATTTTTCCACCATGCAGATTCCGATTCTGTTCGGCCGCGCGTTTGCTCCTACGGATAAGCGCAACGCCCCGGGCGTCGCCATCGTCAACGAAACGCTCGCGAGCCGCTACATCACGGCGCCCGGCGATCTCAGCAAAGCGCTCGGACGCATTATGCGGTTGCGCGACGGAAAGCCCATTCAGATCGTCGGCGTCGCCAAAGACTCCAGTTATGGTGGCCAGATCGGCGCTCCGCCGCCGGCGGTTTTCTACTTGCCGTACGATCAGCAGGGTGGACCGAGAGCGACACTTGTCGTCCGCATGAGCGGTAACGAAAATTCATCCGCGACTTCTGTCGCGCCCGATTCCGAAGCCTCACTTGTCGTCCCCGCGATTCGCGCAGCGATGTCCGAGCTGGATTCCGAAATTTCTCCGGTTACGGTCGACAAGATGACCGACGCGATTTCTCGGCAGGGTCTGTTCTTACCGCGGATCGTCGCGTTCCTCGGCGGAGCCTTCGGCCTGGTCGCGATGGTACTTGCTACGGTGGGACTCTACGGCGTCGTTTCCTTCATGGTCAGCCGCCGCACGCAGGAGATTGGAATTCGAATGACGCTCGGCGCGCAGCGAGGGGCCGTCCTTCGCATGGTTCTTGCGAATGGCCTGATTCTTGCATCCACGGGCTTGATCGTCGGCCTGGTGATCGCGCTCGCCGCCGCTCCCACTGTCCGCAGCATGCTCGTCGGGGTCAGCCCCTACGACCCGGCCACGTTCTTAGCGATCAGCGCAGCACTGCTGGCCGCAACCGCCATCGCCAGTTATTTTCCGGCCGCCCGCGCCACGCGCGTCGACCCGATCCTGGCCCTTCGCCACGATTGATTTTTGAGTGGGTTTACTACGATCAGCGGGATCAGTGCGACTCGAACTCGCTTGCCTTATTGCGGCCGCGCTAAATAAACATCAAACCGTTCCACCGCCGGCCGCAACCTTCGAATCACTTCCGTAGGCCACAGCGTCTTGCTCAACAGTGTCACCCAGCCATCTTCCGGCTCGCAAACCGCGCAAAACGTATACCGCTCATACGCCGTCCGATACGAATCCAGCCCGCGCCGCGACAATTCCTTCTCCAACTCCGTATCCGGCCCATCGATCAAGCTCCCCGCGCGCACGCCAAACGTCTCGCCCTCAAATCGTACAAACAATTGCTGCAGGTGCGTCTCGCTCGGTGCTCGCAACACGATGCACCGCTCCGCCGCCTCGCGAAAATGAATGTCATACGTCTTGCAGAATTCCCGCACGCGATCGACGTGCGCGAAAAAATCCAGCGAGAAGCAATCGTTATTCGCCAGCGCCGGTAGCGCCGCCGACCAGATTGCCGCCGCAACCTTGCCCTTTACCGGCTCACGATTCTCCGTCTCCAATAACTCGAGCCCAACTGCCTGAACGTCGGTCCCGAGATCGAGCGTCTCCACATCCATCGAATACGGGGGCAGATCGAGCGCCCCCGGATCGACCCGTGCGTTTCCCGTCGCGCTCATTCGCTGTACTCCTCGGCTTCCGGTGGAAACTTCGCCTTAAATTCCGCCGACTGTTTCCGCACATCCAGCCAATCAAAAAACACATCCGGCGTCTCGAGCCAGATTCGAAACCAGTTCGCGATCTCTTCCTTTTCCGCG
>Ga0307474_10001542_pt1 | contig 16643 bp, 17 predicted proteins | sample atmos_gasesECM1C_2_FD_203312 | JGI IMG/M metagenome (GOLD analysis project Ga0307474, IMG submission 203312) | Hardwood forest soil microbial communities from Morgan-Monroe State Forest, Indiana, United States - atmos_gasesECM1C_05 | ecosystem: Environmental > Terrestrial > Soil > Temperate... | reverse complement strand
CGGCAGCCTGGTGCAGGCGGATGCGACCTCCGGCACCTTCATGTTCAACATCATGCAGGCCAACGTCATCCGCACCCAGGTGTTCGTGCCGCAGGACGAAGCCTTCGGCCTCAAGCCTGGCATCGAGGCCGAGGTGCATGTGCCTGAGATTCCGGACCGTGCTTTCCCCGGCAAGGTGACGCGGATCGCGGACGCCATCCAACCGGGCTCGCGCACGCTTTTGACCGAGATCGATATCCCCAATCCCGACGGCGCGCTGACGCCGGGCATCTACTGCACCATCGAGCTGCACATCCCGCGCAAGACGCCGAGCTTCAAGGTCTCGGCCGACGCTGTCATCTTCAACCAAGGCGGCCTGCAGGTCGCCGTGGTTGAGAACGGCGTGGTGCACTTGCGCAAGATCGGCGTGGTGCGCGACCTCGGCCGCGAGGTGCTGGTCAACAGCGGGGTGAAACAGGGCGACCAGGTCATCCTCAACCCCGTCGTCGATCTCGCCGAAGGCGCCAAGGTGCGCACGCGGCCCCAGGCGGCGGTGTCCTGAAACGGTGCAGTCATCCGGCCGGACCAAATTCCGGCTGGATGAGCGCGGCGTTGCCGTGAGATGATGCCCCGAGAGCTTGCTTTCGGGGTATCCTCATCATGATGACGCTGCGGCAGGTCGAGGTGATCCGCGCGGTAATGGTCACGGGGACCATCGGCGGAGCGGCAAAACTGCTCAACGTCTCGGCGCCGGGCATCAGCCGGCTGGTCAAATATACCGAGCGCTCGCTCGGCATCCGCTTCTTCCACCGCCAGAACGGGCGCTATTTTCCGACACCCGAAGCGCGGAACATCTTTGAGCAGATCAACGGCGTCTACAAGAAAGTCGACGATCTCACCGAGATCATCTCCAAGATCGGACGCGGCGAATTGTCGGAGCTGCGCATCGGCTCGGTGCCGTCGATCGCGCAGGTGATGGTGCCACGCGCCATCGAGCGGGTGCGGCGGCGCTATCCGGACCTCGGCATCGACATCAATATCCTCAAGATCGAGGAGGCGATCGACTATCTGATGCTCGGCCGCGGCGATTGCGTCGCCATGAGCTACCGGCTCGACCATTCCGGCCTCGACTTCCTGCCGCTCGCCTCCGGCGAACTCTATTGCATCGTGCCGCCGGGACATGAGCTCGCCGGGCGCAAACAGGTCTCGGCCGCCGAAATCGTGCGCTATCCTCTGATCGGTATCGATCCCAACGATCCCTATGGCCGGATCATGGCCGAGATTTTTGCCCGCCATAAGCTCAGCTACAACATGACCATCCGTGCCCGCTTCGGGACCACGGTCTGTGCGCTGGTGAGGGCGGGGCTTGGCATCGCCATCATCGACCAGTTCACCGTGGCGCATGGCGGCTACCCCGGCATCGAGTTGCTCAGGATCGCCGAGACGACGCGCTTCGAAACCTATCTCGCGGTGAAGCGCGGTGCAGCGCTGTCACTGCACGTTGAATATTTCATGCAAGTCTTGCGCGCGGAAATGCAGGCGCTGGAGCCTGCACGCACGCCCGCAAGGGCGAGATTGCAGGGGCTTCGGCGAAAATAACATCATGTTAGGTTTCTTAGCCTCTCGCGGATCTGAGGCCGAGCGCAGGCTCCTTCATCCGAACGTGGCGACCAGCATCAGCGCCACGCGGAACATGATCCACGCCGCCACGACCACAAGAATGGCGAGCAGCAACAGCTTTTCGTACGAGGACACTGCGCCGCGGGCGGCGTGCGCCTCGCCGTTCCGCAGGGGTTTGCGAATGTCGCCGGAATTCGTTTGGAGCGGCATTTGCCGACATCCTCGCTGTAAGCACGAGCATAGTTGACGTCGGCTCTTGAATTGCATTGAGCCAGATCAAATTCGAAAAAAATCCATATCGTTGTTCTGAAGAGCGCTTGCGCGTCATGAAGCGCGTGATCTTTTTTGCTTTTAGCGCGTGCGACAGATCGTCTCTCATCCATGCAATTTGAACGAGCATGGTCTCAATTCCTTGAGACTGGAGGCGACATTTGCGCGGGCCCGCCATGTGCGGGCCTTTTTTCGTCAGGCGGTATTCATGAAATATTGTATGTGGCAAGAGGCGCAGGGATAACCTAGTTTCCGTTCGAACTCATTGGATCTGACGTGCGGTGCAGATTTGTCCAGGGATCTCTGTCTTCTGTCGGCCACCGAGCTTCGTGCACGCATCATCCGGAAAGAGGTTTCTCCTGTTGAGGTCACCCGGGTGGTGCTGGCGCGTGCAGAAAAGCTGCAGCCGGAGCTGAACTGCTTCATCACGCTCTGCGGCGACGAGGCGATGGCGCAGGCGCAAGTTGCCGAGCGACAGGTGATGGCAGGCGAGTCGCTCGGCCTGCTGCATGGCATCCCGCTCACCATCAAGGACATCGTCAACACCAAGGGCGTGCGGACGACGTTCGGGGCCGTTCCCTATCGGGACAATGTTCCCGCGGAAGACGCGGTGGCAGCCGCACGGCTGCGCAAGGCGGGGGCGATCCTGATCGGCAAAACCACCACGCCAGAGTTCGGCAGCAAGTGCCTCACCGACTCGCCGCTTTTCGGCCGCACCCGCAATGCGTGGAGCGCGGCGCGTAGCAGTGGCGGCTCCAGCGGCGGCGCGGCGGTAGCAGTCGCAAGCGGCATCGCGCCGCTGGCGGTTGCGACCGATGGCGGCGGCTCGACCCGAATTCCCGCGGCCTGCAACGGCGTCGTCGGGCTTAAGCAGAGCAACGGCGTTATTCCCCACAGCCAGGTACAGGATGCTTTCGGCAACCAGACCTACGTGACTCCGACCACGCGCACCGTCGCCGACACCGCGATGATGATGCAGGCGATGGCGGGCGAGGATGCCTCCGACCCCTGGTCAATCGGCCTTCCCGCGCAGGACTTTGTCGATGCCGCCACGCCACGCGGCGATTTGCGCGGCCGCAGGATTCTCTATTGCCTGTCGCCGCCGGGCAAGCCCGTGGCGTCGGATGTCGCGGCCAGTTTTCGCGCCGGCCTGGAGCGGTTGGCCGGACTTGGCGCGGAGCTCGAAGAATTTTCGGGCGAAGATTTTGATGTCGAGCCGATCTGGCGGGCGATCAATCATACCGTCTGGCGTACCCGCTTCGCGCCGCTCGCGGAGAAGCACAAGGATGAGCTGAGCGAGACGTTTCTGAAGCAGCTGGCGCTGGCCAGCAATGTCAGCGCCGTCGCATACCAGGAGGCGATGTTCGAGCGGACCGCGCTGTTCCGCCGCGTGCAATCGCTGTTCGCGCGCACCGACTGGCTCGCAATGCCGACCCTGACCCGGACGGCGCTGCCGATCGACCAGGATCTGTTCAGCGCCATCGAGATCGACGGGCAAAGCTTTGACAATCTCCGCCCGCACTGGTTCCCCTGGACGATGCCTTTCAACATGACGGGCCATCCCGCTATCAGCCTGCCCTGCGGCTTTGACCGCGACGGGCTGCCGGTCGGCATCCAGCTGGTCGGTCGCTTCCGCGCCGATGCCGACCTATTGCGAATTGCGGCGCTGTTCGAGGCCTCGCAGGATCTGCTCGGCCGTTGGCCCGGCTGACGGGCGAGGGAACGATCTTCATGCCGCAAACTGCTTGCCTCCTGTGGCGAACCTGTTGGATCGTGCGCGCGCGCTACTCCGGGAGCTCGGCATGAGCCTTTTTGTCTTGCGGCGCGTTCTGACCCTGGCGGCAACGCTGATCGGGGCCTCGGTGATCATCTTTCTCGTGCTCGATGCGCTGCCCGGCAATGCCGCCCAGATGCTGATGGGCGCCGATGCCTCGCCAGACGCCGTGCGGGCGCTCATGGTCAAGCTCGGGCTCGATCAGCCTTTGCTCTATCGCTATTGGTACTGGATCCAGGGCATGGCGGTGGGCGATCTCGGCAACAGCTATGTCTATGGCACGCCGGTTGCCGGCTTGATCGCGGAGCGCCTGGTGCTGACCATTCCGCTTGCGCTCATGTCGATGTCGATCACGGTGGTGCTGGCGCTGGCGGCCGGCATCTATACCGCCGCCAATCATAACAGAATAGGCGATGTCGGCGTGATGTCGCTGACCCAGATCGGCATAGCGCTGCCCAATTTCTGGTTCGCCATTCTGCTGATCCTGTTGTTCTCGGTGAAACTGCAATGGCTCTCGGCCGGCGGATTTGCCGGCTGGGACGACGGCATCTGGGAAGGGGTCCGCTCGCTGCTGTTGCCTGCGATCTCGCTGGCGGTGGTACAGGCGGCGATCCTGGCGCGCGTCACGCGCTCGGCCGTGCTCGAAGTGCTGCGTGAGGATTTTGTACGGACGGCGCGCGCCAAGGGCTTGAGCAAGCGCGAGGTGCTGTGGGAGCACGTGCTGCGCAACGCGATGATCCCGGTGATGACGGTGATGGGCCTGCAATTCGCCAATCTTCTGGCGGGAACCATCGTGATCGAGAATGTCTTCTATCTGCCCGGGCTTGGCCGACTGATCTTCCAATCCATCGCCAATCGCGACCTGATCGTGGTTCGAAATTGCGTGATGCTGCTGGCGGCGATGGTTGTGACGGTCAATTTCGTGGTCGATGTGCTCTATGCTTTCATCGACCCGCGCATCAAGGTTCATAGCCTATGAGCGGCGCCTCTGCAACGGCCGAGCTGCCGGCCTCGGTACCGCAAGCGACGGGCTTCTGGCGCCGCGCGCTACGCCATCGCAGCTTTGTGCTCGGCGGCACGCTGGTGCTGCTGGTTCTCGCGGCCGCGCTGATCTCGCTGCTTTGGACCCCGTGGTCGCCCTACGACATCGACATCGCCGCCAAGTTGAAGCCGCCGACGCCTGCGCATTGGCTCGGCACCGATGCGTTCGGCCGCGACATCGTCTCGCTGCTCCTGGTTGGTGCGCGCGCGACCATCATGGTCGGCGTGATCGCGGTCGGGATCGGGCTGACCTTCGGGGTTTGTTTGGGGCTGGTCGCGGCCGCCCGCAAGGGTTGGGTGGCCGAGCTCATCCTGCGGATGAGCGATTTCACCTTCGCATTTCCTGCCGTGCTCTCGGCGATCATGCTGGCAGCCGCGATCGGGCCGGGCATGGTGACCTCGATCACGGCCATCGGCATCTTCCAGATCCCGATCTTCGTGCGGGTGACCCGAGGATCGGCCAATGCAATCTGGGCGCGGGAGTTCGTGCTGGCCGCACGCGCGTCGGGCAAGGGAGCTTTTCGCATCACCGTCGAGCACGTGCTGCCGAACGTCCTTCCGGTTCTGATCGTGCAGGCGACCATCCAGTTCGCGCTAGCGATCCTGGCCGAGGCCGCGCTGTCCTATCTCGGACTTGGCACCCAGCCGCCGCAGCCGTCCTGGGGGCGCATGCTCAATGACGCGCAGAGCCTGCTGTTCCAGGAGCCTAGCCTTGCCGTCTATCCGGGCGCTGCTATCGCCATTGCCGTGCTGGGCTTCAACCTTCTGGGTGACGGATTGCGCGATCTGCTTGACCCGAGACTGGCGCGGGAGCGCTGACCATGAGCGGATCGGCGAACACGCCTCTGATTGAAGTTGCGGACCTTGGCGTACGGCTCAACACGAGCCGTGGCGCCGCGCAGGCTGTGCGCAAGGTCAGCTTCTCGCTGCGGCGAGGGGAGACGCTGGGGCTGGTCGGCGAGTCCGGTTGCGGCAAATCTGTCACGGCGCTGGCCCTGATGGGCCTGCTGCCTGACACCGCCGTCGTCAGCGGCAGCATCCGTCTGGACGGCAGCGAGCTGGTGGGATTGTCGGATGCGGATTATTGCCGGCTGCGCGGCAATCGCATCAGCATGATCTTTCAGGAGCCGATGACCGCACTCAATCCCATGCACTCGGTCGGGCGTCAGGTGGCTGAACCGCTGCGGCGCCACAGAGATTTGTCGGTAGCCGACGCGCGCAGGGAGGCGATTGCACTGCTCGATCGGGTCGGCCTGCCAGATGCAGCCAAGCGCGTCGATGCCTATCCGCACCAGTTCTCCGGCGGCCAGCGCCAGCGCATCACCATCGCTATGGCGCTCGCCTGCCAGCCGGACGTTTTGATCGCGGACGAGCCGACCACCGCGCTCGACGTCACCATCCAGGGCCAGATCCTCGATCTGATCGCTGGCCTCGTCGAAGAGCGCGGCATGGCGATGATCCTGATTTCGCACGATCTCGGTGTCATCGCGGAGAACGTCCGGCGCATGATGGTGATGTATGGCGGCACCGTCGTCGAAAGCGGGCCAAGCGCGGAAGTTTTCGCGCGCATGGGACATCCCTATACGCAAGGCCTGTTTCGCGCGCGGCCCAGGCTTGGCGCGCGGAAGGGGACCCGGTTGAAGACCATCGCCGGCACGGTGCCCGAGCTTGCCGACCTTCCCGCCGGCTGCGCCTTCGCCGACCGCTGCGCGCTTGTCGAAAAACGCTGCCGCGTAGCGCTTCCGGCTGCGGTCGAGGTCGGGGAGGGCCATCAGGTTCGCTGCTTGCGAACAGACGTTTCGATGGTCGATGGAGCCGGGGCTTTGACCGCATGACGATTTCGGGCACATCGCCAACTGCGGCAGAGGGGCCGCTCCTTGAGGTGAAGGACCTCGTGCAACGCTATGCGCTGCCGCGCGAAAGCGTGTTCCGGCCGCCAGGTGAGGTGCTGGCGCTCAATGGCGTGACCGCACAGGTCATGGCCGGCAAGAGCCTTGGCGTGGTCGGCGAATCCGGTTCGGGCAAATCGACCTTCGCGCGCCTGGTGATGGCGCTGGAGCGGCCGGCCTCGGGATCGGTGTCGCTGTTGGGGCGCGATCTCAACCTCTTGCCGCCGGACGAGCTGCGACGCGCCCGTCGCGATTTCCAGATGGTGTTTCAGGACCCCTATGGCTCGCTCGATCCGCGCCAGACGGTCGCGCGTATCGTCGCCGAGCCGCTGACGGCCTTTGGGCGGATGAATCGCAGCGCTTTACGCGAACGTGTTGCCGCCGTACTCCGGCAGGTCGGCCTGCGCGATGCCGACATGGACAAATTCCCTCACGAATTCTCCGGCGGTCAGCGCCAGCGGATCGCGATCGCCCGTGCGCTGATCACCCAGCCCAAGCTGATCGTCGCCGACGAGCCCGTCAGCGCGCTTGACGTGTCGGTGCAGGCGCAGGTGCTCAATTTGCTGCAGGATCTGCAGGAGGAGTTCGCCCTGAGCTATGTGCTGATCAGCCACGATCTCGCGGTGGTCGACTATCTCTGCGACGAGATCGCGGTCATGTATCTCGGCCGGATCGTGGAGCAGGGGCGGCCCGAGGACCTGTTCGAGCACTGCGCCCATCCTTATACACGCGCCCTGCTCGAGGCGGTGCCGCGCGCCAAGGCAGGCGGCGCTCGGCGCCGTCGAGGGGCGCAAGCGATCACCTCACAATCGGTCGGGGCTGCGGGGTGTCCATACGTCGCACGCTGTCCGCTCGCTGACCAGCATTGTCGCGAGACCGCGCCTGCGCTACGCAAGGTCGGAGAGGCGCATCTCGCCGCATGCCATCGGGCCGAAGCGGTGATGGCGCTGCCGTCGCCGGCGGCGGATGAGGGGTAAACCTCTCCGGTCGACACAGGCGAGAAAATTTGGTCCAGGGAGCAAGCGGATGTTCAGAAACCTATCCATTCTCGCGGTGGCGGCCGTTTGGGCCGCCGCGCCGCTGCCAAGCTTGGCGCAAGGCAAGAAGGACAGCGTCGTGATGGGCATGACACTGGAGCCGCCGGGGCTCGACCCGACCGCCGCTGCGGCCGCGGCGATCGCCGAGGTCACACTCTACAACGTCTATGAGACGCTGACCAAGATCAACGAAGACGGCTCCGTGTCGCCCTTGCTGGCCGAAAGCTGGCAGGCGACGCCCGACCTCAAGACCTATACCTTCAAGCTCCGCAAGGGCGTCAAATTCCAGAACGGCGAACCCTTCGATTCCGCAGCCGTGAAGTTCTCCTTCGACCGTGCTGCGGCGCCTGCCAGCACCAACAAGGACAAGAGCCTGTTCCAGAGCTTCGAGTCCGTGACCGCGCCTGATCCCGACACAGTTGTGGTCTCCTTGAAATATTCCGAACCGAACCTGCCGTTCCTGCTCGGGCAGGCGACCGCATCCATTGTCGAACCGAAGAGCGCGCCGACCGATGCAACGCAGCCGGTCGGGACTGGCCCCTATACGCTCGCCGCCTGGACCAAGGGCTCCTCGATCACGCTCGCGAAATGGCCGGACTATCGCAACGCCGCCGCGATCATGCTCAGCAAAGTCACCATCCGCATCATCAGTGATCCTGCGGCGCAGGTCGCAGCACTGCTGTCGGGCGACGTCGATGTGTTCCCGCGGGTCGCGGCGGCGCGCAGCCTCGCGCAGTTCAAATCCGACCCGCGCTTCAAGGTGCTGGTCGGCGGCTCCAAGGCGAAGACCATCGTTGCCATCAATGAGCGCCACAAGCCGCTCGACGACGTGCGCGTCCGCCGCGCCATTCTCGCCGCGATCGACCGCAAGGCGATGATCGACGGGGCCGTCGATGGTTTTGGAACTCCGATCGGCAGCTTCTATACGCCGGGATCGCTGGGCTATGTCGACACCACCGGCATCAACCCCTACGACCCCGAGAAGGCCAAGAAGCTCCTGGCGGAGGCGGGGGTCACAACGCCGCTCGAACTGAGCCTGAAGCTGCCGCCGCCGCCCTACGCGCGCCAGGGCGGCGAAATTCTGGCTGCTCAGCTCGCGAAGGTCGGAATCGTGGCCAAAATCGAGAATGTGGAATGGGCCCAGTGGCTGTCACAGGTGTTCACGGGTCCGCACAATTACGACCTGACCATCGTGTCCCATGTCGAGCCGTTCGACCTCGTGAAGATGACAGAGAGCGACTACTACCTCGGCTATAAGTCGGACGCGTTTAACGCGCTCTACAAGTCGATCATGACCACGCCCGCCGAGGCCGAGCGTGCGAAACTCCTTGGCGATGCCCAGCGTATGCTGGCGACCGACGCGGTGGCCGGCTTCCTGTTCCAGCCGCAATGGATCACCGTCACCAGCAAGCGGCTGAAAGGCGTCTGGCAGGAGGTGCCGCAGTTCGAGAACGACTTTTCGGCCTGGTCCTGGGAGTAGGACATCGTTCCGTTGTTAAGAAACGAAAGCAAGTGGCGATCCGCGGGGCCGAGCTGCATGGCACAGCGAAATGTGCATGAGGAAATCCGCAAGCGTCAGTAACTGTGGCATTGCTTGCGCTCCTCGCCGCTCCAGCGTCGGTGCAACAAGTCGTGGCCGGCGCCCATGCCAAGACCGGATTGAACCTGCTCGGCGAGGGTCTGGGCGTCAAAAAGGCTAGGAATTTCAGTCCAGGCTTATAGTTCCATCGCAGTCTATTGTGGCTCCATCCGAGTCGTTTGGCCACGACCACGGTTCCATCGGGTCAGGAGGCTTGCAAAGGAAAGCGGCAGCGCTCCGCCTGACCGCGATCATTGTGTCTCATCCCAGGAGCACCCAGCTACTTGCCATGGATCGGGTTGAGCTGTTTTTCGCAATAACGGCAGTGATCGGGTTCGCCATGCTGGCGGCGGCGCTTCTTTCGATATAGCACGACCGAGCTGGTCTCAGGCACCCGGGGGTAGCCCCGTGCGCCTATGCTGTTTCATCACCCCACCGCCATTAGCCCGTTCGCCCTTCCGTCAGCATGCGGCGGCATCTCGGAACCGTGATGGAGGAGTCGTCCCAAGTTGTGCTATCCAATGGTTCCCGTCCGGAGGGCACAACCATGAAGAAGCTAGTCGTTTTCACGGCGTTCGCTCTTGTTGGTTTTACTGCGCAGGCCGCCGCATGTGAGCTGGATCGTCAAGCCAGCAGCACCGAGCCAGTCGTCGTCGCAAACGCCGCCACCCAAACCCCCTCGACTCCGCAAGATGCAAGGGTGTGTGAAGGCGATCGATGCACCAGATCGGCCGAGCCCAGCCCCCAACAGGCGATCAAGACCGAAACGCCGACAATTCACTGAAGCGCCGACTGCAGTGGTGGAACGCCTCAGCGTCCGCGCTGAGAAAAAAGCTGACGCCGCCAGCAGCCGCCGGGCTCGCACGATGCGGCGTCGAGAGGCGTCGGACTAGCGCTTCTATGTTGTCGGGGAGAAGAGCGATGAAGGTCCTTACCGCGACACTCGCCCTGCTTATCTGGAGTCCGGCCGCCGCTCAGGAATGCCAGACGTGCTCGTCGGCCGACGCCTGCATACAGACTTACGTTAAGGCGACGTCGCAGGCGCAAAAAGAAATCAAGCAGGCAATCCGGGATTGGAAGGAGAATTTGGACAAAAAGGCCTCAGGGGAATTGTTCAGCAAGGGTACGGCGGCATTGCAAGGTACCATGGAGTCGCAAATTCGTGTGGAGCTTGAGAGGCTGAAGGAGTGCTTGGCCAAGATCAAGTAGCGGTGCCGGTCGCGGCAATGGCTTCTGTGGGCTCTTTCTCTGATCAGGAGGTTTATCAATGGCTGTAAACACTGCTGATGGCGCACTGCTTTTAGTGAAGAAGTTCGGCGGGCTAGTCCTGATCTTTTTCGGCATCCTCGGCGTCGCGCTTGGTCTTGAGTATCGTTCAAACGGGCTCTCTCCCGAACTCATCGCGGCGGGGGTTGTCGCTCTCGTCTGTGGCATGGCGCTGCTCGCGCTGAAGATTGTCCGACGCAATCCTGGCTAGGCCTGCCGCACATGTTCTCGCACGCTTGTCAAAGCTTTTTGGGGCTGAGTGACGAATGCGGGCTCATTCAGCATCTCCAGATACGCTTCGAATATCAGTGCGGGCAAATAAATTAGCAGCATAACGAATCCTCCAGCGCTCGTGTCAATTTCCCTCTGCAGCCAGCACAACGAGACGCCAGATCCGTTCGACCTCCGCGATGCGCTTGCTCTCCTCCACGGCAGAAAAGCCTCGCGACTTCGCGTTCGCCGGCCTGACCGGCGATAGTTCGATCCTCGGATAAGGCGAGATGTGCCCGATAGGCTCTGCGTTTTTTGCGATCATGACTTAGACATGGGCATGAGAGAGAGGTTTGAGGGGCCTGCTCAAGCGCTCGTGTTCAAATGTGATCGGCGTGCCTTTGACACCGATCACTGCTGCTTTATGCGCGTCGCCCGACCATGAGCAGTATCCCGCCGATCTGAGGAAGCAACGCGAGCAAGATCAGCCGGAGCATAGCGAAGTCTTCGGCCGCAGGCCGCAGCAGGCCACCGGAGACCCAAGTGACAAGCTTGATGGCGGCGTCGGTTTGAGGGTCCGCGGTTTGCCCAACTGATGCCACTGCGGTGTCGAGGAACTGGCGACGTTCGGCGACCGCCGCCTCGCGTTCACGGCAAAACTTTCCAACGCCGCCTTTACACTCCCGATCGCGAGCTGCCATGGCGTCCGCCAGCGCGGCCTGTGCGTTCATGACGGCCGGCGTGACGCGTGACGCACGTGCCAGCGTCACGTCGCTGATGTTGGTGGATGCGAAACCGATGCCCGCAGTTACCGCGAAGACAAACGTCATCAGCCAGACGCACCAGCCAACGAGCGCAGTCGCTCGCTGCCCGGCCAGCCAGAGACCGACGGCGCAGGACGGCATAACAAGGGCGACCAGATCAGCGGCCACGCCGACGGCGAGAAAAAGCCATCCCGCCACGTCGCTTGATCCCAATGATCGGGCAAACCAACCATTGATCGTGATGCCGACGGCAGCAAGGACGAGAGCTGCGGCGGATAAAAGAGCTGGGGCAAGTTGGCGTCGCGACGGCGCGACAGGCTCGTCCGTATGGGACGTCATGGCCGGCGGTTGCGTGACGGGCGTTTCAGCAGTTGCAGAATCTACTGACAAAAACTCCGGCGGTATCAATGATTCAGAAGATGGAGCCTCGGCCTCTGCAGAGGTGGCGACCTTCGCCTTTGGCCTTTTGCGCGGGCGGTTGGCCCTGGCGCGTTCAGCTCCCGTCTTACCCTTCTTCGTCAGCGGGACTTGATGAAGGGGAATAACAAAGGCAGTAGTGTCGTCAGCCATTGGAACCGCTCCTGTCGGTTGTCATGGTTAGGCGCGGTGGCGTGGTGGAAACACGCCGCCGCGTCGACACCTAGATCAAGCGTGAGTCGCCGTCTAGGAAAGACGCGCAACACTCGTAGACTGATTTCTGCAGTTGCTAGGCTTGTGCGATTTTGAGGAGCGCAATGCGACAAAAAACGGTGGAAAACCCAATAAGCTACGCCATCAATCGCGCGCTTACGCAGTCCGACGGGGGGCGTGCGGGTTAGGTGCGTGATCGGTTGCGCCGGAGTCTCGAAATTACGCCAGTGCCCGCAAGGACTTCAAAACCTTCGGCGCGAGTGGGCGCAACAAAAAATTAGAGCTCCCGTCGGCCAGCACCCGGCGGGAGCCATCAAAGGGGCGGATGGTTTGGGGCCAACGGCGCGCCGCCGATCAGCAAAAACGGCAGACGCCCCACGATAGGCAGCAGCCTCCGAAACCGCAGCCGCCAAAGACAAACCCAAAGCCGCAACCGCCGCAACCGCAGCCCCTGCAGCCACAGCCACGACATCCGCCACAACCATGGCATCCGCCGCCGCAACCACGACATCCACCGCCACCGCCACAACCATGGCATCCACCGCAGCCGCAGCCGCGCGCCACCTGCGTGAAGCCGCCGGTGCCGTTTTCCCTGTCGAAGAGGTGGAATGTGGCAAGACTCACGTCGGCCATTTCCTCTTCGCCAAGGACGAAGCGCTGATTAGGTGTGGTGTTCAGAGTTTGCGGGACGTCGGCGGTCGGAAGAGCAGATGCAGATGCGCTTCCCGCCAGCGAAAAACCCAGTCCAGCGGCGCCCAGTGCTGGCACAGCAGCGGCTTTGGTCAGACTCTTCCGCTTCGAAGCTTGCTTCACCCGGGACATGACGTATCCTCCATGCCAGCGTTCAGGCTCCAGCTTGAGAAAATTCTACGTTTGGTTCACGCACCACGCAAGCTGGAATGAGTTCACTAACTCGTAGTTCACATATTCAGTTCCCTGTCATGTTGATTAACGGAGCGCCGGTTAGCCATCATCATGATCGCTTCGAGGCGGGTCGCGCACGATGCACTGCGACATGGGGGCGGTCGGAGCAATGAATGGTCAAGCAATCCGCTGTATTCGTCTGGTACGAGTTGCTGACGACAGACGTGTCGGCGGCGCAGTCCTTTTACGGCGAGGTGGTGGGCTGGGACATGCAGGATGCCTCCACTCCAGAGTTTGCCTACCGTCTTTTTAGCGTCGGCGGGACCCCTGTCGCGGGACTAATGGAGCTGCCACTCGACGGGCGGAAGAAGGGGGCGACGCCGCGATGGGTGGGCTATGTCGCGGTCGAGGATGTGGACGGAGTCGTTGATCAGCTCGAACGTCTCGGCGGCAAGGTGTACGTGCGGCCGACGGACAGCAACATCGGCCGGCTCGCGGTGGTGGCCGATCCGCAGACCGCGACGCTCGCCTTCGTCAAGGGATTGAAATATGGCGACCCCCATGGGGAGCCCGGCGGGCTTGGTCGCGTCTGCTGGCATGAACTATTCGCCGCCGACGCAAAGGCGGCGTTCGAATTCTACGGCAGGCTGCTGGGTTGGCAGGAGTCGGAGTCCATGACTACGCCGATAGAGTCCTATCAGCTGTTCGCCGCCGGCGAATGGACGATCGGCGGTATGTTCAACAAAATCGTCAGCGCGCCGGTTCCGTTCTGGCTTTACTACTTTCAGGTCGCCGATCTCGATCTTGCCATGGGTCGGGTAAGGGCGGGGGGAGGGCATATCACGCGAGGGCCAATCGAATTGTGGAGCGACATCTGGATTGCCCACTGCATCGACTCGCAAGGCGCCGTGTTTGCGTTACAGGGAAAGCGGAAGAAGACCAGGCAGCCCGATGATCCGAAAACTGTCCCGCAAATAGGCTGGTCGGCCAAGTGGGGCGACATCTCCTCTCGTGGCCGGCTGCTTGGGACCAAGCCTAAAGGTAAGAGCGCCCGTTGAACCGGCCGGCCAGATAGTCGGCGGGCTCAAGCGCATTTGGCAAAGGCTCGCGTGCGACTTTTTTCCAGGAATATCGGTGCCGCTTGAACACGGCTTTTAATTCAACTTCCATGGAAGAAGAAGGAAGAAGACGCTGCCGTCAACTATCATTCTCGGCTGGGCACCCTGATCTGCGAGATCGACAATCCCGCATCAAGAGGGCATGTTGCTGTCTCGCTCAACCGAATTCCGGACCCTGGTAAGGCGGTTGTGCTGGATCGATCAACAACTCAGGCAATGAAGCTCCGTCATGATAAGCAAGCTACAGCATTTCATTCAGCAGTGGAGACGGGAACGACCGGATGTCGATCTGACGGCGTTCATTATCACCGGGGCCATCAAACAGATCGATCAGCAGACCGAAGCGGAGTTCCGTCGTCTGTCTGCCGAAATGAACATCGGGCCCGGGGATCTCAGGGTGCTTTTTGCCTTGCGACGTTCGGGCATTGATAATCCCCGGCGCCCAACCGACTTATTCCAGTCGTTGTTCGTGACCTCCGGAGCCATTACCAAACAGGTCGATCGGTTGGAAGACGCGGGCTTGGTCGAACGCTTGCCCGATCCCGGATACCAGCGCGGCTTCCTTATTCGCCTCACACGTCGCGGCGTAAAGGTCGCGGATGCAGCAATCGAGGCGATATGCTCGGGCAAGACCACGATTGGTACGGTGATCTCGAGCTTGTCCGAAGAGGATCGCGAAATGGGCAAACGTTTCCTGCAACGACTGCTCGCGAAATTTGAGGAAGCCAATGAGAGCGGCTCTGAAGAGATCGCGCAGGATGACCGCCCCTCGCGAGCCGGCTTGAAAAGGGGGCGGGCCTAGGCACTAATCGAATGGTCAGAATGGTTGGTCAGTCGACGAACTCGAAGTCGTCTGCAGGCACAGCTTCGCTTGCCACCAACTCCATGCCAAGGAACAGCAGGGGATAGCCGTCGGCGATCTCCCGCGTTCGCAGATTCCGGATGCAGTCAAAGACTGCAGGATTCACCCGCATTTTGCTCGGCATCCTCGATTGCTCGATGCGTTCCGCAAGAGGGCCGCAGGCTTTGTCGGTGATCTGCGTCAGCATGGGCAATGGCTCCTGGTCCAGTGACGACGAGCATCATTCAGTGTCAAAGGCACGAATGATCTCGGACTCAACTTGGTTTTCGGCGAGTTCCGCCGCAAGTAGTTGTGTGAATGCAGAGTGCGGCTTGGTCATAAGACGGCGCTTTCGATGAGAAGTCCGAGTCTTGGGCGGCATGCGCCTCAAGGTTGCTTCTTCGCAGCGAAACCCAAGGGGATGGGTGGAAGTGCGGCAACGACCGACGTGCCGCCATCGATCGGCACGACCGTGCCGGTAATGCAGGTCGACATATCGGAAGCCAGAAAGAGGATCGCTTTGGCGATGTCGGACGGCTCAGCGGGCCGTCGCAGCGGAATATGGCCGCTCAGCGTCGTCCAGAAGCTTTCGTCGAGCGCTGCAAGAAGGCGAGGGGTGCGAACAAAGCCCGGCGCGACTGCGTTGACCCTGATGTTGCGTGGACCCAGCTCATGGGCGGCGCAGTGCACGAGGTGATTGAGCGCTGCCTTGGCGACGCCATAAGCGGCCTGATTTTGGACGCTGACGGTTCCTGACATCGAGCTCACGAACACCATGGATCCGCCGTTCGTCATGGTGCGGCTTCCTGCCTGAATGGCGAGATACGCATGTCGCAGGACCACATCGAAATTTCGGTTCCAGCCCGCGTCATCCATGTCCGCCAAGGGCCGTACGTCCGCAATACCGACGATATCGACGAGGCCGGAGAGCGACCCGCCGAACAGCTCCTGAGCCTTGGCAAAGATTGCTTCGACGTCAGCGCGGACCGTCACGTCAGCCTGCCAGGGCGCGCCGCCAGTTTCTTCGGCGACCGCGGCTGCCAGCTCGATGTCGCGGTCGACACAGAGGACCCTGCCGCCCGCCTGCGACAAGGCGTGGCAGGTTTGACGGCCGATGCCTTGCCCGGCGCCCAGCACCACGAAGCCACGCCCATTCAGCCGCAACGGATCCAGATAGCTCACGACATCGGTTTGCGTCATTCTGCCTCTCCGAAATTCATTCTTTCCCTCGCAGGCAATCGCTCATACATGGGCCGACAATTTCAGAGGTCGAGAACGAGGCACTCGCTCTTCGCCCGAGAGCAACACACCAGCATTGCCTTGTTTTGCGCGCGCTCGTCGGCGTTGAGAACGACGTCGCGATGATCTGGGATGCCGTCGAGAACCCCGACCTTGCAGGATCCGCAAACCCCGTCCATGCAGGAGAACGGCACATCAATTCCTTCATCAAGCAGGACATCGAGGATTGCCTTCCCTGGCGGAATCTCGAAGCGCCTGTTGGAATGCGCCAACACGACTTCGAAGCTGTCGGTGGTGGCGCGAGCGGCGTCAGGCGCGTTGCTGAACCGCTCAATATGGATCTGCTCGGGCGCAAGCCACATTGCTCCTTGTTCGAAGGCTTCGAGCATCGGTGCCGGGCCGCACGCATAGAAATGAGCGCCCTCAGGTGCATTCGCGACAATGGCCGGCATATCGAGCATTTTGCCGCCGGGTTCATGGTCGAAGGTCAATCGCACCTGTAGGGGGGCTGCCTTCGCGAGA
>Ga0307474_10001540_pt1 | contig 16653 bp, 17 predicted proteins | sample atmos_gasesECM1C_2_FD_203312 | JGI IMG/M metagenome (GOLD analysis project Ga0307474, IMG submission 203312) | Hardwood forest soil microbial communities from Morgan-Monroe State Forest, Indiana, United States - atmos_gasesECM1C_05 | ecosystem: Environmental > Terrestrial > Soil > Temperate... | reverse complement strand
GAATTCCAAGTAGGAAAAACCGCACCAGGTCACGCCCGGGAACGCGTAGCGCGGACGCCCCTCTCCGTGCCAGCAGCACAGGTAATAGCACGGCCAGCGACAACGCTGCACGGCTCTGCGACAGGATCAACGGGTCGATCGTTTTTAGCGAGGCCCCGCCCGGCAGCAGATGTCCAGTGAATGCCGCGCGGCCCAGTGTCGCCGAGATTCCCCACAGGAAGGCCGCACTCGCAATATAGAAGTAACCCCGCAGCGGATGAGGGCGAGGCGTCACGAAACGTGCTCAATCGTATAGGTGATCTTCGCAGTCTTCTCCAGCATGGCGAAAACCGAGCAGTACTTTTCCTTCGAAAGCCGCACCGCGTCTTCCATGGCTTTCCGCGACACCTGCCCGCGAACGAGGTAGGTCAAATGAATCGCGGTGTAGACGGCAGGATGGCCATCGGCTCTTTCGCCCTGTGCCCGCACTTCGAGCCCGGTGAACGGCTCGCGTTTTTTCCTGAGGATTCCGACCACGTCCGCTGCGGTGCAGCCGCACAAAGCGACCAGCACCAACTCCATCGGGCTGTTGGCGGTCTTCTCGGCTCCGGAATCGATCTCGATCGAGTGCTGTGAAGATGCTGACCCTACGAATCGGTCTTTGTCCATCCACTTCAGTGAAGCTTCAATCATGTTGCCTTTCGTCAACTGTCATATATCAATGGAGCGACAGGAGCTCCACTAACACTACCGCCGGTTATCCGTCACCGGCTCGGGATGAATCAACACGCGGAACAACTCCGGAGCGTCGTGTTTGAAACGAATCTCGAGCGATGTCTGAACATCGTGCACTCGCGAAAGCGGCATATCGTCGGGCAGCGTGCAGTGGCAGGAAACATAAAGCCGCGCGCGCACCTTCTTGAACTGGAATTCGTGCACGTCCATCACATCGGGAAACTCCTTCACGATATCCTTGAGCCGCCGCTCCAATTCCGGCTCGCGAACGACCTCCTCTCCCGTTTCAATGGTCGCCGGCTCACTTTCAATATGCGTCAGGATGGTCGCAATTTCCGGGATCTCGGCCCGCATCTCCGTTTCCAGCCGGGTCACTTCATCATGCGCCTGCTTCATACTGAGTTGCTCATCGAGTTCCAGATGCTGTTCCACATGCAACTGCCCGTTGAGGTCTTGCACACTGACGTCGTGCACATTGAAGTTGTGGCGGGTAGCCACGGCGCGTACGCGATCAAAAATATTTTCCGTGCGCCGGGCCCGCGGGACTGAGTGCACCATCACGTCCGCATCGGGAAGAACCTCGCGCACCCGCGACGTCACTGCATCGGACACCTGCTCCGAGCGCTGGAAAGTGAAATTGCGTTCCAGAGCCACCGAAACGTCCGCGAAATAACGGTTGCCGGCCTTCCGGAACCGGACCCGCTCCACCTCCAGCACGCCATCGACGGTCCTGATCCGGTCGAGGATCTGGTTGCGCACGCCGGCCGGCGCCGCATCGAGCAGCGCATCAACCGTTCTCCGCGCTAACCGCCAACTCACGGAAACCACGACGCCCGCCACGAAGAGTGCAGCAATTGGATCGGCCTGCCGGAGCCATGCCACGTGATAACTACGTCCCACCCAAACCAGGGCGAGGCCCACGATTACTACCCCGCCCGACCATATGTCCGTTGAAAAATGCAGCGCGTCAGCTTCCAGCGCCTGACTGTCATACTTCGTCGCGATGCGTCCGAGGGCGCGGGAGCGCCAGGCATCGACTGCAATCGACAGCAACATGACCAGGAACGCCGCAATGCTCGGCTCAATTTCCACGCTGTGAAAGAAGAGCCGTCTTATTGATTCGTAGACGATCCAGACGCAGGTCATCAGCAGCAGACCGGTCTCGATGAAGGCGGAAAAATTCTCGACCTTGCCATGTCCGTACTGGTGATCGGCATCCGCCGGTTTGTCGGAAACCCGCACCGAGAAAAACGTCATCAGGGCCGCGATAAGATCCAATCCAGAGTGTGCAGCCTCCGACAGAATTCCCAGCGATCCGGTTGCGATACCCACTACAAATTTCAGGCTGGTGATCACGAGAGCCGCCAGCACCGAGTTTCCGGCAACGGCTCGTTTTTCGCGACGCATCGACTCGGAACTAAAGGTCGCCCGAATTTCTGGCATAAACGTCATTATCGCTTCGGATTCGCCCGCCGCCAACCCCCTGCCCGCATTTGCCCTGTCTCCGGCGGGACATGCTACGATGACACTCGTCGCAATTTCTCCCTGGAGGATCCTGATTCATGCGTTTCCAGTCCCTCGTGTGTCTCCTGCTCGCCGGCTTGGCCTATGGACAAGCGGCGCAACCGGCTACACCTCCCGCCGCTACACCTCCCGCCGTCGGAGCGAAGGCAGAACAAAGCGCTTCCGCCCCTGCCGATAAGGCCCCCGAAGTAAAAGTTGGGCCCGATGATACCGTCATCACGCTGAAGGGTTTCTGCGCCGATGCCAAACAGCAAGGCGATGCCTGCAAAACCGTGATCAGCCGAGCGCAATTTGAGAAGCTCGCCGAATCGCTGCAGCCGGGAATGTCGCCGGCCATTCGCCGCCAACTTGCAACCGCCTACTCGCGCATGTTGAGGATGTCCACCGCGGCGGAAAAACGCGGCCTCGACAAACAGCCCAAGTTCGACGAAATGATTTACTTTGCGCGCATGCAAATTCTTTCCCAGGAGCTAAGCCGCGCGCTGCAAGAAGATGCCGGTAAGGTTAGCGACAGCGATATCGAGGACTATTACAAGAAGAACGAACCCTCCTACGAGCAAGCCACCTTTGCGCGAATCTTTGTTCCCCGCGCAAAGCAAATCGTAAATCCAGGCGTAAAACCCAAGACTGCTGCTAAGGGTGGTACTCAAGCAGGCGCTAAGGCCAGTGCGACTGCCACCACCTATCAGCCTCCGACCGAGGCGCAAAAAAAGGCTTCTGAAGAGGCAATGACGAAACTCGCCGCCGGTCTGCGCGCCCGCGCCGCTAAGGGTGAAGACCCCGACAAGCTGCAAAAAGAGGCCTACGCCGCAGCGGGACTTCCCGGAAACGCCCCTAGCACGAAGATGGAAAGAGTGCGCCGCACCACGCTACCTGCAAACCATCAGGCGGTCATGGATTTGAAGCCCGGCGATGTGTCCGAAGTGATCTCCGATCCCAACAGCGGTCACTACATCTACAAACTGGTCAGCAAGGAGACCTTATCGCTCGATGATAAGGTGAAAACGGAGATTCGCAATACAATTTCCAGCCAACGTTATCGCGACAGCATGCAGGGATTTCAGGGCAATGTTGATTTTAACGATGCCTACTTCGGCCCCACCCGGAATCCTGCCATGCCGCCACTTCCAAGAGGAGCCAAGCCGCCTGCCCAACAAGCCGAAGACCCAGACTAAGAAGACCCAGACTGAATGGATACAGCAAAACCAACCATCATCGTCACTGGCGTTTCGGGCAATCTTGGCCAGCGACTCGTGCCGCAGCTCTCGGATTACGCGGTGGTGGGCATCGATGTCACGCCCCCAGCTCATTCCCCGGTTAGTCGTTTTGTAACGCTCGACCTGGGAAGAGAAGAATCGACTCGCGAGTTGCTGCTACTGTTGCGCGAGTTACAGCCCGTATCGGTTGTGCACCTGGCATTTGTAATCGATCCCCAGCGCTCTGGGGTTCTGGATGTCGACCGGATGTGGCGGATCAACGTGGCCGGAACGGCCCGGGTGATGGAAGCGATTACCGAAGCCAACCGGAATACTGGCAGCACGATTCGGCAATTCATTTTTCCCAGCAGCGTATCGGCGTATGGCTCCGACCTGCCCGTGCCCGTTGCGGAAGACTCGCCACTCGGTGCTCACACGCTGCCCTACGCCATCCACAAGAAAGAAAGTGATCTTGTCGTGCAGCAGCGTGCTCCGTCTCTGCGCGGTTGCGGCGTCTTCATTCTGCGTCCGCACATTTTTGCGGGAAAGACCGTCGAAAATTATCTGATGGGAGCATTCCGCGGGACGCCCAACGGCAAGGGTTCTCGCGCCGCCCGCATGCGTCAGTCGGCGAAACGCCTGCCGTGCATGCTGCCCTTCGGCCAGAAATATCTGGACAACAAAATCCAATTCGTCCACGTCGACGACATGGCCCGGCTGATCGCATGGATACTGAGGCGGGAACCAGAAGCACAGCGGCTGACCATCCTGAACGTTGCGGGACGCGGCGATCCCTTGACCTTCGCGCAATGCATCGAACTGGCGCACGCGAAATTGTTGCGAGTCCCGGGACAGTGGGGCATGCGTCGCGTTCTGCAGTTTTTGTGGAACTGGAATATATCGGCGATTCCGCCGGACGCGGTCCCTTACATGACCGGCCAGTACATTATGAACACCGACCGGCTGAAGAAATTTCTCGGCGAGGATTACGAGCGGGTGATTGAGAAAACCAATTTCGAGGCATTCGCGGACTCGTTCCAACAGAACAACAATCAGTACTAAAGATTATTTGTTTGCGTAGCGGTCGGCCCCGAGAAAATGCAGCGAGACGTATGGCTCATCGCCCACCACCCAACTATCGTGACCGGGAGGTCCGGGCGGAATGTAAAAAAGCATACCGGCGCCGAGTTCGTGGATCGTGCCGTCCTCCATCGCAGCCGTGGCACAGCCGGAGAGCACGAGCCCAACATGCTCAACGTTGCAGCGCGACGAGCCCACGCCGGGCCCGACGTGAATAGACCACTTCCATCCGGGCTCGTACGTGGCACGGCCGATGGTCATGCCCCCGATGCGAACCAGTTCGAATTTTCCTTTTTCGAACACTCGTACTTCGTCCGGGTCCTCAAAGCGCTTCAGAATTGTCTCGACCATCGCCATAACTCCCTCGCGAGTCGCGATATGCGGAAACGTCGCGCATCACTCTAGTTCAAATGAGATGCTCTTTCTCAGAATTCCTCGGTGACCTCGGCGTCTCGGCGGTTAAACGCTCCTCACTCCTTTGTACAGCCCAGCAATGCCAAACGTGTACGGCGTCCAGGAAACCTCGCGAAAGCCCGCCTGATGCATACGCCCGAGCATTTCATCTGGCGACGGAAAGCGCTCTACCGATGCCGGCAAATACGCGTATGGACCTCGCACTCCCGAGAGCAGCGTGCCGATTGCGGGAAGAACTTTCTTGAAATAGACACGATAACCGTGCCCGATCAAGCCGCCCGGCTCTCCGAAATCGAGAATGCCGCACTCTCCGCCGGGAGCGAGCACCCGCGCAATTTCACGCAATCCCGCGTCGTAGTCGGCCAGGTTTCGAAATCCAAATGCTGATGTCACCAGATTGAAGTGTCCGTCGGGAAACGGCAGCCGAAGCGCGTCCGCTTCGATCCATTGTAGGGGTCGCAGCGTCGTGCCTCCCTTCTCCGCCGCCTTCGCCGCTGCGCGCTGTAGCATGGCATGAGAAAAATCGGCACCCAGAATCTGCGGAGCTCCGGAGCGAGCGCGCCGTCGTAAAGCGAAAGTCATGTCTCCGGTGCCGCAACAAAGATCCAACACGCGAGCGCCGGGACGCTGCAGAATTGCATCGAACTTACGCGCGGTGCGCCACCACCACAGCCGGTCAATGTTGAACGAAAGCACGTGATTGAGCAGGTCGTAGCGCGGCGCGATCGAGGTGAACATTTCCCTGACCGCCTGCGCCGCCGACTCGCGGTCTCGCGCACCGGCGGGAGCCGCGCCTACAACCCGTGGATTCATCTCGTGAGCCATTTTGATGGTTGCTGGTGGAGAGCCGGGCGTCCCCGCCCGGCCGCCCTACTGCTGGACGAGCGAGACGCCGTCGCTCCGCCGGATGTCATGGTACTAATTTCGCGCCAGTGTCCGAATCTCGTCGACTGCTGAGCGAACGATTGCTTCCGGCACATCGCTCGTGATCTCAACCTTGCCGATCTCCCGCGGCAGAATAAAGTGCACTACTCCCTGCCGCGTCTTCTTGTCGGAGCGCAACCGCTTCAGGATGCTCGCAGTCTGCAACGTCATGCGTGGCAGCCTGCCAAAACCAAGAACCGAGTTCGTAATGCGTCCCGCTGTGACACTATCCAGTTTGCCCGTGGAGAGCGCAATGTGCGTAGCTGCGATCATCCCCCAGGCTACTGCCTCTCCGTGGAGCAACTGCGTGTAGCGGGTCTCGGCCTCAAGCGCGTGTCCTATCGTGTGGCCGAAGTTGAGCACTTGCCGCAAACCGCCTTCGCGTTCATCCGCACTCACCACCGACGCCTTCAATCGCACTGAGTCGGCAATTACTTTCTCAACCACCACCGGATCACGATCCAGAATCTCGCGCCGCCGGTCTTCAAATAGGCGGAACAGACCAGGATCCCCGATGATGCCGCACTTCAGCGACTCATACAGACCGGCGCGGTATTCGCGCGAAGGCAGCGTCTCCAGGACGGCGGGGTCGATCAACACTGCGCGTGGCTGGTGGAAGGTCCCGAGCAGATTCTTCCCCGACACGAGGTTGACGGCCGTTTTCCCTCCGATCGCAGCATCCACTTGCGCCAACACAGTCGTCGGCACCTGGATGACATCCACCCCTCGCATATAGATCGAGGCCAGGAACCCAGTCACGTCGCAGACTACGCCGCCGCCGAGCGCTATTAGAGTAATCCCGCGATCTGCGCCCTGCTTGATAAGTTTCTCCGCCAGCTTCTCCAGGGTCGCAAGACGTTTCGAGCGCTCGCCATCGGGCATTTCGAGGAGGTCGGTCTCGATTCCCGAGGCCGACAGCGATTTCAGCAGGACTCTTGCCCAGCGCCGCTGTACAGGCGGGACGGTGACAACGAACACGCGGCGGTTTGCAAGAATTTTGCCGAGGCATTCGCCGGCATGAGAAAGCAGGCCGCTTCCGATAAGCACCTCATACGAACACGACGGCGTGGCGACTGGAACACTAATCATGAATATTCATCATAGCGTATGGGCGCTGCGAGTCCCCCTGTGACCTCTGTGTCCTCTGTGGTAAGGACCTGGCGTTCCAACCTTCACGCGAGCGACCGGCGTTAATCTTTTACTCCGACGTTTTCCCGTGTGGGTTCAGCAGCGAGGCGAGGATGGAGGCTCCCAAGACAAGGAGCACGATCGCCAGCGCCCATCCAGTGGGAATATTCACGTAGTGCGACCCCAGCATTTTGAGCCCGATAAAAATCAGCACCACCGACAGTCCGTAATGCAAGTAGTGAAACAAGTCCATCATTCCCGCCAGCGCAAAGTACATCGAGCGCAGACCGAGAATCGCGAACACATTCGAAGTGTAGACAATAAAGGCGTTCAGAGTAATAGCGAGCACCGCTGGGATCGAATCCACCGCAAAAAGAATGTCGCTGGTCTCGACCACCAGCAGCACCACAAACAGCGGAGTCGCGTAAAGTCCATCGCGGCGGGTAAAGAACTGCCCGCCCACATATTCTTTCGTGACCGGAAACGTTCGGCGAAATAATCGCAGAACAGGATTTTTCTCGGGATGAATTTCCGCTTCCCCCTGCCGGAGTAGCTTGAGTCCCGAATATACGAGCAAAGCGCCGAATGCGTAGGTGATCCAACTGAAGCGGCGGATCAGGTCCACGCCCGCCACGATGAACACTCCTCGCATGAGGAGCGCCCCTAGAATTCCCCAGAACAGCACCTTGTGCTGGTGCTGGTCGGGCACCTTGAAATAGCGGAAGATGAGCAGAAACACGAACAGGTTGTCGACGCTGAGCGACAGCTCGATGACGTAGCCGGTCACGAACTGTAGCGCCTGAGCTCGCCCGTGCCAGAACAACTCCAGCGCGGCAAACGCGGCCGCCAGCGCGATCCAGACTCCCGACCAGGCAAGCGCCTCGCGAAAGCCCACACGGTGGGAGCGGCGATTCAAAATGCTCAAGTCGAGCACGAGCATCGCCACCACAAACAGGTTGAAAAGAATCCAGAAGACGAGCACAGGGAATGGTACAGCAGGTGGCAGGTGTCAGGTTTCGGGTGTCAGGAGGACCGTCAGTAGTAAACCGTAGGCAAGAGGTGCAGGTTTTCCTGCCACTGACACCTGCCACCTGACACGTGTTCCCCTACGCTGGCGTCAGCCCATATTTTTCTTGCAGACGCCGCTCCATGGTGCGGAAGATCAGGCCGTCCACCATGTAGCCGAGGATGATAACCAGAATCATCACCGCCATGACCTGGCTCATATCGCTCAGATCGCGGCCCATCATCAGCAGCTGGCCCAGCCCCAGACTGAGAAAAATCATTTCGGCTTGGATCAGCGAGCGCCACGCGAACGCCCACCCTTGCTTCATTCCATTCACGATAAACGGCAAGCTCGCCGGCAACAGCACGGACCAGAAAAGGCGGAAGCCGCTCGCTCCCAGGTTGCGCCCCGCCATGCCGTAGATTTTTGGCATCTGCTTGCGGCCGTCTTCCATTGCGATGGTCACCGAGAGCAGCGAGCCCATTAGCACGACAAACAGGATGGCTTTTTCCGTCAGTCCAAACCAGAGAACGGCCAGAGGAATCCAGCAGATGCTCGGCAGCGATTGCAGACTCACCAGCAAACCGCCGAGAGTTTCTTCCAGAAATTTATTGCTCGACACGGCTAAACCAAGGATCATCCCGAGCACAATCGACAGGCTATAGCCGATGAGCATGCGCTTCATGGTAACGGCGATGCCAATCCAGAAACTGTGGTCGGCAAAGCCGTCCCACAAAGCGTGTCCCACTCCCCACGGCGGAGGAAAAAGGTATGGCGGCCAGATGCGCAGTTTCGCAACCAGGGCCCAGATGCCGAGAAGAACGGAATAGAAAATTACCTGCTTAGCGAACTTTTTCATCAGCGTACTCCGCTTCCAGGGACTTGTTGATTTCGTCGCGGAGGCAATTCAGGATGTCCCCCGCTGTACGCGCGACATCGGGTTGTTCCATGTGGCGGGGCCGCGGCAAGTTCACCGAAAATTCCTGCTTCACCCGCCCCGGGCGAAACGTCAGCAACGCCACGCGATCGCCCAGTCGCACCGCTTCGCGCACATTGTGCGTAACGAAAATTATGGTGCGGCCAGTTTCGGCCCAGATGCGCTCCAACTCGTCGTGCAGAAGATCGCGAGTCTGGGCGTCCAGCGCGGCAAACGGCTCGTCCATCAACAACACGTCGGGCTCGGTCGCCAGCGCTCGCGCCAATGCGACTCGTTGCCGCATGCCTCCCGAGAGTTGATGGATGTAGCTATTCCTAAACTTGGAAAGGTGGACAAGACGCAAATAGTACTGCACCTTCTCCTCGCGCTCGGCTTTGCCAACATTCTTCATCTTCATGCCGAACTCGACGTTCCCGCCGACCGTCAACCATGGAAACAGTCCAAGTTCCTGGAAGATCAGGATGCGATCGGTCCCCGGCCCATTCACCGGCGTGCCATCCACCAGAACTTTTCCCGAGGTCTGCGGATGTAGCCCCGCGATCAGGTGCAACAGCGTGGACTTGCCGCATCCCGAAGGACCGACGATGCAAAGAAACTCTCCCGGCTTTACTTCAAGATTGATTTTGTCGAGCGCCAGTAAGCGTTCCCCTGAAGTCGTCTTGTAGCTGAGCGAGATTGCATCCAGCGCGACTTTCGGGACAACCTCCTCGGCGACCGGCTTGGTGGGAAACGTGACTATCGAGGAAGCCGGCTTTCCGTGAAACACATTCGCGCGCACTCCGGTGCGAGGGCCAACTGGGACTGGCGAGGGATACGCATTTTGAGGACTCGTGCTCATTGGATGACTTTCATTGGATGGCCTTCTTCCCTTTTTCCGCTAACACCTGGTTCAAGAGCGAAAGATCGTACAGACTCGACAGATCCGGAATCTGACGCCCAAGAAAACCGGCGTCAAATGCGGACTTGGCCGCATTCATCAGTGACCCGCGCAGCGGGTCATAAGTCGCCTGCATGCGCCCATACGCTTCATTCAGCACGGCGTCAGGCAGCGCCTTCCCCGTCTCTTTCGCAATCTGCTGGTTGAGAAGTTTTTTTGCCTCGGGCAAATGCCCATTGATCCAGTCCGTCAATTCCACGTGCGCGCGGATCCAGTTCTTCATCAGATCGGGATGTTCCTTCAAGAATTGCGTCCGCACAATCAGATGAGCGGTAATAAATTGACCATTCGGCCAGAGCGTCCGCTCGTCAAGAAACAAGCGGCCATTCCCTTCGTTGATCAATCGCGTCGCCCAAGGCTCGGGCGCCCATGCGCCATCCAACTCCTTCTTCAAGAACAGCGTCAGCTGGTCGGGATTCGCCAGTGGAATTACCTGTACGTCGCCGCCCTTGTCCGTGGTTTTCATGCCCCTCGCTTTCAACCACGCGCGCAGCGCAACGTCTTGCGTGTTGCCTATCTGCGGTGAACCGATCTTCTTGCCGTGAAAATCTTCCGGCTTCTGAATGCCAGAGTCGCTTCTCACGACCAGCACCGCTCCCCCACTGGTCGCGCCCGCCACAATCCGCAGCGCTTCTCCGTTGGAGCGAACGTAGCCGGAGATGGCCGGGTTCGGACCGATGTAGGTCATATCAATTGCCCCGGCAAATAAGGCTTCAATCGCCGAAGGCCCGGCGTTAAAGCTCTTCCAATCAATCTTGACTTGGGGCCCCATCGCCTTCTCGAACCACCCGTTGTTCTTACCCACCATCGCCTGCGGGTGCGTGATATTGGGAAATGCACCGACGCGAATGACGGTCTGCGCCCGAGAAAACGTACCGAGCAAAAAAACCAAACACGTGGAGGCAAAGAGACTTCGCTTAATCATGCCCCCTCGCCGCGAGCCAACATCGGCAACACACTGAGCTCGGGTTTCTTCTTCCTGTCGGTCTTCCTAATGCTCTTTCTTTCGCCGGTCATTCTTTCGCCGGACTTCGGACGGGAATCAGCCGCAGGCCCACGGCTGCTGAGGCCGGCCAGCGTCGCATTCTCCAGGATCCCGGCAGCCGCATCCCGTACTTCCAGAAATACCTTGTACAGGGCGCGATGGTGGGCATCCCGATCGATCAGAGTGCGCAACTGTTCCGCATCCCCAAACGGCGCGAGCGGGCCATCAATCAAACGAATGATTTCACTCAACCGGATCTCGGATGGCGCGCGGCGCAAGCGGTATCCGCCTTTGGCGCCACGCACGCTCTCCACGATGCGCGCGTTCTTCAGTTCCAGAAGAATCAGCTCCAGAAATTTTTCCGGCAGATTTTCTTCATAGGCAATGTCCCGAATCCGGATCGCACCCTCGGTGTAGCGCCGGGTCAGCATCATCATCGCCTGCAACGCATACAGTCCCTTTTGGGAAACCTTCATATTGTCCTGCCCCCGACTATCTCTATGTCAGAGATAGACATTATAGAAAATGCAAGCGCACTACCAAAGCACCAAATTTTCCCGCCATGGCTGGCCCTGTGATTTCAGTAAGATACCGCCGGAAGAAAGATTCGATGAGGGGCGCCTGTGCAAGGCTTTGCACTTTCGGGAAGGTTAGACATACTGCGATGGACGCGGTGTTGCGGCTCGGAACCGCCTCAGCGCAAGCGCAGAATCTCGACCGTGATGTTATCCGGTCCCCCGCGTTCCCGAGCCAGTTCGATCAACTCGCGGCCTGCTTGTTCCGCGCTTTTGTTTTCGACTGCGTCAAGAATCTCCGAGTCGTGTACCTGTCCCCACAGTCCGTCGCTGCAGATCAGGAGCACATCGTCCGGGCGCAGAGGTTCAGGTCGTGCGGGCGAGTCCATGATCAGATCGGGGTTCGTGCCTAAAGCTGCGGTTAGAATGTTTCTTTGCGGATGCGTCTCGGCTTCTTCCGCACTGATCACGCCCGACTCCACCAATCGCCCCACATAAGAGTGGTCGCGGGTTACCCGCGTAATCTGGCCGGCGCGGATCAGATAGAGCCGGGTGTCGCCAACGTGCACGTAATAGAGCGCGCCATAGCTGTCACTGCCGTCCGTACTGCGGATCTCGCCGTCGTTCTCATCGCCGAGCGCACCCCTGACGATCGCCGCCGCGGTGCAGGTCGTTCCCATGCCCCGCAGTTCCGGATGTGCAAAGCTGTATTGCCGGATCTCCTCGTGGGCCGCATGCAAAGCCTCGACCAGCGCCGCTTGCGGGTCGTCGCCGCCGAAGTCTCGATAGACCGCCACTAGCGTTTCCACCGCCAGACGGCTCGCTTCCTGACCGCCCTCATAGCCGCCCATACCGTCCGCCACCACCGCCAGACGCCCCTTGCGGAGGAACTGTTGGTCGTCCTCCGGCTCCCAATAACCAAACGAATCTTCGTTATTGTGGCGCTGGCAGCCGATATCAGACTGGACCGACACCTCAATTCCGGTGCGAACCTTCATCCGATCACGATTTCAATTGCGGGAATGACAAGCATAGGGAACGATTGCGTTGACGGGCAAACTTTACATTATAGAGGTTGCGGGCAGGACGCTCAAACGGAGCGAAAGTGGGCTGGTTGGGGCAGAACAGAACATCTCTAGACGGAGACGAGGACGGCAGTGTTGAGCGCCGTCCCCGTGAAAGATCAAACGTCAGGAACCGTTAAAGGATTAAGGACCGCATTGCCCGGTCGGGTTGGTGGCACTGACGATGCCCGCCTCGGAAGCAAGCGCCACAAACGCTGGCGGGGAGGTTAAACCGGCATAAACTGCAGTAACCGAGTACGTACCTAATAGTGCCCAGGCCGGAGTAGTCCCGGTTGTCGCATCATTTATGAACGTGCAGGCAAAAGGCGACACGGCCGTGAGCAGGCCGTTCGGGCTCAACTCAAGAGTCTGCGCCGGATTGGCGTTCGGGTCGCCGAGTGTGCCGGTCCAAGCCGCACTACCCGGGGTAATCGCGATCTTGTAGGTAACATTCACATTGTTAAGTAACTTATGCGTACCGTTGCTGTAGTTCCCCCACGCATACAACTGAAGGGTCCCGCCGACGCCCTTTACCTCAAGAGTACCCATCGAGGCCTCGGTCGCGGACGAGGTGGAAAGCTGGACGGACTGCAAGTGGTCGGTTGTTCCGCAGCCCATCATGCTGAACACTAGCAGCGCGCAAGCCAATGCGGGAAAGAGAGTTTTACGATTCACCGCCGAGTACCTCCAATAGGAAATCTTCCGCATCGTCGCAGTATCCGTCACACGAGGCAAGTAACCAAAGTCACTGAACCGCCCGGACGTAAGCTTCCATCCCTTGGCGCACCCATTGGCACAGCCGCCAAATTGCAGAAATGCGATGGCAGAGGTCAGAGGTCATCTACAATCACCTTATGTCCGATCAACCCCCGTCCGATCAAATGTCGGATCGGCCCGTTCCTCCGCCTCCGCCTTCTCCTCCTCCGCCCCCACCCGAGCCGATTACTGAGTTTCACATCGGTGAAGAATTCGGAACCGGCAGGCGCAATCTTCCGCCCGCCGGCATCGTCCTGATCTGCCTCACTGTCGTCGCTCTGATTGTGGGAATCTTCGCTTTCAAGGGACGGCCGAAGCCACAGGGCGTAGGGTCGATCGATTTCGTAGCCGCGGCCGAAGTGCCCGGCCAGGACATGATCATGGCCGCCATCACCTTCACCCTGCGGAATACGGCCGACAAGCCGCTCTGGATCCACACGCTCAAAGCGAGGCTCACCACCGCCGACGACAAGACCTTCGACGATGACGCCGCCTCGGCCGTCGATCTCGATCGCTATTTCCAGGCGTTCCCGGCTTTGAAGGAGAGTTCCGAGCCGCCGCTTTCGCCCGAAACCAAGCTGCTACCCAGAGCCGAACAGAAAGGAACCATCATTGTCGGGTTCAAGGTCACCAGGGAAGCCTTCGATCAGCGCAAATCTCTGACCGTCACGATTCAACCCTATGACCAGGTGTTGCCCGTGGTGCTGAAATGATAAACGGTGGAGCGACGGGCGCCTCGCCAGTCGAGTCTGGGGCGGCCGGGCGGGGACGCCCGGCTCTCCACCGGCAAATTACTACGACAACATCACTCGTTTTCGAGTTGTTGACGCGCTTGCGTCAGCGCCGCCTTCAACTCGCCGCTCACCTTCGGATACTTCAAGTTCATATCCTTCAACGAATCCACAACAGCCTGCGCGACCACCAGCCGTGTGAACCACTTGTTATCCGCCGGCACAACGTACCAGGGCGCGTGCTCATTTGCGGTGTGGCGAATCATATCTTCATACGCTTCCTGATATGCGTCCCAGCATTCGCGTTCCTTCACATCGGACAAAGAGAATTTCCAGTTCTTCTCCGGCGTGTCTAGCCGTTCCAGGAACCGTCGCTTCTGCTCTCTCTTTGAAAGATGCAGGAAGAACTTAATTACCGCCATGCCATTCCGCGTGAGGTAGCGCTCAAAACCATTGATATCTTCGAAACGCTCCTGCCAGATATGTTTCGTTACCAGCGGCTTCGGCAGCTTTTCGCTTTCCAGAATCTGAGGATGGACACGCACCACCAGCGTCTCCTCATAATAGGAACGGTTGAAAATGCCGATGTGGCCTCTCTTGGGCAGGCACTTCGTCGTTCGCCAAAGGTAGTCATGGTCCAATTCTTCCACTGAGGGCGACTTGAAGGACCACACGTCAACTCCCTGCGGATTCACGCCCGACATAACGTGTTTGATGGTTCCATCTTTTCCGGCCGCGTCCATGGCCTGAAAAATCAGCAGGAGGGCCCAACGATCCTGCGCAGCGAGAACGTCCTGCAGGCGGTTCAATTCCTGGACGCCGTTCTCCAGCAATTCCTTCGCCCTCGGCTTCAGTTCCGAGCCCAACCCGTGGGTGTCCGCCGGGTCGTGATCCTTGAGGTTGAAGTGTTTCCCGTGCTCGACGCGGTAGCGCTTGAGCAGTTTGTCGATTTTCATAGAGTGATCTTCGTGACTCTGCCCTAGCGTTGCTGCTTATAGACAGAGTTGTTCGGCGTAGGTTCGTCGTACTCGCGGCCATACTTGTTCTTATGCGCCATGCGCTGCCCGTTCGCTTCCGGAACTCGAATCACTCCGAGAGACGAAGCATTCTCCCCGATCGTGATCTCCCGAGTAAGCGGCTGCGCGTTTTCCGGACCCATACCCTCGCTCCAGACATGCAACATGTAACGCCCGTAAGGAACGCCCGTCAGGCTCAGTTGCCCGTCCTGGTTTGAAATGGCATAGAGCGGCGTCGCCATGGTAATGACAACCGCGCTCATCTCGGGATGAATGTTGCAAAAAATGTAGCTGATTCCGAGCCGGTCGAATCGCACCATACGCGTAGTGCCGGCCTCGTACAGACCAAGATCAAAACGCTTCCCTTCAAAAAGTGAAAAAACGTTATGGAAAAAGGGATCGTGATTGGGAAACTCCACCATCGACCCCACCGGAACCACCAGGATGTGCGGATCAAAACTCTTGTTCTTCTGCACCAGCCGCGGATTTGACGGCGCACTCGGCATTGGTGTAATCGCCTCTCCTCCTGCTCCGGTCATCGGCGTCAGCCACACCACGGTCCCGGGAAGCGCCCCATGCCGTGTTTTGCCCTTACCCTCAGCACCGATGACCTCGACACGCCCGCGCACCGCCGTTCTTGTTACCTGCGACGTTGCCTGCGCGTGCAATCCGGTCGCGCCGGCCCACAACATCGCGACCCAGATCAAGATCCTTCTATGGCTCATCGTTGATGGCTCATCTTAGCTTCCTATCGTATCTTCATTATGGCAGCTTCCTACCGTGCCGTTTCCATCCATCTCCTCAAAAAAGAACTCCCATCATAAGATTTAGATGCCCCGCGCTGTTCCCGCCGTTGGTAATCGTATATGTCGTCAGGTGCCGATACTCAGCGGAAAATAACAAGTCCGATCGGGGACGGTAAATCATGTTCACAAAGCTTCCCTGATTTCTCGCCAGCGTCGGATCACCGTAGGCATGCGAGTACTTGAAATATTTCAGGTCGGCAGCGTATGGATTATCCATCCCAAACGCTGCATTGAACTCCAATTTATTCGAGGGCCGGTATTTCAACTGCGCCCAGCCGCCAACTGAGTTCAACCCTCGCACCTCGGTGCTGGCGATTGTGGGATCGCCGCTGAATAACGCACTGCGTCCAACTCCGCCGCCCAGTCCGCCCAGGCCCTTTCCGCGATACAGCTTTCCACTCAACGAAAACCGGTGGCTGAGCGGCAGTTCGATGTCTGTCATCCCGGCCCAGCCATCAACGGTTCGGCTGAAACCATAGTCCTGTCGGCTATAGAACCCACCGAAGCCCACCCGCAACGGTTGTCCGAAGATGCCGTGCGTCCAGGCTATGCGTGCGCCGTACGCCGGTTGACGCGACAACTCCCCTGGTCCCGCCTGCCGGTAGAAACCTCCTTGGGGCGCTTCACCGCTCACCGGATCCAGAATGCCTCCCTGGAACGTCAGGCTCGACTCTTCCCCCAAAACCATTCGATGTTCCACCCGTATCTGCGGCACCCAGCTCCATAAGTTCCCCGCGTAGGAGAGCGCGGGAACCGCCAGCGAAGCAAACGATGTCGGGGAGTTCGGTGAGAAGAAAATCGCATCCTGCCCGACCACAACCGAGGTATTTGTCCAGTCCATCCGCATCGTGCCCGTGCGCAAGCGCAACAGTCCGGAGTTGACTCCGTCCGGAACCGACGGGAACCCGCCCGCCAGATCG
>Ga0307474_10001539_pt1 | contig 16653 bp, 12 predicted proteins | sample atmos_gasesECM1C_2_FD_203312 | JGI IMG/M metagenome (GOLD analysis project Ga0307474, IMG submission 203312) | Hardwood forest soil microbial communities from Morgan-Monroe State Forest, Indiana, United States - atmos_gasesECM1C_05 | ecosystem: Environmental > Terrestrial > Soil > Temperate... | reverse complement strand
TGGTCGCGCTGCTGAAGACCCAGTGGTCCGCGACCCTGGTCGCGTCCGCCGTCGGCGCCATCGTCTTCGGGCGGGTGGCCGACATCCTCGGACGCAAGCGCATCTACGGCTACGAGGTGCTGATCGTGGCCATCGGGGCCATCGCCTCGGCGTTCGCCCCGAACTACACGTTCCTGCTGATCTGCCGGATCGTCCTCGGCATCGGGATCGGCGGCGACTACCCGGTCTCGGCCACGATCATGAGCGAGTACTCCGGCAAGCAGACCCGGGGCCGGATGGTCGGCTTGGTGTTCGCGATGCAGGGAGCCGGACTGATCGTCGGACCGCTGGTGGCCTCCATCCTGCTCGGATCGGGGGTCTCGAACAACCTCACCCGGCGGATCCTGCTCGGCCTGGGCGCCATACCCGGCCTGGCCGTCTTCTACCTGCGGCGGCAGATCCACGAGACGCCGTGGTTCGCGATGGCCGGCGGCGCCGCCGACGAGGCCGAGGCCGCGATCGCCCACGCGACCGGCACCTCGGACGCGGCCCCGAAGACGGCCGAGGAGTCGAAGGCGAAGCATCCGCAAAGCGCTACGGCAACACGATCTCCACGCCTGAGATCTTCAAGCTGCTGAACCCGCACGCCTCGCTGCTGCACAACACGCTGGTCCAGCTGGGGATCTTTCACCGCGGGATCGAGGACGCGCTGCGCGCGTCGTAGCGCACCAGCCCGGGGAGCGCCGCGCAGGTCACGGCGACCGCGCCCACGCACAGCAGCCCGCCCGACCACAGCGCGATCCGGGGCGTGGTCAGGCTGGCCACCGCCCCGGCCCGGACCTGGCCGGCCGACGGGCCCAGGCCGTAACTGATCAGCTCGACGCCGGCCAGCCGGCCGCGCAGCGCGTCCGGGATCGTCTGATTCCACAGCGTGTCCCTGAAGATGCCGCTCAGCATGTCGGCCGCGCCCGCCAGGACGAGCAGCGCCAGCGCCGCCCAGATGTCCGGGGCCAGGCCCAGCCCGGTGATGGCCAGCCCCCAGGCCGCCGCGGCCAGGGCGATCGCGCGGCCATGGCGGTGCACCCGGCCGGCCCAGCCGCTGCTGGCCGACGCGGCCAGCGCACCGGCCGAGGGCGCCGCGAACATCAGGCCCACCGCCCAGGGCGCGTGCAGGCCGGCGGCCAGGAACGGGAACAGCGCGTTCGGGTAGGCAAACGTCATCGCGGCCAGGTCGGCCAGGTACGAGCCCAGCAGTTCCTGGCGGCCGCGGGCGTACCGGAGCCCGGCCAGCACGCCGCGCAGGCCGCGCAGGCCAGCGGCCGGCGCGTCGCCGTCCGCCCCGGGCGCCGCCAGCGGGCCGAGCAGGCGCAGGAACGCCAGCGAGCCCGCGAAGCTGACGGCGTCGAGGACGTAGACGGCCCGCGGCCCGGGCCAGGTGGCCAGCAGCCCGCCGAGCGCGGTGCCGGTGATGAAGCTGGCGTTCGAGGACAGGGCCAGCAGGGCGGACGCGGCGGTGAGCTGCTCGCGGCGGACGATCCGCGGCACCGACGCGTCCAGCGACGGCCGCTGCAGCGCCGCCAGCGCCATCATGGCGGCGGCGATGAGGTACAGCGGCCAGACCAGCGGATGGCGCAGCGAGGCGTTGATCACCAGGAGCACGGCGCAGCCGCCCAGGCCCGCCTCGCACCACCGGATCAGCCGCCCGCGGTCCAGCCGGTCGGCCAGGGCCCCGCCGTACAGGCCGAACACCACCAGCGGCACCAGTTCGGCCGCGCCGAGCAGGCCAACCGCGATGGCCGACCCGGTGAGCTGCCTGGCCTGGACCAGCAGCGCGACCTCGCTCGCCTGGCTGCCGAACAGGGTGACGGTCCGGCTGGCGAACACCACCCGGAAGTCGCGTGAGGTCCGCAGCGGCGCCAGGTCCGCGGCCAGCCGGCGAAGCCGGCCAGATCGGCCAGATCGGCCAGATCGGGGCGATCGGCCGGGGTTGTCGCCGCCGTCTCGGTCAGCCTGGTCATTCACGATCATCTCGGTCTCTCCGGTGTGAGTTGCCGGCAGGAAGGCGCATGAGAGCGCCGCTAGACCGAAGGGCGATGGACCGTTGGTGACCAGTACGGGCGAGACGGGGCGTTAAAGAAAACGGGGTTCAGACGTCCCGATGCCGGATATGCCACGCGGATGGCGCCACCCTTCGGTGGCACGGCGCGACGAGCTCGACCCCCGGCCCGGCCTGGTTCAGCCCGGCACGCGGATGCCGGAGGCCCGAGATGATCGGCGTTCTGGCTGGCACGTGGCCACCGTATCAGCGGGTGCAACCGAAATACCCGCCGCGGCCGGGGCCGCGGCGGGCATATCCGGCTTGATCAGCCCCAGACCTCGGCGGCGGTCTCCACGATCAGGCGGAGCTTGGCCGCCTGCTCGTCGCGGGTCAGCACGTTGCCCTCGACCGTCGAGGAGAAGCCGCACTGCGGCGACAGGCACAGCTGCTCTAGCGGCACGTACTTGGCCGCCTCGTCGATCCGCCGCTTCAGCGTGTCCTTGCTCTCCAGCTCGCCCCGCTTGGTGGTGACCAGGCCGAGGACGACCATCTTGCCCGCGGGCACGAACCGGAGCGGCTCGAAGCCGCCCGACCTGTCGTCGTCGTACTCCAGGAAGAAGCCGTCGACCGCGAGCTGGGAGAACAGCGCCTCGGCCACGAAGTCATAGCCGCCCTCGGCGGCCCACGAGGAGCGGAAGTTGCCCCGGCACATGTGCGTGGTCACGGCCATGCCATCGGGCCGGCCCGCGATCGCGGCGTTGACCTGCTTGATGTAACGCAGGTGCAGGTGGTCCGCGTCCTCGCCGCGCCCGGCGATCTCGGCGCGCTGCGCCGGGTCGTTCAGGTAGGCCAGGCTGGTGTCGTCGAGCTGGAGGTAGGTGCAGCCGAGGTCGGCCAGGCGCCGCACCTCCTCGGCGTAGGCCGCGGCCAGGTCGTCCCAGAAGCCGTCCATGTCCGGGTACACGGCCTGGTCGATCGCGGCCGGGCCGCCGCGGTAGTGGACCATGTTCGGCGACGGGATGGTGAGCTTGGGCGTGGCCGACGTCACCACCGACCGCAGGTAGCGGAAGTCGTCCTCGAAGATCGTGTGCTCGAGCCGGATCTTGCCGTCCACCTGCATCGCCGCCGGGGTGAACTCGATGTTGCCCGCCGCGTTGCGGAACTTCACGGCCAGGTTCCCCGGCGCCTTGGTGACCCCGCCCAGCTGGTAGATGAAGTCCATATGCCAGGACGCCCGGCGGAACTCGCCGTCGGTGGCCGACTGCAGCCCCACGTCCTCCTGCATCGCCACTACCTCGGAAATCGCCTGATCCTCGATGGCCCTCAGCCGGGCGGCGTCGATGCGGCCGGACGCGAAGTCGTCCCTGGCCGCGAGGACCTGCGGGGGACGCAGCAGACTGCCGACATGATCGGCACGGAAGGGTGGTGTGGTTCGCATAGCGGTCATCGTGGTGCGCTCCGACCTGGCGAGTCAATGCCGTGCGGGCCCGATTGCCGCGTGGCGGTATTTTGGGGCGCATCGAGCGCGCGCCGAGCGTGCCGCGGCCGGCCACCGGCCGCGCGAGGTGCGAAGTGGGAGGATCGTGAGCGTTGGCAGCCTGGTGAGTTCCGGGCCGCTCATCCTGGCCGTGCCGGTCGCGCTGGCGGCCGGAGCGGTCACGTTCCTGTCCCCGTGCTGCCTGCCGCTGGTGCCGGGCTACCTGTCCTACGTCACCGGCATGTCCGGCGCCGGCGACCAGCAGACCGGCGCTAAGCGGGCCAAGGCCAAGCGGGCCGGCCCCCAGGCGGCCGAGATCAGGGAGCCCGAGAAGGCCAAGGTCCCGCCGGGAGCGGACGCTCCAGGCCCGGGTGGCCCGCAGCCGGTTTTGGCCGCGGCGGGCGGCGCCCCGGTTCCCGCGCTGGCCGCGCCGCCGCGCAGCCGGGTAGTAGCGGGCACCGCCCTGTTCGTGCTCGGCTTCTCGGCCCTGTACACCTCCTACGGGCTGGCGCTGGGCCGGCTCGGCACCACGCTGAAGACACACCAGACCGGCGTGACGCTGGTCCTCGGCGCGCTGACCATCGTGCTCGGGCTGCTGTTCGCGGGCGCGCTGGACCGGTTCTCGCTCGCGGGGCGGATCATGCGGCCGTCGCTGCGCCCGCGGGCCGGGATGGCGGGCGCCCCGTTGCTCGGGGTGCTGTTCGGGCTCAGCTGGAGCCCGTGCATCGGCCCGACGCTGACCGCCGTGCTGGCCCTGGCCTACACCTCGGGTACCGCGGCCCGGGGGGCGTTCCTGGCGTTCATCTACTGCCTCGGCCTGGGCATCCCGTTCCTGATCGTGGCGATGGCGTTCCAGCGCGGCATGCGCGTGTTCGGGTTCGCCCGGCGGCACGCCCGGCTGGTGACCGCCATCGGCGGCGGGATGCTCGTGCTCGTCGGGGTGCTGGAGGTGACCGGGGCCTGGACGGCCGCGATCACCTGGATGCAGATCCACTGGTTCCAGGGGTATAGCTCGCCCATCTAGGGGCAAGGGACCGAATAGCCGCGACGGCGGGCTCACCGGCTCATAGCGGGCCGTGGCCCCCGGTCAAGGAGGACCACATGCGGTTCGGCATCTTTTACCAGGTCACCAGGGCGCGCAGCCGAGGCCGGATGTGGTTGCGCGACCTGACAAGTCAGTCACGGCGCACGCGCCTGCGCTCGGCCGGCGATACGCTGCGCGGGCGGGGCCAGGCCGGCCTGCGGGGACTGCTCGAGCGCATGTCGGACGACCGGCTGGAACAGATCTTCGGCAGCAGCCAGGCGCAGCGTGCGGTGTTCGCGATGATGACGCGCCACTTCGACCCGGCCAAGGCGGCCGGCTTCGACGGCGCGATCGTCTACCACCTCGGCCTGGCCGACGGCACCCGCCGACCCTGGGTGGTCGAGGTGCGTGACGGGCGGGCCCGGGTGTATCAGGACGGCGACGCCGCGGACGCGGCACCCCCGGCGTCGCCGGTCGAAGCGGTGCTCACCATCGCGGTCCCGCTGGCCGACTTCGTCCGCGTGGTGACCACGGCCGGGAGCCTCTACCCGCTGATCCTCGATGGCCGGATGACCGTGGACGGGGACCCGGCAATGGCCAGCCGGCTGGACGAGATGTTCGGCGCCCGCCGCCCGGCTTAGTTTAGGCGATCCGCGTTATAGCTGATCGATCTTGTCGTCAAACTGTTCAACTGTTCAACTGTCCATATACAAATTCCAGCGCCGGTGAAGCTGGTAGCACAACGCGCTGACCTACGATTATGTCGCCCGAGATCCTCTGGCGTTAACTCACCCCAAAGTCGTCACGCCGCCTAGCTGGCATATTCATCTAGAGTAGGCGTGATCGGTGCCGTGATTCTGGCCGCCCTACGGATGCGCCGGTGTTGCAGAATCGCGGGAACGATGGTGTGGCGCGCAGTGGCCCAGAAGGGACGGCGATCACATGGAAGGCCGCCTCAACCGGGTGCGTATATTCTTGGTGCAGCAAGGTGTCTGGGACATGCCGCTCGAGTCCATGCCGTTAGCGGCCGGTTACATGAAGGCATCTGCGCTCGCCGATGCCCGGCTCCGGGAACAGGCCGACATCCAGATCCATAATTTCCGGGGCCGTGTCACCAACGTCAAGATGGCAAATGCCATGTTCAGTGCCGAGACGCCGGACGTGCTCGCCTTCTCCGTCATGGGCTGGAATTACCGGGCCTTCGGCGCGCTGGCCCGGACTTTCAAACAGCTCAACCCGGACGGCTGGGTTATCTTCGGCGGGCCGCACGTCTCCTGGCAGGCGGCGCGGGTCTTTCGCATGTTTCCTGAAGTTGACATCGTGGTCAACGGTGAGGGCGAACTGACTTTCCGTGACCTGCTGGCGGCATATCTTGATGGTGCGCGCGCAGCCGACCTGGCCTCGATCCCTGGTATCTCCTTCCACGGGCCGGACTGCGAGCCGGTGACGACTGAGGCAAGGGGCCGGATCGAGGACCTGGACAGCATTCCGTCACCGGTGCTGACCGGGGCGGTCGAACTCACCGATGCCTCAGGGAACTTCCTGTACGACGTCGCGCTGATGGAAACAAACCGCGGCTGTCCTTACAAATGCGCGTTCTGCTATTGGGGCGGAGCGGTGGGCCAGAAGGTGCGGGCGTTCTCACTGGAGCGGCTACGCGACGAGCTGGAGGTTTTCGCTCGGCTGAGAGTTCATACCATTGTTTTGTGCGACGCCAACTTCGGCCTGCTTCCGCAGGACGTCGAGTTCGTCAAGATCCTCATCGAGACCCGGGAGCGGCTCGGCTTCCCGCGCGCACTTGAGACCTCTTGGGTCAAGAACAAGTCCAAAATCTTCTACCGGATAGTCAAGATGATGAAGGACGCGGGCTTGCGGAGTTCCTTCACGCTCGCCCTGCAGACTCTCAGCGATGATGCCCTGCAATCCATGAACCGTCGCAACATGAAAGTTAACGACTGGGAGGAACTCGTCGCCTGGCTCGACCGCGAAGGCATGGCATGTTACGCGGAACTGATCTGGGGAGCGCCGGGCGAGACAGTCGACTCTTTCATGCAGGGCTACGACCGGCTCTCGCGCCGGGTCTCCCGGATCGCGGTCTATCCGATGCTGTTGCTGCCTAATACCCATTATAGTGAACGGACTGATCTGTTCGGCATAACATCTGTGCGCGGCGATCACGACGACTTCGAGTATGTCCTGGCCCACCACACGATGACGTTCGCTGAAAATCAGCAGATGCAGCGTTTCCTGTTCTGGGCGCGAGTGATGGCGGAGAACGCCGTGCTGCGGCATATCTGGCTGCCGCTGCTGAGGCTCGGCAACATGACGCAGTCCGAGGTACTGCGCAACCTCGATGCCTGGGTCATCACCGTGGATCATCCGGCCGGCCAGCCGCTCCGCGAGTACATCTCGAACGCGGCCGGGGGGACCGGCTATGGCGGCGCGATCACGTTCTTCTACACCGACCCGCAGGCCCGCGAGTTGCTGGGCCAGTGGTGGGCCGACTCGGTCCGCCCGCTGCTCCCGGCCGGGGTCGCGCCGCTGCTTGACGAGGTGTTCCGGTACGACCTGCTCACTCAGCCGTTGTGTCAGGCCCGCGTCGGGGACATCTCCCCGGCCATCGAAGTCGTCGACGTCGCCGGCGAGAAGTACTACCTGCGCCGCGGCGTCCGTCTCGAGCACGACGTGCCAGCCGTTGTGGCCGACCTGCGCGATGGCAGAACGCCATCGCTGGAACCTTCGCCCCGCACGGTGAACCTCTACTACCGGGTCGGGGCGGAGTCGGCCGTGACCACCACCAACCATGAGATCATCGTGCATTTTATGGCGAAAACCGGCGAGGAGTTCCTGGCCGCCGCCACCGGCCATGACGAGCCAGCGACCGGTGGTCAGGCGTCGGGGCCACGTGGGCAAGGGCAGGAATCCCTGTCCGGCTCGGGCAGTTGCGGCTGACGCTGAGGCGGGTCCGCCCGCCTGCCTTCGGCTATGCGGCTTCCCGGTGACCGGCCGCGGCCGCGTCCCGGAGTTCCTCGAAGATCCTTAGGTCGTCCCCCTGCTCGGGGTGCCATGCCAGCCCGATCGCGAACGGGTGCGCCGTCAGTTCGACCGCGGCAACGGCGTCGTCCGCCGTCCATGCCACCGCACACAGGCCGCCGCCCAGCCGGTCCACGTCCTGATGACGCCTCGACGGCCAGGCCGCCGCGGCCGTGCGCAGGCTCGGACCGAGCGCCCGGCCGAGGCGGCTGCCGGGGCCAATCCGCAGTTCGCGGTCGGCCGACATGGCTGACGTGGCCGACATGGCCGACGTGGCCGGCATGGCCGCGCCGTCCGCGGCCGGAAGCGGCCGGTCGGTTACCGACCCGCCGCGGACCGCGTTCAGCACGCGCATGCCGCGCCCGATCGCGAGGACCGGAACCCGGGCCGCGATCGCCGCGCGCATCAGCGCGAACTCACCCGCGTCCCGGACCAGGTCCGGGACGGCCGCGCCGGCCCCGCCGTCAGGCTCGGCCGCGCCGCCGCCGCCCGCCTCGGCGGCGCCCGGCTGCCCGCCGCCACCGCGGCGCGGATCGATGTCGCCGCCGTCGGAGAACAGCAGGCCGTCGAGCCGGGCCGCCAGGCCGGCCGCGCCGTGCGGGGCCGGAGGCAGCACCACCGGGACGCATCGGGCTCGCTGCAGGGCCACGGCGTAGCTGGCGGGCAGCAGCACGGCCTCGCGCACGCGGTCTCCCCAGCCCGCGGCAACCATCTCACCGGTGATACCGATCAACGGGCGCGTCATGAGCCCATGATGGTGCACGGAGTGGCCGCGTCGCGGCCAAACGCCGCGCCGCGGCCAAACGCCACGCCGGGCCACGCCGGTCCACGCCGGGCCACGCCGGGGCGCGCCGGGCTACAGACGGCGGCCGCCGCCGTGCACAGCCGGTGACGCCGCTCGCAATTCATTGACGCTCCGATCCGGCGGCTCGTAAGCGATGAACAGGCGTAGCCGCCGATATAACGGGCGGGTACCACTAGCCCGGATCGCAAACGTCTTCGAACGGCATTCCACTACTCTGCGTACTCCCTCCGCAAGGCTGGCCGAATTAGGTTGTATACATCATGTCAGGATGCGACACTCAGACTATGGCGATCGCGCTGGATGGCGGTTATCCCGACGAGGAACCCTGGGGCAGCTTCGCAGGTCAACATGGCCGTGCGCCGTCAGGGCAGGGTGTAGAACCGCCCGTAGAACGACTCTTTTCGTTAACCGATCCGCATTTGCGCGGCCCTGCGAATATTGCGTCGGATAGCAGGGCTTGGCAATTCAGTGGCACGACGGCCCATCAAGTTTCGGCCGACGCTCAGGCCATCCGGTTCCCGGATATCAAAAGCTTTGACGCCCGGCTCATCAAGGGATCATTCGTTCACGTCGCCGCGAACGCCGAGGCCGCCATGGAGCACTTCTATTCGCGCCTTTTTGTGCGTTACCCGGAAATCCGCTCCATGTTTCCGCATGCAATGCGCGAGCATATGGATCGCGTCTTTGCCTCGCTTACCCGGATCGTCTGGAGCATCGACAGCCCGGATTCCCTTGCCTCTTATCTCGGCGAACTGGGACGCGGCCACCGGAAATTCGGTGTCAAAGACCGGCATTACGAACCGTTCCTGGCCGTGCTCCTGGAAACGGTCCGCCATTTCAACGGCCATTACTGGACCGACGAGACCCAGGCCGCGTGGGAGGCGGCCCTGCGCCACGTCTCCTCCGCCATGCGGGCCGCGGCCGAGCAGGACGCGGCGTACCAGCCGCCCTGGTGGCTCGGCGAGGTCGTCCAGCATGACCAGCGCAGCCAGGACCTCGCTATCTTGACCATCAGGCCGGACCAGCCGCTGCGGTACACGCCCGGCCAGTACGTGGCCGTGCAGGTGCCGCGCTGGCCCCGGGACTGGCGCAACTTCTCCATCGCGAACGCTCCCCGGGAGAATGGCCTGATAGACCTGCATGTCCGCGCCGTGCCCGGCGGCCTGGTGAGCGGCTCTCTGGTGCACAACACCGGGCTCGGCGACACCGTGCTGCTCGGCCAGGCGCGCGGCGAGATGACCGCGTGCGCCGATCCCGGCCGCGACCTGCTGTGCGTGGCCGGGGGCACCGGACTGGCTCCGCTCAAGGCGATCATCGAGGCCGTGATCGGCGCCGGACGTCCGGGCCGGCGCAGGAAGATCACGCTCTTCTTCGGCGCACGCACCGAGGAGGGGCTCTACGATCTCGCCGATCTGCGCGTCCTGGAATGGATTTATCCTGCGCTCACCGTAATACCGGTGGTCTCTGATGAGCCAGGATACGACGGCATTAAGGGAATGCTGCCGGAGGTCGCGGCGCGCCATGCGAGCCTGGATGATACCGACATACTTATAAGCGGGCCCGATCGCATGGTGGCCCGGGCCGTCACGCTTCTTGCCAACCGCGTGCAGCCTGGCCAGATCCGGCACGATCCGCCCGACGCGGCCCGATAGCAGGCCGAGCCAGAAAGCCCGCGTGCAATCCCACGGCGGTAGTGCCGTAACGCCCGGCGCCATGCAATCCCATGCCGGTCAACCTGCGTGAGGTAATTTCCCGCCATGCAATCCCGCGCGAGCCGGCCGGGCAGCAATTGCCTCGCGTGCAATCCCGCGCCCCATCCCGCGCCCCATCCACGCCATCCCGCGTAATCCCGCGTAATCTCGCGCGCAATCCCGCGCCGCCCGCCGCGGCCGGTTACGCGCTCAGATGCTCGCCGAAGAACCCGAAGATGCGCCGCCACGCGTCGGCCGCGTCCGCCTCCTGGTAGCTCATCCTGGCCAACCGGGCCAGCGCGGCGGCCGGGCCCGACGTCTCGGTCATGAACCGGTGCCCCGAGCCGGGGTACACCTCCACGTCGTGCGGGATCTCCAGCACCGTGAGGGCGCGCTGCAGCCGCTCCGGGGGCTTGGTGCCCATCTGGTCCCGCCCTCCGTAGCTGGCGACGATCGGGCAGGCTCCGCGCAGGACGGTCTCCGCGTCGGCGGGCACCTCGCCGTAGTTCACCGACGCCACGGCGAACCCGTCACGGGGCGCGCACAGCAACGCGAACCCCCCGCCCATGCAGAAGCCGATGACGCCGGTCCGGCCGGAGCAATCGTCGCGGGCGGCCAGGAAGCTCCGCGCCGCGTCCAGCGCGGTGAATGCCGGGCCGGATCCGGCCCGGAGCTGGCGGAACGCAGTGAGCACGCAGCGCAGCCAGGAACGGCCGTCGTAGAGGTCGGGCGCCAGGGCGACGTATCCGTGCGAGGCGAACTGGTCCGCCTTCTTCCTGATGTCGTCGTTCAGCCCGAACGCCTCGTGGATCACCACGACGCCCGGCCACGGGCCCGGCCCGGCCGGCCCGGGCGCGGGCCCGGCCAGGTAGCCGCGACCGCTCTGGCCGTCTACCGGGTAGGAAATGTCTGGCATGCGGCAAACACTGTCATACCGCAAGCCAGCGCGGAATCCGCGCGCGACCGGAGTTATCGTGATCGCCGGGCCGGGCTACGGGCAAACACGTCCATTCCGCTCGAAGGCGGCGTGCGTCAGCGGCATCAGCCCGGCCCACAGCGCCTCCATCTGCTCCGCGACCATCTCGATCTCGCGCTGCGGGAACGACGGGAACGTGGCGTCGGAGTTCTGCACGCGCAGCGACAGGAAGTTCATCAGGGCGCGCGCGTTGCACGTTGCATACATCGAGGAGTACAGCCCGACCGGGAGCACGGTGCGCGCCACCTCGCGCGCCACGCCCGCCTCGAGCATGGACAGGTAGGCGGCGTAGGCCTGGCGGCAGGACTCCTCGACGGCGGCCGTGACCAGCTCATGCTGCTCGGGCGTGCCGTCCTCGAACACATAGGCCCCGGGCTTGCCGGTCTGCACCAGCTTGCGGCCCGGGCCAGGACGGTAGAAGACCGGGTTGAGCCTGCGGTACCGGCCGCTCTCCTCGTTGTAGCTGAACGTGCGGTGCCGCATGAACTCCCGGAACACGAAGATCGGCGCCTGCACGTAGAACGTCATCGAGGAGTGCTCGAACGGCGTGCCGTGCCGGTCGCGCATCAGGAAGTTGATCAGCCCGGCCGACCGCTCGGGATCCGCGTCGATCTCCGCCAGGGTCTGCTCGCCCTTGGTCGACACCCGCGCCGCCCAGATCACGTCGGCATCGGAGGCCGCGTGCTTGATCAGCTCGACCGTCATGTCGCTGCGGAAGGTGATGTCCGGCACGGTGGTCATTCTGCCCGGAGCCACCGTCAGTCCCGTCGTCATGCCCCTCCTCCGGATCCGTCGGCCCGCGAGCAGTTCGAGAACCCGCCCCTATCATGCCGATTTCAGCGAGCAGACGCTGCCGCGACGCGCCCTAAGAGCTGGCGCTGGGCCCGGGCTGCGGCAGCGGAAGCGTCGACCCGGGCGCGAATATCGGCGGGATCGGCCCGCCGACCCGCTTGCCCGAGCAGGTGTCGAACGCGGCCTCGTACGACGGGGTGCCCATGTTGAGCGCGCCGCCCTGGATCGCCGAGATCACCGGCTGCCAGTTGATCCCGGATCCCTGCGTCGATCCCGAGGGGTCGGGGAACGTCGTGATCCCGTGCGCGCGCATGCAGTGCGCGGCTTTCACCGCGTTGCGCAGGTTGCGCTGCTGGATCGACTGCAGCTCGGTCACGCTCAGCCCGGTGCCCTCGTTCGGGAGCAGCGACCGGCACGTCTCGAACGCGTTCCGTTCCGCCGGACCGGTGCCGGCGGCGTCGATCTGGGCGTTGTCGAAGTTCCCCTGGCTGTCGGGCGCGGGAAACTGGGGCACGCCGTGCGAGCGCATGCACTTGGCGTAGGCCAGCGATTGCGCGTACGTCCCGCCCAGGAAGGTGTCCGCGCCCGCCGAGGACCCGCTGCAGGCCGCGGCCAGCACGAGGGACCCGGCCACCGCGACGGCCAGCACGCCCGCCCGCCGCGGCCCCGGCCGCCGCGGCCCCGCCCGCCGGGGACCCGGCCGCCCCCGCCCGCCGGGCCCGGCACCGATGCCGTTTTTCATGCCGCCATCGTGGCCCGCCGGGCGGCCAGGTGTCGTCACACCCCGGAGCCAGATCGGCCGTCATACCTGAGAGGTAGCGAAGCGACCCCGCGACGGGGCGTAAATGACCCATCGCGGGGTCACGTCAGCCGGTGGCCGCGCCCACGGCGGTGTGCGCACGCGCCCGGGCCAGGCCCAGCACGTTCGCGATCACCTGGTGGCCCGCCCGGCCGGAGGCGGTGAGGATCGACTCCGGGTGGAACTGCACCCCCCACCGGCCCGCCGCGTCGTCCTCGATGGCCATGACCACCCCGTCCGGGGTGACCGCGGTCACCGAGAACCCGCCGCTGACGCCGTCCGGGACCGCGTGCAGCGAGTGGTAGCGCCCGGCCGTGAACTCCTCCGGCAGCCCGGCGAGCAGCCCGGAACCGGCCGCGCCCCCGACGACCCGCACCGTGCCCGGCTTGCCGTGCGCGGGCGAGGCGAGCAGGCCGAGGCGCCCGCCGGCGTGTTCCACCATCGCCTGCATCCCGAGGCAGACGCCGAACGCCGCGATCCCCCGCCGGTCGAGCGCGGTCAGCAGGTCGTCGCAGCCGAAGTCCGACGGCCGGCCGGGCCCGGGCGAGAGCACCACCAGGTCGGGCCGGTACTCCTCGAGCCGCGCCGGGTCGAACCCGGCCCGCAGCGTGGTGACCTCCGCGCCCTCCTCCCGGAAGTAGCCGGCCAGCGTGTGCACGAACGAGTCCTGGTGATCGACCAGGAGGACCCGTAGTTCCTCGCCCGCCCGTGACGGCGCGGATCCCGGCGCCGCAGCCTGCGGTGACGCCGGCCCGGCCAGCGTCTCCAGCAGCGCGCGGGCCTTCAGCTGGGTCTCGCGTTCCTCGGCCGCCGGGTCGGACTCGAACAGCAGCGTCGCGCCGGCCCGGACCGAGGCGATCCCGTTCCTGATGTGCGCGGTGCGCAGGGTGAGCCCGGTGTTCATCCCGCCGTCGAACCCGATCATCCCGACCGCCCCGCCGTACCAGCGCCGCGGCCGGTCCTCGTGGTCCTCGATGAACTGCATGGCCCAGGTCTTGGGCGCGCCGGTCACGGTGACCGCCCACATGTGGGTCAAGAACGCGTCCAGCGCGTCGAAGCCCGGGCGCAGCCGGCCCTCGACGTGGTCCACGGTGTGGATCAGCCGGCTGTAGATCTCGATCTGGCGCCGGCCGATCACCCGCACGCTGCCCGGCTCGCAGACCCGGGACTTGTCGTTGCGGTCCACGTCGGTGCACATGGTCAGCTCGGACTCGTCCTTGGCCGAGCTGAGCAGCGTCCGGATGTTCTCGGCGTCGCCCAGCGGGTCGGCCCCGCGGGCGATCGTGCCCGCGATCGGGCACGTCTCCACCCGGCCGGCGGTCACCCGCACGTACATCTCCGGCGAGGCCCCGACCAGGTACTCCGACTCCCCCAGGTTGAAGAAGAACTCATACGGCGCCGGGTTGCGCTGCCGCAGCCGTTCGTAGAACGCGGCCGGCGAGTCGCAGGTCCCGTGAAAGGCGTGGCTCGGCACGACCTCGAACAGGTCGCCGCGCGCGAAGCGCTCCCTGGCCTGCTCCACCACCGCCGCGAACGAGCCGGCCCGCGGATCATCAGGAAGATCGGTGTCTTTTACGCCCCGTCTCGCCGCGGCCGCCGCGCCATCGGCCAGGCCGGTCTCCCGGGGCAAACCGCTGGTCGTGGCCCCGCCCACCTCGAACTCGTAGCTGAAACAGGTGGCGCTCTCCCGCTTGCGGTCCAGCACGTACAGCCGGTCCGGCAGGTGCAGGACCAGGTCTCGCTGGTCGGCGGGCCGCTCGCGGCGCTGCCGCACCGGCTCGAACTGGAAGGCCAGGTCGTAACCGAACGCCCCGTACAGGCCGAGATGCGGATCCGGTCCGCGGAACGCCGACAGGATCTCCCGCAGCGCGGAGAACACGGTCGGCCGCCGGCTCCGTTCCTCCTCGGTGAAGCTGGCGCCCGACTCCGGGATGATCACCTCCGCGGTCACGCCGTCGGCCGCCCCGCTGGCGCCGGTTTCCCGGCCGGCCCGGCGCATCGCCTCGCCGACCACCGGCAGCAGGAGCGCGCCGCGGTCGTTCAGCGCGGTGGCCGTCACCCGCCGGCCGCGGGCAACCAGTTCGAGGCAGGGGTCGACGTAGGCCATGTGCCAGCGGCTGTACCGGCCCGGGTACTCCATGCCGGAGCTGAGTACGCCGCCCCGGCGCAGCTCCACCTGCCGGGTGATGCCGGCCAGCAGGGCGGGGTCGAACGGGGCGGCGGTGCGGGTCACCCGGATCCCGGCCCCGGTCTCGAACTGCGTCAGGTCCATATCGGCCCTCACCTTGCTCATCGGGCCCGGTGACGGTACGGACGACAAAGGCGACCGCCGGCTGCCGGGCGGTCGCCTTCAGGGTTGCGCGAACCAGGAACCGCCTCAGGGGCGGCGCCACCAGCCTGTGCTCGGGTTCGCGTGCATGGACGCAGCCTAGCAGCGTTACTCCCGCCGGGTCCCGCTGGACTCGCGGATAACCAGCCGGCACGGGAGCTGCTCGAGGCCGCGGGAGGGCTCGCCGCCGATGGCCGCCAGCAGCCGCCGGGCCGCGTGCTGCCCCAGCTGTTCCAGTCGCATGTCCACGGTGGTCAGCGGCGGGCGCCCGGCGGCGGCGAACACGTCCCAGTTGTCGTAGCCGACCAGGGCGATGTCGTCGGGGATCCGGCGCCCCGCCTCGCGCAGTGCGTCGGCCACGCCGCGGGCGATCTGATCGCTGCCGCAGAAGATGGCGTCGATCGCCGGATCGCGGCGGAGCACGGCGTGGGCCGCCTGGCGTCCCCACTCCTCGCTCCATTCCCCGTACAGCACCTGGCCGCCGGCCAGCGCCAGCCCGGCATCGGCCAGGACCTTCGACGCTCCGGCCACTCGCAGCCGGGCGGACAAGAACCGCTCGGGGCCGGTGACGTGGGCGATCCGGGTCCGGCCCCCGGTCACCAGGTGCCCGGCCGCGAGCTCGCCGCCCTGCTCGTCGTCGGGGATCAGGGACAGGTCGCCCGGGTCATCGGACTGCGTCATCACGTACACCGCGGGCACCGGGAGCCGGGGCGCGACCGGCGGCCGGGGATCGGTCCGCCGGCCCGTGACGATGATGCCGTCGACCTTGCGCGACAGCAGCGTCCGCACGTAGTGGTCCTCACGGATCGGGTCGCCCCGCCCGTCGCACAGCAGCACCGACATCTGGCCGCTGCCCAGCGCGTCCTCCGCGCCCAGCATGACCGGGATCGTGAACCGCCCGAAGCTGTCGGTGGTGATCAGCCCGACCGCGAAACTCCGCCCGGCCAGCAGGCCCCGGGCCAGCGGGCTGGGCCGGAAGCTCAGCTGATCGGCCGCCGCGAGCACCCGGTCCCTGGTCTGGGCGCGCAGCTTGCCGGTGCCGTTGACCGCCTTGGAGACCGTCCCGATCGACACTCCGGCCAGTGCCGCCACATCCGCGATCGTCGCGGCCTTGGTTTCCGTTCTGGTTTCCGCCATAGGGAAACCCCTTTCGCAACCCCACCCCTGACGGACCGCGCGTCCGCATGCGCCCGGCCCGCCTCGATGATCGAGTTTACCTGTTTCCGCGATACGTCAACGGCCGGCTGACGTCGGCCGCCGGCCCGTCCATGGTTACCGGATCGCCGCCACTAGCTCAGCAGCCGTTCATCAGCCGCTCACCGACCGCCGCCAATGGCTCGTCACCGGCGGATGGAGCGCGGCCACTTGCTCGTCGACGGTTGACGCGCCGCCGCCGCTGGCTCTATGTTCAGGAAAAGGATTTCCCACGGTTTCCTAAAGGCGTGCCCGGCGGCATTCTGGCCGGGCTTAGCGGGCGTCTCGAAGGGCTGCACGATGATCAGAAACAGGTACCGGATCACGGCCATCATCGGCGCCCTGGCCGCCGCCGTGGCCCTCTCGACGCCCGCCTACGCGGCGCCGGGGGCGAACCCGGCTTCGGGCAGCACCAGCTTCGACCCGCTGCCGAGTCTGCCGGTCAACGCCTGCAACAACTCGTCCCTCCCCCGGGACTACGGGACGAACTTCCCGGTCCCGAACGACCCGAACGGG
>Ga0307474_10001538_pt1 | contig 16658 bp, 15 predicted proteins | sample atmos_gasesECM1C_2_FD_203312 | JGI IMG/M metagenome (GOLD analysis project Ga0307474, IMG submission 203312) | Hardwood forest soil microbial communities from Morgan-Monroe State Forest, Indiana, United States - atmos_gasesECM1C_05 | ecosystem: Environmental > Terrestrial > Soil > Temperate... | reverse complement strand
CATGAGGTCAGACATATTCAGAAGAACGAGGGTTGGCAGACCGACGTCAAGCACCGGCGCGGCAAGCATGAGTTGGCGCGTGAGGTGCAGCGAGTCAAGCACGAGCAGGACGGCGTCGGGCTTTGGCGTGCCGGGCATGCGGCCGCGGAGCACGTTCACGGCCACGCGCGCGTCTTCTGAATATGGAGTGAGCGAATAAATTCCTGGCAGGTCGATCAGCGTGAGGTCGCTGCGGCCAATGCCGGCCATGACGCCCATGCGCTGCTCGACGGTGACGCCGGGATAGTTGGCGACTTTTTGGCGCAGACCAGTGAGCTTGTTGAACAGAGTCGATTTGCCGGAGTTGGGCGGACCGATAAGAGCGACGGTGCGGAGCGAGCTTCCAGCGGACGCCGCGGGAGGCTCAAAGACGGGAGGATCGCAACAGGCGTTCATCGCGCAGCCTCGGCGAGTTTGGCAGCGACGGCGGAGCCGCGCTTGGGGGCGGCTGGAGATTCGTGGTTGGGTTGGGCGGTTGCATCAGAGGAACGAATTTTGGCGGGCTGGATTCCGTTGGGCTGGACTGCATTGGGCTGGGCAGCATTGGGTTGGATTGTGGCGGCCTGGGTTGCGGCGGATCGAATCTCGACTGGGCGAATTTGGATGGCGGAGGCGGTTTCATGGCGGAGCGCGATCTCCATGCCGTCAATGCCATAGAGGGTGGGATCGCCGGCGGGCGCGCGGCGCAGGGCTGTCACTTCGGCTCCAGGCACAAAGCCCATATGCATCAGGTGGTTCTGGACATTTTCGGGCAGGTCGAGGGCCACAAGGACTCCCTTTTCGCCGACCGTCAATTCACTCAGCACACCCACCTGTTAAACCCCGTGCAGCCGCCCGAAACGGAGGGGGCGGCAGGAAATACGACCGTATTGGTCGCAATTCAGTATAAGGCCAAATTGCCTCTGGCCGCAATTGTGGGTTTGGGGGAGATTGGCTTCAGACATTCCTCTGACTTGACCAGCGGGAATAAGGAGAGATGGGCTGGTATGCACAGCCCTCATCGAACGCCGATGCGCTCGAGGCCCCCTGGCGGACCCTTCTCACAAATCATAGGAAAGTTAATTAATTTTAATCAGAGAAAATTTAGGCTGGCAGTGATCGGAATCACAGGTGATGAGAAAAAGCTGGGTTGCGGGGGTTGAGCTTGGATGGTAAAAGCGGATTATGACGATTGACGAGTTTCGCGCATCGTTGAAATTGACTGAACCTCCGGGCAGTTTGCCGGCTCCGCTTGCTGCGTTGTGGTGGGATTCAAAGGGCGATTGGGCACGCGCGCACGGAATGGTCGACGATCTCGAAACGCCAGAAGCGATGGCGGTCCACGCCTACCTGCACCGCAAGGAAGGTGCGGCCTCAAATGCTGACTACTGGTACAGCAAAGCCGGACGCGGGTTTCACCGGTCAACACTCGAAGCCGAGTGGGAGGCGCTGGTGAAGGGGATGGCGCGGTGAGCGATTCTGACTAGCCGGGATTCTGACGAGCGAGGATTCCGAGGATCGATTCCGGCGAGCGCATTTGAAATGCGGGGCTGATGGAAGAGTGGGCGATTTCTTCAGTCCGTGCGGAGGATTGAGATCACGGTCAAGTCGTCGTCCTGTCCGTGATGAATCGCGGCCTCGGCGAGTGCGAGCGGGGATGGATCCCGACGCAACGCAGTCTGAGTACGGTCGAAGCCGAATAGAACTCCCTGCGGATCGCGCGCTTCGACCACGCCGTCGGTGAGAAGGGTGAGGCGATCACCAGATTTCATTTCCAGGACGACTTGCTCTGGCGTGGTCGATGCAACGACGCTGAGCGGCAGGGACCCGGTGAACGCGATTTCATCGCCATTGAGCCACGGCGCCAGGTGGCCGGCGTTGGCGATTGTGATGCGGCCTGAGGGATCGAGGCGCGCGGCCAGGCAGGTAACGAAGCCAGAGTGCTTGTGCTCGAAGAGCATGTTGTTGAGCTCTGTGAGAATCCGGCTGGGATCGCGGCTGATGGAGCTGATGGAGCGCAACATGCCGATGAGCATGGAGACGATCATGGCGGCGCTGAGCCCTTTGCCACTGACGTCTCCAATGACGACAAGGGTTTGGCCGTCTCCGAGTGGGATGACCTGGAAAAAATCTCCGCCAACTTGAGCCGCAGGGCGGTAGATGCTTTCGATCGCGTATCCAGGAGCCGGCGGCAGCTCCTGGGGAACCATGATGCGCTGAATTTCGCGGGCGGCTGCCAGTTCGGTTTCAATCGCGGCTTTTTCAGTTTCGATCCGGATGCGACGGCGGGCTTCGGCAACCGAGACGATGATGAAGCCCATGTAGCCAAGGACGACCGAAATGGTTACGGCCACACCGTCAAAGGCGAGCCGGTGATGAAAGGTGTTGAGCTGGATGGGATCGAGTTGAGTAAGCGCGGGCCCGTCCGGCAGCCAACGGCCGAGGAGATTCATGCAAATGTTCTGGACAACCAGTAGCGGCAGAACGCCGATCCACCAGCGGCCGCGAAAGTAAAGTCCCGCCACAAGGAAGGACATGGCGAAGAGCCCGGTGAGCACCACGGAGAGGACAAAATGCAAGACGGACTGACGGCCCATGCCCGTGCCGTCGTATACGAATCCGAAACTGGCAAAGAGGAAGAAGACAGCCAGCAAAAAGATGGCGATGAGCCTCGGTGGGGTCGTTCGCCAGATGGGCTGAGATTTCGAATCGTCGCGTGTTCTTGACTGCATGTGCTGCTCCACAGAATTACACGGCGAGGCCCAGTTTGTGGGCTGAATTCTACATAGAGGAGCCAGAGCGATCAAACGAGCCATTTTTACGCGATCCGTGCTACTCTGGCGGCGTGCCAGCGGCTCTACAGCTTGAAAGGACGAAGATTCGTCGCCACTCAGGAGTGGTGCGCGCGACACATTGGCTGACTTTCATCGCTTTCATCACGCTGCTGGTGACGGGCGTGGAGATCGTAATTTCGCATCCGAGATTCTACTGGGGCGAAGTGGGAAACGTGAACACGAAGCCGCTCTTTGTGATCCCCATTCCGTCGTCGCGCGATACGGTGCCGACGAAATACAACTACGTGATGCCGGATCAGAATGGATGGAGCCGGTATCTGCATTTTGAAGCCGCGTGGGTCGCGGTGCTGACGGGGCTGGTGTATGGAATCTACGGAGTGGTAAGCGGGCATTTCCTGAAGAATCTGATTCCGAAGCGGCGCGATTGGAACTGGCGCGCGTATAGGGAACGCATAGTGCAGTATCTGCGACGCAAGCCGCCGGGCAGCGCGGAAGAGACTTCATACAACGTGCTGCAACGGACGGCGTACGTTTTGGTGATCTTTGTGCTGTTTCCGCTGATCATCTGGACCGGCCTGGCAATGTCGCCCGCGTTTACAGCGGCGTTTCCGTGGACCGTGGAGCTATTGGGAGGACGCCAATCGGCGCGCACGATTCATTTTGTTGATTCCGGTTTGCTGCTGCTGTTTCTGCTGGTGCATGTGACGATGGTGGCCATGTCGGGATTCTGGCGGCGCGTGCGCAGTATGATCACAGGAACCCTGCGAAGTTCCGGGGAGGGGCAATGAAGCCGATCACGCGACGCAAGCTGATCTATGGAGGCGTTGCCGCTGCTGCGGGAGTTGGAGGTCTGGCGGCAGCGGACCGGATGGCGAAGCGGTATGGACTAATCCCGCCGGATGGCGGAGGGGTGTATGGGCCCGGCGAGACGTTGACTTACGCATGCCAGCGCATCCTGACGACGCGAATGCCGGCGCGCGAGTTCCCGCGGAGCATGATTTCAAAAAATCCGTTTGCCAACGAAATCTCGCCGCCGACCGATGAGTTCAAGCGGCTCGAAGCCGGCGGGTTCAAAGATTGGCGGCTGGTGGTAGACGGAACGGTGGCGCATCCGCTGGTGCTTTCGCTGGCCGATTTGAAGACGCTGCCTGTGCGCAGCCAGATTACCGAGATAGCGTGCGAGGAAGGCTGGTCGTACGTTGCGGAGTGGATTGGGACTCCGCTTTCAAATGTGTTGCGCGAGGCGGGCGTGCTGCCGCAGACGCGCTACATTGTTTACCATGCCTTCGAGAAGAACTTGTGGGGAAGCATCGACTTGGGCGATGCGATGGATCCACACACGTTGCTGACGATGGGAATGAACGATGGCGATCTGCCGGTGCCGTTTGGCGGCCCGCTGCGGCTTCGCGTGCCACGCCAACTCGGCTACAAGAGCCTGAAGTTTGTGACGCATATTACGGCGACCGACGACATCAAGAAGTTCGGCAAGGGACTCGGCTCAGTCGATCCGGAGTATGGCTACTCGTGGTATGCGGGGATCTGAAGGGCAGGGAACGATGCGAAGCCCTATCTGCCGGTCTTCGTCACGAGTTTGTAGTCGCTGTAATCGATGGTAACGACGGTGCGGCCAAAGAAGACACTGTCCGACTCGGCATGGGCATGCATGGCCATCGAATATCCATTGATATTCGAGTATTGCCGCATCATGTGTGTTGCTCCAGACCATGGCGATGGGTTCTTCGATGCAACTCCGTCGATTTTGACCAGAGTTCCGTCGTGCGCGTCTACCCAGATGGTTCCGATGATCAGATTTGGAGCCTGCGCTTTTGGCTTGATGTCCAGGGCAAAGCAATCGCGCCCGTCCAGCTTGTGCACGCCACCAGCTTTCAACGTCATCATGTAATTTGCCGATGTGAACCAGGACTTCTCAACATTCCCAGGCTGATTGATGATCTGTTCGTTCTCGAGAAGCGGCCTGAGGCCGATGCGGAGCAAGATTGTCGATCCGCTTTGCGACAAAATGGTGTAGGTTTTGCCCATACCCTTCTTATAGGTATCTCGCACCGTCGCCTCCGCCGCGGGGTTCGTTTCGTCGCCATGACGAAAAACGGCGAGATGCTCAATATCCGTAAACCCGAGAATATTTTCGTATCGGGACGCCACAGCGGCGTCCACGGAGCGAATTACGGCCGCGGAATTTGGTTCCTGTGTAGGACCTGAGGCGCGGAGCAGCATCGAAATTCCTAAAATTGCAACAGTGCGCGCCGTTCCTGACCGCCGAAGAATCATCCGATTCCTACCGCCTCTGGGTCGTTGCTCTCAGCAGCGCTGCCGCGTTCATCCTGGAATCGACCGACGGCCCTGTCGCGGGGAAGCATTGAATTGCAAATCAGAAGCGATGCTCAGCCGGAGAGCCGCACCAGCTCCTGCGCTTCGTCGCGCGGCCCAAGGATTGACATGCGCGGAATGCGCCCGCGCACCATGGCAACTTCGTCGCAGCGATGCAATCGCGGGCACATCTGGCAATCCTTGAAGATCTTGTCCGGCAACTCCGACTTGTCTTCGACAGTGCGGAAGCCATACTTGAAGAAGAAATCCGCGATGCGCGTGAACAGGCAGACTGACTGAATGCCGTGCGTCTCGGCCTCTTCGATGAGTGCTTTGAGAATGCCGCCGCCGGCTCCCTGGCCCTTGGCTTCGGGCTTAACGACGATCGAGCGCACCTCGCAAAGATGAGGGCCGTAAAGGTGCAGCGCACCGCAGCCGAGAAACACGCCGCCATCGGATTCGGCGACGGTGAAGTCGCGAATATTTTCGCAAACTTCAGCGAAGGGGCGCTTGAGCAGCGTTCCGTCGCCGGAGAGCGAGTTGACGAGGTCGTAAATATTGGAGGCGTCGTGCAGAAGGGCTTTACGAACCTGCATGAATTGCCTCCGCCACATTGTGTTTCGCAAGCTCCGCGATCCATCCGGATGCCCGATCAAGCGCGGCGCGCACACGCTCACGCGCAGTTCCTCCGATCACATCGTGGCAATCGAGCGTGGCGTCAAGTGCAACGGTCGCGAAGAAGTCCTGACCGAATTCCGCGCCAAACTGGCGCAGTTCGTCGATGGTCAGACCATTCAGTTCGACGCCCTTCTCGATGGCAAGGCGGACGGCGCGGCCGACCATTGCATGAGCTGTGCGAAAGGGAACGCCCTTGTGAACCAAATACGTTGCCGCCGCCATCGCATTCATGTAACCCGACTGGGCCGCTTCGCTCATGCGTTCGCGATTGAATTCAATTGCGGCCGTGAAGCGCGCAACAAGATTCAACATTTGCGGCACGAAGTCGGCGGAAAAGGCCGGTTCCTGAGTCTCCTGCATGTCTTTATTGTAGGCCAAAGGCAGCCCTTTGAGCTGCATCGCGACCGCCTGCGCCGCGCCATTAATGCGGCCAACTTTAGCGCGGATCAGCTCGGTCAGATCTGGATTTTTCTTCTGCGGCATGGCGCTCGACCCCGTAGAAAATGCCTCGGGCAGCGTGACGAAACCGAACTCCGCGCTAGCGAACAGCGTGATCTCCTCGGCAAATCGACTAAGGTGCAGGCCGACGAGCGTGAGCGCATTCAGGTATTCGAGGATGAAGTCGCGATCACTTGTTGCGTCGATCGAATTAGCGGTTGGTGCCCTGAATCCCAACTCGCGCGCCGCAATCGTGCGATCGAGCGGAAGGGTTGCGCCTGCAACCGCGCCTGATCCGAGCGGGCAAAAGTTCAGTCGCGCCGAACAATCCAGAAGTCGATCCGCATCACGTAGCGCCATCTCAACGTATGCAAGGAGCCAATGCGCAACCAGCACTGGCTCTGCCCGCTGCAAATGCGTGTAGCTGGGCATGACTTCGTCGCCGGCCGCGCGCCCCTGCTTGACGAGTGCGCTCGCCCAGTTTGTAAGGCCTTCGACCACGAGTTCGATTTGAGCGCGAACATATAGCCGCAGGTCGGTGGCGACCTGTTCGTTGCGGCTGCGGCCGGTGTGCAGCTTGAGGCCGAGATCGCCGACGCGCTCCGCGAGCTTGAGCTCGACGAAGTGATGAATGTCCTCTGCGGTCGCGTGATCGCGAACCAGTTCCTTGCTCGCGTCCGACGCAAATTCGACGGCTATCGTATCCAGCGCACCGCGGAGCTCCGTTGTCTCAGCTTTGGATAAGATTCCTGCCGCGAAGAGAGCGGACGCGTGCGCCTTGCTGGCTGCTAACTCCTGATCGAGAAGCCGCCAGTCAAAGACGATGGAGCGCTGCCACGCTTCGAATTCCGCGTCAAGCGGTTCGCGAAAGCGGCCGGACCACATCTTCCCGGATTGTTGTTCGGTGGACATTCCTTTAAGCGTACCTCATGTTAGTCCTCATCTTTGACGCTCGAGAGCTGGGGCATTTCACTGCCTTTGCTGAGCGTGAGGAGGCCGGCTTTGGCGTAGGTGAGAAGCTTGTCCCGGGTGTCTGTAATGTCGAGATTGCGCATGGTGAGTTGCCCAATGCGGTCGCGCGGAGAAAATGTGGATTCAGTCTTCTCCATGCTGAGTCGCTCGGGATGAAAGGTGAGATTGGGCGACTCGGTCGAGAGAATTGAATAGTCGTTGCCGCGGCGCAACTCGAGGGTGACCTCGCCGGTGATGGGTTTTGCGACCCAGCGCTGGGCGGATTCGCGGAGCATCATTGCCTGGGAGTCGAACCAACGGCCTTGATAGAGCAGGCGGCCGAGCTTGCGGCCATTTTCGCGGTACTGCTCAATGGTGTCTTCATTGTGAATGCCGGTGATGAGGCGCTCGTATGCGATAAAGAGCAGTGCGAGGCCCGGAGCCTCGTAGATGCCGCGGGATTTTGCTTCAATAATGCGATTCTCAATCTGATCGGACATTCCGAGGCCGTGGCGACCGCCGATGCGGTTGGCTTCAAGCAGAAGGTCGACGGGCGAATCGAAATGCTTGCCGTTGAGCGCTACGGGTGAGCCCTCTTCAAAGCGAATGACGACCTGTTCGCGCGGGATCTCGACGTCATCGCGCCAGAACGCTGTACCCATGATGGGATCGACGATTTTTACAGACGTAGAGAGATGCTCCAGATCCTTGGCTTCATGGGTTGCGCCAAGGATGTTCGAGTCGGTGGAGTAGGCTTTTTCCGCGGACATTTTATAGGCGAAGCCGTTGCGCTGCATGAAGGCAGACATCTCGGCGCGGCCGCCTAATTCGTCAATAAATGCGGCGTCAAGCCAGGGCTTGTAAACCTGGAGGCTGGGATTGACGAGCAGCCCGTAACGATAGAAGCGCTCGATGTCATTTCCTTTGAAGGTAGAGCCGTCGCCCCAGATGTGGACGTCGTCCTCCTTCATGGCGGCAACGAGCATGGTGCCCGTGACCGCGCGGCCGATAGGAGTGGTGTTGAAATAGGGAACACCTGCGGTGGTGATGTGGAAGGCTCCAGCCTGAAGCGCAGCGATGCCCTCGCGCACGAGCGGACCGCGGCAATCGATGAGGCGGGCCTTCGCGGCGCCATATTCGAGAGCGGCGCGAGGGATGGAATCGTAATCGGTTTCGTCGGGCTGAGCGAGATTAGCCGTGTAGGCGTAAGGGATCGCGCCCTTCTGCTTCATCCAGTGCAGGGCGGCGGAAGTGTCGAGCCCGCCGGAGAAGGCGATGCCAACTTTTTCTCCGATGGGCAGGGACTCGAGAATTACGGACATGGTCTCCTTCGGCGTTCTCAGTTCTTGGTTCACAGTTCTTAGTTCGTAGTTTCTGATGCCTAAGCGAAGAGCGCCCGGCAACTGCGAACTAAGAACGAAGAACTACGAACTTGCTACTGAAATTTCTCCACATTCACAAATCCGCCGAGCAGCAGCAGTAGCAATGCCTTCTGAACGTGCAGGCGGTTCTCGGCCTGATCGAAGACGATCGACTGCGCGCTGTCGATGACGACGTCCGTGACTTCCTCTCCGCGGCGCGCGGGCAGGCAGTGCATGAAGACCGCGTGTGGCGAGGCTTTCTGCATCAGCGCCTCATTCACCTGGTAGGGACGGAAGATGGGGGCGCGTTTTGTTGACTCGTGCTCGAAGCCCATGCTCACGCACACATCGGTGTAGACCGCATCCGCGCCTTCGACGGCTGCTTGCGGATCTTGAATGAGGCGCAGTTCGCAGTGATTTTTCTCGGCCATCTCGCGCGCGACGGTCACGATTTCAGGGTTGGGCGAGTAACGGCGCGGCGTGGCAATTGTGACGTTCGCTCCCAGCTGCGCACCGGTGAGCATGAGCGAGTGGCACACGTTGTTGCCGTCGCCTACGTACGCGAAATTCAAGCCCACGGCAGTTCCGAAGTGCTCCTCAAGCGTCATGAAATCGGCGAGCGCCTGGCAGGGGTGCTCAATGTCTGAAAGAGCGTTGATGACGGGCACACGCGAATTTGCCGCTAACTCGGTGATGGTATCGTGCGCGTAGGTGCGCAGGACGATCACGTCCACCCAGCGTTCCAGATTGCGCGCGACATCGGCTATGGTTTCGCGCTCGCCCAGAGGCGAATTGGTTTGGTCGACGAAGATCGCGTTACCGCCCATGGTATTCATGCCGGCCTCAAATGCGAGGCGGGTGCGTAGGCTGGCTTTCTCAAACATGAGGACCATCTGCTTTGCGTCGAGGCCGTTGCGGTATTCGCGAGGATTGCGCTTGACGTCGTGTCCGAGTTTCATGATGGCACGCACTTCAGCGCTGGAGAGATCGGCGATTGAGCAGAGATCTTCGCCGGCCATGCGCGCGGCAGCGGCGAGGACGTCGGGATCCTTCTGCACGGGAACCGCAGGCTGTTTGCTGCCCAGTCCTTTGCGATCAAGTTCTTTGCGATCGAGTTCCTTGTGATCCAGGGTCGTTCTGCTAGCCATGATGTTGACCTCCGGCAGACGCGTTATGCGCCGCAGCATGTACTGTGAAGATTTCGTCGAGCGCGGCAACCGCCGTGTCAACGTGGGAGCGCTCCAAAATATAGGGCGGCAGGAAACGCAGCACTGTGTCGCTGGTGCAGTTGATGAGGATGTGGCGTTTAAGCATTTCGGCTACCGTGAGCTTGGCAAGCTCCGCGGAGTCAAGCTCGGCTGCGATCATCAGGCCTTTTCCGCGCACATCGACAATTGAGTCGTGGCGCTTGGCGAGATCACGCAGTTGCGCTTGAAAGTAATTGCCAAGTTCTGTGGCACGAGCCAGCAGGCCGTCTTTCTCGATGGTGTCAATGACGGCGATGCCGACGGCGCAGGCCAACGGCCCACCGCCAAAGGTGGTGCCGTGCATGCCGGCATGCATGACGCGCGCAACCTCTTCGGTGCACAGCACTGCTCCCAGGGGAAGGCCGCCGGCGAGTGGCTTGGCGAACGTGGTCACGTCGGGCTGAATGCCGTAGTGCTGGTATGCGCACCACTTTCCGGTGCGTCCCATGCCGGACTGAATCTCGTCGACGATCAGCAATGCGCCGGTGGAACTGGATAATGCGCGGGCCTCGGAGAAAAACTCTTGTGTCAACGGACGAACGCCGCCCTCACCCTGGATGGACTCGACGAGGATGGCGCAGACTTCATTGGAAAACTTAGCGCGCAGGTCGGCGACGTCATTGAAGCGCACGAATTCAACGCCGGGGACGACCGGCCCGAATGGCTCGCGGTATTTTGCCTTGTAGGTGGTGGACATGGATCCAAAGGTGCGGCCGTGGAAGCTCTGCTCCAAGGCGAGAAACTTCGTGCCAATGTTCGCGCCTTCGCCGCGCTTCAGCCCTGCATAGGCGCGCGCCAGCTTCAGCGCGCCCTCCCACGCTTCAGTGCCAGTGTTGGCAAAGAATGCGCGGTCGAGTCCAGTGCGTTCGGTGAGACGCAAAGCCAACTCCGCCTGGCCCTCGTGATAGTAGAGGTTCGACGAGTGGATGAGCGTGCGGCTCTGGCGCGCAATCGTATCCACAATCGCCGGATGGTTATATCCAAGCGCGTTGACGCCGATGCCACTGAGCAGGTCGAGGTATTTCGTGCCCTTCTCGTCCTGGATGTAGACCCCTTCACCGCTTACGAAAAGCACCGGGCTGCGCTCATAGGTGGAGAGGAGCAGGCGGGATTCCGCGGCGCGAATCTCTTCGAGTTTCATTGCTACATAGCCTCCTTAGGCGACCATCACTTCGGTGCCATAAACAACGCGCGAGCTGCACAGATCGGGAAGGGAACCGGCAGCTTCGGCGGGCAAAATTCGTACGCGCTTTACGCCGTTCAAAAGCGCCTCGCGACACGCGTTCAACTTGGGTAACATGCCGCCGAAGATGACCGCACTCTTGACCAACTCCGCAATCTGATCGATGGAAAGCCAGCGGAGCACTTCGCCGCTCGCCCCTTTTACGCCGGGAACGTCGGTGAGAAAGACCAACGCATCGGCGTGACAGGCAACCGCGCACGCCGCGGCCATTTCGTCGGCGTTGATGTTGTAGTATTCGCCATCGAAGCCGAGGGCCATTGAGCACAGCACCGGAACGCCATTTAATTGCCAGACGGCCTCAAGCCAACGCGGATCGCTCGCAGCGATCTCTCCAACAAAGCCAAGATCCGGCGACGTATGTTTCTTGCGGGCGCGAAAAAGAAGTCCGTCGCCGCCGGAGAGACCGACCGCCGGTTGTCCGAGTGCGCCAAGAGCCGCGACCAGGCCTTTGTTCACTCGGCCGGCAAAGACCATCAGCGCCGCATCGCGCGTCTCCGCGTCAGTCACGCGCAGACCATCGATGAACTCGCTCTCCTTGCCCAGCGCCTTCAGCGTACGAGTTAACTGCACGCCGCCTCCATGGACCACTGCGACCTGGTTGCCGTCACGCACGAGATCAACGATGGCGCGCATGCAGCCTTCGAGCAGCGATGGAGTTTCCAGGCCTGCGCCTCCGAGTTTGACGACGTACTTCATTTCAGGTCCTCCGAGGCAAGTTTCATGCGAGACCCTCCGATTCGGGCCAGCCTTGCATGACATTCAGATTCTGAACAGCCTGGCCGGCAGCGCCTTTCAGCAGATTGTCGAGGCAACTGATGATGACTGCGCGCTTGCCGCCAGCATCAAGCTGGAAGCCGATGTCTGCGTAGTTTGTCCGGACAGAATATTGAATCTGCGGCAGCGATTTTTCGTAGAGCCGCACCATCGGGCTGCCCGCAAAAAACTCGCGATAAACCCGCGCCACGCTTTCATGTGTCTGCGCCTTCGCAAAATGTACGTAAATCGTGGACAAAATTCCGCGCGGAATCGGCAACAGGTGTGGCGTAAAGACAATCTGGCACCCCGAGATGCCGATCTCCTCGAGAATTTCGCCGGTGTGGCGATGCGCAAATACGCTGTAGGCGGAAAGATTGTCTGCCGCGTACATGAAATGCGTTTTGGCGGTCGGGACCTTTCCGGCTCCGCTGACGCCGCTTTTGGAGTCGGCGACAATTCCGCGATCAAGATCGACGAGGCCCGCGGCGACCAGAGGCTTCAGTGCCAGGATGATTGACGTCGCGTAACAGCCGGGATTAGCGACCAGTTGCGCAGATGCGATTTGCTTACGATGCAGCTCCGGCATTCCGTAGACGACAAGCGCCTGCGTGGCGGCGGAAAGGTCGGAACCTTCGTCGGCAAAGGCATAGATTGCGCGGTTAGACGGCTCGGTCAACCGCCAAGCGGCGCTCAGATCGATGACGCGCAGGCCGCGATTGAGTGCTTCTGGAACCCACTCACGAGACTGCTCATGCGGCGTAGCGAGAAATAGCACCTCGGCTCCGAGCGTAGTGAGCAGTTCCCACGAGAACGGTTCAAGTTTCAGATTGGCGGCGCCGGCGTTGTCTCCGAGTTGCGGATGAATTTCTGTGAGAGGAACGCCGCCATGCGCAAGATCCTTGGCGTCGACGCGCCCGGCGAAGACCGGCGGCCTTCCCTTCAAGCGGGGATGATGCAGGAGCAGCCTCGCCAACTCAGCTCCGGCGTAGCCCGTGACTCCCACAACTGCGGTTTGCACGGTCTCTTTCATACTTCCACCATCGTCCTTAGTCGCGCATCGACTTCGGACGCATGGCGCACATCCGTGCAAATTATCAGCACAGTATCGTCACCGGCAATGGTGCCGACAACTTCAGGCCATTCCTCGCGGTCGAGGGCAGCTGCTACAGGCTGCGCGCCCCCCATCACCGTTCTGAGAACCACTTGGTTCATAGCCTGGCGCACACGCAGGCCGAGACTGTCGATCATCTCATTGAGAGTCGGCGGTTGATCATCTTCTGCCGCGGCCGCAATTGCGGTCGCGCTGTGTCCGTTGGGCAGCGAGTAGCCACCGGGCCCCTTTGAAAGCCGCAGATGGTGAATGTCGCGCGAGAGCGTAGCCTGGGTCACATGAATGCCGCGACGGCGTAACTTGCGGCGCAGCTCATCCTGGCTCGCTACGGGCGAGCTGGCCAGCACTTCGCGAATTAGGTTTAGGCGTTGGGCGTTCATTTTCTTTTCCAAGCACCGCATTACGGCAAAAGCAAAGGCGCGGTCCGCCGAGCGGAAACCGCGCTTGAATAAATATACGACTAAAGTGCATAAGTATGCAAGGGAAAAATTCAGGATAATCCAGGTACTGTCAGCCGGCCGCTTATAGCAGACCGCCGGCGGACGGCTCCATCTACGATACCTTCCAATAGACTGCGGACCGTTGCCAACTTTGGTTCAGCGGCTTGAGGACAACATCGCGCTCCTGCCCGGTGGCGCGGAACGCGAGTGCCTCGCCTGAAATCGGCTGGAGCAAGGAGCTGGGATCGGCGCCGTTCGATTTGAGAGCAGGTATCTGCAGCGCTGGCGCCCGCTGAATCTCCGGACCTTGATTGTGCTCGAGAGCCTCGTCGAGTTCGGTCTTTGGGAACTGGCCAGCGAGCACCAGCGGCCCATAAAGAAAAGCTTGCTGAGTTCGGTCGTCCGCCAGCGGTTCGGCGGTGACACGCATGGGCATCGCAAGCTCAACGCGGTCACCGGCTTTCCAGGCGCGAGTCAACGACAGATAGCTTCCGGGAGTGCCGGCCGCTTCAAGGCGGTTTCCATTAATCGTGACAAAGCTCGCGGACGTGGTCCACGAAGGAATGCGAAGGTGCAGCGTCCAGGGAGTGGCGGGCGATTTTTCGAAGACAAACTCAGTGTGTTCGCTCTCTGGAAATTTCGTCTTCTGCGTTAACGCTATGCCGCGCTCTTTCCAATTCACAGTTGAAGCGAAGTAAAGATTGACGAAAAGCGAATCGTCATCATGGAAATAGATTGTGTCGTTGAGCTTTGAGAATTCTTCGATGCCGGTGCCCGTGCAGCACCAGAAACTATCAGTCTCGGTGCAGGTCGTTTTCCAGGCTCCAGGGGCGAGCGATAGGAAGTAGGACGTATGGCCTGTCACAGGCTCGATCTCGCCGAGCCGGTGATTGAGTAAATTGCGCTCGTAGTAATCGATGAGCCGGCTGTCGCCGCTCCAGACATAAAGATGCCGCGCGAGTTTCATCATGTTGTAGGAGCAGCAGCACTCCTGATGATTGGGGCTGACTTGCATTTCGAGCGCGAGATGATTTGGATCGGTGAGCCAGTGTTCGTTGTTGCTTGAACCGCCGGTCGAATAGGTGCGGGATTCTGACACTGTTTCGAAAAAGAAACGGCTCACGTCGGAGAATCGGAAGTCGGAACTCAGTTCGTAACGCCGCGCCGCGCCAATCACCTGCGGGACGTGCGTATTCATGTGCTGGCCTTTGAGCGCGTCTTTGCGAAGGGCGAGCGGTGTGAAGAATATCTTTTTGCTGAATCGGTCACCGGTCCGGGCCCAGCGATCATCGCCAGTTACGGCGGCGAGATTGTAGAGGACATCATTCATGCCGCCGTATTCGGTGTTCAGGATGTCCTGCATGTGTTCTTCGGACCTGGCAGCGGTCCAGGAATCCACCCATCCAGCCATCTTGACCACAACATCGAGGGCCTGATCGTTCCCGGCTTGCGTTTTCATATCCAGAAGGCCGGCCATGATTTTGTGAATGGTGTAGAACGGCGCCCAGACGTTTTCGCGGCGGTCGAGGCGTTCGAAGAACTGTGAGGGAAACGCGCTGATGTAGCCGTTCTGGTTTAGGGCGGCTTGACAGGCGGCAAGGCCAGCGACGAGCTCGTCGGCTTTGGATTTGACGACGGCGTCGCCAGTAGCGGCGTAAAGCAGAGCGCAGGCCGAGAGATAATGGCCGACGAAATGTCCGCGGACTTCACAGGTAGGAGCCTCCCAGCCGCCAAGAGGAACGGCGCTGGAGGGCAAACCAGCGTTCACGCGGAAGTTGTGGAGGAGCCGGTCATTTCCGAGGCGAAGCATATAGCCGCGGTTCCAATCGCGCACCTGCTGCAAAGGGCCGGCCTCGAGGGTCACATCGCCCAAAGGGAAGGGTTTGAGTTTCGGCGGCATTTCATCGCGAACAAATTGAAGCGGCGCCGCAAAAGGCTCGACTTCGGCGACAGAAAAAATGTGGTCCGCGGCGACTGGAGGAGGGGGAGTTGCTTTCGGAGGCGCCGGCGTTACCTGGGCGCGCGGCGCGGCTTCTGCTTTGCCGAGCAAAGACGACGCGGCGGCCAATCCCAGTGGAGCTAGCGCGGCGGTCTTCGCGAATTCTCTGCGACTGACTTTTTTCATCGTGATCCCTCCAGTTGCAGTAAACGTTTACCGAGCGGACCCAGTTTAGACCGGGGACGGTCTTACTTCAAGTCTCTCCAGTTTGTCCCAATCGACACTTCGGCGATGAGCGGGACTTTCAATTTGACGACTCCCTCCATCTCCGTTCGCACGAGCGCCGAGGCTTCTTCGGTTTCAGCGTGCGGCACTTCGAAGAGAAGCTCGTCGTGGACCTGCAGGATCATGCGCGTTTTCATTTTTCGTTCCGCCAGTTTGCGGTCGAGGGAAATCATTGCCAGTTTGATGAGATCGGCGCCCGTGCCCTGAAGCGGAGTGTTGATTGCGGTGCGCTCGGCAAATCCGCGCTGATTTGGATTGCGGCTTTCGATGTCGGGGATGGGACGCAGGCGGCCGAACATTGTGCGCACGGAACCTTCGCGGCGTGTTTGGGCGAGGGTTCGCTCAATAAACTCCCTGACGCCCTGGTAGCGCGCAAAGTAACGCTCGATATAGGCCTTGGCTTCGGCTTGAGGAATGCCGAGCTGAGTGGCAAGACCGAACGCGGAGATTCCGTAGACGATGCCGAAGTTCACGGCTTTGGCTCGGTTGCGGGTCTCCTTGTCCATGGCGTCGACGGAAACACCAAAGACTTCGCTGGCCGTGAGGGTATGAATGTCGATGTTTTCTGCGAAGGCGCGAACGAGTAACGGGTCGCCCGAGAAGTGCGCGAGAAGCCGCAGTTCGATTTGGGAGTAATCGGCCGAGAGCAGTTGCGTGCCGGGCGCGGCTGTGAATGCAGCGCGAATTTCGCGGCCCAGCTCAGTGCGGGTGGGAATGTTCTGCAAGTTCGGATTGACCGATGAGAGGCGGCCCGTGGAGGTTGCGGCGGCCTGAAACGTGGTGTGCACCCGCGAATCGGCATCGGCGAGCAGGGGCAGGGCGTCGACATAATTCGATTTGAGTTTCGAGAGATGGCGATATTCGAGGACGAGGCGAGGAACTTCGTGTTGGTCAGACAGGAACTCCAGCACGTCCACGGCGGTGGAGACGGATTTGCTTTTTCCTCGCGCCGGCGGAGCAGGGAGCGCGAGTTTTGTGAAGAGAATCACGGCAAGCTGTTTGGGTGAGTTGACGTTGAAGCGCTCGCCGGCCAACTCGAAGATGCGCTCGCCGACGCGGGTCAATTCC
>Ga0307474_10001537_pt1 | contig 16663 bp, 8 predicted proteins | sample atmos_gasesECM1C_2_FD_203312 | JGI IMG/M metagenome (GOLD analysis project Ga0307474, IMG submission 203312) | Hardwood forest soil microbial communities from Morgan-Monroe State Forest, Indiana, United States - atmos_gasesECM1C_05 | ecosystem: Environmental > Terrestrial > Soil > Temperate... | reverse complement strand
CTGGCAACCTATGGCATTAGTCTTGAAGATTTGCGGACTGCGCTTGCGAGCACAAGCGTGAATGCCGCGAAGGGAACCATCGATGGAGAAGCACAGAACTATCAAATCAATTCGAACGACCAACTGCTCGCCGGAGATGACTATCGCGATGTAATCGTTGCCTATAAGAATGGCGCTCCAGTGACACTTTCAGACGTCTCCAAGATCAGCGACAGCGTCGAGAACGTCCGACTTGCAGGATGGATGAATCAGACCCCGGCGGTGATCCTGAACATCCAACGCCAGCCAGGGGCAAACACAATTGCGGTCGTGAAGAGCATCGAAGATCTCCTCCCCCAGTTACAGGCAAACCTTCCGGCATCGGTAAAGCTGACGGTGTTAACCGATCGGACGACGACGATTCGGGCGTCGGTTGAGGATGTGGAGTTCGAGTTGGTCCTTACCATCGGCCTCGTCGTGATGGTGATTTTCATCTTCTTACGCAATCTCTACGCGACGATTATCCCCGCAATTGCCATTCCCATCTCTCTGGTTGGAGCGTTGGCTGTGATGTATTTATTGGGATATAGCCTGAACAACCTTACGCTGATGGCGCTCACGATCTCGACCGGTTTCGTCGTCGACGATGCGATCGTGATGATCGAGAACATTTCACGCTATCTCGAACAAGGACTCAGGCCGCTCGAAGCTGCACTCAAGGGAGCAGAACAGATCGGCTTCACCATCATCTCGCTCACTATCTCTCTTATTGCCGTCCTGATTCCGCTGCTTTTGATGGGAGACATCGTAGGCAGGCTGTTCCGCGAGTTCGCCATTACGCTTGCCGTTACGATCCTCTTCTCTGCCGCGGTTTCACTTTCACTGACTCCAATGATGAGTGCTCGCCTGCTGCGGCACAAGTCAGAATCGGAGCAAGGGCGGTTCTACCGCTGGTCCGAGCGCATGTTCGAAACTCTTATCGCGCAATACAGCCGAACCTTACGCTGGGTTCTGAGCCATGAAATTTCCACGCTTTTGGTAGCGGCCGCGACTCTGGTGCTTGCTATCTATCTTTACGTGGTCATACCGAAAGGACTGTTCCCTACACAGGATGTCGGGATTATTCAAGGCATATCGCAGGCTCCCGAGTCGATCTCCTTCCACGCCATGTCGCTCAAGCAACAGGAGCTGGCGAAAGTCATTCTGCAAGACCCGGCAGTTGCGAGCCTGTCCTCTTTTATTGGGGTGGATGGGACAAATGCAACGCTGAATAGTGGACGAATCCAGATTAACCTGAGGCCGTTTGCTGAACGCCACGTCGGCGCGACAGCGGTAATCGACCGACTCCAGTCCAAACTCCAGAAAGTGGAAGGCATACATCTCTACCTGCAACCCGTACAGGACCTGACCGTCGACGACCGCGCCAGCCGTAATCAGTTCCAGTACACGCTGGAAGATTCCGATCAAACCGAACTCGACACATGGGCGGAGAAGATGGTTGCGGGGCTGAGAAAGCAGCCGGAGCTCAGGGATGTCGCTACCGATCAACAACCTCGAGGGCTAGCCGAGAATCTGGTCATCGATCGGGCCACAGCGTCGCGCATGAATATCACTCCGGATCAGATTGACTCCACTCTGTATGATGCGTTCGGTCAGCGACAAATCAGCACCCTGTACACTCAATTCAACCAGTACCACGTCATCCTTGAAGCATCTCCCGAATTTCAGAGGAATCCGCAGAAACTGCAGGACGTCTATCTACAGAATTCCTCTTCGCAAAGCAGCACTAGTCCCAGCTCCACCTCTACCTCCGGCCGGTCGTTTGCCAACAGCGTGTCTACCCCAGTAAGAACCCTTGCGGTCTCCTCGACCAGCGGGATATCGGGGGCGCAGCGGTCGGGTCTATCAGGTTTCGCCGGCACGTCTGTCCTGTCGTCCGGCGCGCTCGCCACTTCATCGCAGTCCACAAGTTCGGCTCTTTCGACCAGCACGGCGTCCGGCGTGTCAGGTGCATCGAGTCAGCCTTCTCCCAACCCTTCGGGAACAGGCGGCGCCGGCGCGACATCGGCTTCGGTGTCGTCACCGATACCGCTCTCTGCGATCGCGCGCCTTGAAATGAAATCCAGCCCTCTGACCATCGCGCACCAAGGCCAGTTCCCAGTGGTCACAATCTCTTTCGATTTGGCGCCAAACACCTCTTTAAGCCAGGCGGTGGCTGCAGTCGAAAAAGTAAAGCGTCGGCTAGGGATGCCTGCCAGTGTAGTGGCAAGCTTTCAGGGCACCGCCGAAGCCTACAAAGCAATTGGCCCCAACGAGGCACTGCTGATTCTAGCGGCTCTGGTGACGGTGTATATCGTGCTTGGGATTCTCTACGAGAGCTTCATTCATCCGATCACCATTCTCTCAACGCTTCCTTCGGCCGGAGTAGGCGCGCTGCTGGCACTCATGCTCTTCCGGCAGGATCTCGGCATTGTTGCGATCATTGGCATCATTCTGCTGATCGGTATCGTCAAGAAGAACGGCATCATGATCGTCGATTTCGCATTGGAGGCGGAAAGGACTCGCGGCCTCACCTCCACGGAGGCAATCTACGAAGCTTCGCTCCTGCGTTTTCGTCCCATCATGATGACAACTCTGGCGGCACTCTTTGCGGGTCTACCCCTCGCTTTCGGTTCTGGTATCGGCTCGGAACTCCGGCGTCCGCTGGGCATAGCGATGGTGGGTGGTTTGCTTCTTAGCCAGATCTTGACGCTCTATACGACGCCTGTCATCTACATCTTCTTTGACAGGCTGGGAGAACGTTTTGCTTCCCACCGGAGGAGGGCGGCAACTCTTGACGCAGCGGAACTGCCATGAACTTCTCAGCCCCATTCATAAGAAGACCCGTTGCTACCACGCTGCTTGCATGTAGCATCGCGTTGGCGGGCATGATCGCGTTCCAGTTTCTGCCTGTGGCCTCTTTGCCTCTGGTCGATCTTTCAGCGATTCAGGTTTCAGCGGCGCTTCCTGGCGCGAGTCCCGAGAATATGGCGTCCTCCGTGGCGACTCCGCTCGAGAAGCAGTTCAGTCATATCGCTGGCATTACGTCAATGAGTTCCAAGAACTCTCTTGGCGTCACGTCGATCAGACTCACATTCGATATGAGCAGAGATGTGGACGGCGCCGCGCGGGATGTAGAAGCTGCAATCAACGCTGCTCGCAGCTATCTGCCCTCAAACCTTCCCGCGAATCCAACCTACCGCAAGATTGATTCCGCGCGTGCGCCTGTGCTCGTACTCAATCTGGCTTCAAAGACAGCCTCTTCAGGCGTCCTCTATGACAGCGCATCGTCCATCATTCAGCAAAAAATCTCCCAAGTCAGCGGCGTTGGCCAAGTAACAATTCTTGGCGGGTCCTTACCCGCTGTGCGCGTCGATCTGAACCCGCAACAGCTTAGTCATTATGGTCTTGGCTTGCAGGATGTGGCCGGCGTGATCAGCGCTCAAAATGCGAATCGTCCAAAAGGTCAGATCTCCGATGAGGACACCATCGCCGACATTACGGCAAACGACCAAATATGGAAGGCTCGCGACTATGCGCCGCTCGTGATTGGATCGAAAAATAATTCTGTTGTGAGGCTTAGGGATATTGCAACGATCACCGACTCGGTGGAGAACGTTCGCTCGGTGGCTTACGTTAACGGCAAGGAGTCGGTCAGCCTCCTCGTCTATTGTTCGCCGGGGGCCAACGTCATCAGTACAGTCGATGAGATCAAGCGCCAGCTGCCGTCCATTCGGTCTTCCATCGCATCGAACCAGCAGCTTCTGGTCACAGGAGACCTTACTACCACAATCCGTGCGTCGGTTAAGGACGTAGAAGTGGCGCTGGTTCTGTCCATCGGCCTAGTAATTTTTGTCGTGTTCGTCTTCCTGCGCAACGCGCGGGCCACCCTGATCCCCGGCGTCGCCGTAACAGTATCGGTGATAGGCACATTTGCGGTGATGTATCTCTGTGGCTACACGCTTGACAATTTGTCGCTCATGGCGCTCGCCATCTCCACAGGGTTTGTCGTGGATGACGCAATTGTCGTCATGGAGAACACGGTTCGGCTGATGGAGATGCGCGTTCCGCCCATGGCGGCGGCTCTGAGGGGTTCCGAGGAAACTGGACCTACGGTCTTGTCCATGAGCCTGTCGCTCGTCGCGGCCTTCATTCCGATTTTGTTCATGGGAGGAATTCCCGGACGGCTTTTTCATGAGTTTGCAGTTACTCTCGCGGTGTCGATTGCAATCTCGATGGTCGTGTCGCTCACGTTAACGCCGATGATGTGCGCTTACGTTCTTCGACCGGAAAGAGGAGTAACGCATGGAAGCCTCTATCAGTTCAGTGAGCGCCTTTTCGATCGACTATTGTCTGGGTATCGCCAAAGCTTGACCTGGGTGCTGAAGCATCCCGCCCCAGTCGTGCTCGCCTTCCTCGGGACGCTAGCGCTCAACGTTGTTCTGATGGGACATGTCACAAAGGGCTTCTTCCCGATACAGGATACCGGCTCACTCCTCGGCGGGTTTCAGGGACCGCAGGATGCTTCATTCCATGCGATGCAATCCGCCTTGATCTCCATTGAAAAGGTGATCCAGGCCGATCCGGCCGTGGACGTCGTCACCGGATTTACGGGAAGTACCTCTGGCCCCGGGAGCGAAGATGGTAGCAACTCAGGATTTCTTTTTATTACGCTGAAACCGTTAGCACAAAGAAAATTGAGCGCTGTCGAAGTGCTTGATCGCATGCGCCCGAAGCTGGACGCAATTCCTGGAGCTTCGACACTGCTTAAGCCGTTCCAGGATATTCCGTCCGTTGGGAAGAGCAGCAACACCAGCTACCAATATGAACTGTCGTCTGACAATGTGGCCGACCTGAATACATGGGGCCCGATCCTTTACCAGGAGATGGAAAAACTACCGCAAATCAAGGATGTCAACATCGATCAGCAAAACGGAGGGCTGCAGGCCTCGCTCACCTATGACCGCCGCACGGCCGCCCGTTTGGGCATCACACCGCAGCTCATCGATCAATCGCTCTATGGGGCATTTGGGCAGGCGCAAGTCTCCACGATCTATACATCGCTGAACCAGTATCACGTCGTAATGGAGGTAGCGCCGCAATATGCGCAAAGCCTCTTGGGGATGAAATCGATTTACGTTCATCCCTCCGGTGGAAACACTGTTCCTCTGGACGCCTTCGTGCGAAGCGCAAATTCGACTTCTCCTCTTCTGGTCAACCACGACGGACTCTTTCCCGCAGTGACCGTGTCTTTCAATCTGGCGCCTGGAGTCCCTCTTGAACAGGCCACTACCGCCATCGAAAAGCTGCAGCAGAGGCTGGCGATGCCTCGAACGGTCCGTGGTAGCTTTGCCGGCACTGCGGGGGATTTCAAGAAGTCGCTCATCGACCAGATGGTACTGGTCGTGATGGCATTGTTTGCGGTCTACATCGTGTTGGGGGTCTTGTATGAAAGTCTGGTACACCCCATTACGATTCTTTCCACTCTGCCGCCGGCGAGTGTCGGAGCCGTCCTTGCCCTCATTGTTTTCAAGAGCGAACTGGACGTGATCTCCATCATCGGCATCGTGTTGCTCATCGGAATTGTCAAAAAGAACGCAATCATGATGATTGATTTCGCGCTTTTGGCGGAGCGAATGGAGGGGAAGAACTCAGCTGATGCCATATTCGAAGCATGTCTGCTGCGGTTTCGCCCCATCATGATGACCACGATGGCCGCTCTCTTCGGCGCTCTTCCGCTTGCGCTGGGTCATGGAACCGGATCTGAACTTCGGCGCCCATTGGGGATCGCCGTTGCAGGCGGCCTAGTCGTTAGCCAGATACTCACTCTTTACACTACGCCCGTGATTTATCTAATCCTGGATCGGCTTCGGCTGCGGCTCCGCAGCAGCGGCGGTGATCTCGCTGAATTGGCTGCTCAGAAAGGCACCATCTGATGAAACAGCATTTGCAAAGCTGCTCCTCGCCTAGAGGCAGGAAAGAAGTCACCTGGCCGGGCCGCAGAGCGACACTTGCACTACTTATTTTCGCCTTTCTTGGACTGCCGGGATGCAACGTTGGTCCCAAATATTTACGCCCGGCAGTTCCAGCTCCCTCCGCTTTCAAGGAGTCGGGGCCTCAGCAAGCGCCGGATGGCACGGTCTGGAAGCCCGCTCAACCGCAAGATGCGATGCTCCGTGGAAAATGGTGGGAGATCTATCAGGAACCCGAATTGAACTCGCTCGAAGAGAAATTGAACATTTCGAACCAGAACATTGCTCGGGCATTTGAAGATTTCATGGCCGCGCGAGCTCAAGTCCAGCAGGCGCGATCCGCCTACTATCCAACCGTTAGTGTTGGGCCGTCATACGCGCGCAACCGAGCTTCTCAGTCACAAACGACCGCCCAAGTTTCTTCGAAAAGCAGTGCGAACAGTAATACGTTCAATCTTCCATTCGACGTCGCCTGGGAGCCTGATCTCTGGGGCCGTGTGCGCAACACTGTCCGTCAATCCGCAAACGCGGCGCAGGTGAGCGCCGCGGACCTTGAAAATCAGAGGCTGACCGAACAGGCAAATCTCGCAGTTTTCTTTTTCGAATTGCGTGGCCAGGATGCTCTGGAAGATCTTTTCCAGAAGACAGTAGAAATAGATCGTCAGTCGCTTGAACTCACTCGGGTCTTGTACAAGACGGGCCTCGATAACGATGAGGCGGTCGCCCAGGCCGAGATCACTCTAAAGAGTTCTCAGGCAGCGGCTACAAACGCCGGTATCGCTCGCGCGCAGTTTGAGCACGCGATCGCGCTAATGGTCGGAGAGCCCGCTTCTACTTTTTCCGTCCCAGTTCGCCCATTGTCAACACAGGTGCCTGACCTTCCGGTTGGTCTGCCCTCCGATCTGCTTGAAAGGCGTCCGGACATCGCGTCTGCAGAACGAACAATGGCGGAAGCAAACGCACTCATCGGCGTTCAAAAGGCGGCCTACTATCCCACTCTAAGCATCACTGGCACGGCAGGATTTGCAGCGTCAACGTTCTCAAAATGGCTGACTTCCTCGAGCCGTTACTGGTCTTTTGGACCGACAGCGTCGGAAACTGTATTCGATGGCGGCCTAAGAAAATCGACGATGGCTCAGTTCACGGCGCTCTACAATGCCGACGTTGCGAATTATAAGGAGGTGGTCTTGGCGGCATTCCAACAGACCGAGGACAACCTCGCCGCCTTGCGCCTGCTTACCAAGGAGATTGAGCAGGAGCAAGAGACGGTCGCGTCCGCACAACGCTTTGTCGATGTCGCGTCTGTGCGCTACAAGACCGGCCTTGATCCTTATTTGAACGTTTTTACGGCGCAAGCAATCTTGCTCGCAAATCAACAGACGGTGATCATGCTCCGTGTACAACAGATGACGAGCAGCGTGCAGCTGATCGAATCTTTGGGTGGTGGGTGGAACGTTAACCAACTCCCCACCGAACGGCAGGTCCAGGCGAAGCGCCCGTGACCCATCGAAGCCGTCACGCAAGATAATCTCGCTCGCTCCGCGATTAGCCTCCATTCAATTCCTTACATACCGCCCACATATCCTCGCCGCACACCTTCTTCGTTCCAATTAAGCTCTGCCTAAGTTCCTCGAATGCAGGACGGTCGCTCTGGGGGAAAGCGCCCGAATTTTGATACGAGACGAGGGACACTATGAAACGCAGCGTTGTGTGGATTTTAATTTCCTGTTCAGTCTTGGGCCTCACAAGCATTCCAGTGCGCGCCCAAGCGACAGATTCCGAAAAGGAAACTGTAGTTGTAGAGCCGGGCAATGATCTCCGTGCCGCGCTAGAGAAAGGAGTCCGTCTTAAAGCCGTAGGGCAGCCCATTACCGCAAAGTTGATTGAGCCGGTCTATGCCGGAGAGGTTCTCGCTGTCCCGGCAGGCTCAACGATCAAGGGACATGTTTCCGCCATCAGCAAAGCTCCAATGCGTAAGCGCACCCGAAGGCTCCTAAATGGCGACTTTACGCCGCCTAAGACAGCGCAGGTGACGTTCGATCAACTGGTGCTTTCCGATGGAACGACGGTGCCGATTCACAGCGATTCCGCTGCCGGCATTGGTCGTGTGGCGAATTCGCAATATCTTCCTAAGTCGCAGCGTCCCGGAACCCGCCAAAAACTCAAGGGCGCGATGGCCCCGCTACGTGAACCGAATAAGCTGCAGCGGTTGAGCGAAGCCGTGGTAACCAGCTTGCCCTACCACCCGGAATTCATCGATCAAGGAACCGTCTTTGACGCGGCCCTGCTCGAACCGGTGTCGGTAGTCGCACCGGTTCAGCCTGATGCGGTGTCGCTGCAAGCAAGCGACTATCTCCACCTTCATCTTTTGACCCCAGTCAACTCAAGTACGTCCACAGCGGGCACGCAAATTGAGGCCGTTGTGTCGCAGCCGTACTTCCAAGCGGATCATCAACTGCTTTATCCCGCGGGAACCAAAATCACCGGAACGGTCCAAAAAGCCTCCTCCGCAGGGTGGATGAAGAAAAACGGAAGCATCGTGTTTGCATTCCGCTCAGTCCAGATGCCGGACGGCGCGACGAGAGATATCCATTCAACTGTTGGAGGCATTCAAGCCGAGCGGTCGGAAGGTTTGAACGTCGGCAGGGAGGGCGAAATTAAGGCTACCACATCGACTCTCGCGCGGCTTCTCGCTCCCGTTTCACTTGTCGGCCCATCGAGAGGAGTTGCGGATATGACTACGCAGAAGACAGCATGGTCTCGCTCCGGCGAAGGACGGAAAGGCTTCGGCTTGCTTGGTGCCGGCGCTGCGCAGGCATCCGCAAGCACGGCGATTGGCTTCGGATACTTTGGCGCCGCAAAGAGGCTGTGTGATGCATTCATCACGAAAGGTTCAAACGTCGAGTTGCCGGTAAATACTCCAATTGTCCTGCGACTGGATTCCGATGCAACCTCGGTAGCACTCGCAGCGCGATAGCCGCCGGGTGTGTTCTTGCTGCCTCGCGCTCGGCGGATCGAGGAGTGCGAGCCAGAGCCTGAACCTATCGCTCCCAGTTCACTTTACAACATCGAACTGCGGAGCACGGTCCTCCAGACTGCCTCTACATACGCATCGCTTAGCGAACCTGTGCCCATAAGTAGTCGATAGTAGAGTCCTCCATACAGCGCATCGAGCAGCACGTCTGGATCGGTGGCAGCCGGCAGTTCACCCGCGAGTATCCCTGCTTTTATGACCAGCTGAGCCGCAGCGCGGCGCTTCATGATCCAACGCTGGCGGAAAGCCCTCTTCAACTCAGGATCGAATTGAGCTTCAGCAAGCAGGGAGGTGCGCTGTGATCGCGACGCGAACTGTCGAGGAAGCCAACGAGAGGCGGATTCTCCGATCAATACAGGGGTATTTGGAAGGAGAGCAGAATTGTAGCCGGAAATGGACTCTTGGAGTCATTGGCGCTGACGCTCTGCTTGCCAATCATTTGCTCCTGAGTCGGTTCGCAGGTTACAGAAGCACGCCTCGCTTCCGCGATCTGCAGGCCAGTTCGGCTTGAAGTTTGCTGCGAGTGTGATAAGCGGTACCTACTAGAAGTTCAAATCGTGCTGGGAACGAACACGGGCTTACACTTTTTCTCTTGTGTTGAATGCGAGCGGAGACATGTAACCGCAGGTGACGTGGTAAATGCTTTGCGATGGGATGAGCTGCCGGAGAAATGGACCAAATTGACTGGTAAATTGTCAACGTAATCGAATCGACGCGAACAAGATCAGATCGACTACTGCTTCGTAACTCCATCAAGAATCAAAGGTCCAGATAGGCTGCGACCCTCACTGAAAGTCTCGCCCAATTCAAGGGTAACCGTCAGAGGGCCGTCCTGAGTGTATTCGTTGATCCCTGGCGGATTGTATCTTCTTGTGAAGAAAAGCAGATCAATGGAGCTCGAACCCGCGACGTCGTACCGTAGATACTCTTCGGGGTTGTCGAAATTAAAGTACCCGCCTGGAGTGATCGACTTTGCTTGAAAATCTCGATCAATTTCGTTCTTCAATTTTACGGATACGCTGCGTGGATAAATCGTTGTGGACTCGCGATTCCTGTTATGCACGACGGACCGAGATGAAGACGGACACAAACGGCGAATTGCCGTTGTCGTACATGTAGACCGAACGAGACGCCTTCAAGAACTCTGCTTCAAATGACCATCGCTTCAACTCATCTAACTTGCTTTGGAGCTCGGCCTGTTTTTTCTGCGCTTCCTTATCGAGCCTTTCAAATTGTTCGTGTTGATCGTTCCATGCTCGATATGACGCGAAAATAAGGCCAAGGAGCGCAATTGCCCAGTAGACGTTTGGTCTGATGAAATGCCCTGTCGATTGCCAAATACCCAGCGCGCCGATGATTGCCCCGCTGGTGACAATGCCGCCCCAATGTTTTCGAACTGCATCTGCAAATTTGAGAGGTGACCACATCTATATGGACAATCTATCGCCAGCGGCCCCGTATCGCAAGCATCGGAAGTTCAAGCGCTTGAAGCCGACGTCTCGTCGCGAGCGGCTAGGGAGAAAACCACAACGAAAGAATTCAAGTGATCGAGAAGAGCCGAGGGAGCTTTGAGGGAGCAATAAGAATTCCTTTGCGTGCCTCATTGTTCCTTTTCAATGACTTAGGATTTCTTCACGTTCCTCGTAAGTCCTTGAAATTCCTGACGGCGTTGTTTTCGATCCCCACTTCCCACCAGTTCAAGTGGGTCTAACCATTCCGGCTCGAGTTGCGATAGCTCCCTAATCTAGCCTCCTATAATCAGTTAGATAGACGAGCTTGATTATCACAAATGATGTGATAGAATTGGAACGTTATAGGAGATCGAATGCAGCCGAAGATACTAAGGGACGCTAGAAATCGACGCGAATGGACAGAAACGCAAGCTGCCCAGCGCCTGGGAATGTCGCAGTCTTATCTGGCGATGTTGGAATCTGGGCGGAGAAGGGTGACGCCTTCCCTCGCACGTAAGTTCAAAGCTGTTTACGGACTGAGCCCGACAGCCTTGCCAACTCCCGATCTGTTCAGTCCTCGCGTGGACGTTAGCGGTGAGGAGTTCGCAAGTATGGTATCCGCATTGGGCTATCCTGGTTTTGCCTATATGAGGTCCCGAACACGAGAAAGAAATCCAGCCGAGGTTCTTCTTGAAGCATTGAAGCAGGACAATCTCGAGCCCCGTGTAGTCGAGGCTCTTCCTTGGCTTTTGCTGCATTATTGGGACATGGATCAAGTATGGCTGGTACGGCAAGCCAAACTGAACAATCTGCAAAATCGTCTGGGTTTTGTCGCTAGCTTGGCAAAGCAGGTTTCTAAGCGATCTACGCCGACGAATGAAGGTCGAGATCACGCGCTTGAAGAGCTTGGCAACATGCTAGAAGAAAGTCGACTGGTGCGTGAGGACACGTTCGTTAAAAGGGTGAACACTGACGTTGAACGGGAATGGTTGAGAAAAAATCGGTCGGAGGAAGCAAAGCACTGGAATCTACTGACGAATTGGCGACCAGAACATCTTCAATATGCCCTCTCACACTGAACAAGATCCTCCTTTGCCGTGGAGCGCATTTCTCGATGAACTAGATCAGGCTATATCGGAGCCTATCGAACTTCATTGTATAGGCGGCTTTGTCGTCAGTCTCCTCTATGGTCTTCCGCGGCCCAACTGGTGACGTTGATTAAGTTGCTGCGATTCCACGCTATCGCACAGAAGAATTGGAACAGCTCGCAGGGAGAGGATCAAAACTCGCCGCAAATTACAAGGTTCACCTACAGCATGTCACCGAGCGAGGTTGAGGCCATTGGGGTTAGCTTTGAACGAGAAGCAGATTCCCCAGTTTGTTGAAAACAATAGAAACCAAAGCAGAAGATAGAATGCGTAGAATGAAATATCGTGCGCCCCAGGGCCGGCGCGCTACCAGGCTGCGCTACGCCCCGACAGTTGCTAGTTATTGGTTCTACTGCACTCTTGAATTTTCTATCCATCGACTTAGCGCCGACTGTGTACGAACAGTGCAAATTAGCCTGAATTTTGAGGCACTGTGCACAATATGCGTCCGACATTCATTTTTCAGTAGGGATCGGAGTCAGCACGCCCGCTTCGCCAGCAGGGGCGTTACCGATTGCTGGAACTCGTTGGTTCGCCGCGAAGGCTTGAACGGCGAGGGAGGTAATGCGGCAGATGAGCCCTATTTCTGGGCTGATTGGGCTTCGATCTTCTCAATTACGATCGACTTAGAACCGCCTCGCTTATAAACCTTGCCGCTTGCCGTCACTTTGTCTCCAGCATACGGCAAAAGCTTCGGGTTCTGGCCACTCGATGGCGTGGTATCGGCGATGGGCCAAAAGATGGTGCCATCGTCCGCGAGGATTACGAGCTGTGAGCCTGCGTTGGCACATGCCGTCGCACACTCTTTGCTGATGGGTTTGCCGAGGCCCTTTGTGAAGGCACATGCGGAATCCAAAACGTAGCCCTTTACAGTCACCGTCGGGGTGTCAGCGGCGTTGCCGCAAACCGCCGCAGCGAGCAGAACGACAAGAATGGCCTTTGAAGCGACTGCTGTGAATTTCATTTTGCTGCCTCCTGTTTGCACGTGACGTAGAAGAAAATCCGACGTTTCTCGCCAGGAACGGGTCTTTGCACAGTTTCGCTGAAGCCGTCGTGCGAAGATTAAATGGACCGGCACGTAACTTTTAACTCTACTCCCATCTGCCGCTCAAGCCGTTTGGGCGATTAGCAGGGACAATGGAGATCCTAGAACGAGAGTCTGGCGCTCAGTTGGATTTCGCGGCCTGGAGTCATAGCCATGGTAATAGTGCCGAACTGCGGGGTATTGACGAAACGGTTCGGCGTACCGAGATTGACTTTGTTCAAGGCGTTGAAAGCTTCGCCGCGGAACTGGAAATTGAGTCTTTCGGTAATGCGAAACGCGCGCTGCAGAGCGATGTCCATGGTCTGTATCCCCGGGCCGTAAACGGAGTTCCGCCCGGCGTCTCCATAGGTAAAAGCAACGGGAGCGACGAAAGCAGCGGGATTGAACCACTCGTCCGCGGTGTGGGTTCCCGGACCGAAGACTGGTTGACCAGTGACATTCGCGCGAATGGGATTTTCGCCGAGGACCGTGCCTGAGTTTGCGGTATCGCCGAAAACAGAAATCGTAAACGGCATTCCCGACTCGATCTGGTAGATGGTCGAGAAGGTCCAATTCTGTGTGAGTAAGCGGGTAAACTCCGCGCGCCTGTAAGCAGGAATGGCATAGACGGCACTAAGCGCGAAGCGGTGGCGCACGTCGCATCCAGGCCCTTTTTCAAGGGCGAGGTCATTGTTATTTTGCGGAATCGCTGATTCGTCCATGGCAGAACGGAAATCCGGGGCATTGGTGAGGCTCTTGGAAAATGTGTAGTTGGCGAGAATGCTCAGACCGTGTGAATAGCGGCGGCGGACGTTGATGTATCCCGCGTCGTACCAACTCTGCGCACTGTTTTCGAGCAGATTGATGGTGCTTACAGGGAACGTCATGCTCTGAATGACGGCATCGGCGCTGCCAGTGGACAGAGTAGTGTCCGGTACAAACGTGAGCGTTTTGAATGGGCGACGCGGACCGAGCGGACCGGGTCCGGGAAGCGTGTTGTTGATCAGATGCGCGCGCTGCAAATGGAAACCGCGTGAGCCGATATAGCCAACTTCGACAGAAGTGTTTATATCGAGACTCTTTTCCACCGAAGCATTCCATTGTTGTACGTATTGCGCGGGCGAATGAGGTTCGAACGCAGTAAAACTGACTGTTGTCGCGGGAAGCGCACCGGTACCCAAAACTGGCGTGCCAAAGTTCATCCCAGTATTAAATAGCCCTGCAGGGGGAGTGAAATTATCCGCTTGCTGCGTCTCTGGAAAAACGTACGGCACGTTGTGGCGCTGGTTGCACCAGGTGTTTAGATCCACCGGAGTGAAGAAGATCCCGTAGGAGGCATGAACCACCAAGCCCTGATTCGGCAAGCTCTTGGCAATGCCGAAGCGCGGAGCAAAATTGTGAGTGTTGGCGTACATCAATCCTTTTGGATAGCCATTCTGCCCGCCAACGAAAACGCTAGGCACGCCGTCGTTGAAGATCAAGTTCGTGTTGGTATTGTTCTTGTCGTAGAGAGGGCTTGCGTATTCGTAGCGAACGCCGAGGTTCACCGTGGTGGTTGGAGTCACCTTCCAGCTGTCTTCCACGAAGGCGTCGCCGCCCCAATTTCGCAGATTCATCTGCGGGATTCCGGCCTGTCGCTGCTTCACTGCCGGCAGACTGAGCAAGAGACTGGCGAATCCGGAGCCGCTGCCATCATTAAACCCGGATTCGGTGGTGTAGCCGTTTGTGTACTGGTAATAGCCGCGATTCTGAAAAAAGCCCCACATCGGCCAGGTATACCAATGGAAATCGCCGCCAAATTTTATGCCGTGGCGGCCCTTTTCCCAGGCGTAGGCGTCACGGACTTCGTACATTGTGTCCCACGCGTGCATGGGAGTTGCGGCAAAGGTATCGCCGATTCCGGTGTAGCCTTGCGCGGCGAACCACGGAGATCCCCAGGCGTTTGGCCCGCCGAAGCCTACTCCCTGAATGCCGAGCTGATCGACGATGTCATTGACTCCGTCATTTTGCGAAGTGCGATTCATAGACAATCGCGACACGGCGATCGATACGGTGTTCACTTTGTTCGGGGCGAAAATATGATTCCAGGAAATCGCGGCTTGCTGCGACCGGTTATCGAAGTTGGCACCGAATCCGGGAAGATTTTCGGTGGTAGAAGTCATCCCGCTACTAGGGGAGAAGCCGTTCTCCTGACCGATTGAGTAACGACCGAACAGCGTGTCGCCATTTGAAAAGTTGTGATCGATGCGAACGGTTCCCTGATCCTGAAAGTGGGTTTCATTGCGGACGTCGAGGTAATTGTTGGAATCCGCACCGCCACTGCTCATCGTCAGGTTGGGCATTGGGACATATCGCATCAAAAAAGCTTCGAGCAAAGGATTTATGCGGTCGGTCGGAATAATATTTCCGGGAAACTGGCTGCGAGTGTACGGAAAATTGTTAGGACCTGTGGGCTTTGTCTTGTCAAAGTTAGGATTTGCGACCGCGGTTGTCGGGTCGTAAATTTTGACGTCACTCATGCTGAAATCGCCCTGAATTTCTTCGGGCGTGGGTACCGTCAGAATCTGAGAATCCGCTTGGGATAGCCGCAGGCCTTCGTAGTTGATGAAGAAGAAAGTATTTTTCCTGATGAGCGGGCCGCCGAACGAAGCACCAAAATTGTTTTGTACCAGGTGATTGTTGCCCATGGACTCAAATGTGTTCGCGTCCATCGCCCCGTTGCGCAGAAATTCATACCCAGTTCCGTGAAATTGGCTGGAGCCGGAGTGCGTGACGATATTGATCTGCCCACCGCCCGCTCCGCCCATATCTGCGGTATAGCTACTTGTCTCCACCTGGAATTCTTTTACTGCGTCCGGCGAAGGGCTCAGATTTTGCGTGTTAAACGTCGGATCCGTATTGGTGACGCCGTCCAGCAGGAAGAAGTTCGCGTTCGGCCGGGCGCCGCCGATCACGACGGCGGATCGTTGTCCGGGTCTCCAATAGAGCGGATTTGTTGATCCGGTCTGCGCGCCAAAACCAACGTGAGCCCCGGGAACGGTAAGTACGAGGTCAATCAGCATGCGGCCGTTGAGAGGTAGTTCGCGGATGGATGTCGGCTCGACGACTTCTCCGACGCTGGCGTCCGTCGTGTGAAGCACTTCGCTCCCAGCGGTGACTTTCACTCCCTCTGCCACGCTGCCAATCTTGAGCGTTATATCCAGGGCCAATTTCTGGCCGACTTCCAAGCGCAACGTCTGCCTGGCAATAGCAAAGCCTGATGCTTCGATTTTCAATTCGTAGTCGTCGGGCAAAAGTGCCGGCGCATCGAAGAGTCCTTGTTGGTTGGTGATAACGCGGCGGATCGCACCGGTGCTCACGGCCGTCAGCTGGACTGCGGCCCCAGCGACAGGGAGCCGCTGCAAGTCAGTGACGGAACCCGTCAGAACGGCGTAGTTGCTCTGGCCAAGCACGGGAATCACGACGAACGCCAACATCCATAGAAGCAGGCAATAAGGCTTGGTCATGTCTCACTCCCGAAAATCGCAGACTGTACGCTGCGAGGAAAGAAACGGGTGCGAGCGGTCTCGCAATCGACACACACAGACGCTCACCCCGGTTGCGGCAAACTCTAAACACTGGTAGAAATGACAGCAATAATTGGAAAGTACTAGAAGCTGCCCAGCACTTCGAAGGCTTAGAGAGGGTAAGTTGAATTGCTCCGTTTCATCAGAACTTCGAGTTGTCCCGGCTCTGGCAATCTATGGTTGAGTTATGTTCACGACTGTCCGGTTTGCGTGGAACGTGGTGCGGTTGGGTAAACCGCCGTTGCGCTACCCGGAAACGGTCGCCCTTGAGAGGTTCGAATCCTCCCGGTGCCAGAACTTATTGAGTTCAAGCAACTCTAGTGGTTCAGCCATTGCTCCCGGTGACAGCCGGAAATGATGGGGCAGGCTTTTGTCGGAGGAGTCCAGAAGCTATCATGGACGAGATGACAAATCCGCGTATTCGGCGCGTGAGGAGGTAAGCGGTGCCCT
>Ga0307474_10001535_pt1 | contig 16692 bp, 13 predicted proteins | sample atmos_gasesECM1C_2_FD_203312 | JGI IMG/M metagenome (GOLD analysis project Ga0307474, IMG submission 203312) | Hardwood forest soil microbial communities from Morgan-Monroe State Forest, Indiana, United States - atmos_gasesECM1C_05 | ecosystem: Environmental > Terrestrial > Soil > Temperate... | reverse complement strand
CATCCCTTCCGGACATTGCAACGGGTCGGGATGTCCATGATACGTAAAGTCTGTGGTGCCAAAAATCATCATCCGATTAAATATTGGGAGTACCTTCGATTCGCAACGGCTCATATCCCGATTCCAAAGTTCCAAGCCGCCGCCATATTCCTCCCGCCAATCTTTGTTCAGATAGAGAAGCAAATTGAGCCGACGGTCGAGTCCATAATCCCGATGCTTGTTGAAATCGGCGTGTACGCCAAGTTTCCCCCCGCGCACGATTTGATGGAGACCGCCCCCTTCGAAGTGCGGGTCCGATATAAGGTTCTCAATTCCGGTCACACCACTGAGAAATTCCAGAAACGTCACTGAGTTGAGGTGATACAAAAAGAGGCGGGTCATCGGGCCGAATGACGCTTCCGCTGCTGATGCCAGTTTGATTTCTGCCGCATTGTCGAATTTTTGCCAATTGATTTGTTTTGGCTTTGGGAATTCCTCAAGTATTAGATCGACCAGATTCGGATCGAAAAAATCGTCAAATACCACGTGGGGGAAGGGCTTTGCGCTGGCGTAGTCCGAACGGGCGGACTCCATTACATCTCGCATGCGCTGCAGTGGCAGAAAAGAACCTATCGACATATCTGTCAGCATTTGAGTACTTTCCCGTAACATCGCGGCGTTGATCAGGTTTCCGAGAATATCAAACTTGAAAAGGTCATTGCATGTTGTGGCTAAGCACAATCACAAGGCCGATCGTCCGATAAAGATCGAACGCCAGAATTAGACCATACTTGAACCTTTTGAGTTCGCGTTATATGTCCGTCGTTCATCCGTGAAATCAGACCATCATCTATCTTTGATCTCAGCCAAGATACGCGTTCCAATAATCCCGATATGTTGCGGTGCCGCATGGCGGCTTCGCTTGGGTTCGCTCGGGGTTTGACGCGACCGTTGTCATCCAATGCAACAACAGCACAGATATGCAGTCGATGCTCCAAATTGAAAAAGCCGATCGTATGCAACACATAAAGGCATTGGATGGAATCCGTGCGATCGCCGTGGGCCTCGTGATGTTGTTTCACTTCGGCTACCTTGCCGTTGGATGGATCGGAGTGCAGGTGTTCTTTGTGCTATCCGGCTACTTGATCACAAGCATTCTTTTGCAAACGAGGAATAAACCTTTTACTGACTACATTGTCGCCTTCTATTGGAATCGATCACTGCGCATACTGCCGCTTCTTTTTGCGTTTATTTCAATTTCGGCGGTCGCTTATTTTTTCTTCGGGGCTCCAGAGACTTTTAAAGCCGACTGGCCGTGGCTCATGACGTTTTCCGCTAACTTTGCGCGTATGCGGCCAGGGGACCTCGGTTTTCCCTTTGTCCATATTTGGTCGCTAGCCGTTGAGCAACAGTTTTATCTTGTGTGGCCGCTTATCGTATTCTTTATCCCTCCGAAGAAGTTCAGATTAGTTGTCCTGGGTATACTCGCCGTCACGCCACTCGTCCGCCTCGCCATATTCGAACTCCTCACACATCGCGGGTTTGCTGAGCAATTTGCCGGGAAGGCGGTCTACGTACTTCCAATCGCTCAGTTCGATGCATTCGCCGCGGGCGCAGCCATTCCTCTTTGGGGGCTAGATCGCTTGCCGCATTCGGGCCGATGGTTCTTGTCAATTACCGCGATAACTGCGGCCGCTGGGTTCATGATCTTGATATCCGAATACTTTGGTGGACGCGGCGCCTTTGTCGCCAGTTTCGGCTACGCGATGTACCTACTCGCCGGCCGCGAATATGTATGGGGATATTCGTTGTTAAATGCCGTTTTTGTGTTGGGCCTCATCTGCGCTTTGCAGGCTATTTGGCCTACACGCGTACTTCACGCAAAGAGCCTCGTCTGGATGGGGAAAATATCGTACGGGATTTATGTATACCACCTGCCGCTTCTTATTTTGGGCGGTTTTCTTTTCGCGAAAATGGGGATGGACGTCCACGGGCCGCTGCGGTTCGTCTATTTTGTGGTCTGGGTCCTAACGGTTGCAGTTGTGTCCGATCAAAGCTTCCGGTGGCTCGAGACTCCGTTTCTCAAGCTAAAAAAACGAACTAGGGTGGAAATCCGAACACCGTCGCCGATGGTCGCAGAGAAACCCGTGCATCCTTCGCGAAATCACGTGCTTAAATAGGTCCCTCTTGAAAATTGCTTATTTCGTAAATCAATACCCGAAGGTTAGCCACACCTTCATCAAGCGTGAAATCTTCGAACTGGAGCGTCGAGGCTTTCAAGTCGAGCGGATCGCCTTGCGTGGTTGGGACACGCCGGTGCCCGACGAGGAAGACCGGTCCGAGCGGAATCGCACACGTTATATATTGAAAAATGGCCCCGCGGCGCTGATATTGCCGACACTGCGGTGTTTGCTGAAGTCGCCCGTACGATTCTTTAGGGCGTTCGCGCTGACGCTAAAAATGTCGCAGGTGTCGCGAGGGCGTCCATTGGTTTATCACGTTGTCTGCCTGGCCGAGGCTTGTGTGGCGTTGGAGTTGCTGAGATCGGGCGGCGCGCGTCACGTCCATGCTCACTTCGGGACTAATTCAGCTGAAATCGCAATGCTGACTCGAGTGCTTGGCGGCCCACCCTTCAGCTTTACCGCCCACGGTCCCGAAGAATTCCTGCAGCCGATGGGTTTACCTGAGAAAACTCACCGGTCCGCCTTTGTCGTGGCGATAAGTAGCTATGGACGCAGCCAATTGTATTTGAGGTTGCAGCATCGGGAGTGGCCCAAAGTGCAGGTCGTTCACTGTGGGTTGGAAAGGCTCTTTTACGACATGGCCCCGGTACCGCTGCCCATCAACCCGCGGTTCGTTTGTGTCGGACGGCTCAGCGAAGAGAAGGGGCAACTGCTGCTCCTTGAAGCCGTTGCACGATTGACCGCCAAAGATGTTGCGGTTGAGTTGATCCTCGTTGGCGATGGTCCGCTACGCTGCGAAATAGAGAAGTTTATCCAAGAGCATCGCCTTGGCGAGTGTGTGCGCATTACGGGTTGGATTAGCAACCAAGCCGTCCGCGAAGAGATTGTGAGCGCCCGCGCGCTCGTCCTGCCCAGTTTTAGCGAGGGCCTGCCCGTAGTCATCATGGAAGCGATGGCGTTACGTAGACCGGTCCTAGCCACTTATATCGCTGGAATTCCTGAACTCGTTCGTCCGGGCGAGAATGGTTGGTTGTTTCCGGCCGGGTCGCTCGACGACTTGACGGGTGCCTTGGAAGACTGTCTTTCGACATCTTCGAAGGATTTGCAGAGGCTGGGCGCCGCCGGCTACAACCGTGTCATCGAACGCCATTCGATCGAGACCGAAGTAGGCAAACTGGCCGAACTGTTTCGGATATCGAACCCGCCGTAACGCCACTCAACTGCTCTGAAACATCTTTGGAACTGCGTCTTTGTCGCCGCCACTGCCGCGGCCTACCAAGCGCTTCAAAGAGTGGTAGACCCGCTTAGCGAATTGAACTTGACGCGGCAAGGGAGTCCGGAGAATTGCAAACTTGCGCACGTAAGTAGGGACAGTCCACTCGGCACTTGATCCGGCCGGGAAGAAAATCGTTTCACCCGCGCTGACCTCCCGTACCCCGCCGCCATGGTCCTTGATTACAACGGAGCCCTCGATCAAGTAAACAGTCTCATCGATATCGTAGAACCAATTGAATTTTCCGGCCGTACAGTCCCAAATCCATGCTGTCGCGGTACCGTCGGCACTGCTGAAGAGAAATTTGTTGCGCGCTTCCGGCTTGCCTTCCAATATCCAGTTCGGATTGATCGCGGCAGCGCCCAGGGTCACCGCTCCAATCCCAAATTCAATTGCGGTTTTGGTCGGCATTCTTCACTCCATTCGTTGTCATCGCGCTCGCTGTCTTAGCTCACGCTGCCGACAGCATGCCCCACTTCCCGACATCGAGGAAGCCTGGCTCGAAAGCAACACGCATCAGTTAGTTACCGTGAGATTCATATAGTTTGACAAAGTCGCCGAACGTCACGGGAAAATTCATGTTTTCAGACCCATCAAAGGGGTCAAACCCAAGAGTCTCTTCAAGGCGCACGACGATAAGAGCGAAACTCAATGAATCGAGGCCCGTCTCGAGCAACTTGAGATCGTCGGACAGTTTCGCCAGCTTTCTTTTCTGCTCCAACGCAACCTGCTCAAACTGCGACGCAACCGTGGCTCGAACGGACATTCGCTTGCCTTCCTTCATCAATTGGTTTCGTTAGCGGAATTATAGTCGCGAGTCACACAAATTCTCATCAGCACGCACGTTGTTGCCCAAGGAAAGTCACTATGGCACACTTCCTGGGGTCAATAGGAAGCTATGCGAGAGAGTGTGACGTACTCACATGCCGATTGGTAGCCAATTGACTCACACTTAACCTGGCGTCCGTTGCAGTAAATCCCCGATACCGCCGGATCTTAAAGTTGCCGGCTTTCACACTCAGATCAAACGATGTTGCCCCCGGGACCGAGTAAGCGCGAAATTAATCGCTATGTTTGCCGGGTTAGACCAACTTCTTTGTGCGACCAGTACCTCAACTCGCAGTCTTAGGCGGTTATGCCAGCTAGCATCAAAGCTTTGATTGTCGTCCTGGCGATCGCCACTGTGGTGTTTCGATTGGGAAAACCATTCGTCCTGATATTCAGCCACGAATCTGATTTCTCACGCCGTCGAAACGTTTGGTTTGCGTTGACTATCGCGGGCTTTCTCAGTCCGAACTTTTGGGTGTTCGCGCTGATAGCAGCACCCTTGCTCGTTTGGGCCGGTCGCAAGGATACAAATCCGATCGCGCTCTACTTGATTTTGCTGCACGTCATTCCCCCCATTCCCATCGACATTCCTGCGGTGGGCATCAAGCATTTGTTCGCGCTCGACAACTTTCGGCTGCTATCTTTCTGCGTGCTTATTCCTGCGTGGTGGCGGCTCAGGAAATTGAAAGAGGCAGCGCATATTCGCGGGATAACTGCGATGGACTTTTCAATTCTTGCTTTCGGGCTGCTGCAACTTTTTAGCTACGTTCCTCCGGATTTACCGGATCACACGATTTTACAGGACTCCGCCACGAACGTATTACGCCGTGCCTTTCTTTATTTTGTCGATATCTATGTTCTTTACTTTGTCACGAGCCGATCGTGCTGCAGCCGTCGTGCGCTGATCGACACGCTGGCGGCTTTTTGTCTCGTAAGCGTGGTCATGGCGTCAGTCGGCATATTCGAATCTTTCAAAGGCTGGTTGCTATATTCGAATATAGGCGAGCGCTGGGGGGAACAGTCGGTCTGGGGCTCCCCATACGGCGTCTACTTTTTCCGCCAAGGCTTTCTTCGGGCTCAAGCTTCCGCCGGGCACGCGTTGTCGCTCGGCTACTTGCTTGCGATCGCATTCGGCTTCTGGTTGTATCTAGGACCACATCTGAAGTCCCAGTGGCGGCGCATTGCCGTGGCGGTTCTGCTTTGGCTAGGACTTCTGTCCTCCCAGTCGCGTACGGAATTGCTCGGTGCAATTGGAATCTATTTCACTTTTGCCGTGCTCGGACCGCGCGCCATGCCACGATTTCTCAGGGCCGCCTGCGTTGCCGCACTTGTAATGGGCGCCGCTAGCTGTACGCCCATCGGCGAGCGAGTAATGAACTCGATACCGTATTTTGGTGAGTCAACCGAAAGGGCTTCCGTCGACTACCGACAGCAACTCGCTGAACGATCGTGGGAATTGATTCAATTGCACCCTTTCCTCGGCGATCCGCTCGTGAAAACCAAAATGGAGGACTTGCGCCAGGGCGAAGGGATCATCGATTTTGTGAACACTTACGCAGAAGTAACCTTGTTCTATGGGTCCATCGGGCTCGTGGTTTTCTTGGCGGTTATTATACTGGGCCTTTTCAAAGCCTATCGCGTAACGAAGGAAAGAGCGCGACGTGACCCAGACTATTCGTTGCTCGGTGCCAGTCTGGTAGCGTGCCTTCTTGGCACGTTGTTCATGATTGCGGGCACTAGCCTCATCAATGGCAATGAAAAGATGTTCTACACACTGGTCGGCATCGCCGCGGCGTACGCCTACGTCGGTAAGTTGTCGGAACGACCCTAGATGGTGATTTTCAAAATCATCAATCTAAAGGGCGATTTGTTTGCGACCGTAGCAAGTTTTGGGGCTCAGGTCGTCATTAAGCTTGGCGCCAGCCTGATTCTCACGAGGATACTGCGCCCCGAGGCGTACGGCATAATCACAATACTCATGTCGGTCACCTTCGTGGTCGAACTGATTGCCGATACCAACGTCACACTATTTATCATTCGCGACAAGAAAGCTGAGGAGCCGAGATATCTCAACACGGCTTGGACTCTTCAATTCGGGCGTGCCATGTTGAATAGCGTCGTTCTATTCCTCTGTGCCCCTCTCATTTCCGAATATGTATATCACACGCCCGACTTGACAAACCCCCTGCGCTTCATCTGCATTTGGTTTTTTGTGGCGGGCCTTCAATCGATGTCATTTCCAATTGCAATCCGTCGCAAACGCTCCCGCATCATTATGTATTCCGAGTTGGGAGCCACTTTTTTATCCAGTAGCTTTGCGGTGATGTATTGCTACTACTCGAGAAACTACTGGGGATTGATATATGCGACCGTGTTGCAGCGGGCGACGCTCACAGTGTTGACACATTTTTTCTTCCCGGAACTGAGGCCAAAGCTGCAAATGGATTGGGCGGCGGCGCGCGAGATCCTAGGCTTCACAAAGTTTACCATGCCATCCAGCCTCATCACGCTTGCATTGAGTCAATTCGACAAAATCGTATTTTTACGGCTGTTCGATCTCCGCCTACTAGGCATTTATGGGCTCGCCGGCAACATCGCGGCACCAATCGAATCGCTCATAATAAAAATTAGCAATATGGTGCTCTATCCGCGCTGCGCTCATGATTTTCGAACCGATCAAAACACTTACTGGATGAAATACTACACGGACAACGTAAAAGTATTTTTCAGCATATTGATCGTTCCGGCCGCAATCGGAGGCGGCGCTCGGCTGCTTGTAGCCTTGCTCTACGATTCGAGGTACGCCTTGGCGGGTCCGATCCTACAAGCATTCATGCTGCGGGCCATGCTCCTTGCAATAGCTGCTCCAGCGGAAGATCTGTTGCTAGCCGGTGGCGAGTCGCAAGTTATGCTCATGGGGAACATTTGCCGAGCGGTGGGCATGTTGACCGGGAGCCTCGTCGGATATTATTTTTTCGGCTTTGTGGGATTTGTGTACGGAGTCGCCCTCAGCGGGCTGCCGCCGTTGATTTATTATCTGTGGCTGCAGCGTCAGAAGAAGATACTGATTCTAAGATATGAAGCGTATAAAGCGGCGTTTTTGTGCGCTGTGGCGTTGACCGCCTACGTTGCCAGCAGCCTGCTGTTGATAGTTTGGCCAATTACGCGAATTAAGATCTAATTTAGGGCGGATCGCAGTAATGCCTAGTTTGGACATCGCGATCATCATCGTGACCTTCCGATCGGCGGAGTTAACCATTGAGAGTCTGCGCTCTGTGGACGCGGAAAGATCCACCGCGGGGCTCACAATTCGCGCCGTGGTCGTCGACAACGCTTCGGGAGATCTCCCGACCATTGCCGCAGCAGTCGCTGACAACGGCTGGTCGGCATGGGTAACATGTGTCCTTGCGCCGATCAATGGCGGTTTCGCCTACGGAAACAATTTGGGAATTCTGCAAGCGTTTGCGGCCGGCGGCAGGCCCGCGTATGTGCAATTGTTGAATCCAGATGCGCAGGTAAGACCGGGAGCGATCGGCTCCCTAGTGCAATTTCTGGAATCGCACCTCGACGTAGGAATTGCAGGCGGAAGCTTTGAGAATCTGGATGGCAGCGACTGGCCATTCGCCTTTCGATTTCCGTCCATGCTGAGCGAACTGGAGTCGCGATTGGAAATCGGCCTTGTGACACGCTTGTTGCGACGATGGGTCGTCCCCGTGAGCATGACCAAGAAGCCTCAACCTATAGACTGGGTGAGCGGAGCGTCAATGATGATTCGATCCGCCGTATTGGCGGCCATAGGCGGGCTCGATGAGAATTACTTTCTCTACTTCGAAGAGACTGACTTCTGCCACCGGGCGAAACAGGCGGGGTATGCAACCTGGTACGTACCGCAAAGCCGGGTCATGCACATTTCGGGTTACAGCACAAAAGTGGATGAGCGCCGAGCTGCACCCAAGCGGGTGCCGCCCTATTGGTTCGAATCGCGGCGGCGCTTTTTTGCCGTAACCTACGGCGTACAACGCGCCATGATGATCGACATCGTCGCTCTGTTGGCTCATGCACTGGGCTTGCTGAAGCGCATTTTGCTGTTCCGGGTGCGCTCTGCGATTCCGCATTTCCTCAGAGATCTCGCGAAGCATAGTATCTTGTGGCCGCGGAACAGGGGGGTCCCGCCCGTGCGAAGTGCAGTGAGCGGCCGAATTGCCATGGGATAACGCCTGCGAGACAAGGATTGGGACGGTATAGGGGTTGGCGGAAAAGCAAATGGTGCAACGCCTCACGAATTCCGAGGCTGTTTGTGAGCTAAACTCAAAGAGGGTGTACGCTGAAACATTCGGCGCTCGCGCCGTGCAATCGGTTGGCCGTCAGACATGAATGCTGATTCGCGGGATTTGTCCAAACTGGTGTCGGGAACGACCGCGGCGCAACCCATATACTTCGATTCCAGTGGTGCTAAGCTTTTCGGTTGGCTGCATCAACCGCTCGACGGGCAAATCAGCAATTTGGGCCTCGTCATCTGCAAGCCATTCGGCTACGAAGCCATGTGTTCGCACACCAGCCTTCGCGTCTTCGCGGATGCTGCTGCAGAATTGGGCGTGCCCGCATTGCGATTCGACTATTGTGGAACCGGCGATTCTTCCGACACTGATCCGCAAAGCAACCAACTCGACGTATGGGCCCAGGACGTAAGCGCCGCGGTCGCAGAACTTCAACGCCGGTGTGGTGTGGAGCGAGTTTGCCTACTAGGCGTGAGGCTGGGCGGATTGCTCGCATCGTTGGCGGCGAGTCAGTCAAAATCGGTGGCCTCCCTCATTTTGATCGCACCCGTCATCAGCGGCCGGAGATATATTCGCGAACTGCGAATGACGCAGTTGGCTGCGCAGATGGGGAAGGCGTCGGTCGGTGCAGCTGCGACCAACGACCCCATGACTCTGGCACCAGGGACGTCGGAATTCAGTGGCTATACGTTGTCGGCAGCGACCCTTGTTAATTTGGCACAAATCGATTTTGCCGCGCTGCCGGCCCCAGCGTGTGAACTGCTGATTATCGACGCCGACAATCACCCGGCGTCTCGGGGATGGGCAGAGGCCCTGGCCGCGCAGCATTCGCGGATTAAATATCTAACCCTTCCGGGGCTGGTCGGCATGCTCATAACGGCTCCCCAGTTCGCACAGGTGCCGCATGAAATGGTAGCGGCGATGAATGATTGGTTGCGGCAGTCTTTGAGTCACCAGAACCCAAGGCCTCATCCAATTAGACCACGGTCGCCAGATTCCGAATCAGCGGTTGCGGAAAATATTCAGCTTTTGCCGGGAGTGGATCAAACATCGGACGGAATACTCACGGAACGTCCGGTTTTCTTTGCGACGGATGCGGTGTTGTTCGGAATCATCACTGAACCGCGCGCCGGCGAACTCCGGCGGCGCGCGGTCATCTTGCTCAATCCGGGCGCCGATTGTCACATCGGCGCCAATCGCATGCACGTTTCGCTTGCCAGGCGCTGGGCAAGGCGCGGCTACATTGTCCTACGCATGGACCTCGCGGGTCTCGGCGACAGCGGCAAGCGGCCAGGCCAACCGGACAACGAAGTGTTCTCCCCCTCTGCCTTGGATGACGTTCGCGCGGCGATCGAATTCATTCATAGCCGGTACGGCGTCGGCGATATCACACTTGGTGGGCTGTGTTCCGGCGCCTATCACTCGCTGCGTGCCGCGGTAGCCGGACTACAGGTTCATCGGATTTTGTTGGTCAATCCCGAGAATTATTTCTGGCAAGACGGAATGAGCCTGGGCGACTTGCAGTTGGCCGATGTCGTCAGAAATCCGAGCCTATATCGAATGCGGGTGCGGTCGGCAGCTGCCTGGATGCGGCTGTTTTCCGGCAACGTAAACGTTTGGCGAGTAATGAAAGTATTCATTAATCGCCTGTCGCTGGCCGTGGAATCGGTATTGCGCGATCTGGCGAGGCGTGTACGTATTCATCTCCCAAGGGACCTTGGGTCGGAACTCGAGAACCTGGCTGCGCGGGGAGTGCGCGTGGTGTTCATTTTTGCGCGCGGCGAGCCCGGAATGGATTTGCTCAAACTGCAAGCGGGCTCTACGGTGAAGCGCCTACGGGACCATTGTAGCGTGCACGTGATTGACAACAGCGATCATACCTTTACGCGGAGCGACAAACGGGCGGCACTCGAAACGATTCTAAGCAATGAGCTATTTTCCCGAAATCGGTGGGGTCCTCGCAGCAATCGCGATACCGCGCCGGCGGTATTGCAAATGGACGGTGAGCCTCCGGATAGCGATCACGATGCCAGCAATTCAAATGCAGGGCTGTATCGGGACCGCAGCTAAACCAAGCCGCGGGGGGTCTCCGTAAGGAGACACTTTGCCAAATAGGCACCCGTGCAATTCAATGGCTTTTGTTGCTCCGTATGCCAAGCGGTGGACGAATGATTAACATATTGTTCGCTCAGCCAACGCGTTGGACGGTCATCAAAAATTTCCCACGGGAGTCGTGATTAATGTTTCTTCAATTGGTCTTCAAGCGCTTTGTTCGTGAAGGTTCCGTTTGGCTTGCCTCTGTTCTGACAGTGGTAGTCGGCCTTGTCATTCTGGTGCCGGCGCTATGTTTGTCTGGCAACACGATGGCGGCTACCCCCGCAAATGCGAAGTCGTCCTTGGGCATCAATCTGATGGAGATGAGCTATTTCAACCCGGAGCAGCCATTCCTGAATATCTTCAAGACGTCCGGCGTAACACGATCCACGCCGACGGGGTGGTCCACGCATGAGGGCGGAACATTCGATACGCACGAGCAGGCGTATTTGCAACTCGACGCCAATGGCTACCCCAAAACGCTCACCGCTAGTTCCGCCGATCCTCATTCCCCACAACTGTTCACCTCAGTGGGGGTGCTGCTCGAGCGCGAGTTGCCGCAGGCTAACGGGGGAACTGGCCTGCCCTATCGCGCTGGCCGCTACGTCGTGCTGTACGACGGACAGGGAACCTTGGAGTACACATTCGACGCCAAACTCGTGAGCTCCTCACCTGGTCGTGACATCATCAATGTTTCGGCGCCGAGCAGCGCCGGGATCAGCCTCAGCATCACGGCTACGGATCCGAATCACAACGGCAATTACATTCGAAATATTCGCGTCGTCAAAGCAGAGGAAGAGAGCTTACTGGTAGCTGGAAGTGTTTTCGAACCGCATTTCTTGAGTCTCATGCAGAATTTTCATGTATTGCGCGCCATGCAATGGCTCGATATGAATGGAGACGGTGGATTGTTGGCCAATTGGTCGGACCGCCCTCTCCCTACAGATGCGGGCTGGGGCAGTACTCACGGCGTGCCCATCGAAACGGTCCTTCAGCTTTGTAACACGGTAGGCGCGGACTGCTGGCTCAATGTCCCTCATCAAGCCAACAATGACTACATCACGCAGATGGCGACGTTGGCTCACGCCAATCTAAATCCCAGTCAAAAAATCTATATAGAATTCAGCAATGAGGTTTGGAACTGGGCTTTCACCCAATCTCACTATGCCGTGGCGCAGGGCAAATCGATGTGGCCAAACGCAGGGGTGCAGGACGGGTATTACAACGCTAGTTGGTACGGGATGCGCACTGCGCAAATGTGCGACATCTGGAAATCGGCGTGGGGAGCGGACTCATCGCGCGTCGTATGTGTGTTGGGCGCGCAAGCGGCAAATTCGGACACCGCCAAACAATCGCTCGAGTGCCCACTATGGACGGGGACCGGAAATGCGCCCTGTTCGAATCACAATATCAATGCGGTAGCGATCGCACCCTATTTTGGCGACCGCAACGCAAAACCGTCGTGGATGGCGGCTGGAGACGGCGGGCATACACAGGTATTTCAGGAACTGGGCGGCGATTTATCTCAAAGCGCGGGTCTTGAAGCCTCTTATAAGAAATTCCTCGCTCCCTATCACCTGCCTTTAATTGCATATGAGGGGGGGCAAAGCTTCCAGAGTTTCGATCCCGAGATCACCAAATTGTATATAGCGGCAAATCGAGATCCTCGCATGGCGGCCTCCTACACCGCGGCGCTCAAGGACTGGAAGGCGAATGGCGGCGAAATCTACGTGATTTTTGCGGACATCTACGGGCCGGGCAAGTTTGGAGTATGGGGCGCGCTCGAGTCCTTTATGGATACTGTAAGCCCGCTGGACAAAGCGCCACCGAAATGGCAAGCCATTCAGAGTTTTATCTCCGCAAACCCTTGTTGGTGGCCCGACTGCACCGGGACGATCGGACCTACCACTGCGACTCCTACGGCACCCATTCTATCGGTGAAGTGACGCGTGCGATCGGTCACGCCCGCCAAGAATGCGGATCAGGCATCAGCCAGTCGCGATGCAACCCGCTTCGCCGCGAATTTCGCACCGTAGGCGAACCGTAACAGCGGGCCGAAACTGTTGGCCGCCGCCGCGCCGATAATATATAGACCGGGTACGGATGGTGACTCGAAGTGACGGCTGAGAACCGGCGTGCCGTCGACTTTGTTCATTTCGGCCAGCAGCTCTTGCTCGATGAAGGGAATCTTTGAAAGGTCGACTCGATAGCCGGTGGCGGCGATGACGTGATCTACTTCGAGCTGCGTGTCACCGACGTTTTGTTGATTCAACGACAAGCGCACTCCGTCATCGACGACTTGAGCGTTGGTAAGTGATGCGCTGAGATGCATCGGCAAGCGGCCTATGACGGCATCTCGAACGAACCACCCGGGCGCCGGCCCGAGGTGTCGTTCGACGACGCGAATACGAAATGATTGCGGCATCGCGTGAAATACGATCGGCGCATCCGCACACATTCGCGAGCGCCAGCCGGTACCAAGACCCGAGCGCGGGGCCCGTAATTTTTGCAAGAGCGGGCGCGGTTCAATCGGAGCATCGTGAAACGCGATGGCGCTCCGGCGGGCTATAAGGTCAACCTTGGCTCCCGCATCGAGTAGGAGCGCGGCGAGATCAAGGGCGGATGCACCAGCGCCGACGACTGCGACCCGCCGGTCTCGAAATCTGGTGAGATCGCTGTGAGCGGAACTATGGCTAACCAGTTCAGTGGGCAACTGTGTCAAAGGCGGCGGCACATAAGCAAAATTCAGAATGCCGGCAGCAATCACCACGCGCCGTGCACTGACGATTTCACCCGTCGACGTTTGTAACCTGAAGCCGGCATGCCGTCGCGAAAGCGACAGCACTTGTACATCTTCCAATCGTGGAACATAGCGCCGCTGAAACTCCCTGCCATAGGCAACAAAAGTGCCGAGGGGTACCGGTAAGCCTATGTCCCGATATTCAATGCCATTTTCAGCACAGTATGCCTTCAACGTGAACTCGCTGCCGGCATCGTAGAGATCGGACGCAAAACCTTCGGATTTGAGGCGCATACCGCAGGGCATATGATTCGACCAAAAATGCATGGAAGTGCCGAAAATCCGAAACTCGGTTGCCGCGGCTTGCAACTGCGCCGCCAGCGACAGGCCGTAGGGACCCGCGCCAATGATGACCGTATCGGTAGCGGTGGGATTCAATGCAAAACCTCCAAGGGCAAAGCGGGATAAAGACAAATCGATAACGACCCTACCATCGACACATCGGTGCTCAAACAACGGCACTCAATTATGTCGACTGCGCACCTGTCGCTACTTACAGACAGTTGCGGACATTATGGAAACTCGTGATCTAGTCCGCGACCGCCACAGGTGTTCGCGGGTATTATTGCAGGCCTATTTCAGCGGAGCCGATCTTTTGTCCGACCGTCAGCCGTCAGTCCTCATCATTGCGGCGAAGTGGTGGTCCACTTCCGCGCGCATGGCGATCGCTCTCCTGAGCCATGGATGTCGTGTCGGCGCCGTTTGTCCCACAGGACATCCGCTTCGATACGTATCGGGAATGGACCATATCCGCGATTATCGCAGTTTCCGTTCGTTGTCGAGTCTGCGCAAATGCATCCGGGAATGGCCGCCCGACGTCATCATGCCTTGCGATGATGGCGCCGTCGCACAGCTGCACGAGCTGCATCGCCAAGAACCCACTCTGAGAGACCTGATTGAACAGTCCATCGGCTCCCCGGACAGCTACTCGATCGTTTCTAGCCGCTTTCAATTGCTCAAAACTGCGGAGCTTTTGGGTATCCGTGTGCCAAAAACGGTCAAGGTGACGAGCGCTCAAGATCTCGTGACATGGCATCGGGACAATCCCTCGACAAGTGTAGTGAAAGTGGACGGGGAGTCCGGCGGAAACGGCGTCAGAATCTGCCATTCGCTCGATGAGTCATTGTCGGCGTGGCGCGAGTTGAGCATGCGTCCGACGGCAGCTAAGGCACTGAAGCGGCTTGCGGTCGATCGTGACCCGCTGGCCGCGTGGAAAAGATCGAATCGGGGCAGCCGCGAAGTAACGATCCAGGAATTCATATCGGGGCGCCCTGCGAATTCCATGCTGTTGAGCAGGCAGGGCGCAGTCATTTCTCAAGCTTCCGTGCTGGTCGTTGCCTCTGACGGTCCGACCGGCGCCGCAATGATCATTCGTCACACCAACGACCGGTATATCACCCACACTGGGGCATTGCTGGCAGCTAAGCTGCATTTGACCGGATTCTGCGGTTTGGACTTCATGATTCAAGCCGGCACCGAGATTCCGTACCTGATTGAGATGAATCCCAGGTGCACCCAATTGGGCCACATCGAGTTTTCCGGTCAAGGGAGCTTGGCGCGCGCCTACGCTTCCGATCTCAGGAGGGAGCGGAACCTGAACTCGTCGCAAGCCATTCCGCTCGGCCCAATCGCGCTATTCCCGCAAGCATTTCGCAAATCCATTGCGCGAAACCCGCATCTCGACTTGAGCTATCACGACATCCCCTGGGAAGAACCAAAGCTCGTTCACGAACTTCTGCTGGACCCGTGGCCGACACGACGGTGGGCGGCGCGGGTGTACCACTTCTTTAGACCGATTTCGTGGTCGGCACCCGTCGTATTCGAAGACGCAGCAGCGGCTTTCAGCAAAGAACGACATTGCGCAGTACTGTGAGCTGCTCGGCGATGTCGAATCTCGCATCTCGTTTCGGATTGCCCAGCACTGCTTTCGCTGATTCGCCGCAATCGCCACGGGCCTCGCGCCATGTTCGTGCGTTCGCGGCCGGACCCGCTGTGAGAGCGACACAGGCGGCCCTGCGGCGGCGGCGATTCCACCTGGCCTATCCTGTGCGCTTCCTGTTCGTCGCCGCTCTGGTGCCGTTGAGCTTCGTTTAAGTCGGTATACCGCGACTGACCTGGCCCTTGCCGCGGTTGAGGCGCTTTGGCCGGTGGTCGGATTGAGCGCTGTCGTGGATACGTTGTGGGCCATGGTTCCCGGCCCACACAGGCGGGATACAGCGCGGGAATTGAGCCTCATTTGGGTCTACGAGTTTCAGCCGCGAGGTACCTATTATTGCCGGTGGCCGGAGCGCCATGTATTTCATTTCCGCTCGGTAATGTGCGACGCTCGTTATAAATATGGTCAATGTTTTATTAGAAATCGACGATTACGACCTTGCGCAGGCGCTTGAGATTGTAGCCGCGTTCGGTAGCGATCACTACGGGTATATCGTTACCCCTAACGTCGATCATGTGATCCGCCACTACTACGATGCAACGTTCCGCGCATTGTATGCTGAGGCGGCATACGTGTTGCTGGACAGCCGCTTTCTTGCGAATTTACTCGGCCTTTTTAAACGGCAGACTTTTCGCGTCTGCCCTGGAAGTGACCTGACGAACTGTATGATGTCCAACGTTATTAAATCATACGACGTTGTCGTCTTGGTCGGCGGTACGTCGCAGCAAGCGCAAGAGCTGCGGGCGCGATTCGGGCTGAGGGCGCTCCATCATATCGACCCACCGATGAATTTTATTTCTGACGCTGCGGCGGTCGAATCTTGTCTCCGCAACATTGAGTCCGTCAGTCCGTTCCGGTTTTGTTTTTTGGCAGTTGGGTCACCACAACAGGAAATCATTGCGCAAAAGCTCAAGCAACGGGGCATCGCGCGTGGGCTCGCGTTGTGCGTGGGCGCTGCGGCCAATTTTCTGACAGGGATCGAAAAACGAGCTCCACAGTGGATGCAGAACTTGGGATTCGAATGGATGTTTCGCCTTTGCCAAGATCCGAAACGGATGGCGAAGCGCTATTTGGTGCGCGGCCCGGTTATCTTCCTGCTCCTAGGGCGAATCGAATTCCGTTTGAGGTGTCAGGTTGCGCTTCACAATATCGGACTTTAGAAAGGACCATTGCGTCCAGCCGCGCTTTCGCTCTTTAGATCTTAGCCAATAATACGCTTGTGAATCAGATACCATCCCCGGTGACTAACCTGTTGAACCCCCGCCTCGGACTGGCTGCCCGAGTTGCACTGCTTGGATTCATCTTTTTCCTAGAAAAGATAT
>Ga0307474_10001534_pt1 | contig 16694 bp, 13 predicted proteins | sample atmos_gasesECM1C_2_FD_203312 | JGI IMG/M metagenome (GOLD analysis project Ga0307474, IMG submission 203312) | Hardwood forest soil microbial communities from Morgan-Monroe State Forest, Indiana, United States - atmos_gasesECM1C_05 | ecosystem: Environmental > Terrestrial > Soil > Temperate... | reverse complement strand
GCTGCACTTGCCGGACGGGATTCATGGGCATCCACTGGGCGTGGGCGGTGGTGGTACTCAACAGGCTCAGAAAAAGCACAACCAGAAATGGAAGGAATAATCTCGGTGATTGCTTATCGTTTGTCATAGGTATTCCCTAAAAAGAAAAACAGAGTCCACCGAAGATGCATTCATTCGCCTTGAGTCAAAGCTTGAACGATTCTTTGCGTACGCGCTTGTAAGAATGGCAGGCGAAGAATAACACTTCCCAGGTGGCGCTTTGGCATAACGATGCTGTGGCTGAGAAATATTTGAGGGGTCCTGCTGAGAGGGCACGAACGACAGCGTCGAAAGGCCGCCGCGGCATCCTCAGTAAGTTAAAATCTAGTCTATGAGGGTGCTTGCGTTGCTCGAGTTGGCGGCGGCTTGCATGTTTTTTTCCGCCTCCCCCCCCGCTCGATTTCAAATTCAGACCGCGCCGGCGAACTCGGAAGCAGTTCAATTGCACTCTTATCTGCATCAAGCCGCGGAGGCGATGCACAAGGGTGATCTCGCAACCGCCGCTGACAACCTTCGGCAGGCCTTGAAGATTGATCCCCATTCGCTTGCTGCCCTCAACAACCTGGGGATTGTTTTGGCTCGCCAGGGCAAGCCCGAGGACGCGATTCCTCTCTACCAGGAGGCGCTGAAAGTACGTCCAGGAGATCAGGCAACAGAGCGCAACCTGGCGGTAGCTTATTTCAAAGCCCAGCACTATCGCTCCGCATGGAGTTTGCTTCAACCCATGACTGTGAAGTATCCAAAAAATTTCCAGATTCTCGAACTCTCCGGCCTGAGCCTGTTCGCGCTCGATCGTTATCCGGAGGCTGCGCGTTACCTGGAGCGCGCCAATCAGGCGGACCCGTCTGACCTGGAGACTCTCGACATTCTCGGCAAAGCGTACTTGCGAATGAAGGACTACAAGGCGCTGACCGACGTATTTGCGCGAATCATGAAGTTGAATCCGAACTCGGCCCCGGCTCACATCATGATGGGCACCGCCTACGATGAAATGTCAAATCGCGCAGACGCCATCAAGGAGTATCAAGCAGCCGCGGCCGCGGATCCGAATTTTATGGGAGTGCATTCCGGCCTGGGCTATCTCTACTGGCGTCAGGGCGACACCGATCTGGCGGAGAAGGAGATGCGAGCCGAACTTCAGAACTTTCCCAATGATCCGGTCGCGAACTGCATTCTAGGCCAGATCCTCTTGAACAATTCCCAACTCGACGACGCCGAATCGCACTTTCGCGCGGCGCTCGAGTCGAATCCTCGCTATGGCGAAGCCTTGTTCGGTCTGGGGAAGACCGAGATCGCGAAGAACGATCCCAAAGCCGCGATTGAGCCTCTGCGCAAAGCGATCCAGTTCGATCCAAATTACGCGGAGGCACATTTCGTGCTGGGCAGCGCTCTGCGCCAAGTCGGGCAGGCTGCGGAAGGCGTGAAAGAACAGAAGGTCTCGCTGGCGCTGCAGGAGAAAAAAAGAACAGAAGCGATTAAGAAAACTGAGAGTCAGTGAATTCCTCACAAGAATTAGTGTGTCAAGAAAAACGGGCGCACGCTGCTCTAGCGTGCGCCCGAGAAAGTCTAACGGGATAATCGTTAGAACTTAATTTTCGCTCCCAGTTGCAGGTTGCGCGGGTCATGCCATCCATTGACTTGACCAAACGACGCGCTCCCGATGTTGGTGTCGACGGAACTCGGGCTGCCATGGTTGAACGAGTTGAACGTCTCAAGCCGAAGTTGCAAGGCCGCACGTTCACCAAAGTTGATGTTCTTTATCAGCGAGATGTCCCACAGTTGGAAGCCCGGTCCCAAAACGGTGCCCGGCTTCTCGGTCCCGAAGTGCCCGGCCGCGGCAACGAAAGCAGCAGTATTGAAGAACTGCGCTGCCGTCTTCGGCCCGTGGGGATCTCCGATGATGTCCGTGCGGAGTTGAGCAGTGGCGCCGCGCGCCATGTTTAACCCCGAGTTATTGTTGGCTGCTGTAGCAAACGGATCGGCACCTTGAGTTACTGTCGTGGACTGACCAGATTGGAAGTTCGTAATGCCGGAGATTTCCCAACCTCCGAGCACATGTCCAGCCAAGTCGGCGCGGTTCTTGTAGAACGGCAGGTCGTAGACATAACTGACAACCAGAATTTGCGGAGTATTCAAGGTTGATAGTCCGTAGCTGCCCTTCAGGTTATATGCGTCCGCAACTCCGAGACTGCGGTCTTGCGGATTGGTCGTCAGAAGTTTCGACCAGGTGTAGGCTACTCCCAGTGTTAATCCCTGGCTAAACCGGCGGTTCAAAGAAACCTGCAGGGAGTTGTAGTTGCTGGTGAATACCGGGAAACGCGAGGTGATCGCCTGATAACCGGCGAAGGGCACAAGCGCGTTCGCGTCAGTATTTGGATTGGCCAATCGCGCGGCCACCGTGGGTTGGTTGATATTCGCATCTCCCAGCAGATGAACGCCTTTGGTCCCGACGTAGCCCACCTCAAGGACGGTATTCGGCATGAGCTCATGCTGAACCGAAAGGTTGAAGTCCTGATAGCTCGGCACCTTGAACGTGGGGTTTCCCGTCACTGTCAGGCTGCTCGGCCCGAGAGGCGTAGCCCCTGAGACTCCGTTGTTCACATTGTCGAACAGGTTGACATTTCCAACGTTGTTCTTGGTGGAAGTCTGGACGAGCGGGGGATCGACGAAAGCGTTCTGCTCCCAGATGCCGTTCAGAGTTCGATCGTAGAAGATCCCGTAACCGGCGCGTAGTGCCCATTTGCCGTTTCCAAGTGGATCGTATGCGATACCGATTCGGGGACCGAAATTGTTGTTCGAGTTGGGATTGACCAGCTTGCCAAAGGGAGAGCAGCTCACACTCGGCGAAATCGCTTGGGCCGCACTGCAGGCAGCTCCCTTCGGGAAAATCAGGCCGTTTGCGTATTTCGAGGCATCTGCATTCGTCGATCCAGCCTTCATCTGTCCCGTGGCCGCTAAGATAGTTGGCGCCTGGCTAGGGTTGAAGAGATTCGGATCGAAATTCACCAGCGTGTTGTTGCTATCGGAGGGCGACGGGAAGTAACTGTACCTGACGCCTAGATTAAGAGTCAGGCGTCGGGTGACCTTCCAGTCGTCCTGAACGTAGAATTCAAAGTTGGTGTAGTGGAGAAAGGGAATTACATCCATGCTCTGCTGAGAATAAGTGTCCGCGATCCCTAACAAGAAATTCGCAAATTCCGGATTGTGGTTCGAGTTTGAAAAACCGAAATTCGCTGATCCTCCGGAACCGTTCTCCGTCTTCGTCATCCACATCGCCGTAAGGCCAGCCCGGATCGTGTGGTTACCGTATTGAATCGACAGGTTGTCGAATATGTTCTTGTCCTTGTTACGCTCAAAGTACGGTGCGCTGGTATTGGCCAAGCCTAAAGCCCCGGACCCAAAGCTGACATTCGGTGCTCGGCCGTACGGATCCTGGAAGGTAGTCAGGCCAGTGAGCGTGCCTGTGAAGGCAGGCGAATTTGCTTTGGCGCCCGTCAAATTCGAATTGATGGCGCCCCAGGCATCGACGAACTCCACCTCATTGACTACTCTTGGTGAGAGTGTAGCCGTGGCGTTCACAACCAGGTTGCGACCGGGAGCGTTGAGTGAAGTTGTCTCAACGCCGGGGTAGTTCGCGGCGCCCCACAGGCCAAACGGGAAATTCTGCGGAACGGAATCCTGCATGTAACGCGCGTAGAGGCGCACCTTATCCCCTGCGTTCTGGTCCAGGCGAATGATGTCTTGCCGGAAGTTGTTCAGTTGACTGAAATTGGTGCTAAGCGAGCCGCTTCCGTTCCCGGGGTTGGCGAGCATGAACCCGTTCAAATAGGCTTGCGCATTCTTGCTGTAGCAAGATGGACTGATGGTGGAGACCCCGCCGGAAGTAGTCACGCAGCTAGCTGGAGAGCCCGGAGGCAAGATAGTAACCGGGCTGCTGAATTTTCCTGCCAACTCGGCTGAGGTTGGAATGGAAGCGGTTCTCGAACCAGGCGTACTCGCCTTCCGCCATTCTTCCGACCAGAAAAAGAACGTCTTATTCTTGCTGGGATGGTACAGCTTCGGGATAAATAACGGCCCCCCGACAGTGAACCCATAGTCGTTATAGCGCTCGATCGGAGTCTTGAAATCGGAGGGAGTTCCTCCGGCGGCGATTGCAGCGCGAGCATCGAAAGTGTTCGCGTTATAAAAATTGTTTCGATTGAACTCATAAGCGCTGCCGTGGAACCGGTTGGTGCCAGACTTGATCGCAACCGCGACCTGACCGCCACCGCTTCGTCCGAAGGCCGCGTCGTAGTTGCTGCGCTCCAGAGTGAACTCTTGAATCGCGTCGATGCCCGGTGTGTTCAGCAGAGTTCCGTTCGATCCGCTGTCGTTGATGTCGGCGCCATCCACAGTCCAGTTATTTGCGCCGGTGCGCGCGCCATTAACTGAGATCTGGGTGTTGCTGCTGAGACCAAATCCCGGCTTGTCGCCCAGCTGATTGGAGACTCCGGGTTGTAGCAACACGAGTTGTTCGAAGTTGCGATTGCTTAGAGCCAGCTCACGAACCTGGTCGCCGGTCACTGTGCCAGACTGTTCGGCCGTCGTCGTTTGGATAGGCGTGTTCTCCGCGGTCACCTCGATCCGCTCACTCACCTGGCCGGCTTTCAATTGGATATCGAGAGTGTGCTTCTCCGCGACGTTCAGGACTACTTCCTTGGCCACGTAGGTTTGGAAGCCCGCGTTGTTTACCGTTACCGTGTAGCGGCCCGCGGCGAGATTCGTGATGTTGAAGCTCCCGCTGCCGCCGGTCGTCACATTACGAACGTCGGCGCCGGTTTCATTGTTATGAACCACGATGGTTGCACCGGGCACGACGGCGCCGCTGGCGTCGGTGACGGTGCCGGTCAGCGTTGCGGCCAGTTCCTGGGCGAGACTGCCGGCCGACAGGGCCAGAACGATTAACAACAACACCAGGAAAAGCGAAGAAATGGTTCGCGCCGCGCGGCGCAGATTCTCAATGCACTCTGATTGCTTCATCACACACCCTCCTAAAGAACGCTTCGACCGGGAGACCAAGACGTGGCGCAACGCTCTAATACAATCGAACTATGCTATATAGCACATCAATGATCATGGTCAAGAAGAAAATTCAACAATTTTCAAAAAAGTTTGAAGGGTTTATCGCTTTTGAAGCTGCTCTATATCACTCCGGACGCGGCCCAAGATACTATGGATAACTGGATTCTCCCGTTTTTGAGATGCTGTCTGTGGAAAACCCGTGATTCTGTGATCTCCATCACAACTGCTGGTTCGTAGGGACTTGAAAAGGCTAACTTGCGACAAATTGAAAAGTTAATCCGCTCTATAGCAAAAACAAATCTTCGACCGATGGTTCGGCGTTTCAAAGCTTTTCGCAACTTTAATCTTTACAGCAGGTCTTAATTGAGCTATATAGCAGAAGGAAGCGCGTAGTATTCTCACTCCAAGTCGGGTCACGGAGCGCCGCAGTCAGGCCCGGAAAGCGATTCATGACGGGAAATCATCGCAATGGTACCCCGGTCTATAAGAGAATCCAGAATTCCATCCGCAAGCGGATCGAGTCTTCGGACCTGAAACCCGGCGACGCGGTTGCTTCGGAGAGGGAACTGGCCAGAACACATAAGGTCAGCCTGATGACGGCGCGGCATGCTCTCGCCGGCCTCGAGCGTGAGGGTGTAGTCGAACGCCGCCGCGGCGCAGGCACGTTCGTAGCCGCTCCCAAAATCCATTTCAACAAGCTGATGAGCTACTCCGAGCACATGGCCAGCCGCGGGCTGAGCCCAAGATCCCGTGTGCTGGTATCGAAAATCGTTGAGCACGAACCCGAAGTGGCGGCTCGGCTGGGCTTGCCCGCGACCTCTGCCTTAGTCAAGATCGAACGGCTGCGCGAGACCGGCGACGATCCCTTTGCCTTGGAAACTTGCTATCTCCCGGCCGCCGAGTTTGCCGAATTGGTGAAAGCTCCATTGGGCAAAGTGTCCTTGTTCTCCACTCTGGAGCATGACTACGGGGTCGATCTCGCCTATGCGGATGAGGAAGTGGACGCCACCGCTGCAGAAGCGCACATCGCCGAATTGCTGGGCGTGCCGCGCGGGGCGGGGGTGCTGCGTATTCGACAGGTGATTTACTCGCAAAAGGGAAAGGCTACGATTTACGTAGTCGGTTTTTACCGCTCAGAGCGCCATACGCTCTTCATTCGACGCTTTCGCTAAACCGCCTCTCCGCAATTTCTGGTTTCCCGCATTCGCCCTATTTGCAGCAATTTGCACGCGTGATCAGAATCACGGGTCGGCGCGGTGTCAATCACTGTTCGGTTCAAGTTCCATCTTTAACCTTGAGGATGAGTTCGTGCGGATTGCGTCGGCCGAGGCCTGCGCTCTCGAAGCGGACCTATGAACGCTGGGTCTAACCATGCCTCGAAAACTTGGCCCCAAGTTGATTTTGTCGCTCACCATCCTGATCGTTGCGATCAGCGGGGTCAGTGGATACCTCAATTTCCTCACGCAGAAGAAACAGTTGGTAGGGACGATGATTTTGGGCGCGGATCAGCTTTCCCGAAGCATCACCGGCGCCACTTGGCATGCGATGCTCGACGACGACCGCAAGGCCGCCTACGAAATCATGCGGGTGATTGCCGACAAGCAGGGGATTGACCGGATCCGCATGTTCAACCGTGAGGGACGGCTGGAATTCTCGACCGACTCCAGGGAAAAACTGGGGGCAACCAGCCCATCGAACGAAGTCTGCGCCAGCTGCCACAGTCAGGGACCAGTTCGTCTCAAGCCCGCGGAGGACAAGCGCGTTCGCTATGCGACTTCTCCGGATGGCGTGAAGACGATCAACATGGTGGCGCCCATTTACAACGAGCCTTCTTGCAGCAACGCCAGCTGCCACGCCCACCGTGCATCGACCAAGGTGCTTGGCGTGGTTGACGTAGCGTTGCGTTTGGACCCGGTGCAGAAGCAGACGCGAGCCATCACTCTTCAGACCATTGTCTTGACCGCGCTGGAAGTGGCGATTGGAGCGGCGTTCGTCATTTTGTTCACTCGGCGTTTTGTGGCTTCGCCGATTCAACAACTGATTGAAGGCACCAAGGCAGTCAGCGCTATGGAGCTCGACCGGCCAATCAAAATTACTCGGCGCAGCCACGAAATCGACGAATTGGTGGACTCGTTCAATCGCATGCGTGAACGCCTGAAACTGGCCGTAGCCGAACTGAACGAAATGCAGCAGACATTGGAGAGCAAGGTTAACGAGCGTACTCGCCAGTTACAGGTTGCGCAGCACAAGCTTATTCAATCCGACCGCTTAGCTACGCTGGGCCAGCTTGCCGCCAGTGTGGCGCACGAGATCAATAATCCCGTGTCGGGCGTACTCAGTCTTTCTATGTTGCTCGAGCGCCTGATGGCAAAAGGGGAATATCCAGCGGGACGCGAAGCCGAGTTTCGGAAGTATCTGAGCCTGATCTCGATCGAAACCGCCCGCGTGGGACGAATTGTCTCGGGTTTGCTGGCATTTTCACGGCGGTCCAAACCCCAGCGTGCCCCTGCCGATCTGAACAAGCTGGTGCGTACTACCCTGGGTTTGGCCGAACACAAACTTAAGTTGATCAGCGCGGAGGTTGTTCTGGATCTGCAGGACAACCTGCCGTTGGCGGAGTGCGATTCGTCGCAGATTCAACAGGTGATTTTGAATCTCGTGGCCCGAACCGCGCCAACATCCGCGACTTTCTCGCCTCAGGCAACCCTCTGTCTGGACTGAGTTTTGAGTCGACCGGAGAACTCAAGTAACTGTGGCCTAACCGCATCCCCCAACTGGCCTCCCAACTTCATGCGAGATAATTGGTTGAATCATTTAAAATGCTGATTCCGCGCCTCGAAAATGAGCGACAGCCACAGCCGAATAGTTCGCGTGATTGACTCCCACACTGGTGGCGAGCCGACCCGCGTTGTAATCAGCGGTGGCCCCGATCTCGGCGACGGGCCGCTATCAGAACGGCTGGAACGTTTTCGCAACCAGCACGACAGTTTTCGATCCGCAGTTGTCAATGAGCCGCGCGGCTCCGACGTCATAGTGGGCGCGTTACTGTGCGACCCGGTTGATCCCGCCTGTGCCGCTGGCGTCATCTTCTTTAACAATGTCGGTTACCTCGGCATGTGCGGTCACGGGACGATCGGTCTCGTGGCGACGCTGTCCTTCATGAACCGGATTGAGCCTGGCGAGCACCACATCGAGACCCCGGTGGGAACCGTGAGTGCGGTCCTGCATCGTAACGGTGAGGTTACGGTGAACAATGTCGCAAGTTACCGTCTGGCCGCAAATGTGGAAGTGGAAGTCCCGTCCTATGGCAAAGTGCACGGCGATGTGGCTTGGGGAGGAAACTGGTTCTTCCTGGTGCGCGAACATACCATGAAAATATCGCCACAGAATATCGAGCAACTCACCAACTTCACGTGGGCGATCCGCCAGGCTCTAAGCCGACAAGGAATCACCGGAGCCGGAAATCAGGAAATCGACCACATCGAACTCTTCGGCCCGCCTAGCCTACCCTCGGTCGACAGCAAAAATTTCGTGCTCTGTCCCGGCAAGGCCTATGATCGTTCGCCATGCGGCACCGGCACCAGCGCCAAGCTGACCTGCCTCTACGCCGATGGAAAAATTCGCGAGGGCCAGAATTGGAAACAGGAGAGTATCGTCGGAAGTGTGTTCGAAGGCAGCGTTACGGTCCGAGACGGCAAAGTGTATCCCAGTATCAAAGGCTCCGCCTTTGTAAACGCAGAGGCCGAACTAATCCTCGATCCGCAAGATCCCTTCTGCATGGGGATTCGCGCGTGAACACGCTATGAAGGCACACGAACTCACTCAGCACTTCGAGAAACTCATGGGCGCTCGTCCCAGGATTTTCCGTGCGCCAGGACGCGTCAACCTGATCGGCGAACATACCGACTACAACGACGGCTTCGTGATGCCCGCCGCGGTCGTATTCTCGACGTATGTGGCTATTGCCTCACGCAACGATCGGAAGTTGGTGATCCACTCGGAAGAGTTCCCCGGAAATTACGAGTTTGATCTCGACCACCTGCCCGAACAACGAACCGACGCGTGGTGCGACTACGTGCTCGGCGTCGCCAGCGTCCTTCGCCATCGCGGGCACAAACTTCACGGCGCAAATTTGTTCGTACACGGCGAGGTCCCAGTCGCAGCTGGACTGAGTTCCTCCGCCGCTCTGGAAGTCGCCTCCGCGCTCGCTCTGATGAGCGTGGGCGAAGTGCAAATGCCGTTGCCCGACGTCGCCCAGCTTTGCCGCCAGGCCGAGAACAGTTTCGTAGGCGCTCGCGTCGGAATCATGGACCAGTTCATCTCCTGCCTGGGAAAGGCTGGCCATGCCCTTCTTCTCGACTGCCGCTCGCTTGAGTTTCAGTTCGTTCCGATCCCGGCAGGGATCGATCTCGTGGTTTGCAACACCATGACCAAGCACGATCATGCCACGGGCGCATACAACACTCGCCGCCAGGAGTGCGAAGAAGGCGTCAGATATTTTCAGAAATGGAATCCTGCAGTCCGCGCGCTGCGCGATGTGTCGTTGGAATTACTGGACAAGCACGCCCCTGATCTTCCTGCGACGATTGCGAAACGATGTTCCCACGTCGTCCACGAAAACAAGCGCACCCTCGATGCCGCACGCGCCCTCACGGAGAGCGACTTGGTTCGCGTGGGCAAGTTGATGCGCGAATCGCACGACAGCCTGCGCGATCTTTACGAGGTTAGTTCCAGGGAACTCGACATCATGGTCGATGCGGCCGAGGACTTACCCGGCTTCTGCGGTGGCCGCATGACCGGCGGCGGCTTCGGCGGATGCACCGTCAACCTCGTACGCGAAGAGCACGCTCAGAACTTCGCGCAGCAGATTGCCGAGCGCTATCGACAGAAGACTGGAATCACTCCGCAGATATACCTCTGCACCGCAGAAGATGGAGCCCGCGAAGTCAACTACGAGCGCGACTGATCTTCAGCGTTCGGCGACCAACCTTGCAGTTTGACCAGCCAATTCGCAGGTTCCGGCAGAATCGCGAACTTGGGCAGATCCCCGCGCACCATCGCCACTTCATCACAGCAGTGGAACCGCGGACACGCGTGGCAGTCTTTGTAAATCTTGTCGGGAAGATCCTCGCGCTGAGCCACCGAGAATCCCTGGCCGGCAAAGAAATCCGGCTTGCGCGTGAACAGGCAAATGCAGTCCACCCGATGGCGCTTCGCTTCGGCCAACAGTGCTTTCACCAGTCGTCCGCCGCCGCCTTTGCCTTGAGCCCAGGGAGCGACCGTAATCGACCGAATTTCAGCCAGGTGCGTGCCATATAGATGCAGCGCGCCGCAGCCAATGATGCGCCCGTCGTCTTCGAGGACCACGAAATCTCTGACGTTCTCGCAAATTTCCGGCAGAGTGCGCGGCAACAGGGTGCCGTCGCCGGAGTATGCCGCAATCAACTCGTGAATCTGTTGTGCGTCGGGAAGGATTGCTTTACGCGTGCGCATGGGCCTCCTCGCGAAGAGATTCGATCCTCTTTCTAGTGGCGTTGATTGCCTGTCGCACACGGCTCGGCGCCGTGCCTCCCACAACATCGTGCACCGCCAGCACCGAAGCAAGCTTCAGCGATTCGTAAAAATCTTGATCGAAGGCCGGACTGAGCGATCGCAGTTCATCAAGAGGCAGATCCTGAAGCTCGCAGCCACGTTCGATACACATTTGCACCGCCTTGCCAATTCGCTCATGCGCGATCCTTGAAGGCACCCCCCGCTGCACCAAGTACGTCGCGGCGGCCCACGCATTCATGAATCCCGACTGTGCCGCCTGCTGCATGCGCTCCTTGTTGAATTCCACCGCCTTCATCCATCCCACAACCAGCGGCAACATTTGCAAGAGAGTGTCGGAGGAATCGAAGAGCGGCTCCTGCGTTTCCTGCAGATCTTTGTTGTAGGCCAGAGGCAAGCCTTTGATTGCAACCATCAGATTGGTGGCGTTCCCCAGAATCCGCCCGCTCTTTCCACGAACTAACTCCAGCAAGTCCGGATTTTTCTTCTGCGGCATCGCACTGCTGCCGGTGGAATAAGCTTCCGGCAGAACCAAAAAGATGTATTCCTGCGAAGAAAATAAGATCATCTCCTCCGCCCACCGGCTCAAATGCAAAGCCAGCAGCGCCAACGCATTCACAAACTCCAGCACGAAGTCGCGGTCGCTGGTTGCATCGATGCTATTCGCGGTGACGCTGTCGAATCCAAGACTGCTGGCCATGAACGAACGATCGAGCGAAAGCGTCGCACCGGCCACAGCCCCCGATCCCAACGGACAAACGTTCAATCGCTTCCTGCAGTCCACAAGTCGTTCCGCATCACGCAAAAACATTTCCACATAAGCCAGCAGCCAATGCCCCAGCAGCACCGGCTCAGCTCGCTGCAGATGCGTATACGCCGGCATGGCAGCGTCGCCTGCCTGCTCCGCGCGATCTACCAGCACAGTGCACAACTCCGCCAGTTCGTGACGTAGTTGATCGATGCTCGCGCCCACGTATAGCCGCAGATCCGTTGCAATCTGCTCATTGCGGCTCCGGCCGCTGTGCAGCTTGTATCCGGTTTCCCCGATCAGAGCGACCAGTTCCTTCTCTACGAAGTGATGCACGTCTTCCGCATCGTCGTCGTTGAGAAACTCCGGTGATGTCGCCGCCTTCTCTCCAATCTGTTTCAGCCCCTGCAGGATCTCGATCAGTTCGTCGGACGATAAAATGCCGGCGTCTTTCAGCGCCCGCGCGTGCGCATTGCTTGCCAGCAATTCGCACTTCAGCAGCCGGCGATCGAAGCTGAACGAGCGCTGCCAGCGCTCGAAATCCGGATCCAGTGGCTGCCGGAACCTTCCGGACCACATCTTCATCGCGCGACCTCCACACGAGACCGCGCCCGCGATCGCGAGGGCAATCCAAGAATGCGAATAAATCCGGCCGCATCCTTCTGATCGTAGCTGTCCCCCATCGTGAACGACGAAAGATCGGTGCGGTATAGCGAGTGCTCCGACTCGCGGCTGACCACCGAAACATTTCCCTTGTACAGCGCCAGCGTGACGCTACCCGTCATTTCCTTCTGCGTGCTTTCGACGAAAGCATCCAGCGCTTCGCGCAACGGCGTGAACCAAAGACCGAAGTAAACCATCTCCGCGTACTTGAGTCCGATGTGCTGCTTGAAGTGCGCCACTTCGCGCTCAAGGCACAACGCCTCCAGTTCGCGATGTGCCGCAATCAGCAGCGTGCCGCCCGGAGTTTCATAGCATCCCCGCGACTTGATTCCCACAAAACGGTTCTCGACCAAGTCCACGCGTCCAATGGCATTGCGCGCGCCAATCTCGTTCAGCAGTTCCACCAACGAAATCGGCTCCATCTTCATTCCGTTCACTGAAACTGGAATTCCCTTTGAGAAGCCAATGCTGACCTGTTCTTCCTTATCCGGCGCTTCCTGCGGAGAGCGCGTAATCTGCCACGTAGTCAGCAAAGGCGCGTTCCCAGCATCTTCCAATTCTCCGCCTTCGTGGCTGAGGTGCCACAAATTGCGGTCGCGGCTGTGAATTTTTTCGCGGCTCGCCGCCACCGGAATTCCATGCTGCTCGGCATAATCCAGGCAGTCTTCGCGCGACTTCAAGGTCCACTCACGCCATGGCGCAACAATCTTCAACTCCGGAGCGAGCGCCTGATACGTCAGCTCAAACCGCACCTGGTCGTTGCCCTTGCCCGTGCATCCGTGCGCGACTGCGGTCGCACCCTCGCGCAGCGCCACTTCCACCTGATGCTTCGCAATTACCGGACGAGCCAGCGAAGTTCCGAGCAGATATTTATGCTCGTAAACCGCTCCCGCCTTCAAAGCCGGAAATACATAGTCAGTCAGAAATTCTTCGCGGAGATCTTCCACAATCACCTTGCTGGCTCCGGTCGCGTAAGCCTTCTCCACCACGGCCTCAATGTCATCTCCCTGTCCAACATCGCCCACCATCGCGATGACGTCGTAAGAATAGTTTTCTTTTAACCACGGAATGATGATCGACGTATCCAACCCACCGGAATAAGCGAGAACGACTTTCTCAGGCATGAGCGCTCCTTACGGGCAGCCGGACCGCGCCACCCAGCAATAAATAAAGAATAGATTTTTGGACGTGCAAACGATTTTCCGCCTGCTCAAAGATGACTGAATTTTCCGAGTCCATCACCTCATCGGTGACTTCCTTGCCGCGATGCGCCGGCAGGCAATGCATGAACGCCGCATGGGGCGCGGCTTCCGCCATAAGTTGCCGGTTCACCTGGTAAGGCGGGAATATCGCAGCCCGCTGTCCAGCTTCCTGCTCCTGGCCCATGCTCGCCCACGCGTCGGTGTAAATGGCGTCCACTCCCGCGACTGCCGCACGCGGGTCGGTCAGCAATTCGATTCGAGCTCCTGTTTCCTTTGCGATCTTCCGCACATCAGCCACAATCTGCGCATTCGGCGAATATCCCTTCGGCGTAGCGATGCGAATTGAAGATCCGAGGCAGGCGCAAGTCAGCAACAGAGAATGCGCCATATTATTGCCATCGCCCACATAAGCCAGCGTGATCTTCTTGAGGTCGCCGAACCGTTCCTGCAGCGTGAAGTAATCCGCCAGCGCCTGGCACGGATGCTCCAGATCGCTGAGCGCATTGATCACCGGAATTGAAGCGTAGCGCGCCATGCCCTCAATGGTTTCCTGCGCGAACGTGCGCAGCACGATCACGTCGACCCAGCGCTCGAGATTGTGCGCAATGTCGCTCAACGATTCGCGCGCATCCAGCCGGCTCTGCGACTGGTCGACGAACATGGCCGAGCCGCCCAGGCTCGTCATCCCGGCTTCAAAGGTTAGCCGCGTTCGCAGCGAAGGTTTCTCAAAGAACATCACCATTTGTTTTCCTGCCAACGACCGTTGAAACACCGACGGCCGGGACTTCATCAATTCCGCCAGATGCAGCACGGCCTGCACACCCTGCGGTCCCAGGTCGCGGGTCGAAACCAGGTCCGGGCACCAGAAGATGCCCGGAAATGTTTCCGGCACGGCCGCTATTCTGCTTTGTAATGGACTGTTCAACTCTGACTCCTGTCTTGAATCTGTATTCCTGAGCTCATGCGCAGGTCACCTCGGTCCCGCAATTCAATTTAGTGAGATAGAACTGCGGCAGCGCTTCCGCTTCAGCCGCCGGCAATATCCGCACGCGGCCCACGCCTTGCTTCAACGCCTGTTTGCACGCCTCTAGCTTTGGCAACATGCCTCCGCTGATGATCGATCCCTCTACCATGTCCTGTGCCTGCTTGGTGCTCAGCCACGGAATTACAGCTCCCTCCGCGTCTTTCACTCCAGGCACATCCGTGAGAAAAATGAGCGCGTTCGCGTGGCAGGCCGCGGCGCAAGCGGCCGCCATCTCATCTGCATTCACGTTGTAATATTCGCCATCCGCTCCCAGGGCCAGCGAAGCGATAACCGGAATTCCTCCCTGGTGCCACAACGCCTCAATCCAACAGGGTTCGGCAAAGCAAATCTCACCGACGAATCCCAAATCGTTCCCGCGAATATGTTTCCGCCGGGCCCGAAAGCTCATGCCGTCACCGCCGCAGAATCCCACCGCCGGCATGCCTGCGGCCTGAATCGCAGCCACGAGTTTCTTGTTCACCATTCCGCCCAGCACCATGAGCGCGACATCGCGAGTCTCCGCGTCGGTCACGCGCAGCCCGGAGACAAATTCGCTCTGCTTCCCGAGTTGTTTCAACACACGTGTCAGCGCGCTGCCGCCGCCATGCACCACGGCCACCCGATGTCCATCCTGCGCCAGTTCCGCAATCGCCCGCGCGCACTTGCGAAGCGTGGCAGCATCTTCCAGCGCGGCTCCTCCGATTTTGACTACGATGATCACTGCAGTCCCTCGTCTTCCGCCCATCCATACATCAGATTCATATTCTGCACCGCCTGCCCCGCTGCGCCTTTCAGCAGATTGTCGATGCAGGAGATCAACACCAACCGCCGTCCGTCCTCCGCCAGGCAAAATCCCAAATCGCAATAGTTCGTCTGCAGCGAGAACTGCACCTGCGGCAGCTTCGGCGTTTGAAACACCCGCACCCAGCGCTTACCCGAATAAAAATTGCGAAAGCAAGATTCCACTTCCAGCGGAGTCATCTCGTGGCTTAGGTGCAAATAAATCGTCGACAAAATCCCTCGCGGAATCGGCAGCAGATGCGGCGTAAAGATCAATTCCTGCGGGCTCAGCGCCAGTTGTTCGACAATCTCTCCCACGTGCCGATGACTAAACACCGAATATGCCGACAGATTGTCGGCCACCGACACGAAATGCGTCTTCGCCGTCGGCTCCTTGCCCGCCCCCGACACGCCGGATTTCGAATCCGAAACGATCCCGCGATCCCGATCCACAACTCCAGCCTTGAGCAACGGCGCCAGCGCGAGAATCACCGACGTCGCGTAGCATCCCGGATTCGCCACCAGTGTGGCACTGGCCACGCGGTCGGCATTTAATTCCGGCAGTCCGTAGACCGCCTTCTCCGTCAATTGCGCGGCCGTCGCCGCATCCGAGTCCTGAAAATCGTAAATCGCGCGATGCTGCTCCTGCTTCAATCTCCACGCCCCACTTAAATCGATCACGCGCAGGCCGCGCGCCATCGCCTCAGGTACAAGCGAGCGTGAGACCTCGTGCGGCGTCGCCAAGAACAGCAACTCCACTCCTTGTTGTTTCATCGCCGGCCACGACAGCGACTGCAGTGGATAACCGCCGTTCCCCGAAAGCACCGGAAACACGTCCGCCAAATCCGAAGCGCTGCCATTGTCCGCGGATCGCCGAAGCAGAACCGGTTTCTCCAGTTGCGGATGGCGCAGAAGAATCCGCGTAAGCTCCAGACCGGAATATCCGGTCGCGCCCAACACAGCGGTTTTGAGTTTCGCGGTCATTACGTCAGCATTTCCTCGATCCGCGCAGCCAGTTCCTTCGCCTCATCCTTGTCAGGGCAAACAATCAGGATGGTGTCGTCCCCGGCAATCGTGCCCACCACCTCGCTCCAGTCGGTCTCGTCCAAAGCCGCCGCTACGGGCTGCGCGCTGCCCACAATCGTTTTTACGACCAGCAGGTTTTGAGCGGAGCGAATATCGAGCACGAACTCGCGTACCAATCGCGATACTGGAGGCAGCGCAATGCCTGCGGCTCCGTCGCCGTGGGGCAGGGAGTAACCATGAGAAGTCTTGCTCAGATTCAGATCGCGGATGTCGCGCGACAGAGTGGCCTGTCCGACCTTGAACCCACGCTTGCGCAGGAGACGCTGAAGATCCTCCTGACTGGCAATCGTCCCCTGCTTCAGCACTTCCAGGACGGCCCGTTGACGGAGTGTTTTATTCATGATGAATAAATATGCACTATATTGCATATTTATTTCTATATCTTACGGTCCTGACTCGAAATGTCAAGCAGAAATCCCCCGCCAGATTACTTTTGGAAGCCGTATGTCGTGTGAGTCTTACGCCTGGAATTTCGGCAAGATGTTTTCGGCGTTTTCCCCGGCTTTTCTCCGCGCTCTCGGCGGTTAAAAGCTTCTTCTTC
>Ga0307474_10001533_pt1 | contig 16700 bp, 14 predicted proteins | sample atmos_gasesECM1C_2_FD_203312 | JGI IMG/M metagenome (GOLD analysis project Ga0307474, IMG submission 203312) | Hardwood forest soil microbial communities from Morgan-Monroe State Forest, Indiana, United States - atmos_gasesECM1C_05 | ecosystem: Environmental > Terrestrial > Soil > Temperate... | reverse complement strand
GGTCGTCCCCATGGTCGTGTCGCCGACATTCTCGGCATGCGCCTTGATGTCGACCGGATGCTCCAAATCCGTACGGCGGAATACGATGCCGGTGTCCGGCTGCGCCGGCCGCAGGGTCATCAGCACTTTCTTACCCGTGTGTAGCCCCACGCCCGTGGCGCGAATCGAATTCTTCAGAGTTCGCTGATTGAGCATCTTGAGAGGAAACCGCACTATGTTATATCCGCAAAGGTACCATACTGCGGACCTCGGTCTAAAGAAACGGCAGGCCAAACCGGCGCCCAGGGAATCGAATCCCGCGGGCGCCAAAGCTGGAATGTTAATTAGTGCAAAGGTAGTACTCAGCGCGACGCCGCGCCTAGTCCGCCTGCCGCCGCAAGAATGCCGGAATATCCAGCAAATCCTCGGATTCGACCTCCGTCCGCAGACCGTCGCCCACGGCGCGCTGCCGCTGTACCGTCGGCTTGTCCAAGATGGCGTAGTCGGTCGGCGCCATCGGCGATCGAGGACGCACCACGCGCATGGTCAGCGCAGGCGCGATGGCCGCGGCCGCCGTCTGCTGCGACTGCGCCGGACGGGCGGTCGCCACGGGCTTGCCCAAACCTGTGGCCACGACGGTGACCCGGATTTGGTTGGCCATATCGGGGTCGATGACCGTGCCCACCACCACCGTCGCGTCGTCGGAAGCGAATTGCTTGATGACATTGCCGACTTCCTGGAACTCACCAATGGACAAATCCATGCCCGCGGTGACGTTGACCAGAATCCCTTGAGCGCCTGAGAGATTGATGTCCTCGAGCAGCGGGCTGGAGATGGCCGCCTCGGCCGCTTCGCGCGCCCGATCATCGCCTGCTGCACTGCCCGAACCCATCATCGCCATGCCGGTTTCGGACATGACGGTGCGCACGTCGGCAAAGTCGACGTTGATCAGTCCCGGCCGTGTGATGAGTTCCGCGATCCCTTGTACCGCTCCCTGCAGAACCGTGTTCGCCGCCTTGAAGGCGTCGAGCAGCGTGGTGCTGCTGCCGAGCACCGACAACAGCTTCTGGTTCGGGATGGTGATCAGGGAATCGACATACTTGGATAATTCCAGCATGCCCTGATCGGCGACGCGCGAGCGCTTGTTGCCTTCCATCTCGAAGGGACGGGTGACCACGGCCACCGTCAGGATGCCGAGTTCCTTGGCGACCTGCGCCACCACGGGTGCCGCGCCCGTGCCGGTGCCCCCGCCCATGCCGGCGGTGATGAACAACATGTCGCAACCCTCGATGAGTTCGATGATGCGATCGCGATCCTCCATGGCAGCTTGGCGGCCCACCTCCGGGTCGGCGCCGGCGCCCAATCCCTTGGTGATGTTGCAGCCGATTTGCAGCGCGGTGCGCACCTTGGAGTGCTTGAGCGCCTGCGCGTCGGTGTTGATGCAAATAAAATCCACGCCCTCGAGGCCCGCCTGGACCATGTGCGAGACGGCATTGCCGCCGCCCCCGCCCACGCCCAGCACCTTGATCACGGCGCTCTGACTATAAGAATCCATCAGTTCAAACATTCCAGTTCTCCTTCGCTTGTTGTCAAAAATTACCCTGAAACCACACCTTCATTCGCTCAAAGATGTTCTTCATGCCGCCCGCCAGCAGCGGCGATTGAGTGCGTTGCCCTTCGAGATTGCCTTTGGCATAGAGCAGAAGCCCGACGCCGGTCGCGTGAATCGGATTGCTCACCACATCCACCAGCCCGCTGACGTACTGCGGTACACCGAGGCGCACGGGCATGTGGAACACTTCCTCGGCGAGTTCGATGGCGCCTTCCATCTTGGAACTGCCGCCGGTGAGCACGATGCCGGTCGCCACCTGCTCCTCCAAACCGGCACGGCGCAGCTCGTCGCGAATCAATCCGAACAGCTCCTCGTAGCGCGGCTCGACGATCTCCGCGAGCGTTTGCCGCGCCAGGCGCCGCGGCGGGCGGTCGCCCACGCTCGGCACTTCGATGGTCTCGTCCGGATTCGCCAGCTGCGACAGCGCGCAGGCGTACTTGATCTTGATGTCCTCGGCGTACTGCGTCGGCGTGCGCATGGACACGGCGATGTCGTTGGTCACCTGATCGCCGGCGATCGGGATCACCGCGGTGTGGCGGATCGCGCCGCCGCCGAACACCGCAATGTCGGTGGTGCCGCCGCCGATGTCGACCACGCACACGCCGAGGTCCTTCTCATCCTCCGTGAGCACGGCATAGCTCGAGGCCAGCTGCTCCAGGACGATGTCGTCGACGGCGAGGCCGCAGCGCTGCACGCATTTGACGATGTTCTGCGCGGCGCTGTCGGCGCCGGTGACGATGTGCACCTTGGCCTCGAGCCGCACCCCCGACATGCCGATCGGGTCGCGGATCCCTTCCTGGCTGTCGATGATGTATTCCTGCGGCAGGACGTGCAGGATCTTCTGGTCGGCCGGGATCGCGACCGCCTTGGCCGCATCGATCACCCGCTCGACGTCGCCCGGCCCCACCTCCTTGTCCTTGATGGCGACGATGCCGTGCGAATTGAGGCTGCGCACGTGGCTGCCGGCGATGCCGGCATACACCGAATGAATCTCGCAGCCCGCCATCAATTCGGCCTCCTCCACGGCGCGCTGGATGGATTGCACGGTGGATTCGATGTTGACCACCACCCCTTTTTTGAGTCCCCGCGACGGATGGCTGCCGATGCCGATGATCTCGAGCTCGCCGTCGGGTTTGATTTCCCCGACGATCGCAACGACCTTGCTGGTGCCGATGTCCAGGCCCACCAATAGATTTCGATCGGAACGCTTTGCCATGTATCGTTGCAACCTCTAAACGTCGGCGTCGTCGGCGCGCTTGGACGGGACCGATGCCGGCGCTGCGGCGTTCCGCCAGCCGATGGCGAAGCCGTTCGAGTAGCGCATGTCGACGTAGGCGATTTCATTGAGCCGATGCGCAATGACCTGCGATGCCGTGTGGATGAAGCGGTCGATGCGATCGTCGACGTCGCGCCTCCCCAGGCGCACGGTGACGCCGCTGTCGAGATCGATCTCCCACGCGCCGCGCGCATCGAGCCGCAGCGCCGCGATGCGCATGCCGGCCTCGAGCATTCGCCCCTGCATCGCGAGATAGCGCTGCGCGACTTGCGATTCCGTGCCCTCGGGGCCGCTCAGGTGGGGCAGCTCCGCCGGCACGTGAGCCGCCGATCGCACGAACAGCTCGCCGCGGGTGTTCAAGAGACCCGATTCACCCCAGCGCGCGGCGGCGGTTTGCTCGACCACCGTGACGTGCAGGCTGTTGGGCCAGCGGCGCTGAATACGCGCGTGCTCCACCCAGGGCAGCATCTCCACCGCGCGTTGAATGTCATCGAGGTCCGCGGACATGAATCCCGTACGGCTGAAGGGTGCGACGGCCTTCTCGATTTGTCCGGGCGAAACGCGTTGAAAGCTGCCGTCCATCGAAATCACGCGCACCGGCCGATCGAGCGCCCAGGCGAGCGCGGTCAAACCCGCCGCCACCAGCAGGAGCAGTGCGCCGCGGCGCGCGTAGGTGCGCCACTCGAGCACGAAAGCCGGCCACTGCCACGGCGGCTTGCGTGCCTTGGGTTTGTTCTTGAACCGATTGCGGCGCAAGCTTAAGTTCAAGCTCATTTGCGCTCCCGCAAGAAGCTGGTTTCGAGGACCCGCCACACCAGTTCCTCGAAGTCGATGCCGGACTGACGCGCCGCCATCGGCACCAAGCTGTGATCGGTCATGCCCGGAGTGGTGTTGATCTCGATGAAATGGAATTTGTCGGTCGCCCGGTCGCGCATGAAATCGACGCGGCCCCAGCCGGCGCAGTCGGTCACTTGAAACGCGGCGAGCGCCGCGGCCTGCAATTCGGCCTCGGCTCCTGGATCGAGGCCGCTCGGGCAGTGATATTGCGTATCGTTGCGAAAGTATTTCGCCTGGTAGTCGTAGAATTCGGTCGCCGGCTGGATGCGGATCGACGGCAGGCCGCGCTCGTGCAGCACGCCAACCGTGTACTCCTCGCCGGTGATGAACGCCTCGGCGAACACGATGGGATCCACGGCACGCGCCTCGGCGTAGGCACGCGGCATATCCGCGGCGCTGTTGACCTTGGTGATGCCGACGCTCGAGCCCTGCGAGGCGGGCTTGACCATCAGCGGCAAGCCGACGCGCTCGAGCGCGACCGGCAAATCGGCCGGGCTCGTCAGCACCGCATAGTCGGGGGCGGCATATCCCGCGCCCACCACGACCCGCTTGGTCTTGAGCTTATCCATGGTCAACGCCGAGGCGAGGACGCCGCTGCCCGTGTAGGGAACCCCGAGCCACTCGAGCGCGCCCTGCATCGTGCCATCCTCGCCCCCCGGTCCATGCAGGGCGATCCAGGCCCGATCGAATTGCTCGCTGACGAGACTCTGGACGGGCCGATCCAAAGGGTCGAAGGCGTGCGCATTCACGCCGCGGCGAATCAGGGCCGCGAGCACCGCGTTGCCGCTCAACAGGGAAATTTCGCGCTCGGTGGAATCGCCGCCGAGCAATACCGCCACCTTGCCGAAGTCGGCGCCCGAGCGCGTGCGCCGGATGGCCGATTTCTGGGTGAGCAAGCTCATGCCGGCGCTCCAACGATGCGCACTTCGGTGTGCAGCTCGACTCCATGCACGCGCGCCACGGTGCGCTGCACGTGTTCGATCACAGCCTCGATATCGGCCGCCAGCGCGCGGCCATGGTTGATGATGAAGTTCGCGTGCTTGTCGGACACCGAGGCATCGCCGATGCGAAAGCCCTTGAGGCCGGCGCTTTCGATCAGGCGCGCCGCGTGCTCGCCCGGCGGATTGGTGAATACCGATCCGCAGCTCCACTCGCCGATGGGCTGCGTCTGCTTGCGCTTGTCGAGCAATTCGCGAATGGCTTCGGTGTTGACTCCGGGCGTGCGCTCGAACTCCAGCCGCGCACCGATGAACCATGCATCGTCCGGCCCCTTCACGCTGCGGTAGCCGATCTCGTAGTCGGCGGCCGCGCGCGTGTGGCGCACGCCGCGGCGGTCGAGCACGTCGACTTCGACCACGTGGCGCCACGTCTCGCCGCCCCAGGCGCCGGCATTCATGGCGAGCGCGCCGCCCAAGGTGCCGGGAATGCCGGCAAAGAATTCGGCGGGCCCCAGCCCCCATTTCACGCATTGCCGGGCGATTCGCGCGCAGGGCACGCCGGCCTCGGCGGAAATGCGCTGCGCGCTCAGACGTTCGAGCGAGCCGAGCGCGCCATGCGTCGAGATCACGGCGCCGCGGATGCAGCCGTCGCGCACCAACAGATTGCTGCCGAGCCCGATCCACAGCACGGGGACTTCCGGCGGCAGCTGGCGCAGGAAGGCCGCGAGGTCGAGGGCGTCGCGCGGCGTGAAGAAAAGATCGGCCGGACCGCCCACGTGCCACGAGGTGTGCTTCGACATGGCGACGTCGTGCAGCACGCGTGTACTGAATTCAGGCGCGAGATCCGCCAATCGCAGAGCGCTCATGCGGAAGCTCCCCCGGCAATGCGGCTCTTGAGATCCTGCGCCACGGCGCCGATATTGCCGGCGCCCATGGTCAACACCACATCGCCATCGTGCAGCACGCCGCGCAGGCTGTCGGCGAGGTCGTCGACTCGCTCGACGAATATCGGCTCCACCAGCCCGCGCGTGCGCACTGCGCGGCAAATGGCGCGTCCATCGGCGCCGGCGATCGGCGCTTCTCCGGCCGCATACACCTCCGTCACCAGCAGCACGTCGCAGTCGCTCAAGCACTGCCCGAAGTCGTCCAACAAATCACGCGTCCTGGAGTAGCGATGCGGCTGGAAGACGAGCACCAGGCGGCGCGCCGGCCAACCCTGGCGCACCGCGTCCAGTGTCGCCGCGATTTCCGTCGGGTGGTGGCCGTAATCGTCGACCACCAGGGCGCGGCCCTCCGGCCACTGGATCTCGCCCAATTGTTGCAGGCGCCGGTCGATGCCCTGGAAATTCGCGAGCGCGTGCTGAATCGACGCTGCGGGAATATCGAGCTCGGTTGCCACTGCGACCGCTGCCAGGGAATTCAGCACGTTGTGGCGGCCCGGCAGGTTGACGGTGATGGCGAGCGGTCCATGACCCGCGCGCAGCACCTGGCAGCGCGACTGCAGGCCGTCGCGCACCACGTCGACGGCGCGGATGTCCGCTTCCGGCGCGAATCCGTAGGTAACGAACGGCCGCGCCACCTCTTCAAGAACGCTCTGCACATGCACGTCGTCGCTGCAAAGCACGGCGAGACCGTAGAACGGCAGGTTATGCAAAAAATCGATGAAGCTCTGCCTGAGCCGTGTGAAATCGCCGTCGTGGGTCGCCAGGTGATCGTTGTCGATGTTGGTGACGATGGCGATCATCGGCTGCAAGTGCATGAACGAGGCGTCGCTCTCGTCGGCTTCGGCCACGAGGTAGCGGCCGGCGCCGAGCTTGGCGTTGCTGTCCGCGCTTTTCAAGCGGCCGCCGATCACGAAAGTGGGATCCAAGCCGCCCTCGGCGAGCACGCTCGCCACGAGGCTGGTGGTGGTGGTCTTGCCATGCGTGCCGGCCACCGCGATGGAGTAGCGAAAGCGCATCAGCTCGCCCAGCATTTCGGCGCGCGGCACCACCGGGATGCGCTTCGCCAGCGCCGCCGCTATCTCGGGATTCGAACGGGAGACGGCGCTCGATACCACCACCACGTCGGAGTCGCCCAAGTGATCCGCGGCATGCCCGATGAAAATCGTGGCGCCCAAGCGCGCCAGGCGCTGGGTCACGGAATTGGCCTTGAGATCTGAGCCCTGCACTTCGTAGCCCAGGTTGAGCAGCACTTCGGCAATGCCGCCCATGCCGCTGCCGCCGATGCCGACCAAGTGGATGCGATGAATGCGCCGCATCCGATCGTTCATGCGCGTGCGTTCGTGCGTGCCGGTGGTTTCATTCATGCCGGTGCGTTTGCTCATGCGCGCGCTCCGGCTGCGATGCAGAGATCGGCAAGCTGCGACGCTGCGTCGATGACGCGCGAGCCGCGGGCCGCTTCGGCCATCTTGAGCAGGCGCGCTCGGTCGGCGCTGAGCTCGCCGAGAGCAAGCCCAAGGCGCTCGGGCGTGAGATCGCGCTCCTGAATGAGGCGCGCGGCGCCGGTCCGCACCATCGCTTCCGCGTTCTTGGTTTGATGATCGTCGGTGGCGACGGGCAGCGGCACGAGGATGGCGCCCAAGCCCGCCGCCTGCAGCTCGGCAATGGTCATGGCGCCGGCACGGCACACGGCGAGATCGGCCCAGGCGTAGGCGGCCGCCATGTCGTCGATGAAGGGCAGCACGTCGGCCTCGACCCGGGCTTGCGCGTAGGCGGCGCGCGCCGCCTGCAGGCCGCGCGCCCCGGCCTGATGGCGCACCTCCGGCCGGTTCTCGGGAGCGACGCACGCCAGCGCCTCCGGCACCACCGAGTTCAGGCGCTGCGCGCCCTGGCTGCCGCCGAACACCAGCAGGCGGGATCGCTGGTCGCGGCCCGCGAAGCGCACCTGCGGGGGAGGCAGGGCGGCGATGTCGGCGCGCACTGGATTGCCGATGGCGCGCGCCCGAACTCGGGCCGGGAAACTGCCGGGGAATGCTTCCAGTACCTGGCTCGCGAGCCGCGCCAGCCAGCGATTGGTCAAACCGGCGATGGCGTTCTGCTCGTGAATCAGGAGCGGCACCCGCAGCAGCCAGGCGGCGATTCCGCCCGGGCCGCTGACGTAGCCGCCCGCGCCCAACACCGAGCGCGGCCGCACGCGGCGCAGTACGCCGATGGCTTGCGCCACCGCTTTGATGATGCGGCCGGGCGCGAGCACCCACGCCTTGAGCCCCTTGCCGCGAATTCCGGCGACTCGCACCCATTCGATCGGAAAGCCGTTCTCCGGCACCAAGCGCGACTCCATGCTCCCCGGCACGCCGAGCCAGACCACGGCGACGCCGCGATCGCGCAACACATGGGCCACGGCCAGCGCCGGAAATACGTGGCCGCCGGTTCCGCCCGCCATGATGAGCACCGGGCCGCCGGTCGTCGGGAGCCGGCCGCTCACCGCCCAGCCCCCGGAATGCGCATCACGGCGGCGCGCGAGTTCAACTTGAACTCGTGATAAATCCTAAGTACCACGCCGAGCCACGCCAGACTCACGAGCAGGCTGCTGCGGCCGTAGCTCAAGAGCGGCAGGGTCAGCCCCTTGGTCGGCAGCACGCCCATGTTGACGCCGATGTTCACGCTCGCCTGCAAGCCCAGCCACACGCCGAAGGCCAGCGCGAGGTAGGATTGAAAGCGCATTCCGGCTTGGGCCGCCATGCGCGAGATCTGAAACGCGCGCCATACCAGCGCCATGAACAGCGCGATCACGCCGAGCACTCCCACCAAACCCAGCTCCTCGGCGAGCACGGCGAACACGAAATCGGTGTGCGCCTCCGGCAAATAAAACAGCTTCTGCACGCTGCTGCCGAGACCGACGCCGAACCAGGAACCGCGCCCGATGGCGATCAGCGACTGTGTCAACTGAAAGCCGCCATTGAAGGGATCGTCCCAGGGATGCAAAAAGCCCGTCAGGCGCTTCAGCCGGTACGCCGAGGTGAGCGCCAACACGGCGAACGACAGCGCCGCCGCCGCCACCAGCAGCAGCACGTAACGCAATCGGGCGCCGGCGACGAACAGCACGGCGAAGCCGGTCGCGAACAGCACGGTGGTCGCGCCGAAGTCGGGTTCGCACAGCAGCAGAAATGCGGCGACGGTCAGTAAACCCACCGGTTTGGCCAACCCCGGCAGCGTGCTCTCCAGCTCGGCGCGTTTGCGCACGCAATAGCTGCACACCCAGGTCAGCACCAGCACCTTGGCGAGTTCCGACACCTGGAAATTGATCGGCCCCACGCGCAGCCAGCGGCGCGCGCCGTTGACCGTCGCGCCAATGCCGGGAATCAGCACCAGGAACAGCAGCAGCAACCCGACGCACAGCAGCGCGAGACTGTACTTGTCCCAAATTTCAGTGGGCACCCGGGTGACCACCCACGCAAACAGCAGTCCGGCGAATCCAAAAATAAACTGGCGCTCGAGAAAGTAGAACGGGCTGCCGAGATCGCGCGCCGCGATCGACATGGAGGCCGAAGTCACCATGACCAACCCGATGAGCAGCAGCCCGCCCACCAGTCCCAAGGTGACGAAGTCCCAGGCGAAAGGCATGCGCTCGCGCGCCCGCAATCCCATGGACAGGGTGGCGGTGTTCATGCGGACCTCGGCCCAAGATTGCGGACCGCGGCGGCGAACACATCGCCGCGCTGCCCGTAGTCGCGGAACATATCGAGGCTGGCGCAGGCCGGCGACAGCAGCACCGTGTCGCCGGCACGCGCAATGCGCGCGGCCGCCGCCACCGCGTCCGGCATCGATGCGACCGTCTCCACCGTGCACACGCCCTCGAGGGCGGCCGCCAGCTTGGCGGCATCCGTGCCGATCAGCACCGCGTGCCGCACCTTGCCGCGAAAGGCCTGCGCGAGCGGCGCAAAATCCTGACCCTTGCCCTGGCCGCCGGCAATCATCACCAGGGGTCCCGGCATGCCGGCGACGGCGGCCATGGTCGCACCCACGTTCGTGCCCTTGGAGTCGTCGACATAGCGCACGCCCGCCACATCGGCGATCCACTGCGAGCGGTGCGGCAATCCGGGAAAGCTCTCCAGGGCTTCGAGCATCGTCGGCATGGGCAATCCGGCGGCCTCGCCCAAAGCCAGCGCCGCCAGTGCATTGGCGGCATTGTGCAGGCCGGAGATTTTCATGCGCGCCGTGTCCAAGAGCGCCGCGCCGTGCCGCGCGAGGAAGGTCTTGGCGCCGTCGCGCAGCAGCGAGAAATCGGCGGGGCCGCCGTCGGCCTCGGCGCCTGCAATGGAAAATGTCACGGTGCGCACCGTTCCGGCGGCGCCGGTGGCTGCCGCGCGCATGGCCGATACCAGCGGGTCGTCCGCGTTCAGCACCACCGTCGCGGCGTGCGCGAAAATGCGTGATTTCGCCAGCGCGTAGGCCGCCACCGAGGGGTAGCGATCCAGGTGATCGGCGGTCACGTTGAGCACCACGGCTGCCTTGAGCTTGAGTGACGAGGTGGTCTCCAATTGAAAACTCGACAGCTCGAGCACGTAGAGATCGGGCACCGGCTGCTCCAGCAGGTCGAGCGCGGCGACGCCCAGATTGCCGCCCGCGAGCACCCGGCGTCCCGCCGCCGCGGCCATGCGGGCCACCAGTGTCGTCACCGTGCTCTTGCCGTTGGTGCCGGTGATGCCGATCACCGGCGCCTGGACGTGGCGCGCGAACAGTTCGACATCGCCGAGCACTGGGATACGGCGCGCGCGTGCGGCGCGCGCGATGGGCTCCTCGAGCGACACTCCGGGGGAGATCAACACCTGCGAGGCACCGTCGAGCAGCGACATATCGAAGCCGCCGAGCCTAAGGTCCAGCGAATCGGCGAGAGCGCCCAATTCGGCGAGGCCCGGCGGCGCGCGGCGCGAATCGGTGGCCATGACCGCGATTCCGCGCTTGGCGAAATAGCGCAAGCACGATGCGCCCGTCTTGCCGAGACCCACGACGACGCTGTGCATCAGCGAATCTTCAAGGTTGCAAGACCGACCAGCACCAGCACGAAACTGATGATCCAGAAGCGCACGATCACCTTCGGCTCGGCCCATCCTTTGAGTTCGAAATGATGATGGATCGGCGCCATGCGGAATATGCGCTTGCCGGTGAGCTTGAACGAGCTCACTTGCAGGATCACCGAGACGGTCTCGAGCACGAATACCCCGCCCATCACGAACAGCACGATTTCCTGGCGCACGATGACGGCCAGCGTGCCGAGCGAGGCGCCGATCGCCAGCGCGCCCACATCCCCCATGAAGACCTGGGCCGGATAGGTGTTGAACCACAGAAACCCCAAGCCCGCGCCCACCAGGGCGGAACTGAAAATCAGCGCCTCGCCGACTCCCGGGATGTAGGGGATCTGCAGGTAGGTCGCGAATTTGACATTGCCGGTGACGTAGGCGAACACGCCGAGGGCCGCCGCCACCATCACCGCCGGCATGATGGCAAGACCGTCGAGTCCGTCGGTCAGATTCACCGCGTTGCTGGTGCCGACGATGACGAAGTAGGAGAACGCGACGAACGCGGCGGTGGACATGGGTACGGCCACGGCCTTGAAGAACGGCACGTACAGCGCCGTCTCGGCGGGAGTTTGGCGCAGGTGATGCAGGGTGAACGCCACCGTCAGTCCCACGATCGATTGTCCCAGGTATTTGTAGCGCGCCTTCAGGCCCTTCGAGTTCCCGACCACCAGCTTCATGTAATCGTCGTAAAAGCCGATCAAGCCGAAGCCCACGGTCGTTTCCAGCAAGATCCACACGTAGTGGCTGGACAGATCGGCCCACAGCAGCGTGGCCAAGCCAAGTGTCACCAGAATCAGACCGCCGCCCATGGTGGGAGTGCCGGACTTTTGCAAATGCGACTGCGGGCCATCGGTGCGCACGTGCTGCCCGATCTGGTAGCGGCTCAACATCGCGATCATGGGCGGGCCGATGAGCAGCGCGAGAGCAAGCGCGGTGACAGCCGCAAGAATGCCGCGCAGGGTGAGGTACTGAAAGACATGGAAGGCGCTGTAGAACCGAGCCAGATATTCGGTGAGGTAAAGCAGCATGACGTTATCCCGCTCCGCCGGTGAGGGCTTGCACCACCCGCTCTAAGCGATTGACGCGCGACCCCTTGATCAACACCGTCACTCCGGGCTTGAGCTCCGCCAGCAGCCGCCGGGTCAGGGAATCGGCGTCCGCGAACCACTCGGCGCCGGGACCGAACGTCTCGACGGCGCGCGAGCTCTGCGGCCCCAGCGCGAACAGGCGCTTGACTGCGCAATCCCGGGCATACGCACCCATGTGGGCATGACTGTCTTCGGCAAACTCGCCGAGCTCCGCCATATCGCCGAGCACCAACCAGGTCGTGCCCGGCAGCGCGCGCAGCACTTCGAGTCCGGCGCGCACCGAGCTCGGGTTGGCGTTGTAGGAGTCATCGATGATCCAGCTGTCGCGCGCCCCGGCCTTGAGCTGCAAGCGGCCGGCGACCGGGCGAAAATCGGCCAACCCGAGTGCGATTTGTTCGAGCGAGGCGCCGGCGGCGCTGGCCGCGGCCGCGGCCGCGAGCGCGTTGCCGATATTGTGCGCACCGCCGGCCTTGAGCGTGATCGCGCTTTGCCCGAGGGGACACTCCAGGGTGAAGCGCGTCGCAAATTCACCGCTCTCGATGCCCTGGGAAGAATTCTTCGCCATGAAATCCGCCTGGGCGTGCACGCCGAAGGTGACGATGCGGCGCGCCGTCGCCACGCCGCGCCAATAGCCCGCGTAGACATCGTCGGCGTTGATGATGGCGGTGGCGCCGGGCTCGAGACAGGACACCATTTCACCTTCGCCCTGAGCGACGCCGTCCATATTGCCGAAGCCCTCGAGATGTTCGGCGCCGGCGTTGGTGATGAGACCCACGGTCGGCCGCGCCAAGCGTACGAGTTCGGCGACATCGCCGATGCGATTCGCGCCCATCTCGATCACGGCGCTGCGATGCGATGCCTCGAGGCGCATCAGCGTCACGGGCACTCCGATGTGATTGTTGAGATTGCCGTGCGTTGCCATGACCAATCCCATGCGCGACAGAACGGCGGAGGTCATTTCCTTGGCGGTGGTCTTGCCGTTGCTGCCGCCGACGGCCACGATGGGAATGGTGAAATCGGCGCGCCAGGCTCGCCCCAACTGTTGCAGCGCGCGCAGGGCATCCGGTACGACGATCTGCGGCAGCGCGTGCGGCACCGCGGATTCGACGACGGCGCCGATGGCGCCGCGCGCGGCCGCCGCCGCAACGAAGTCGCGGCCGTCGAAGTTGGGCCCGCGCAATGCGACGAACAGCGAGCCTACGCCCAAGGTGCGGCTGTCCGTGGCCACCGCTCCGTAGGGACGATCCTCGCCGGCCAGCTGGCCGCCGACCGCAATGGCCGCATCACGCAATGTGCGCTTCATGCGGCCGCCCCGAGATAGCGCCGCGCTTCGCGGCGGTCGCTGAAGCTGCGCCGCGTCGCGCCGTAGATCTGATAATCCTCGTGGCCCTTGCCGGCGATCAGCACGATGTCGCGTGCGCCGGCCTCCTTGAGGGCCGCGCCGATGGCTTCGCCGCGGTCATGAATGATGCGCGCGGCATGCAACCTGATGCCGCCGCTGATGGCGCGGGTGATGGTCTCGGGATTCTCGGAGCGCGGGTTGTCGTCGGTCACGATGATCCGATCGGCCAATTCGTCGGCAATGGTGCCCATGAGGGGCCGCTTGCCGGGATCGCGGTCGCCGCCGCAGCCGAACACGCACCACAGCGAGCCCGTGCAGTGCTCGCGCAGCGCAGTCAATGCCTTGGCGAGCGCGTCCGGCGTGTGTGCGTAGTCGACCACCGCCAGGGGCCTGTCGGGAACGGCGGGTTCGACCACTTCCATGCGGCCGGGAGGCGGGGCGCATTCGGCCAGCACGCGGGCCGCCTCGGCGAGCGAAGCGCCCAAGGAGAGGAGGCAGGCGATGACCACCAGGGAATTCTCGGCGTTGAAGCGGCCCAGCAACCGGGTGCTGACGCCGGCCTGGCCGAAGCTGCCGTCGAGCTGCATCGAGATGCCGTCCAAGCCCAACGTCACATCCACCGCCCGCAGCGCGCGCTCGGCCAGCCACCCGGAATCGCCGGCACCGATCCAAATGGCGGTGAGCGGCACGCGTCCGGCATAACTTTGTGCGAACTCGCGGCCGAAGGCGTCGCCGACGTTGACCACGATGTGCTCGAGATCGGGAGCCGCGAACAGCCGCGCCTTGGCGGCGCCGTAGTCGGCCATGGTGCGGTGATAGTCCAGGTGATCGCGGCTTAGGTTGGTGAATGCGGCCGCATGAAAGCGCACGCCGGCGACGCGATTCTGATCGAGCGCCTGCGATGAGACCTCCATGGCCACCTCGCGCACTCCGCTCGCGCGCAGCTGCGCGAGTTCGCGATGCACCGTGACCACATCGGGCGTGGTGAGCGCGGCAGGCGTCAGCGAATCGATCCGGCCCCAGCCGATCGTGCCCATGTAGGCGGCTTGGGATCCCAGCCGCTCGAGACATTGCGCCAGCAGATAGGCGCAGGTGGTCTTGCCATTGGTGCCCGTGATGCCCGTGATGCGCAGCTGCGACGAAGGCCAGTTGAAAAAGCGATCCGCGATCCGCCCCACCAGCTCCGTCAGTCCGGGTATCGCCGCCGCGAACACCGTGGCCGGCAGCTTCGGGACCTCGGCGTCGGCGCTCGGTTCCCACAGCACCACGCTGGCGCCGCGCGCGGCGGCCTCCGCGGCAAACTTGAGACCGTGCACGGTGCGGCCCGGCAATGCGAAAAACAGACTCCCGGCACGTACCTCGCGGCTGTCGAGCGTGAGATCGACGACCGCGCGCGGTTCGATGTTCGGAACCGTCGCTATGCCATCGAGCAGCCACATGAGTGAGGCGCTCATGGCAGGTCGTTCGCCTGCACCAAGGCGGCGGCGGGCACGTTCTGCAGGTCATCGGGCGGTACGTCCATCAGCCGCAGCGCGCCGGACATCACGCTCGCGAAGACCGGCGCGGCCACCGTACCGCCCTGGGCGAGCGCGCCGCCTTCCTGCAGATCCCGGCTCGGCTCGTCGATCACCACCACGGTGGCCAGTTTCGGGTGCGACGCCGGCACCAAGCCGGCGAATACCGCCATGATTCGGTCGGTGGAATAGCCGCCCGCGATCGATTTGAACGCGGTACCCGTCTTTCCGGATACCCGATAGCCGATGAGCGAGGCGCGGGTCGCGGTGCCGCCCTTCTCGACCACCTGCTCCATCAGTTGTACCAGCTCGTGCGCAACTTTCGGATCGAGAACTTGCTCTCCGGGCACGCGGCCCGAGACGCGCTCGAAAGTAATGGGACGCCTCACTCCGCCGGCGCCGATGGTCGCGTAGGCGTGCGCCAGTTGCAGCGGCGTGACTGAGAGACCGTAGCCATGCGACAGCGTCGCGATGCCGATCGGCCGCCAGTGAGCGTAATTGCTGAGCATTCCCGCCGATTCGCCGGGATAGCTGCTGCCGGTCACCTGGCCCAATCCCAAGCCGGTCAGCGTGTGCCAGATCTGCTCCGGCTGGAGAGACAGCGCCACCTTTGCCGTGCCGACATTGCTGGACTTCGCCAAGATCGTCGCCAGATCGATTGCGCCCAGGTTGTGCTCGTCCTCGAACACCTTGGTACCGACTTTCAAGAATCCCGGCGAGGTATCCACGACGCTGTCCGGGCGATATTGTCCGGAGGCCAGCGCCGCCGCCATGATGAACGGCTTGATGCTCGAGCCGGGTTCGAAAATGTCGGTCGCCGCGCGATTGCGGTACAGCCCCGCCTTGAGCTGCTCGCGGTCATTGGGGTTGTAGGAAGGCTGGTTCACCATGGCGAGCACCTCGCCGGTATCGACGTCGATGACGATGACGGACCCCGCATGCGCGCGGTACTCCTGCATCGCCGATTTCAGTTCGCGATACGCGAGATACTGGATCCGCAAGTCGATACTGGTGACGAGATCGCGGCCGGGCCGCGGCGCGCGAATACTCTCGACATTTTCGACGTAGCGTCCCTGCATATCCTGGATGACGCGCTTCGCCCCATCCTCGCCGTTCAGCAGTTGCTCGAAGCCGAGCTCCAAGCCTTCCTGGCCCTTGTCGTCGACGGTGGTGAAGCCGACGACATGTCCGGAAATTTCGCCCGCCGGATAGTAGCGCCGGTACTCGCGCAGCAGATATACGCCCGGGATCCCCAGGGCCTTGATGTGCGCCGCCTGCTCCGGGGGCATGTGCCGCACCAAGTACAGAAACTCGCGGTCGAGGTTGCTGGTGATCCGCCGCACCAACGACTGCTGGTCCTCTTTCAGCGCCTTGGCGAGCTTCGGCAGCTGATCGATGTTGTCATTGAGCTCCTGCGGATTGACCCACACGCTGTCGACCGGCGTTGAGACGGCGAGCGGCTCGCCGTTGCGGTCCGTGATCGCACCGCGATGCGCCGCGATCTTGACCACCCGCATCGAGCGTGCGTCGCCTTGGCTTGCGAGAAAGCCGTGGTCGAGCAACTGCAGCTCCACCGCGCGCGCCACGAGCCCGGCGCCGCCCAACAGCACCAAGCCCAATATCACGCTCGAACGCCAGCGGTAGCTCTTCGCCTGCGCGTCGTTGTCGAGGGGCCGTGCTTTCACGGCCGCACGATCCGCACGTCGCGGGTTTGCGGCAGGTTCATTTGCAGCTTGGCGTTGGCGACTCTCTCGACGAAGGCATGCGATGACCAATAGCTCTGCTCGAGCTGCAGGCGCCCCCACTCCATATCGAGCGAGTCGCGCTCGGCATTGAGCTTCTCGAGATGCACGAACATATCGCGGGCCTTGTGCCGGGCGTAAATCACTTGCACGGCGGAGCCGAGTACGGCGAGCCACAACAAGGGCATGACGAGCGGCAACCAACGGCGGTGTTTCATGCGGCTTTATCCTTGGCGAGGCGTTCGGCGACGCGCAGGCGCGCACTGCGCGCGCGCGGATTCAATGAGGTTTCGATCTCGTCCGCCTGAACGGCCTTGCCGACGAGCTTGAGCACCGGTCGTGCGCTCGGC
>Ga0307474_10001531_pt1 | contig 16718 bp, 12 predicted proteins | sample atmos_gasesECM1C_2_FD_203312 | JGI IMG/M metagenome (GOLD analysis project Ga0307474, IMG submission 203312) | Hardwood forest soil microbial communities from Morgan-Monroe State Forest, Indiana, United States - atmos_gasesECM1C_05 | ecosystem: Environmental > Terrestrial > Soil > Temperate... | reverse complement strand
CCCGACGACCTGGACATCCTGCTAAAATCCTCCGCAGCCTCAGTCTGAGCAGCGCCGCCTCCGCGTTCTTCCTCTCCGCCTATCTTTAGGTAGCAGTGGCTTCACGCTACTGGGCTGCGAATCCTCTAGCTCATTTACCTCCTTTGCCTCCTCTGCTTCCTCTGCTTTCTCGCTTCGGTTGCCGTCGCCTCGCCCCGATGCCATAATTCATCTTTACGAGCGACGCGGATTTTTGCCCGCCACTTGACCGTCCGAACAGTACGCTCTCTCTGGGGGAATCATGGCATTGCGTGACTCATGGATTGAAAAACGCCAATCGGAAGCTGCCGCCGCGAACGGCAAGGGATTAACGGCTGACCGCGAAGCGGCCAAGAACATGTCGCAAATGCATCTGGCGCGCAAAGGCGTCATTAGCGAAGAAATGTTCTTCGTCGCCAAGCGCGAAAAAATCGAGCCCGAACTCGTGCGTAGCGAAATCGCGCGCGGCCGCGCTATCATCCCCGCCAACATTCATCACCGCAATTTGCAGCCGATGGGCATCGGCATAGCGTTCAATTGCAAAATCAACGCCAACATCGGCAACTCCGCCACAACCTCGAATATCAACGACGAGTTGAAAAAACTGCACCACTCCGTACACTACGGCGCGGACACCGTAATGGATCTGTCGACCGGCGGCGACATTCCCACCATTCGCAAAGCCATCATTGACGCTTCGCCAGTTCCCGTAGGCACGGTTCCGGTCTACGAGGCGATTTCCCGCGTCCGCCGTCCCGAAGATCTCACCATGGACTTGATGCTCGAAGTCATCGAAGAGCAAGCCGAGCAGGGCGTCGACTACATGACCATTCACGCCGGCGTTTTGCGCCAGCATGTCCCGCTCGTCCGTAAACGCATCACTGGAATCGTTAGCCGCGGCGGCTCCTTGATGGCGCATTGGATGGAGCATCACAAGCAACAAAATTTTCTCTACGAACGCTTCGATGAAATCTGCAAGATTTTCAAAAAGCACGACGTCAGCTTTTCTTTGGGCGACGGCTTGCGCCCCGGTTCGATTGCCGACGCCAGCGACGAAGCACAATTCGCTGAACTGAAAGTTCTTGGCGAGCTTACGAAAAAAGCCTGGGAACACGACGTGCAAGTTATGATTGAAGGCCCCGGCCACATCCCGCTCGACAAAATCAAAGAGCAAGTCGATAAGGAAATGGAATGGTGCCACGAAGCGCCGTTCTACACCCTCGGCCCGCTCGTTACCGACATCGCTCCCGGATACGACCACATCACCAGCGCTATCGGCGCGGCCATGATCGGCTGGCACGGCGCGTCCATGCTTTGCTACGTCACGCCAAAAGAGCATCTCGGCCTGCCCAATGCCGAAGACGTGAAACAAGGCGTCATCGCATACAAAATTGCCGCGCACGCCGCCGACGTGGCTCGCCACCGTCCCGGCGCACGCGATCGCGATGACGCGCTCAGCTACGCGCGTTTCCTCTTTGACTGGAACAAACAGTTTGAACTTTCGCTCGATCCAGAAACCGCGCGCGCCATGCATGACGAATCGCTCCCCGACGATTTCTACAAGGAGGCGAAATTCTGCTCCATGTGCGGACCAAAATTCTGCAGCATGAACATCACGCAGTTAGCCGAAGCCGAATCCGGCAAAGATCAAGCCGAACGCAAACAAAAGTTCGCCGAGCTCTTAGTAAAGGTGCAAGGAGCCTAGGAAGCAGAAATGGCAAAATGTGCGACGAAAGGCCATTCTCCGCTGGCATAGGCTGGCAGGTGACGTCGCGGAACTTTTGGCCGTAGTTTGCGTATGTTTTATCGAGGGCGGCAGAAACAGGTTTCATGGGCGCTCTTGAGGGAGTCGGCAACATGTTTAGTCTCCTGTTTATTGTGTTTCTTTATTTCCTGCCGGCAATTCTTGGCAGAGACAAATCTGACGCTACAGGTATCTTTCTTCTGAATCTTTTTCTTGGCTGGACGCTGATCGGCTGGGTCGCGGCATTTATCTGGGCCATCGCTTCGGACCGCCCACATTATGTGCGCTACGTGCCACTAAGCGCCGGGCGCTTCTGTTCGCAATGCGGCACGCTGGGGCCGGCTGGAGCGTATTTCTGTGGGGCCTGCGGCAGGACCGTCTAAATTTTCTGCGCGCTCGAGTAGAGATTTCGGTGTGCCCGGGCACCTTCCGCGCAAAATTGTAACCGATGCGACAAGGCTGACTATTATTTTACCTTCCTGTATATCTCCGACTCCGCTACAGTCAATTGAATCGCAGCTTCCGCAGTCCCACGGGAAGACTGGGCGCGAATCGATAACTTCCGAAAACTTGCATATGAACGAGCTTGCGCAGAAGTATGAAGTGCTGATTGTGGACGATTCGCCCGTCTACTGCAAACTCTTTGAACAGATCCTGTCAGGACAGGATTATGCGCTTTCGTTCGCCGACAACGGGAAAGACGCGCTGCGCATTTATCACGATAACTTGCCGGACATCGTCATCACCGATTGGATCATGCCCGAATTCTCCGGCCTGGAACTGTGCGAACGCATGCGGGCCGACAAATCCCTGGTGTACACATACATCATTCTGATGACCAGCAACACGGAAAAAGGAGGCGTAGTAAAGGGACTGGAAGCCGGCGCCGACGATTATCTGGTGAAGCCATTCGATTCCGGCGAAATGCTGGCGCGCATTGGAGTGGGCCGCCGCATTATCGATTTGCACCGCCGACTTGAAGACAAGAGCGCGCAACTGGAAGAAGTGGCGTGCACCGATATACTTACCGGGCTTCCCAACCGCCGCGCGATTGAGGTGTGGGCCAACAAACAGTTGAGGGGCGCGGCACGACATGGTTTTCCGCTGTGGGTGGTGCTTGGTGACCTTGATTCTTTCAAGGAAATTAACGATACCTTCGGGCACGAAGCGGGCGATACGGTATTGCGCACCTTCGCCGACACGCTAAGAAAGCTGACGCGCATTTCGGATATGTGCGGGCGTCTGGGCGGCGACGAGTTCCTGATTGTGATTTCGCATGTAAGCGGCGACAACATCGAATTGGCCATCAACCGATTTCGCGAGCTGTTCTGCGCGCTTTCGTTTCCGTTTGCCGGGCGGAGCGTGAGTATTTCGGCGACATTCGGAGTTGCGGGGAGCGAGAACGGCAACTTGAAGAATTTCGACGAGCTGGTACGCAAGGCGGATGAGATGTTGTACGAAGCGAAACGCGCTGGACGAAATTGCGTGCACATCGCCAAGCTGGACTGACGGTTAGAACGCAGGAGGCCATCCGTGCATGCGGCAATCGAAGAGAGGTTCCTCGCGGCGCTCAGAATGACGGGCTCTTGCTATTGTTATACTGCGGCGGATTTCGATTAAGCCAGGCGCGAAGTGAGCTCGTCGTACGCGGTCTAGTGCGGTTCGAACGAGATTTCACACCGATGGGGGAAGAATGGCATTTGAGAGCGTTGCAAAGCTTGCTGAGATTCCGGCAGGTTCCATCAAGGAAGTGCAAGTGGCAGGGCAGGCAATTGCGTTGGCCAACGTCGCGGGAACATTCTATGCCATCAGCGGCACCTGTTTGCACCGAGGGGGGCCGCTCGGGGAAGGGCAGCTTGAGGGTAAGGTGGTGACTTGTCCGTGGCATGGCTGGCAATTTGATGTGACAACGGGAAAGGCCGTGCAAAATCCCAACGCCGGATTGGGGTGCTATGAGGTTGAAGTTCGCGGCGAGGAAATCTTTGTAAGTCTCGGACAATTGTCGTAAATAACAGAAACTAAAGCAGTTGGTTTCGACATAGTGCCGATTCGAACGCCGGGGAGTACCTTTTCCACTGATATTCCTGTAACCCTCACATTTTGTTTGGCTTTGCAATCTCTGCCGTGTATAGTACCGCCGAACTTTGGTTCGATGACCACTCCCACAGCGACTCGCCATTATTGGATCTTCACCGTAGACCCGCACCACTACCACTGGGACACCCTGTTTGTGAAGGGCAAGGAAATGTGGCACGGTGCCGGTTCGAAACCCGACGCGGTTCGCGCGCTGAAGCAGGTGCGCAAAGGCGACCGGGTGCTGTGCTACCACTCCGCTCCTGAGCGCTCGTTTTATTCGATTGCAGAGGTGGCGCGCGATCCGTATCCCGACCCGCATGACTCGGAAGGCAAGAATTTGGTGGCGGATCTGCGGGCGTTCGAAAAGCTGCCGCGGCAGGTGACGCTGGCGGAATTGCGTTCGAACAAAGCGCTGCGGAAGGTGAAGTTCCTGAAAAATGTGCGGTTGATCGTGTCGCCGATCAGCGACGCGGAGTACCTGGAAATTTTGAAGATGGCGGGAATCGTCGCGACGCCTGGAATACCGCTACCCTGAAACTTCCGCACCGTGGCACTCCCACCGGCCGTGTGCGAGGAGGTGATGAATGGCGTGGTCTGTTCGAATGGCGCTTCCTGCGGCGTTCCTGCTCTTCTCGGGAACGGTAGCTATTCCCCAAGGCACCGTGCAAAAACCAAGGCTTGAAGAAATTGCCAGCGGCAAGACGCGAGTCATCGATCTGAGCTACGCGTTGAGCGACAAACTGGTGGCATGGCCGGGCGATGCCAAAGCGTTCGAAGCAAAGGTAAATGCGACAGTGGAAAAGAACGGCTACTTCACGCGCAGCTTCTGGATGCTGGAGCATTACGGAACGCACATGGATGCGCCGGCACATTTTCCTCCAGGGAAAACGACACTGGAAAAGATTTCCGCGGAGAAATTTTTCGCTCCGGCGGTGATTCTGGACGTTCGAAGCGAGGCCGAGCGCAATCCGGACTATCAGTTGACGGTGAAGCGAATCGAAGAGTGGGAAGAAAAGCACGGCAAGATTCCGGCTGGAGCGATTGTGGTTTTGCGGACCGGATGGGCAACGCGGTGGCCAGACGTTGCGCGATATCGCAATCAGGACGCGAACGGCACCATGCATTTCCCGGGATTCTCCGTGGACGCCGCGAAATATTTATTGCAGCGGAAAATCAGCGGACTAGGATGCGACACGCTGAGCATCGATCCGGGAAATTCACCGGATTTTCCGGTGCATCACGTGGTGTTGGGTGCGGACGCTTTTCAATTGGAAAATTTGGCGGATTTGAAGGATTTGCCGGAGGTGGGAGCGTTTTTGATTGCGGCACCGATTAAGTTGGAGGGGGGATCGGGAGGACCGGTGCGGGTGTTTGCGTTGGTGGCGGATTAGAAAGGTCAGATGGCCACCAGAAGGTGGCCGCTACCAGTGCCGATACGCCAGGAAATTGCATTTGGTAGAACATTTTCCGGATTTTATGCGTCTGAACAGTTGGTGCTAGAGCACTGGGGGTGTCTCTCATGAACAAAGTCAGAGTTTTGCTGCGCGGGCTGCTGCTGGGCACTGCCCTGGGAGTGATGTGCGCCGCGGCGGCGGTAAGCGCGCACGCACAGAGCGAAGGGCAGCAGTTTCCGGTGGCCACAAAAACACTGAAGAACGGGATGAAAGTGCTGGTCGAGACCGATCACAGCATCCCGAACATCGCGCTTTACATTTTTTACAAAATCGGTTCGCGCAATGAACATCCTGGAACTACGGGACTTTCGCATTTTTTCGAACACATGATGTTCAACGGCGCGAAGAAATATGGACCGGGCGATTTGGACAAGGCCATGGAAGCAAATGGCGCTTCGAACAACGCGTACACCACGGAAAACGTGACGGTCTATCAAGATTGGTTTCCACGGTCAGCGCTGGATTTGATTTTCGATATCGAAGCGGACCGCATCCAGTATTTGAGTTTTGACCCGAAGAAGATCGCATCCGAAAGAGAAGTTGTGGCGTCCGAGCGGCGCACCAGCGTGGACGCCAATAATGGCGGAATTCTGGACGAGCAATTAAAAGCAACGGCGTTCATTGCGCATCCTTACCAGTGGCCGGTAATTGGCTGGATGAGCGACATCGAGCATTGGACGATGGACGATTTGAAGCACCACTTCGAAATGGGCTATGCGCCGAACAACGCGACGATGGTGGTGGTGGGCGACGTGACGCCGGAAGAAATTTTCCAGCTGTGCGAAAAATACATCGAGCCAATTCCGCAACACGCGCCGCCGCCGCCGGTGACAACGGTGGAACCGGAACAGTTGGGGGAGCGCCGTTTGATCGTGCATAAGCCGGCGGAGTTGCCGCTGCTGATGATTGGATACCACGTCCCGCAGACCAATAGTCCTGATTTTTACGCGTTGAACGTTATGCGCACGGTGCTGGTGCAAGGAGAAAGTTCGCGGATGTATCAGCGGCTGGTAGATAAGGACCAGATCGCGCTGGAAGTGAACGCCTTTCAGTCGCCGGCATTCGATCCCACGCTGACAGTCTTTGCCGCGCAGCCGAAGCAGGGAGTCGATCCGCAGAAATGCGAAGCGGCGATCTATGACGAGCTGGACAAAATAAAGAAAACGCCGATCAGCGATGTAGAACTAGAAAAGGCGAAGAATATCAGGCTGGTGGAGTTTTACCACCAGATGCGAACGATCAATGGCCGCGGGAATACCATCGGCACGTACGAAGTATTCTTCGGCGATTACCACAAACTTTTTGATGCGGCGAAAAACTATGCAGCGGTGACAAAGGAAGACGTACGGCGGGTGGCGCAAAAATATTTTGACTCCAACAACCGCACGGTGGCGACGCTGATTCCAGACAACGGGGAACAAGGGAGCGCAAAGTAATGAACGGGAAAATGAGGACGCTGCGCTTTGCTGTGAATGCGGTGCTGCTGCTGGGATTTGCCTGGAATTGCGGGGCCCAGACTTTAAAGCTGCCACCGCATGAAAAAATTGTCCTGAAAAATGGATTGACACTGCTGTTGATGGAAAAACACGGCGTGCCGATTGTGGATTTTGCGGCGATTGTGAAAGGCGGCTCGGTTGCTGATCCAGCCGGGCAAGAGGGCCTGGCGTCGGTAACCGCCGGACTGCTGCGCAAAGGCACGGCGAAGAGGAGCGCGCAGCAATTCGCGGCGGACCTGGATTTTATCGGTGCGGATTTCAGCGCGGACGCCAGCGCGGATTACACGGCAATCTCGATCGAATTTCTGGCAAAGGACATGGACAAAGGGCTGGATCTTTTTTCGGATGCTGTGTTGCGTCCGGCATTTGCGCAAGCCGAAGTGGAAAAATTGCTGGCGCAGGAAATCGACGGAATCAAAGCCGCAAAAGACGAAGCGCAATCGGTAGCGCTGAATTATTACTACGGCTATCTTTTCAGCAAGCATCCTTATGGGCGGCCAGTAGCAGGCGACGAGCTTTCCCTGGCGCGCATCAAGCGCGACGCGATTACGAAGTTTTATGCAACGAACTACACGCCGGGAAATACGATTCTTGCAGTAGCTGGAGAATTCGACGCCGCGCAGATGCGCGCAAAAATCGAGCAGGCTTTGGGAGGCTGGACGGCAAAGGAGACTGCGTTGCCGGCGATTCCTGCGCCGATGCCGGTGAAAGGCAAAAAACTTTTGCTGGTCGACAAGCCGGATTCAACACAGACATTTTTTGTGTTTGGAAACGTCGGGACCGCTGAAAACGATCCGGACCGGGTGGCGATCCGAGTAGTGAACACGATTTTTGGCGGACGGTTTACTTCCGAGTTAAATGAAGCGTTGCGCGTGGAATCGGGACTCACTTACGGAGCGCAAGCGTTTTTCGATTCGCGAAAAGAGCCGGGCGCGTTTGGGATTTACAGTTTCACGAAAAATGAGTCGACCGTTCAGGCTATTGATTTGGCCTTGCAGGTGCTGGCCAAACTGCAAAAGGTCGGAGTCACAGCGGAGCAGCTTGCCTCGGCCAAGGCTTACATCAAAGGACAGTTTCCGCCTTCGATTGAAACTTCCGAGCAACTTGCGAAACGCATCGCGGCCAACGAGTTTTATGGGCTGGGCGACGACGAAATCAACAAACTGGAAGAGAGAATCGACGCAGTAACACCAGAAATCGCGAAGCAAGTGATCGCGAAACATTTTCCCGAAGACAATCTAGTTTTTATGTTGATTGGAAAAGGATCGGAGATTGGCCCGGGCGTGAGGAAATATGCGCCGCAGCAGGATACGAGGAAGATCAGCGAGCCAGGATTCTGGCCGGGGGCGAAGTGAGAAGGCAGCGACCAGAGACCGGGAGTGGATTGCGTAGGCAACGCCTTGCGGACTCAAACGATGAGAGTGTTCGACGATCCTTGTCAGCGATGACCGCGGAGCGGTCAAGCGGAGGGTGGAGTGCTGAGAAGTTCTGCGAAATAGCGCACGGTGTCTGGCGCGTAAGCCGGCGGCATCGCACAGGGACTGGAGCGAACTGAATTAGTTGTTTCAGGGAGGAAGGATGCGCATTCGATTTGCACTCTTGATCGGCTGCATGGTTTTTTCGGGAATGGCGATGGCTGCGGAGGATGCGCCGCTGCTGGCGACGGAACCGACGGTCAACAACAGCGAAATTGTGTTTGTGTACGGCGGCTATTTGTGGAGCGTGCCGCGCGAGGGCGGCGAAGCGCGGCAGTTGACTACCGGAGGGCACGAATCGAGTCCGGCATTTTCACCGGATGGAGAATGGATCGCTTTCGCAGGCGAGTATGACGGAAATCGCGACGTGTATGTGATGCGCGCGAGCGGAGGCGAGCCAAGGCGATTGACATGGCATCCGGCGCTGGATGCGCCAGTGGGCTGGACGCGGGATGGGAAGCGAATTCTTTTTGTTTCGGCGCGAGATGCTTATGCGGACATCACACGTTTGTATACGGTGCCCGCGCAAGGTGGAATGGTAGAGACGCTTCCGATGTGGCGGGCGCTGGAGGGAGCATATTCGCCGGACGGTTCGGAGTTCGCGTATGTACCGAACTTACAGTGGCAAAGAGCTTGGAAGCGCTATCACGGCGGGCAAACAACTCCAGTGTATATCGTTCGGCTTAGGGACCTGGCGTTGCAGAAAGTGCCGCGGGAAAACTCGAATGATGCGAGCCCGGTATGGGTAGGAGATACGGTCTATTTTCTGTCCGACAGGAATGGTCCGGTTACGATTTTTTCCTACGACACAAAAACGAAACAAGTAAAGCAGGTGCTGGAGAACAAAAGTTTCGATTTGAAATCATTGTCCGCAGGACCGGGCGCGCTGGCGTATGAACAATTTGGCGGAATCTACGTATATGACCTGAAATCCGGCCAGGCGCGACACGTCGACATTCACGTTGCCGGAGATTTGCCCGCGACACGCGCGCATTGGGAAAAAGTGGCGGACAAAATCGAGAATGCGGGAATTTCGCCGACGGGAGCGCGCGCGGTGTTCGAAGCGCACGGGGAAATTCTGACGGTGCCAGCGGAAAAAGGCGACATCCGGAATTTGACGCGGGCTCCCAGCGTGGCCGATCGCGATCCGGCGTGGTCTCCGGACGGAAAATGGATCGCGTATTTTTCAGACGAGTCGGGAGAATACGCTTTACACCTGGTAGATCAATCCGGATTGGGCGCGGTGAAGAAGATTTCGCTGGGCAATCCGCCATCGTATTTCTACGGCCCAACGTGGTCGCCGGACAGCAAGAAAATCGCGTTCACCGACAAGCGGTTGAACTTGTGGTATCTGGACATCGACCAAGATGGCTCGATGAAAAAAGTGGATACGGATTTTTATGAGGACCCGAGCTACGGACTGGACCCGGCGTGGTCTCCCGACAGCAAGTGGCTGACATACTCACGCTTTCTACCCAGCCATTTCCGGGCCATATTCGTGTACTCGATTGATTCTGGAAAGAATTCGCAGGTTACCGACGGCTTGAGTGAAGCTCGTTTTCCAGTGTTCGACAAGAACGGCAGATATATTTACCTGGGAGCGAGCACGGACTACGGACTTTCCGCCGGTTGGCTAGATCTGACGAGTTACCAGCATCCGGTATCGCGCAATATTTATGCGGTGGTGTTGAAAAAGGGAGAGCCATCGCCAGTGGAGCCGGAGAGCGACGACGAGAAAGTGGGGCCAGCGAAGTCCGGCGAAAAATCAAAAGATGCTGACAAGGAAAAGGATTCGAACAAAGGCCAGGAAGCCGATAAAAAAGATGAAAAGAAAGATGAGAAGAAGAACGAAAAAAAAGACGAACCGGTGAAGGTGACGATCGATCTGGATGGAATTGGGCAAAGGATCGTGTCCTTGCCAATCAAAGCAGCGAATTACATCGGACTGGCGCCGGGCAAAGCAGGCGTGTTGTACCTCACCGAAGCGCCGTTAATTTTGCAGCCCGGGCCACCGCAGTTGACGGTGAGCAAGTTTGATCTCTCGACTCGAAAGACAGAAGGGTTCCTGAGTGGAGTGAGCGAATATACAATTTCAGCCAACGGTGAAAAAGTGTTGTACCGGCAGGGGCGAGCGTCATGGTTTATCGCCGCGACGTCGGCGGCGCCGAAGCCGGGAGAGGGCGCGCTGAAGCTGGATAGCTTCGAGGTTTACGTTGATCCACGCGGGGAGTGGAATCAGATGTACCACGAGGTGTGGCGAATCCAGCGGGACTTTTTCTACGATCCGCACCTGCATGGATTGAACCTGGCGGCGGCAGAGAAAAAATATGCTCCGTTCGTAGGAGCTGCGGGAGGCCGCGAGGATATTAATCACCTGTTTGAGGAAATGCTCGGCGAAATTACCGTGGGGCACATGTTTATCAGAGGAGGCGATATTCCGAAGGCGCCGGAAGTAAATGGCGGCTTGCTGGGCGCGGACTACAAAATCGAGAATGGACGGTATCGCTTTGCCCGAATATACAACGGCGAAAACTGGAATCCGGAGTTGCGCGCGCCGCTAACGCAGCCTGGAGTGGACGTGAAGCAGGGCGATTATCTGATCGAAGTGAACGGTGTTGATGTACGGCCGCCGGCCGAAGTTTACAAGTATTTCGAAAATACCGCTGGCAAGCAGATAAAAATAAAAGTGAGTGCGTCCCCGGAAGGGAAGGACGCGCGCGAAGTGACGGTGGTTCCGGTGGCGGACGAATTTCCGTTGCGGAACCGCTCCTGGGAAGAAGACAACCGCCGTAAAGTGGATGAACTGAGCGGAGGAAAACTGGCGTATGTGCATGTGCCGGATACCGCGACCGGCGGATACCTGAACTTTAACCGGTTTTATTTTGCGCAGATCGGAAAGCAGGCAGCGGTGATCGACGAGCGTTACAATCACGGCGGCTTCATCGCAGATTATATTATCGATCTGCTGGAACGGCCGCTGCGCAATTGCGCCATCTCGCGCGAGGGCAGCAAATTTTGTTCGCCGCTGGCGCAGATTTATGGACCGAAGACGATGATTATTAATGAGATGAGCGGGTCGGGTGGCGACGCGCTGCCGTGGATGTTCAAGCAAGATAAGATCGGGCCGCTGGTGGGGACGCGGACTTGGGGAGGACTGGTTGGGATTTACAAGTATCCGCCACTGCTTGATGGCGGCGGGGTGACCTCTCCGCGCGTCGCGATTTACGGGCTGCACGGCGGGTGGGAAGTGGAGAATCACGGAGTCGCGCCGGATATTGAGGTCGAGAATGATCCGGCGTCTGTGGCCGCGGGCCACGACGCGCAGTTAGAGAAAGCGGTGCAAGTGACACTGCAAGCTTTGCAAGAACATCCGGTGACGGTGCCGGACCATCCGGCTTATCCGGATTATCAGAAAAAGCACTGAGTGGTGATCAGAGGCCAGTGATCAGCGAACCCTTACGCCAGTGGAAATTTCTAAAGCGATTTGCGAGTGGGCAGAAATCAGGCGCGGCCGAAGCTGTTCGCGATACTGCTAGAGCGGCGAGAGAAAAGTAAATGCCGGAGCTTCCGGAAGTTGAGACAGTTGCGCGCGGGCTGCAGGGGTCGGTGGCGGGGCGGCGGATTTTGTCCGTGACGCTGCGCAAGAGGGATTTTATTGATGACCCGGTGGCGATCGAGAGGGAATTGCCGGGGCGGCGGATTGTGCGAGTGGAGCGGTTTGGGAAATTCATGTTGCTGCGACTGGCAAGACAGAATGATGCGCTTGACGCAGGTACAGAGAGTGGAGCGGCTGCGAGCAATGGAACACCGGCGGAAGCGATTCAAGAGGCGCTGCTGGTGCATTTGGGGATGACGGGAAATCTAGCGCCGCATCATGCCGAGCAGCCGCTGGCAAAACATACGCACGTGACGTTTGTGCTCGATGATGGCAGGGAATTGCGTTACACGGATCCGCGGCGCTTCGGGCGGATGGCGTATCTTGCGGGAGAGGCGCTGGCGGCGGAGTTGTTGCGATTTGGTGCGGAGCCGCTGCTGGTGGGTGCGGAGGAATTCGCGCGGCGAGTTCGAAACAGCCGTGCGCGGATCAAGGCGTTGCTACTCGATCAGCGAGTGCTGCGGGGAGTCGGGAATATTTATGCGGATGAAAGTTTGTGGAGCGCGCGGATTCATCCGGCGAGGGCGGGCGCGAGCCTGAAGCCGGCAGAGGCGGAGATTCTGCTGCACGCATTACAGAGAATTTTGCGCAAGGCGATTCAAATGCGCGGGTCGTCGATTTCTGATTTTGTTGACGCTGAGGGAGTGGAGGGAGATTATCAGCAGCACCATAGGGTGTATGGGCGGGAAGGAGAGAAGTGTTTTCGCTGCGGCGCGAGGATTAAGAGAATTACTGTGGCGGGGAGAAGCAGTCATTTTTGTCCGAGTTGCCAGCGGCCGTCGAGACGTAAGAGCGACAGCAGGGCTGTCGCGCTCGAAAAGCGGTCGGTGCGCCGGAGGAGAGTCAAAAGAAAGAAAGCGAAACGCAAAGAGCCGTTGCCTACGTCGAAGGGGTAGTTCCTGTTTTTTTTCTGCAATACGGATATGGGACGGCGTTGTGGTGTGAGGATGCGTCGAAAAAGCGGCAGCAGGGCTGTCGCACTGCAAAGTGAGGGTGAGGATGCGCTTCAATCGGGTGGTGCTGGCGTTGTGTGCAGTGATGCTGGCGGGAGTCGCTGCGCTGCGGGGATTTGCGACAGCGGCGGAGGATGATACCAGCGAATTTACGGCGGCTGACGCGCAGATTTTGCGCGAAGTGCGCGAGCACAGCGAGGCTATGCAGAATCTGGAATATCTCTCGGACAATATTGGGGCGCGGCTGACGGGATCGCCACAACTTAAGAATGCAAACGAATGGACTGCGGAACAGATGAAGACGTATGGACTGGTGAACGTGCATCTGGAGCCGTGGACCATCGCACATTCGTGGACCCGAGGAACGGCGAGAGCGCGGATTGTTGCGCCTTCGGACCATCCATTGACGATGGCTGCGGCGGGATGGTCGCCGAGCACGCCCGGAGTGGTACACGGGCCAGTCGTGTATTTCGATGCGAAGACGAAGGCGGATTTTGAGAAATTTCGCGGGAAGTTGAAAGGCGCGGTGGTGATTTACCAGGAGCCGTCGCTGTTATCGCCGCCGAAGCCAGAAGATGTGAATCAAGAATACGTGCGCGCGATGCAGGCGCCTCCGCCCATCAAGGGACAGCCCGCGGCGCCGTCACCGTTTGCGGCGCTGATGGAAATGGCGCGGGCACGAAATGATTTTTTCAAGCAGGAAGGCGTAGCGGCGGTGTTGCGCGATTCCGGAAAGCCACACGGGTTGCTAAATATGACAGGAGTGGGAGGAGAAAAATTCGATATCGGGGCGATGCCTTCCGCATTTATTACCGGCGAAGGGTACCGGATGATCTGGCGAATGCTGAAGCACGGCCCGGTAACGATCGAAATGGAAATGACGAACGCGGTGGGCGACAAACCGGTGCAGGTTTACAACACAGTCGGCGAAATTCGCGGAAGCGAAAAACCGGATGAAGTGGTGATTCTGGGCGCGCACCTGGATTCCTGGGACTTGGGAACGGGATCGACGGACAACGGAACGGGATCGATGGCAGTGCTCGAAGCCGCACGGGCGTTAGCGAAATTGAATTTGAAGCCGAAACGGACGATTCGATTTGTGTTGTTCACCGGCGAAGAAGAAGGGTTGGTCGGTTCGAAGCGGTACGTTGAAGCGCACAAGAATGATCTGGAGAAAATCTCCGCCGTGCTGGTGCATGACACGGGAACGGGCCGAGTGCTGACTCTGGGGCTACATGACAATTATCAGGATCGGGAAATTGTGGACCAGGTACTGGCGCCATTGAAGGAGCTGAAGTTATTGGAACCGAGCATGGCGCGGTCGTTTGGGACGGATCACGTTTCGTTTGATGATGCGGGCGTGCCGGGATTCTGGTGCATCCAGAATATGGCGGAGTATTCGAAGACGCACCACAGCCAGTCGGACACGTTCGACAAAGTTTGGCAGGACGGTCTGGACCAGGGCGCGCAAGTGCTGGCGGCATGGGCATACAACACTGCGCAGTTGCCGGAAATGTTGCCGCGGCGGCCGTTGCCATATCAACCTCGAGAAGCGGTTGCGAAAACAGAAGCGGCGCAGTCCGACCCGGTGGCGGAGATGGACGCGAAAGTGATTGCGCAGGTCGAGACAGACCAGAGCCAGTTGCGGGCGGATTTGTCTTATCTGGCGGATCGGATTGGGCCACGACTGACCGGAACGGAGCGATTGGATCAGGCGAGTCACTGGACGCTGGAGCAATTCAAGGCGCTGGGGCTGGAGAATGCTCACCTGGAGCCATGGACAATTGCCAATAGTTGGACGCGCGGTCCCGCGACCGGGCGCGTGATTGCTCCGACCGAGCACATGTTGACGCTGGCGGCGGCAGGATGGTCGCCGAGTACAAATGGAGCTGTGCGCGGCGCGGTGATTGGCGTGGGCGTACAAAAACTGGATGACTTGCAGAAATATCGCGGGAAACTTAAGGGCGCGATTGTGCTGTTGGATCGTCCGGGCGAGACAGAAGGGCCTTCGAATCCGATGTTGACGCCTTACGACGAAAGCAATCTGCCGCTGGATCATCCGAAAAATATGGCGCTGGCCGATTATCGCGGCCGGCGCCAGATGATGGCGGATGAAGCAAAATTCCTGAAGGAAGAAGGCGCGGCGGCGGTGCTGCTGGCGTCGGAGAAATGGTACGGGCTGTTGAATATGGGCACGGGATTTTCGCGCGAGTATCAGCCGGGAGTGTTACCGGCGGCGTACATGACGCGGGAGAACGCGGCGCTGTTGTGGAGATTGTTGGATGCGGGAGCGGTGGAAGCGGAAGTCAATATTGAGGCGCGCTTCAGCGGAAAACCGGTGACGGTATACAACACGGTAGCGGAGATCAAGGGAATCGAGAAGCCGGATGAGATCGTGATTATCGGAGGACATCTGGACTCATGGGATTTGGGAACTGGAGCCACGGACAACGGGACTGGCTCGATGGCGGTGCTGGCTGCAGCGCGGGCGCTGGTGAAATCCGGAGTTAAGCCCAAGCGCACGATTCGGTTTGTGTTGTTCACTGGAGAAGAACAGGGACTGAATGGATCGAAGGCGTATGTGGCAGCGCACCAAGATGAGTTGAGCAAAGTTTCCGGTGTGCTGATCCATGACACCGGAACGGGAAAAGTGCTGACAATCGGATTGATGCACAACTATGCGGCGCGGGAAACAATGGACCGCGTGTTGTATCCGTTGGCGAAGGACAAGAGTATTGGACTTGCGGAGCCGAGTTTGCGTTCGGAAGGTGGAAGCGATCACGTACCGTTTGATGACGCGGGAGTGCCGGCTTCGTGGTGCATACAGGAAGTCGCGAATTATGAGAAGGATCATCATTCGCAGGCCGACACGTTGGATCGCGTGAAGTGGGATGATTTGGCGGAGGGAGCGCAGGTGCTGGCGGTCTATGCGTACAACGTGGCGCAGTTGCCGCAGATGTTGCCGCGCAAAGCGGCAGTTGCCCGGCGGTGAAAGAGTCGATTAATGGGAATCGAATGGATTGGAATTTGTTTGCCCGCGCAAGCTGGGGCGCAACAGGTTGCGCCCCTACAAATTCAATGAGAGCAGTGGTGCAGCGGGTGAGCCGCGCCAGGGTCAGTGTTGACGGCAAAACAACCGGTGAGATCGGCGCTGGGTTGATGATTTTGTTGGGGGTGGGGCGTGAAGACACTGCGGCTGTTGCTGCCGCGCTGGCGGAGAAGGCTGCGAATTTGCGGATTTTTGAGGATGAGAATGGCAAGATGAATTTGTCGTTGCTGCACGTGAAGGGCGGGGCGTTGGTGGTCTCGCAGTTTACGTTGTACGGAGATGCGCGCGGAGGACGGCGGCCAAGTTTTATTGCCGCGGCCCCGCCGGAGTTGGCGAAGGCGCTTTACGAAGAATTTTGCGAGGCGTTGCGGAAATTGGGCGTACGGGTGGCAACAGGAATTTTTCAAGCGCTGATGGCGGTGGAGTTGGTGAATGAAGGGCCGGTCACAATCCTCCTCGATTCCGAGAAAACGTTCTAGCAGGCGAGTCTGGGCTGGGCAAAATAATGAGAACTGGAATGTAAAACGCGTCGTCGCCGAGCTGAGGCGCTCCGGCGAAAAACGGAACATCGAAGGAATGGTACGGTTTGGAATTCGCGCAAAGAAAGTGTTAGGTGTTTCCAAGCCGCGAATCGACGAACTGGCCAGGGAAATCGGCAGGAATCACGCACTCGCATTACGACTATGGGAAACGGGTATCCACGATGCTCGAATCCTGGCGGGAATGATCGCGGAGAAAGAGCGTGTAACGGGCGCGTTGATGGACCGATGGGTGAAGCACTTCGACAGTTGGGACATT
>Ga0307474_10001530_pt1 | contig 16720 bp, 15 predicted proteins | sample atmos_gasesECM1C_2_FD_203312 | JGI IMG/M metagenome (GOLD analysis project Ga0307474, IMG submission 203312) | Hardwood forest soil microbial communities from Morgan-Monroe State Forest, Indiana, United States - atmos_gasesECM1C_05 | ecosystem: Environmental > Terrestrial > Soil > Temperate... | reverse complement strand
TCAATCCGGAAGGCAGGCGGAGGAATTGCTGAGGTTGCGCGACGCGGCTCTGCAGCTCGGAGTGAGCTTTCCGACTATCAAGCAGTGGATCTACAAGAAGAAGATTCGCAGCGTGCGCACGGCCGGAGGGCATCATCGCGTGCCACGGAGCGAGGTGGACCGACTGCTGTTTCGCACCCGGGGCAGGACCGAAGAAGAGCGGCGTGAGGCTATTCGCCAGGTCAGCGGGCGGAATCAACTGGTGGGACGGATCGAAGCGATTCGCATCAGCGGTCTGATGGCCGAAGTCACTCTCTCTATCGGCGATCAAAAGATTACATCGATCATCACCTCGCGCTCGGCGCGCGAGATGCAACTAAAGGCCGGACAGTCAGCCGCCGCGCTGATCAAGGCGACCGAAGTGATGATCCTGCGAGTCTGACAGGAGCACCCAGCGATCTCCCTACACCCTACAGCTTCGAACAGGATAGCGCGAGAACCGCTCCGCGCTGTCTCTGCCACAAAGGGTCGTCCAGCTTACTTCTGAATTTCCTTCTGAATAATTTTTCGTGCTGCTGAAGGACCCTTCACGCCCAGAATTCGGTATTTCTCGCCCGAAAGCTCGTGGTAGTTGACGAAGAATTCTTCGAGTTCGCGGACAAACTGTTCGCCGAGATCGTCGATGTGGTGAATGTCAGCAAAGCTATGATTAGCCCGTTCAATGGCGACGATCCGGTCATTTCGTTCCTTCTTTTTTTTCCCCTCCTGTTCTCCCTCGATCACTCCGATGACGCGGCATTTCAGAAGGCAACCGGGAAATGCAGGTTCATCCATCAACACAAGGACGTCGGTAGGGTCTCCGTCGTCGGCCTCGGTTGAAGGGATGAAGCCAAAGTCATAAGGGAAAGCCATCCCCGCCGGCAGAACTCTTTTCAAGCGGAAAATCTCTTGCTCGGGATCGAAGGCATACTTGTTGCGGCTCCCCTTCGGGGTCTCGACGATTACTTGAATAGTCTTTTGCTTGTCCGCATCGAGGGGTTCGAGGCGGATGGGATCGGCGAGCCCGGCTTTCGAGTTTTTTCCGCTTTTGGCCAAGTTACTTCCCGCAATGATCACACCGGCGGAGAGGACGAGGTCATCCCAGGCCCCGGTTTTTGAGGACCGGGGCCGAATTTCAAGTCGAGGTCGCTTCAGGCAGCGCGCCTCGACCCTCGCCGCAAAGCTCTTTCTTCTGGCTCCTGCTCATTTGCTTGCTGGTTTGTCTGTTTAGCAATTTCGGTAAGTTTCTCGTCCGTCTCTTTCTCTTCCTGTAAAGTCTGCTGCAGAAGCGATTCTTGATCGGAATGGCCAAGAATCCTGGCAAACTCACAGACAGTTCCGTAAGCCGCAATCTCGTAGTGCTCGACGCGTTGGGCCGCGGATATGATGCCAGCATCCATGACGGCTCCGGTGAAGGACTGCTCCAGCATCTCGCTGCCTTCCTTGACCAGGCCTTCCATACCCGCGCATTTCTTGCCTTTGGGGTTCTGATCCAATGAATCGAAAATCTCCTCCAGACGCTCGACATGGCCTCGGGTTTGCTCGAGATGGTCTTCGAATCCTTGCTTCAACTCCGGCGAAGTAGCCGCCTTTGCCATTTTCGGCAGGGCTTTCACGAGCTGGGTTTCGGCGCTGTATAAATCTTTGAGTTCATCGATATAAAGTTGCTGTAGTCCTTCGTTCCGCATGTTCCCTCCAACTTGGATTTGAAAATTGCCTTCCGGCGGTTAAGATGATGGGCTCAGCCGACGAGCGACTGAGCCCGACTTCTGGCGTTCGATGCGATGTCCGCTGTGATTAAGAAGCGCGGCGCTGTCCTCCGCGCTCGTCTTGTTGCCGGTTGTGATCTTGCTCGACATCACGTCCACCCTGCGATGGGCGCCGTTGCGAGCCTTGATCTTGCTGCTTGCGCTGTTGCTGTTCTTGGGACGGGTTATCGTGCTGGCCGGTTTGTCCTCCACCCACATCCTGCTGCTTTCGGTTCGGATCGTTTGTCACGGGCTACTCCTGTTTCAGGTATTTGAATCCTTTGAAGCGCCGTTCTGACTTTAGTTGCCGCGCGAGCATGGAGTGTTGGATTCAGAACACGCAAACCCTGAATCGCAAAAGCAAGAGAGGCATGGCCCTGAAAGAATTTCTTGCGCGTGAAAATATGGCCCTGCTGCATACGGGAACCGCCTATGGTGCGGACCGGGAGAACTCGGACGAATGGCACCTATTTAACGACTACAGTCACGTCTCCCTGCTTCTCGGGGATTTCCACTTTCACGGTTCGGCCTTCCCGCTCGAGAAACAAACTGATGCGGCTGTGATTGACGTGAAGGTCGCGAATCCAGAGCTGCGGAATTCCGTCAGGCAGGTAAGGACGGTCTAAGATCACCTGTTTCCGATGACCGTCCACACAAATTCCCAGGCAAGATGGAATCAGCATGAAGACAGCAGCCGCGGCCCAAGCCTGAGGAGAACAGGCAACGGGATACAAGGTTGGGCCCTGGCCAGAACGCCGGTCGACTCCGCAGAAAAGTTCCGGCAAGCGGTGGAGGTCGACCGTGCTGCTGACGTCGAGTAAGCCCATCAGAATTCTTCCGGCAAACTCGCGGAAGCCGTAGCGGGCCATACCAGCAGCGACGATCGCGTTGTCGTGAGGCCAGACGGATCCGTTGTGATAGGAGAGCGGGTTGTAGCGGGTCTCATGACATCCCACCGTGCGAACGCCCCAGCCGGTAAAGAAATCAGTGCTGACGAGAGTGTGGGCGACAAGGCTGGCTCTTTTCTCGCTGGCGATTCCGGAAAACAGACAATGTCCGGGATTGGAAGTGCGAACTCGGCAAGGGTTCTTCCGGCCATCCAGAGCCAGAGCGTAAGTGGAAAGTTCGTCGCACCAGAAGGCCTGCTCGAAAAGTTCTTGCAATTCGGCGGCTTCGCTTTCGAGAATCGCGCGGCGCTGCTGATCGCCGAATGCGGCAAATATTCTTGCAGCCGCCATTTTGGCTGCGTAGACGTACCCTTGAACTTCGCAAAGCGCGATAGGAGGGTCGGGGATGGTTCCATCGGCGTGAAATACAGAATCGTTGGAGTCTTTCCAGCCTTGCTGGACAAGTCCCTGGTTACCGTGTCGCTGGTACTCGACGAATCCGTCGCCGTCGACATCGCCATAGCGGCCCATCCATTCCAGGGCCAATTCGATATGCGGTCGCAAGTTCTCCAGAAACTCGCGATCGCCGGTGGAATCGAGATAGGCGCCCGCAAGAACCACGAATAGAGGAGTGCTGTCGATGCTGCCGTAATATTGTGCGAATGGAATCTCGCCGAGATTGGCCATCTCTCCACGGCGCGTTTCGTGCAGGATCTTGCCGGGCTGGGCTTCGATCTCGAGATTGACTTCGGTGGCTTGCGTGGAAGCGAGAAACTGAAGAACGCCTTTGGCGATCCAAGGAGCGATCCAGAGCATTTCCAGCGCGGTGATGATCCCGTCGCGTCCGAAAATCGTGCTGAACCAGGGAACGCCGGCGTAGGGATAATTTGTCTCTGGATTTCCAAGGGTCATCATCTCCACATCGGCCATCGAGCGGCGAATCCAACGGTTGAGGCGGTCGTTGGAGCTGGAGATCTCACACATGGTCGAAGAAGCGGCTTTCAATTCAGTCTCGGCGCCGCTCATAGCGCGATCGTAGCCGACCGAGGAGCGTTCAATTGCTGGGTCACAGGCAACTGAAAGGTGGAAGATAGCGGACTTGCGGGGAGGAAGTGAAGTTTCGAAGCGAAGCTCGGTTGAGGTGACACGAACTGGCGCCAGGTCCCAACTGATCCGGGTGCGACGCCTAACGCGATCCAGACCTTCGTAGGTCATGAGGATGAAATCGTCGGTGATCTGGTCTTCCAGACGGCGGCCGCGATGGTCACGGCGCATGCCGCGCACTTCGAAGATGTCGGCAAAATCGGCGCCAAAGGCCAGGCGGATAGGGACGTCGATCGTGGTCAAGCCGTAATTGACGACCTTGAACTCCTCGTAAGCTACGTCTTGCCAAAGGAATCTCGAACGCACGATATGGACCGTACCGCGAGGGACGGCGACTTGTCCGTTTTCACTGACATCGACATTAGCCAGGTCGGCAGTGAAAACGAAGTTGTCGGACTTGACGGTCGAACTGAGCAGCAAGGGCCGCGAGTCCCAAACCGTCAGCACGAGCTCGGACAAGTGCCTTGTGCCGCGGAAAAAGATTCCGTGCTCGCCCAGACCGAGTGGTTCGATGTCGCCGTAGCGATTGAATACGGCAAAGGTATTGCCGTACTTTAATACGCGAACTCGGTCATCGGACGGGGACGATCCGGCGGCTATGTAGTATTGCTGGGTGGCTCCAATTTCATCCAACTGAGATCTCCGTCGGTAAGGCTGATGGGTTTCAGTTCTTGTTTGACGATACGTTGATAAATTTTCAGATAATCCTGTGCCATCCGAGAGACAGAGAAACGCTGCTCAAATTGTTCGCGGCAGACGGCGCGATCGATGGTTGATATGCGTTGCAGGGCGCTGACCGCTTCGTCCACCCCATTCACCAGGAAGCCGGTAACTCCGTCATCGATGATCTCGGGAACAGATCCCCTCGGGTAGGCCACGACCGGCAGCCCGCAGGCAAGCGACTCGATCATCACGATTCCGAACGGTTCAGACCAATTGATGGGGAAGATCAGCGCAAGGGCATTGCCCAGGAAATCGTTCTTTGCCTCGTCGCCAATCTCGCCCACAAATTCGATGAGATTATCCGATAACAAATGCTTTACATGATTCTCAAAATAATCTTTGTCCGCGTTGTCGACTTTGGCGGCAATCTTCAGCGGGATACCACTTTTTTTTGCAATCTCGATCGCATGATCCACCCCCTTCTCCGGAGAGATTCGGCCCAGGAACGCCAGATACTTCCCTGCCTCGAGCCGAGGCCTGCAGCTATTCTCTGGCATGCCGTGATATACGGTTCCCTGCCAGTTAATCCACGGCAACGGCTCACGCTGAGCGTTTGAGATCGAGACGACCGGCATTTCGGAGAACTCACGATAAAGGGGGACCAAGTCGGGAATATCGAGACGACCATGCAGGGTGGTGACCTGGGCCAGATCGAGGCTTCGACTTACTGGAAAATGCAGATAGTCGATATGAAAGTGAACGATATCGAAGCGGTCTCTCTCTTGCATGACTTGCTCGACGAGGTTGATGTGATGGGCTAAAGGATCTGTGGAATCGGGGCTGAGCCGCAGAGCCTGGGGGCATACCGAAATCAGGCGGGCAGTAGTCAACGAATCTCCGCTTGCAAACAAAGTGACATCATGACCCTGACTGACAAGTTCCTCCACCAGCCAGGAGACGACCCGTTCCGTCCCGCCATACAGTCTGGGAGGTACACTTTCATAAAGCGGCGCGATTTGTGCAATCCTCATCGGGACCCTCAGTGTTTATTTGAGCGGCGATCGGCAGGCCGAAGAAATGGCCACGAAGACGAGTGCTCTCCCATCTCCGGTCGCGACCTCTGGAGCTGCTAGATCGGATACATATAAAACTCGACTAAAAAAGTAGAAACGTATCTGCTCCTTTCAGATTAGTGCCCGATCTTCGAGTTCACAATCCAGTGATCCCTGCATGACTTGGCCCGACTCGTGCAAGGGAGGTGGAATATCTAGGGTGGCGCAAGACCGGTCGCGGGGTGGGGTGTGTTAGAAGGAAATTGTTCGGGCCTTCAGAAGGGTTGAACTTTGCCGCGTCCTGGAGGATTCCAAGCTGACGAGGCGGGATTCCCCGATCACTAGCCTAGGGCTGCACGCCGATCTCAAAGTTCAGGGTTGAAAGAGCCAGCCGGTATTGATACTGCGCGTTGACGAAGCCGATGGCGGCATCGGTTTGCTGCAGCTGCGCCTGGCTTAGTTCGACAATCGATCCCAAGCCAAGTTTGTAGCGGCCCTGCGCGAGATCCAGGCTCAGGTCGGCTTCCTTGGCCAGTTCCTGGGCCACGCCCACCCTCTGGAAGGCCGTATTGGCCGCGAGCCAGGCGGTGCGAACGTCCCGCACAATGCGGTCGCGGAGGTCCCGCGTGCTCTCAGCCGCGGCCTTCGCCCGATAGTTCGCTTCCGAAGCCTGCGCGGTGAGAGAAAAGCCGTTAAAAATGGGAATGCTCATATTCACGCCGACTGCGCCGTACCAACTGGAAATGAAATAGTTGGGGAAGCAGCCGCCAAAACAGTCAGGGCGCACCGGAGTCCCGCCCGCGATGCCGAGCGCACTGATCGAAGGCATGAGTTGATCCCGTTGTGCGCGACGGAATTTCTCCGCCGCTTGCTGATCGTAGGTAAAAGCCTGCAAGTCGGGGCGCTGCTGCAAGGCTGTGCTGATCAGGACATCGACGTTGGCCGGTGGGGACGGGGGCTGCGCATTTTCGTCGGTCAACTCGTACTGGACTTGCCTGTCGAATCCGAGAACGGCGCTGAGCGCCGCAACGGCGGAGTCGACATTGTTCTGCGCGTCAAGCTGGAGCAACTTGGCCTGCGAGAGATTCACTTCCGCGAAAGACAAGTCGAGGTTTGATTTCAGCTTGCTCTTCGCCAGTTCGCTGACCTGAGTCTCCACCGACTGGCGGGTCGTGACGGTCTGTTGCGCCACTTTGAGCAGAGCCTCGGCCTGGAGCACGTTGTAAAACGCCTGATCGGTGGCCAGAACGATATCTTCTGTGGTCGCTAACCCGTTGGCGTTTTCCGCCTTGTCCCGCAGTTTGGCAGCGGAAACCAGGTTGGTGGTTCGTCCAAAGTCGGTGATGAGCTGGCTGAGCGTGACTCCGGCGCCGGCGTGTTCGAGAACGCGCGAGGCAGTGAGTGCGCCTGCTCCAATACGGCTGCCTTCATTGGCGTCGACGGCGGTGATGGCACCATTGAAATTGGGAAGCTCCGCCGCCCTGGTCTCGCGATAAATCTGATGCTGCGCCAAAGCAAGCAGGCGTCCAACGCTGATCCGCGGGTTGTTCTTAATCGCTAATTGCTCCGCTTCAGCGCGGCCCAGGCGCACGACGCCGCTGGGCGGTGGGACTGATTGAGGCATTGGTGAGCCAGAGGAGGAGGGTGTTTGACTCCCGGACTCCCGCGGAAAGCGCAGAGCCAAATCGGAGGCGGCCAACGGCGTCAACGCGAAGCTGCCCGGATTCGATGTTGTCTGTGGCAGCGGGGCGGAGGGTAATGAGGATGCGTGCACAGAACTCTGAGGCTTCTGCGCCCACGCAGGATGCGCCGTCGTGCCAAGAGACAACAAGAGCGCGCAGCTTACATATGTAGAAGCTCTCATCATCGCGTTGTCTCTCTGTGTCATGAAACCGTCGGTGCCGGCGCACCAGGCTGGGCTTGCCGATTGCCCTTCCCGTATACGAGCAAGTAGGCTGCTGGCACGATGAAAATGGTGAGCACGACCGAGGAGGTCAGGCCGCCGATGATGGCCCGCGCCATCGGGGCATACTGTTCGGCTCCAGTGCCCAGCCTCAGGGCCATCGGAATCATTCCGATGATCGTCGCTAGAGAAGTCATGAGAATGGGACGCAGGCGCACGCGGCACGCGGTGATCACCGCATCTTCCGGCGACAGTCCCTGAGTTTCCAGGTTGTGTGCAAAATCGACGATCAGGATGCTGTTGGAATCGGCGATTCCCACCAGCATCAGCACGCCCATCAGCGACATCACGTTCAACGTGCTGTGAGTCAGCGGAAGAATGATCAATACGCCCACGAAGCCCATCGGGATGGCCAGCATGATGAGGAACGGATCGATAAACGACTTGAACTGCGCCGTGAGGATCAGGAAGAGGAGGAGAAACGAGACGAGGAATCCGAGAGCGAAACTCTTGAATGAGGCCTCCATGCCCTCCACCATCCCTCGCAGGTTCACGCGCACGTTGCCAGGGACGTGGGTCTTCCCGAGGATGTCGCGAATCGCACTGGTGACGCGCTGCAAGTCTTCCCCCGAAGGCGTTACGTAGATATCGACAGCGCGTTGAATCTGGTAGTGGTCAACCTCTGTAGGAGTCTGGGTCTGCACCACGTTGACAACATTGTTGAGCACGGTAGTCGGGCGGCCTTGCCCAGTGCAGTCCCAGGCGGGCTGCCCCCCGCGAGGAGTCGGCTGACCGGACGGCCCGCAGCTGAGGGTTCCGCTAGCGCCGGGATCGCGCAAGGGAATCTGCCCCAGGTCAGCCATGTTGTGAATGGCCGCCTTCCCTTTCTCGAAGAACTGTACGGTCAAGTAGTAATCGTTGCCGCTCTTGCGATCGACCCAATAATTGGGAGCGATCATGTAATTCGAGTTGAGCGCGGTAATGACGTTATCGACGACGTCTTTCTGCGTGAGCCCCAACTCGCCGGCATGCACGCGGTCGACATCGAGACGCAGCGCCGGATAGTTCATGTCTTGAGGAACGTAAACCTGGCCGACCCCGTGGATTTGGCGGATCTCACCGGCCAGATTCTCGGCGATGCCATGAATCTGCTCCAGGTTGGGACTGCTGACCTGAACGTCGATAGGCGCGGACTTGCCCATATTCAGAATGGCGTCGACCATCGAGCCGCTGGAAAAGAATGTGCGGATGTCAGGAAATTGCTTGGCCATTCCCTGCTGAACGCGGTCCATGTATTCGAAACTGCTCAGCTTGTGCGAGTCAGTCAGTTGCACCTGAACGGTCGCAGTGTAAGGTCCGGAGTTGGTTGTGTATAGAGCGGAGAAGTCGGGAACGACGCCAATATTCGAGACGATGCGCCGCAGATCGTGCGGCTCAACCTCATGCCGGATGAGATCTTCGACCTTGGCGATGTAATCGTCGGTGACTTCGATTCGGGTACCGGTCGGGACTTTCAAATTGATGGTGAACTGTCCGGCATCGGTCTTGGGGAAGAACGCAAGGCCAAGCAAGGGATAAATCGCCAGGCTGGCCACAAAGATTCCGGCGAGAATAAGAACGGTGAGCCCCGGACGAACCAGGGCTCGCCTGACCCAGTATTCGTAGTAATCGAGAATCTTGTTGAACATCCGGTTGAAGCGGGCGTTGAACCGGTCCATCCAGGAATGGTCGACGGTCTCCGTGGGTGCGATCTCGTACTCGCCTTCCTTACGCCCATGTTCTTTCCCCTCGCCGTGAGCAGCGTGAGGCACCGCCTTCAAGTAGCGGGAACAGAACAACGGAATTACGGTCATGGCTACGACGAAAGAGGCTAATAGCGACAGACAGAAGGCGAGAGCGAGAGCGGAAAATAGGAACTTGGCGACGCCGTAGAGAAAAACGACCGGAAAGAAGTCGACCACGTCGACCAGCGTTGCCGCCAGCACCGCGAGGTTGACTTCGGCGCCTCCGACTTCGGCGGCGACCATGGGAGCAGCTCCCATTTCGAGATGGCGGTAAATGTTTTCCAGTGAGATGACTGAGTTATCGATGACGCGGGAGAAGGCGAGCGCCATTCCGCCGAGAATCATCGTATTGATGGTGCCGCCCATCAGAGCCAGCACGACGAAGGCGGCCAGCGCCGAGAGCGGAATCGAGAGCAAGACAGCCGATGTGGCCCGGAAGCTTCCGAGGAAGATCAGGATCATCAAGCTGGTCAGGATCAGCCCTAGAAATCCTTCATGCAGCACCGTGTTGATGGCTTCCTTCACGTACACCGACTGATCGAACACGATACTGGTGACCATCTGCTCGGGAATGTCATAGAGGTGCTTTATGAGGGCGCGAACGCCATCGACCAAGGCGATCGTATTGGTGTCCCCTCCCTGCTTCATGATCGGAATGTAGGCAGACTTCTGTCCGTCGATGCGAACGATGTTGGTCTGAATCCCGTGAGCGTCTTCCGCTTTACCGACGTCGCTTACTGTAACCCAGGAATTACCGCGGATTTTCAGAGGGACTTTCGACAACTGATCCATGTTGTCGACCAGGCTGTTGGAGTACACGTAGTAGTCGTAGGGGCCCATCTTCACGTCGCCAGCGGGGAGAATAAGATTGGAACTGTTGACGGCTCCGACGACATCCATCAAGCTGAGTTGCCGTGACGATAACTTGTAAGGATCGACGTAGACCATGATCTGGCGGTAGATGCCGCCAAACACACCAGGGATTTCTGCGCCGGGGACCACCGCGATCTGGTTGCGAATCTGAAATTGTGCGTAGTCGTGCAACTGCGTTTCGTTCAGGCCTTCACCTTTCACCGTGACCAGGGCGACGGGCAAGCTGGAAGCATCGAACTTCAACACCACGGGAGGAAGGGTTCCGGGCGGCAGGCGCTTCAAGTCGGCGAGAGCCAGGTTGGAAAGCTGAGTGACATCGGCGTCGGCGCTGGTCCCGGGCTGGAAGTAGACCTTGATGATGCTCACGCCCAGCATTGACCGGGATTCCATGTGATCGACGCCGGACGCCAGGGTGAAGAATCGTTCCAGAGGATCGGTGATGTCGGTCTCAATGTCCTCGGGCGGCATGCCGGAGTAAAACGTGGCTACAACAACTTCCGGCAGATTGATGGGCGGGAAGAGGTCGACGGGCATCCGCGCCAGGCTGGTCACGCCGATGACCAGAAGCACCAGGCAGATGACGATGATGAAGTACGGATTGCGAATAGAAAATCCCGGCATAAGAAGCTATCCAATCATCCTTGTTCCAGATCGCGACATGGCTTGGCAGCTATTGCTCGTTCTCCTTGTATTCAAGTACGGGCACGGGCTGGGGGCGAACCTTTTCGCCGGGCTTTAATCCGCCGCGGTCGCTGACTACCACCTGCTCGCCTTCGTTCAGTCCCGAGAGAACTTCTGCGAGGCTGCTGGTCTGGATTCCGACTTCCACATTCCGCTCGGCCAACGTGCCATCCCCGTTCACAACAAAGACCGTGGTCTTTTGCCCTTCATGACTCAGCGCCTGCACCGGAACGATCGGAACGTTATCCTTCCGATCAAATTGCAGATCCGCTTCGGCGTACAGACCGGGAACCAGCAGGCGCTTGGGATTGGGAACATCGACTTCGGTGTGCATGGTGCGTGTATCGGAGCGCACATCCACCGAGCATCGCGCCACCTTCCCTGGAAACGTACGGTTGAGCGAGGGCACGCGTACGGTTACCGGGCCTCCCATACGGATATAGCGGACGTACGCCTCTGGAACTGGAATGACGAGGCGAAACAAGTCGTCCTGGGAGAGCCGTACCAACGGCATTGCCTGCGTACTGGAACCGGTTCCCGCTTGCAGCAGGGTGCCAAGATTCGCGTACCGCTCGGTGACGACCCCGGGAAACGGCGCCGTAATTTTGGAGTAGTCGAACAGGCTCTGATCGTGCGCCAGCTTTGCCTTGGCGGCTCCGAGTTGACTCTGGGCGGCTTCCAACGCGGCTTGCCCGGCGTCGACTTGCGATGCGGCGGCCATGTCCTTCCCCTGGGCGTCGTCTACTTCCTGCTGCGCCACGATGCCAGGCTGACTCTGAAAGACTTCATTCAAGCGCGTGTACTGCAGATGCAGCGCTTTGTACTGAGCCTGGTAGCGCGCCAGTTCGTGCTGCGCGCGAGCGACTTGATTCGTAGCGTTGGTAATCTCTGCACGGTCTTCCTGCAATTGGGCTTCGAGTTCGGGGATCTCCAGGACTGCCATGACCTGTCCGGCTTTCACGTGAGTTCCGTAGTCGACCACGAGCTTCTTGACGTAGCCGGATTCTTTCGCGTAGACGTCGATTTCCTGAAAGGGGACGAGTTCGGAGGAAAGAGTGAGATGCCGGCCAAGGGATTTCTTCTCGACCTTGGTCACGCCTACGGTGATACTAGGTCCGCTGGCCTGGACAGGCTTCTCTCCGCTCCCTGAACAGGAAGACAGGCTACCAACAAATGCGACGATGGCAGCGAGCGCGCAAGGTATCGAACTCCGGAACCTGCTGCCTGGGATCCGGGGCCTACGGTGCTCTTCAGTCATAAAGTCTCTTTGAACCGGTTCTTCATCACATCACTCAGCTTCGACACGGAAAAATTACCGGACCGGCAGAGGCCGATGACCTTCTGCTCCTCTTGTTGGAGTCGAGCCGCAACGCCGGGAACTTCGGCAGCGATCTCGGCCGGGATCGTGAGAATGCCGTGCTGGTCGGCGTGCAAAAGATCTCCAGGACGCACATCCATGCCACCGATGACCAGCGGGCTGCCCACCTCAAAGATGTGGGCATAGGCATGGGAAACCACGACATTTCCCGCGAACAGATGAAAGCCCATTTGGTTGACAGATTCGAGTTCACGCACTGCGCCGTTGGTTACATAGCCGATACAACCGAGGGCCTTTAGAATTGCGGCGTGCATATCGCCGACCAAAGCGCCCCGCCCAGGGGGATGATCCATGTCCTGCAATACCAGAATGCGGGGCGAAGGAGCTTCCAGGATGCGATTCCATAAATCAGCGCGGTCATGAAAGGTGCCACCCCCAATCGGCGGTTCCCCGCCACGCAGGCGAGCGGTAAAGGCATACCCGACCATGGGGGGGAAGTCCGGAAACATACATTTGATACTGCCATCAGTAAATCCCGCGTTGCGCAACCGAACGTGGAACGTTTCAATCGCGTTCGCGATCATGCAGGTATTGAACTGGCTAAGAGCGCTCAACTCCTCTTGGCTAAGCACGGGTGAAACGGCCATTCAGGCTTCCTTTCCTGGAACGCCACTCGACACTATCAACACCGGTAGTAGACGCTTTGTCCGATGCGTCGCTCTGTCGCCAAACTATTCCGCCGGTGACGTGCACCGACCGGACTGAAAAATTAAGAATTAAGGCGCGGGCGATTAGACTGCGCAGCAATAGCTACGAGTACGGGAGACTCGAAAGGGCGGAGGTCGGTTGCACAGATTGTTCTCAAAGGCGGCCCGTGGAACCAGGGGCCCGGATGGAACGACGCGAGGATAAGATGAGGGGGCCTGCAGAACGGTGGCGCTGATGATCGGCGGGATCCAGATCGCCGCATTCTTCAGAAGCCGTTGTCGCGCGGGTTGGGTTGACGTGTGCTTCTGCACATTCGCCGTCGAGGGATTAGCATTCCCCGCGCACGAGCCATACCGAGTGGCTACGCTCACAGTCAGCCCAGTCACGGCAAATATCACGACGATCGCGCACCAATGCTTGCATCGCGCACCGCCTGAGGTTGTCAGTTGTAGCATCTCGCGCCGGGACACATTACTGGTAGTAACATACAGAACTCACTTGTGGCAAGCAACTGCATCAGGCATAACCAGAGTAACTGCGCTGCTACGCCTGCTCTGTCGCTGCGGAAATATGGGGTATTCCGCGAAGCAACTTGGCCAACCAAACCTGCCGTAATATCATCCCTGTAATCAGTGAGAGATATGTCGCGCGATTCGCATCCCCGTCGCGGTCGGCAGGCAATGCTTTTGCTGCAAACGGTCCTGACGTTTGCGACAATATTTACTCTCCTGATCTCCCGTAATACTCCACCGACCTTTCCGAGGGTACCGACACTTTCTCATTCCATCAGTGCGGTCCTGAGTCCGGCTCATCGACCACAATTCGATTCCAACGGCGTTCAATGGAGCGCACCGGTTGACAGTTCGCTGCTGATCCCTTCATCGGCAACGAGTGCGCACTTCAATCCAGCCTGTCAACAGTTTTCGGGAATTCAAACCAAGGGCTTCCACTATAACCGCCCGCCACCCGTCCTCTAAACGCCCACAACAGTTTCCTGTTTCAAGGTTCACGAGTTCCCAAGCGGAATTCGGTGGCAGCTCATTCGCGCAGGCCTGGGAGCAGGAATAACGATCGGCAGCGCTATCTCTTCGCTTCTGTTTCGGAGAGAAGGCCGGTCCGGGCGGATCCAATCTCGGCTTTAGTCGCTAGGACAAGCGATGAGGTTCATCCCGGGTTTCGAGAAATGGGGTAGCGACGTACGGACCACCGTGGTTTCTCTGGGTGTGGGGTTGGTCTCGTTTATCGCCACCGAGTTCATGCACTACCTGCTCGTTCCCGATATTGGGCGGCAAGGAGAGCGGTGGTTGGCCGAAGGTGTGTCGGCCGCCGTGGTTGCGCTATTGACGGCAAAACTTATCGATGTCGCGAATCAACGGCGAGAAGCGGCACTGCTACGTTTGCAGGTGATCTCGGAAATGAATCATCACATCCGCAACTCGCTGTCGGCCATCGTGCTCTCGACCGATTCCATCCAGAACCAGCAATGCATTCGAGTGATCTCGGAAAGCGTCGATCAAATCGAATGGGCACTGCGGGAGATCCTCCTACGCCCGAGACCTCTCTCGGACCAGGATGCAAACCGCCGGTATTTCCAATACTGGCGCAGCAAGTCACAAACAGTTCGAAACGAGACGGCCAATCCACCGGGATGCATCGGTGATGCCAATCGCAGACACCTCCCTGTGAACAGGGCTGTGTCCAGCGACCGCTCCAATGACATGCCGAACCCGAGCGACGCACAAGATGTCACGCGCGGACCGCTCGAGTAGACAGGAGGTCTTATGGATTCAGTAAGAGTTCTTTGCGTCGAAAATTACGCTGAATATCGGGATGCCTTGAAGTACATGCTGGAGCAAGCGGGCTATGAGGTTACTTCGGCCACGACCGGGAAACAGGGTCTGGCAATGTTCGCGTCTCAATACTTTCACGGAGTTCTTCTGGAATACGACCTTCCAGACGCCACCGGCAGCACCATTCGGAGCGAGATGAAACGAATGAAACCCGAGGTTCCAGTGTTGCTGTTTGCCGGTATTGGCAGCCAAACCCCGTTTCTCCTTCGCTTCTTCGACTCCTATATCCGTAACGCAGACAAACCCGATTGGGCACTTCGAGATCTGGATGGTTAATCACGATGAAACCGATTGACATTGATGAAATTCGAAACAAACTTGAACGCCAACGACAAGAGTCACTCCAACTCCTGAGCCAAATGGGAAGGGAGTCGCGTGCCATTGAAGTTGACTCGCCTCTCGACAGAGTCGATCAGTGCGAGATCGACAGCTCGAAGGAGGCACTCTTCGAGCGCAGCAGCCAGCAAAGGACGATTCTGCGGTTGATCGAAGCGGCGCTCCGGCGAATCGACCATGGTTCGTTTGGGATATGCGTGGGCTGCGGCGATGATATCCAGATTCGGAGGCTGGAAGCGCTGCCCTGGACGCAATTTTGCTTGCGTTGCCAGGAAGAAATCGAAAATGAAGTAAGGGAGAACGTGCGGGGGCACGCCCCTATGCCATCGGAATGGAGGCGAGCGGGGTGAGGCGCGTGTGGAAACGATAGCCAAGTTGTTCAACCGAAAATGTGACGCAGGAAGACATGAGGAAATTGAGCGCTGTGGCAGCCCTGTGTTGCATATGGATCATCGCTCCAGCTAACACCCAGCAGGTGGATGTTGCATTCGGTGGCGGATCGCTTTCTTCCGCCGGCAGTTCCTTCAATTTGGGGAACTTCGTTCCGTCCGAAGCCGGCGGTACGTTTGTGGGATTCAGCGGTAACGTTTTGATTAAGGGAGATCTTGGCGCCGAGGGTGAGGTGTTCTGGCGCGCGAGCCAAAATTGTACGCTGGACAGATTCCCGATCGACCGGTGTTTTGGGACTTCAACGCGATTTACGCCCTATGGTTCAACCGATTCCCGGGCGCAGAAGTTCTGGCTGGAATCGGAGCGGAAAGCGTTCGCTTCTGTTCCGGCAACTACAACTGCGACATTTATGGGAACTGCTCCAATTACGTGAGCAGTAACCACTTTATGGGCGACGTGCGCGGAGGAATCCGCATCTACGCTTACCGAAACTTCTTTGTGCGGCCGGAGATGCGGCTCTACCTGGTGCACAATAATGTCGAGTTCAGTTCCAGCCACCCAGCGCGCTATGGTGTTTCCATCGGCTACACGTTCGGAGGTTCGAAGTATCGCGATTCTGGGAGGTGAAAGATGAAAAGCCTCGTGCTGATCGTGTTGATGTTAGCAGCGGGGTCGCTTGCGCAAGAGGCAGTTCCAGCAGGTGCGATCCTGCCGGTTCAATTAAATTCCACAGTGAAATCGAACCGAGCGCGGCCAGGAGACGTCATCACGGCGCGTGTCATGCAGGACGTGCCCCTGACTGGCCACTCGAAAATTCGTGCCGGAGCGAGAGTTGTCGGGCATATCGTGGCGGTGCAACCCGGCAATGGAACGGGAGATCAGATCTCTCTGCGTTTCGACACCGTGGCCGTTGGAAGTCGCCGAATCCCCATCACAACCAGTCTGCGGGCGATGGCCACGATGATGGATGTCTCCGAAGCGCAAGTGCCGGAGAGCGGCCCCGATCGTGGCACCTCCGAATGGAACTGGACAACCGATCAGATTGGTGGTGAGGTAGCGATGCACGGAGGAGGGCCCGTTATTCACGGATCCAATGTAGTCGGCCGCGCGGAAGGAAATGGCGTATTGGTTCGAGTAAATGCCAGGCCGGGCACACCATGCAGGGGCGCGGTCGAGGGAAACGACGAGCCGCAAGCCCTGTGGGTGTTTTCTTCTGATGCTTGCGGAATGTACGATTTCCCAAACTTGGTGCTCGCGCATGCGGGCCGGACCGATCCCATCGGAGAGATCAGGCTCACCGCTCAAAAAGACAGCGTCAAGATTCCAGCCGGCAGCGGGATGTTGTTACGGGTAAATCGGCCGACACGGACAGAGTGAGATTCTTCCAGAGACCCCTCGGACGTTC
>Ga0307474_10001528_pt1 | contig 16725 bp, 13 predicted proteins | sample atmos_gasesECM1C_2_FD_203312 | JGI IMG/M metagenome (GOLD analysis project Ga0307474, IMG submission 203312) | Hardwood forest soil microbial communities from Morgan-Monroe State Forest, Indiana, United States - atmos_gasesECM1C_05 | ecosystem: Environmental > Terrestrial > Soil > Temperate... | reverse complement strand
GAAGCGACCAGTTCGTTGCGATGAACTTGTTCGTGCCGCGAGACAATCGTGTTCACCACGGAGATTCCGATGCTGCCTCCGATATTGCGCAGCAGATTATAGAGGCCGCTGGCATTGCCGATCTCTTCGTTCTTCAGGAACGCCATTGACGTCGTCGCCAGGGGCACAAAAATGCAGCCCGAACCGAATCCGCTGATCAGAATGGCCCACAAGAACGTCCACTGCCCGATGGACAGATTCACCTCTCCGAACCACAGGCTGGCTACACCGAACAGAGAAAAGCCAAAGGCGATGAGCCAGCGGTTGTCCATTTTGGCGGTCAGGTATCCGATGATCGGCATGGCCACAATCGCCCCAATGCCGCGCGGACTCACCGCCCATCCCGCCGCGAGTGCGGTGTAGCCCATCAGTTCCTGATAGAAGAGTGGCAACAAGGTTACCAGGCCATAGATCAGCGCGCCGAACAACCCAATGAGCACACATCCGATGGCAAAGTTGCGGTGCCGGAAGACGCGAAGATCCACCAGAGGCCGCTCATGGCGAAACTCTCGAATGAGAAACGAGACGAAGCTGGTGGCCAAGATGGCAGCTGCCCAGCGAATCCAGGTGGCACCAAACCAGTCATCTTCTTGTCCCTTGTCGAGAATGATTTGCAGGGCCCCAAGCCAGACGGCCAACAGCCCTAACCCGATGCCATCAAACTTGCCGGGATGCGCGTCTTTGATATACGGAGGATCTACCACGTAGCGGGAAATCATGAATACGGCGAAGACACCGACTGGAATGTTGATGTAAAACGCCCATCGCCAGGAGTAAGAGTCGGTAAGCCATCCTCCAAGCGTTGGTCCTAACACGGGCGCGACCACAACTCCTAAGGCGAATACAGCCATGGCCAGCCCACGCTTTTGCGGAGGGAAAGTCTCGAGCAGAATCGATTGCGACAGCGGTTGCAGCGCTCCGCCTCCCGCGCCTTGCACCGCACGCGCAATCAGAATCCAAGCCAGGCTCGTGGCCGATCCGCAAGCAAACGACGAGATCGTGAAGATTGTGATACAGATGATGAGAAATCTCTTCCGCCCAAAGCGTAGTGAAAACCAGGAACTGGCTGGCAGAACGATGGCGTTCGCCACCAGATAACTGGTAAGCACCCAGGTAGCTTCGTCGTTCGTGGCCGACAAACTGCCGGCGATGTAAGGCAGGGCGACGGCGGCGATGGAGGTGTCCAGCACTTCCATGAACGTCGCCAGCATGACTGCGATCGCAATCAGCCAGGGATTGCCTCCGCCTGGAGCGGAACCGCTGCGTGCCGGTGGTGGCATCATTGGTCTTTCTGGCCCAGGGCTCAGGTCCGAATGAGCCTTAAAGATGCGCTGGCAAGCTGTGAGGTTTCAACCTGTTTTTATCAGATGGTCCTGATTTGCGAGGATAAGCAACGGTCAGTTTAACTTCGTCTATGATGGTTGACGGAGAAACATCCATGGCCGAACAACTAGCCGATAAGAAATGCGTTCCCTGCCGCGGCGGGGTTCCACCGCTCAAGGGAAAAGAAGTAGATGCGCTGCATAAAATCGTTCCGCAGTGGACCGTGGTCAAAGAGCATCACCTCACGCGCGAGTACAAGTTTCCCGATTTTGCCCAGGCTCTCGAGTTCGTTAATCGCGTGGGAGCGCTGGCCGAGGAGCAAGGGCACCATCCAGACATTCTGCTGGCATGGGGCAAAGCCGGAATCACCCTATGGACTCACAAGATCGACGGCCTCACCGAAAGCGACTTCATCATGGCGGCAAAGATTGACCGGATTCTAGGGGCGTAGCGGATATCGGCGTCGATTTTCGACACTGTGATGCAGCTTAGGTTTCCTTTCGCGACCGCATTGCGAACGCCCAGAGCGCTGCCGGAAGCAGCATGATCAATCCCGTCCCAGTGGCGATCGTGCGAGCCGCCACTCCGGCATCGAGCAATCGTCCACAGAGGTAAGCGCCGACTGCGATGGTCAGCATTGAGAATCCCAGGTCAGCGGAGAATACGCGACCGCGGAAACGGTCTTCGGTATGCAATTGCAGCAGCGTGGTGGAGAACACCCACACCGTCGATCCTCCCATGTGTGCAAGCATGGCGCAAGCACTTGCCATCCATACCGTCCGGCAACTCCCAAGAGTTCCGTACCCAACAGCGACGATGAGATAGCCGAAGAGAATGCCAAGCTGCAGCCTACGGTCGCTGCGGCCTGCCCAAGGCGCCGAGAACAGTGGACCGACGAGCGCTCCCAAGCCTCGTCCGCCGAGCAAGATGCTCATGCCCAGCATCGATCCGCGGGCAGGATCGGCATTGTGCCAGTGTACCGCAAACTCATGAGCTCCCATCACAGTGAAGATGACCCAACTCGGGCCAATCATAAGTTCGCCAGCCTTCGCAAACACTGTGGGCAGCAGCGTTCGGTGATTGCGAACATAGCGGATGCCTTCGAGCACGGGAGCGAAGTCCGCTAGATCTCGCGGATGCAGCGGGGCTGCAGATTGGGCATGCGGCTCGACAAACCGCATCCCGCCGATGAGCACGGCCGAGGCCAGGAACGACAGCGCATTGAGGATGAATACAGCATCCCGTCCAAAAAAGGCCGCGACCACTCCGCCAACTGAGGCGCCGATCAACAGATTCACTGACCAGGTAGCCGAAGAGAGCGTGTTGGCAATAAGCACTTCGCCCTTCGCCGCGATGTTGGGGATCACCGCACTGCGGGCTGGTTCGAAGAATGCGGCCATGAAAGTCTCGGCCAGCAGCAAGGGATAGACAAGCCATACCATGGAACGCGAGCGTACCAATAGCATCGCGAGTACCACTCCGAAGCGGACCAGATCGGCGGCAATCATCACGTGCTTGCGACGTAAACGGTCGTTTATAACGCCTGCGGCAGGACCTACCATGGTCTGTGGCAGGACTTGTAAAACCAGGGCCAGCGCCACCGAGCTGGCGTGTCCGGTCAACTGCAATAGCAGCGTGTAGATCGATAGGGTGTAGAACCAGTCGCCAATCTCGCTCACAATCTGTGCCAACCAGAGCCGCCGGAAATTCCGGTTGCCGCCTATCAGACTCGAATACGAGGCGAGCGAGATCGACGGACCCGCATGCTCTGGTTGTGGTTCCATGCGAGGGTTAGGGTAACAAAGTTCGGACTTCGGCTTTCGGACTTCGGGTCAAGACTTTGGACTTGGGATTTGGAAATTTCTTCCGTTGACTAGGGTTTCGTCGCCAGCCTAAGATGCACGCTGCGATTCCGCAAACGGAAGCGGTCCGCGCTCGTCCGAGCGATAGAGGGAGTTGATCGATGAAACGGTCTTTATTTCTATTTCTATTTCTTTTTCTATCTTTGTCTTTGCATGTGTTCTCCGTCATTCTCTTCGCCAGCTTTGCGTTCGCGCAGAGCGATGAAGTTGTTCCCAATGAGAATCTGGTGGTGGAGGGGATACCGAAAATTCCCGCCGCATTAGCCGACACCGTGATGCGTTATAGCGAGTTTCGAGCGGCCAGCTTTACAAGCTGGCACCCGGAGCGTCGCGAGATGCTGATCGCGACCCGCTTCGCCGACACCGCTCAGGTTCATCAGGTGAAGACTCCGGGAGGCGCGCGCACGCAGCTGACGTTCTTTCCCGACCGGGTTGCCAACGCCATCTACCCGCCGGTAAATGGCAACTCTTTCGTGTTCATGAAGGATGTGGGGGGTGGTGAGTTCTTCCAGCTCTATCGTTATGACCTTGCCAACGGCGACGTCACTCTATTAACGGATGGCAAGTCGCGCAATACCGACCCGCACTGGTCGTATCAGGGCGACCGTATCGCGTTCGGCTCGACGCGGCGCGACGGCAACGATGTCGATATCTGGGCGGTGAATGCGAACGATCCTGGCAGCGCACGCATGATCGCGCAGCTGGATGGAGGCGGATGGGGCGTTTCTGACTGGTCGCCGGACGGCAAACAGTTGCTCGTAACGAACTACGTTTCGGCTGCCGAGAGCAATGTCTGGCTGCTGGAGGCAGCTTCGGGCAAGAAGGAGTTGCTGACTCCAAAGGCTGGATCGGAGACCGTGGCGTATAGCAACGCTCGCTTTTCGAAGGATGGCAAAGAGGTTTATTTGACGAGCGATCGGGATTCAGAATTTAAACGCCTGGTCGTTATGGAACTGGGAAGTCGCAAAATTACGGTTCTCACTGGCGCGCTCAACTGGGATGTGGACGAGTTCGACCTTTCCCAAGACGGACGCTGGATTGCGTTCGATGCAAATGAAGACGGGATTAGCATATTGCATGTGCTCGATACAAAGACGAACAAAGAAGTGCCGGTGCCAAAGTTGCCCGTCGGGGTAATTGAAGGCATCGAATGGCGGAACAACAGTCGGGAGATTGCATTCTCACTCAGCACCGCGAGCCAGCCCTTCGATGCGTATTCCGTGGACATGGCTTCAGGCCAGATCGAGCGTTGGACTTTCAGCGAGACTGGTGGCCTCAACACCTCCGGCTTTGCTCAACCACACTTGATCCACTGGAAATCATGGGACCAACAATCGATTTCAGCCTTCCTTTACAGGCCGGGGACAAAGTTCCCCGGCAAACGCCCCGTAATCATTTCTATCCATGGCGGGCCGGAAGGTCAGGTGCGTCCTGACTTTCTGGGACGTGACGACTATTACCTAAATGAGCTGGGCATCGCAATGATCTACCCGAACGTGCGAGGTTCGACGGGCTACGGAAAGACCTTCCAAAAACTCGACAACGGTTTTCTCCGCGAGGGATCGTACAAGGACATCAATTCCCTGCTGGACTGGATTCAGACCCAACCGGACCTCGATGCAGGGAAGGTTATGATTACCGGCGGGAGCTACGGCGGATTCATGACCCTCGCCGTCGCGACCAACTACAACGACCGCATCTGCTGTTCCGTGGATGTGGTGGGACCGTCGAACCTGGTGACGTTTCTGGAACATACTTCCGGTTACCGGCAGGATTTGCGGCGGGTGGAGTACGGAGACGAACGCGATCCGAAGATGCGCGAATTCCTGGCACGGATCGCGCCCGCGAACAACGCAAAAAATATCACGAAGCCAATGTTCGTGATTGCGGGGCAGAACGATCCGCGAGTGCCGGCCAGTGAATCGGCGCAGATGGTCCAAGTCGTGCGCGCGAATGGCACTCCGGTGTGGTGGCTGCTGGCCAAAGATGAAGGGCACGGGTTCGGCAAAAAGAAGAATAGGGATTATCAGTTTTACGCCACGGTCGTATTTGTGAAGCAGTACTTGCTGAAGTGAGGCAGCCGGCTCCTAAGATTGCGGGCGGAGCTTAATCTTCAGGTCTGCCGCAATTTGCTTGCCGTGGAAGCGGCCGTTCTCGATAAAAATCTCGTTCGTGCGCGATCCCGCCACGATCACACCGGCAACGTAGATTCCCGCCACATTGCTCTCCAGCGAGACTGGATCGCAAACCGGGCGATGCTGGTCCGTCGAAAGTTCAATCCCCATGCTGCGCAGGAAATCGTAGTCGGGATGGTAGCCGATGAGGGCGAGCACAAAATCGTTCTTCAGGCGCAGGGGTCCGCCCGGTTTATTGATCACCACGTGGTCAATGCCAATTTCCTGAACGGTGCTGTTGAAGTACGCTTCGATTTCGTTGTTCTTAATGCGGTTTTCGAGATCAGGCTTGATCCAGTATTTGACGTGGTGGTGCAGCTGCGTGCCGCGATAAACCAGCGTGACGCGCGCGCCATGACGCCATAAATCCAGAGTCGCTATTGCGGCGGAGTTCTTGCCGCCGATGACTAGCACGTCAGTATCGTAGTAAGGATGAGCATCCCCGTAGTAGTGCGAAACCTTGGGCAGATCTTCCCCGGGGATGCAAAGCTGGTTGGCGAGGTCGTAGTAACCGGTGGAGACGATTACTTTTCGCGTGCGGTAATCGTGAGGGCGGCCGGCACGGTCGGTGGCGGTGATGCTGAAGTTTCCATCTTCGCCATTGACTGTCTTGACCCATTCGTACTGGTGAATATCAAGATCGTAATGCTCCGATACTTTGCGGTAATACTCGAGCGCTTCTTCGCGGGTAGGTTTTTGCCGCGCCGTAGTGAAAGGGATTTCACCAATTTCCAGCAGTTCGGGGGTGGTAAAAAACAACATGTTGGGCGGATAGTGATAGAGCGAATTTACCAGGCAGCCCTTGTCGAGGACGATGACCTGAAGTCCAATCTTCTGCGCTTCGATGGCGCAGGCGAGGCCGGTAGGACCGGCTCCGATTACGAGCACATCCGTGCTCTGCTCGGGATGCAGGTGGACTTTAGCCCTGGGCAGAGTTTCAATGTCTTCGGCAGTGAGAAAATCGGGCATCGATTCCTTGAGTGCCGCGCCCTTTACGGCGGGGCAAACGTAGATCAGAGAGCGATGATTCTAGCATGCGTCGTTGCCGATTCTCATGGCTGACAACTCAGCCTGAGCCGGCGCTCGGCTCGATGTGCGCTCCGCGCTATAATCTCGGGTTACTTCATTCATCTCCAGGGCTCCAGTCAGGACAAACAATGCCGTCATCTACAGATCCCACACCCCGAATGCGTATTGAATCCGACAGCATGGGACAAATCGAGGTCCCGGAAAATGTTTACTGGGGAGCGCAGACGCAGCGCTCATTGCTGCACTTCAACATTGGCCGGGACACCATGCCGCCGGAATTGATTGGCGCCTTTGGCGCGTTGAAGAAGGCGTGCGCGCTGGTGAACCAGGATCTCGGAAAGTTGTCGCCGGACAAAGCAAAGCTGATCGCACAGGCTGCCGACGAGGTCATTGCGGGCAAGTTGAACGATCAGTTTCCGCTGCGCATCTGGCAAACCGGCAGCGGCACGCAGACCAATATGAACGTCAACGAGGTGATCTCGAATCGTGCCATTGAAATTGCGGGCGGCGAGAAGGGATCGAAGAAGCCTATCCACCCCAACGATGACGTAAATATGTCTCAGTCGTCGAATGACACGTTTCCTACCGCGATGCACATTGCGGCCGCGGATCGAGTGAAAAACGCTCTGATTCCGGCGATCAAGAACGTACACGATGCAATCGCTGCCAAGGCGAAGGAATTCCATGAGGTGGTGAAGATTGGCCGCACGCATCTGCAAGATGCCGTGCCGCTGACTTTTGGACAAGAGTTCGGGGGCTGGGCCAGTCTGCTCGAGCGCGACATCAAGCGTCTGGAGCAGGCGCTGGACGGACTTTATGACTTGGCCATCGGCGGAAGCGCAGTCGGAACGGGACTGAACACGCATCCCGAATTCGCCCAGCGCGCCGCGGGAAAGATTGCGGAAGCCACCGGACTTCCCTTCCGTTCTCATGGCAACAAATTCGCGGCGTTATCAGCGCACGACGAAATCGTCTTCGCGCAAGGGGCGCTGGAAACGCTGGCTGCATCGCTGATGAAGATTTCCAACGACATCCGCTGGCTGGCTTCCGGGCCGCGCTGCGGACTGGGCGAGCTTTCGATTCCAGAGAACGAACCAGGATCCTCGATCATGCCGGGCAAAGTGAATCCCACACAGTGCGAAGCCATGACTATGGTCTGCGTGCAGGTTCACGGCGCAACCGCCGCGGTTGGATTCGCCGGCTCACAAGGCAACTTTGAACTCAACGTCTACAAACCGGTGATGATTTACAACTTCCTGCACTCGGTCACGCTGATCACAGACGCCTGCCGCGGCTATGTTGAGTACATGATCAAGGGCATCGAGGTTGATCGCGCGAAGGTGGACTGGTACGTAAAAAACTCGCTGATGCTGGTGACGGCTCTTGCGCCCAAGGTGGGATACGACAAGGCCGCGCAAATCGCCCACACCGCGCACCTGGACCATAGCAGCCTGCGCGAGGCGGCGTTGAAGCTGGGCTATCTTACGGGCGAGGAATTCGATCACCTTGTGCGGCCGGAGAAAATGACGCGGCCGTAAACCGGACTCGGTGCCGCCAAGTCCTGAGGCCGGATAAGGCTCCTCCCGGAAACTGGTGATGCTCGAAAGAGTGGAAGGGGCTGTCTTAGTGGAGATCGCCTCAAAGAGCCTGGATTGGAGGGCACGCAACGCTGCTTTTCAGGGCAGGTCAGAGTCGGCACTGCTAAACAAAGTTCGGACTTACGTTGGAATTTTGCTGAGCATCCGCTGAGGGGCGCAATGGCACCCGTCGGAAAATCAGACCCGCTCGATCTCCGACCTTCCCAGCGGACGCGTTAACTCTGCGTCTTTGCCCGCAGCTTCCGGTTCCGCTTTCTTTTTCGGCGTGGTCGTAATTACCACCACGCTCACCAGCACCAGTAGTGTCCCTACGACTGTCCGGGCCCCAAGCGCTTCTCTGCCCAGGAAATATCCCAGCAGAACTGCGACGACTGGATTGACATACGCGTAAGTCCCCACTTTAGTTGGCGATTCGTGGTGGATGAGCCACACGTAGGCGGTGAAAGCGATGATCGATCCGGCGACGATCAAGTAGACCAACGCGAGCCAAGCGCCGGATGAGACAGCGCGCACGTCGAAAGCTTTAAACTCACCCAACATCACCGAAGTAAGGATGAGCAGAATTCCCCCGGCAAGCATCTGAGATCCAGAGCTCATCACCTTCGATTCGGGCAACGATAACTTGCGGGTAAGAATTGCAGCCAGCGACCAACTGATTGCGGATACGAGCAGGGCGACCGCTCCGGATGTATCAATCGCGGCTTCACCAAGGCCCGCGGAGCGGCTCACGAGAACCGCTACGCCGCAGATCCCCACCAGAAGCGCCAATCCCAGCCGCATCGTCAGCTTCTGCGTCCGCAACAAAAGGATCTCTGCCAGGGCCATGAATACCGGGATGGTCGCCATCATGACTGCCGCAATCCCCGAAGGAACACGCTGCTCGGCCCAAAAGAGCAGTCCATAGTCGAATACGAAGATCAGCATTGCCAAAAATGAAGCCGCCGCCCACTCGCGGCGTGTGGGCGAGGCGGTGCCCTTCGCTCGCATCCACGCGTAGAGTACGATTCCGGCGGCAAAGAAGCGCATGCCAGCCAGCAGAAACGGTGGCACTTCCCGCACGCCTACACGAATCGCGAGGAATGTTGAGCCCCAAACCAGATAAATAATGGCGAAGGCCAACACAATTTTCCATCGGCTTGGACGGGCTGTCGTCTCCATGGGGGTTCCGCGTCGGGTCATGAAAGATGAAGACCTGATCTTTAATTTGATCGACGACGACCATCCATGGACGCAAACTCCACCGATGAAAAGTTTCAATCGAACAAATCATTCCCTCGGTCGATTGAAAGCGATTGCGATCTGTTTGTGAATTTACTTCTTCAGCAGGCTGGTATGGCTGGCGACGCATTGCCAACGGCCTTCGGTGTATACCCAGGTGTCGGTGAAGCGGCCGAAGTGTTCGTAGGGCTTTCCCTGATAGGTTCCTTTGGTGTGATAGGTGCCGATCACAACCGCCGAGTCGGCGTACATGCGGACTTGCAAATCCTGAATCGTCAGATTGGTCGGTATGAACCTCGGGTCTTTGATATCGGCCAGGAACTTTGATTTGTCGCTAACTTCCCCATCCCACTCGGTGTTGACGAAAGCGGAGCCAATCAAGCCGTCCAAGGCGCGAGAATCACGATTCACCTGGGCTTCATTCCATAGGTGTTCCATAACCAGTAGTTTAGCTTCCTGTGAGTCGTCCTTTGACCTTTGGGCATCGGCTCTCCCCATGGAAAAGAAAGCCAACAGAAGGCAGCAACATGTCGTTCGCAGCATGGTCGTACTCGTCCACCGCATCCCTACGTGAGGCGAACGCTGCGAAAACATAGCAGTGTGTTGCAGGTTGCGGTTAGTGAAAAATGTACAGAGAAGATTACGAACGTCATAACCACCGGTGCGCAAGCCGGAGCGCCACGCTTTGCTCGGCAGGACGCCGGGGAGACGGTCCCCAAATAAAGGCGATGACTAAGCCAGCCGACGCCGGCGCCACTCTAAAATGCCCAGCGCAGGAGCGCCGCTCCCACGGTAAAGCCCGCACCCACCGAGGCCATCAAGACCAGACTCCCCTTCTTCAGCTTGCCCTCTTCGATGGCCGTGTGCATAGCCAACGGGATCGTCCCGGCCGTGGTATTACCGTAGCGATCGATGTTGACAATCACACTTTCCGGGCGCAACCCGAGGCGGTCCGCCGTGGCGTTGATGATGCGAAGATTGGCTTGGTGCGGGATGAAGGCGTCAATATCTGAACCCTTAAAACCATTGCGCTCGAGCAACTTCAGGCAGGCTTCGGTTTGCTTGCGCACTGCGAATTTAAAAACCTGCTGGCCGTCCTGATGGACGTAGTGCATTTTCTTGTCGACAGTTTCGCGGGATGAAGGATTCAAGCTTCCCCCGCCGGGCATGTAAAGATAGCAACCGCCCGAACCATCGACTTCGTGGATGAAATCGATCAGGCCAACCGAATCGTCTTCAGAGGCCTCGAGGATCACGGCCCCGGCGCCATCGCCAAAGATCACACAGGTGGCGCGGTCTGCGTAGTCGATGATCGAGGACATTACATCGGCACCAATCACAAGAATCCTCTTGTGCGCTCCGGATGCAATGAACTGCGCACCAGTCTGCACGGCATAAATAAATGCGGAGCAGGCAGCGGATAGATCGAATCCCCAAACGCCGGTGGCGCCTAGCTTGTGTTGCACGACGCAGGCCGTGGAAGGAAAGAACATATCGGGCGTGACCGTGCCGACGATGATGACATCGACGTCGGTTGGAGCCAGGCCGCGTTGAGCCAGCGCTTTCCTGGCAGCCTCGACCGCAAGGTCGCTGGTGGCGACGCCCTTTTCGACGATGTGACGTTCGCGGATACCGACTCGGGAGAGAATCCAGTCATTGGTAGTGTCAACCATTTTCTCGAGGTCAGCGTTAGTAAGAAGCCGGGGCGGCACGTAGGTGCCAAGAGCACTGATCTTCACTCTGACAGGGATCGGTGTATTCAATGAAAGCTCCTGAGTATGAGACTCAGTATTTTGCAGGATTGGAAGCAGAATGTCTAACTCGGCTGATTGCATGCACGTTCTGCCGAGTCCCGGGGATCCGGGTCATGAGGATTGCGGTTGCGCAGTCGTGTCCGCGCAGACGGGATGATTTGTCATGGTGGCTCTCGGGGTGTAGCAAAAATGTCGAGAGCCCGACGCTCAGGCGGCCTGACTCTCCTTCTCGTGTTGCATCCACTCGCGGATGAAATTCGGGCAAGCGATGATGCCGAAATCCCGCCCCTCGCCGCTTACCAGATACATAAGCGCAACGCGATCCAGCTCCTGCAGATGAGTCAAGTCGAGCAAAGGCCACAAGGCGCACTCGATCGCAGAAGAAGCTAGTTGGTCGAGGTACGCTAAATGACTTTCAGACAGGGAGCCGGCGACGCGAATAGTTACACTTGGCGAAACGAATTTTAATGGATGATTACGCATATTTTCCCCCGACGTGCGTATGGTAAAAGCACTACCCTCGCGATACTTTCTCTGCCTCACTTATGAGATGAGCGGATCAGGGAGTTCTTGCGCAAAGAGTTGTAAGGATTGTGTAAAGTTTGGATCCAGGCGGGAGGAAATCTCAAATAAGCCAGGCACCGGGGACCCACTGCACACGCAAGAGCCCGTTACCGTTGCTTCCTTCCGGACCTGGCGGGGTTGGCGAGAGTACGTCGCGTGAGACCGATGCCTGACCTGAACCATTCTAGCAAACCCCAGCAGTGGTTCTTTGACCCGGTTACCTCATGACTTGTCCCGGGCGACGGGGCATGTGACTTTAGGTGCAAGAAAGACTCAAGAAAGACTTCCCTTCTTGACGGCAGTTGTCGAACAATAGAAGTTTGACGACTCGAGCCTTATAGTCGTATTGAGTTCGCTCGCCGACCGCACAGCGCCATGCCGCAACCAACCCGACAACCCGGCGTAATTCCGCTGCCACAAGCGATCAACAAATACTTTGAGCTTTCCCTGTACTTACTTGTTTTGATGGGGTTTGGCGCGCTAGCGAGTACCGGCGGATTGGACCTACCGACGATCTTGCTGGTGGGAATGGCGCTGGCTCTGCGAGGCTTTTTGCTGGCGGAGCGCCGTCCTGTTGTGATTTCAGAGCGTTGGACGACCCCACTGACAATTGCGTATTTTCTTTTCTACGCCGCTGATTACTTTGTGCTCTCTCGATCATTTCTGGCGGCGACGGTCCACCTGGTGCTGTTCGCCGTGGTCGTCCGCACGTTTTCCCTGCGGCGCGATCGCGACTACACCATGCTGGCGGTCCTAGCGTTTCTGATGATACTCGCCTCCGCCGTCCTAACCGTGGACAGCGTATTTCTATTCTTCTTCGCCGGGTTCATGTTGATGACGGTCGCCACTTTCATCTTGATGGAGATGAGGCGATCGGAGCAAGCGGCGAAATTTCAAGCGAGACATTCAAATGACACCCACGAGCATCGGCACTTGGCTTTCGCGCTGGCTCGCGCAACGCCGGGGCTGGTGCTTATGATCTTGGTGGGGGCCGCGGCGGTATTTTTTCTTTTGCCGCGCATGTCAGCAAACTATCTGGGTGGCTACTCATTCGGCAATGATCTCTCCACCGGCTTCAGCGATCGTGTGCAACTGGGGCGAATCGGACAGATTCAGCAGTCGAATGCGGTGGTGATGCACATCCAGATCAGTGGCGACAAACGGGGCCAGTCTGCGCTCCACTGGAGGGGCGTGGCCCTGTCGAACTTCGACGGGAAGAACTGGTCGAACCCGCATGAACAATATTCGCTGCAACGGGAGGCCGATGGAGCGTTCTCCGTGCCGATGTTCAGCCAGGGAGTGGCTCCAGCCTCTGAGACGGGGCGCCAGGCTGCGCCCGGAACGATTGCGCACCTTATCCATTACCGCGTGTTGCTCGAGCCCATTGGAACGAATGTTTTCTTTCTTGCTCCTTGGGGGCGCCGGGTTATGGGAGCATATCGCGCCCTGGCAGTGGATGCGGGCGGAGCGGTTTACGATCTCGACTCGCAGCATGCCGTCAATCTGTATGAAGCAGATTCGGATATGGCCAGGCCATCTCCTGGGCAGCTTCGTTCGGCGGGCGACTCGCTACCGCAATCTGTTGGAGCTTACTTGCGAGTGCCAGAGCTCGATCCCCGCATTCCGCGGCTGGCGGTTCAGGTCTCCGGCGCGGCTTCTAACAGTTACGACAAAGCCGTGGCGCTGGAAACTTACTTGAAGACGCATTACGGATATACTTTGCAACTTTTGCGCTCTCCGGTCGCCGATCCTCTGGCAAATTTTCTCTTCGAGCGCAAACAGGGCCACTGCGAATATTTCGCCTCTTCCATGGCGGTGATGTTGCGCACCCTGCATATTCCCGCACGGCTGGTGAACGGCTTCCGCAGCGAAGAATTCAACGATGTCACCGGAAACTATGTGGTCCGCGCTAAGAATGCGCACTCGTGGGTAGAAGCCTACTTTCCCGGCTACGGGTGGATCACCTTCGATCCCACGCCGGGTGGCGACGTGGCAATTCCAGAGGGTTGGGACCGGGCCGCGCTCTATCTGGACGCGGCGCAATCGTTCTGGCGCGAATGGGTGATCAGCTATGACTCATCGCACCAGTACATCTTGGGACAGGCTGCGTTAAGCGGCACGCGCAGTTCGTGGGAGCGGTTGCAAACCTGGGCGAAGCTGAACTATACCCGTCTGCTGAACCTGGCCCGGCGCAGCCAAAGGGGCACAGAGCAATCACCGGCCCTCTGGCTTGGGGGCGCCCTGGGAGTTGGATTATTGCTGCTGGCGCTGGGCAACATAGGACGGATCACCCGAATGATGCGCAGGCGGCGACTGCAGGCACATCCCGAACGCTCGCCAGATCAGGCGGCAGCCATGTGGTATGAGCGCATGGCCGAATTCCTCGCCCGGCGTGGAGTAAAAAAATCTACCGCGCAGACAGCGCAGGAATTTGTTCGCGTGATCGAAGATGAGCGCTTGCGGACGAAGGTTGGGCAGTTCACTGACGCCTACGAATCCGCGCGATTCGGGAATTCTGGAGACGACGCGCAACGACTGCCGGAGCTGTTTGAAGAAGTGGAATCGGCAACTAAGAAGTGAGCGCTCGCAACCGCGCCGCGCGGACTAAGTCGCGTCCTCCTGCGAGTCGCACCAGCACTGCCTGATCTTCTCAGTTTTTCTAGAAATGCCAGACCATGGCAAGCCCGACGAAATAATTATGCTTTCGTTGTCTTGCCGGTATCGGCCAACGGAAGACTAGGAGTACCGGAAATAGAAATCGCGAACCTCGCCGCGAAAGCTGAAGTGGCTGAAATCCTTCTGGAAGGGACTCACGTCCAGACCCAGCCCTGCCTGAATCACTCCACCGGTTAATGAGCCTCCGGGATCAGTACCGAAATAGTTGCGCTTATTGTTCTCGCTGAAATGGCCGAAACCGCCGCCAAAGCTCATCCAGGTGAAACCCCTGGTCCCTGGAAACCGCGTTAAGCCGACCGCGGGAGTGACCAAGATCGGCTCGTAATCGTGGGGAAACGATATCGCCACCGGCGTGGAGGTCCTCATCAACATTGAAAACAGCAGGCACTTCCACCGAGATGGCATAGACCTCGGTACCACGCTGCGCAAGTAGTTGACTTCGAAGGTGAGCCCTTTGCCGGAGCGAACAATAAGGCTTGATGGTGGGAGAGTTTGGCCATGCAGGGCTTGATCGCTGATGAGAGTACGGCCCACGATGCCGCTCACTTCATTCTTCTCGTCCCCGGCCGTGGCAGAGGCCGCGAGAATCGACATTCCCATGATCAGGACCGCAAATGTGGCCTGTTTCCCAGACACTTCCCTCCCGGATGGGGGATAGCTGCTTCTATTCGGTGGCGACTGGCGTAGCATGAAGCGTGAAATTTTGATCCACAGGTTACTGGCGTTGGTGGTCCCCGTGGCGCTGGAACGCGAGACGCGTTGAGCCAGAAGCGAAGCCGGAAGCCTGAAAATGTTAAACTAAGCAGATTGCATGCCCTCGAAGAACCTCATTATCCCGCATCCGAACGAAAAAACCATTGTCGCGGTAGCGGAAGACGATTCCCCGCCGGCCCGTCGCCAAAAAATAAGCTTCGTCAGCCTGGGATGTCCTAAGAATCTGGTCGACAGCGAAGTAATGATGGGTCTTCTGGCCCAGGCCGGAGCCGAACTCTCCCCACGGGCCGAGGACGCAGACGTGATTGTGGTGAACACGTGTTCGTTCATCGAGAGCGCACAGCAGGAGTCGGTGAACACGATTCTGGAAATGGTCGAGCACAAAACCGCGGGGCGGGCAAAGAAGCTTGTCGTGGCGGGCTGTCTGGTCGAGCGCTTTCGCGATGAGATTCGCAAGCGTATTCCCGAGGTGGACGCCGTGGTTGGCACGGGTGAATTGCAGAAAATTCTCGCGGCAACGGGCGTCGCGCAAACTTCAGCACCAGATAACTCCCCCTTCGTCGTGCTGCACTCCCGGGCCGAAGGCGACGCGCGGGCCGCGCAAGGACGGTTTTCCCGCGGGCAATGGGACGGCGCAATTGCCGACTTGCCGAACTATTTGTACGACGACGAGACGCCGCGCATTCTGGCCACTCCGAAATCCACGGCCTATATCAAGATCGCTGAAGGGTGCGACCATCCTTGCACCTTCTGCATTATTCCGCAATTGCGAGGGCAGTTTCGCTCGCGACGCTTCGAGTCGGTCGTCGCCGAAGCCGAGCGCCTGGCACGGATCGGTGTGCGGGAAATCACGCTGATCGGGCAAGATACGACGTGCTACGGGGAAGATTTCGGATTAAAGGATGGTCTGGCGCTGCTACTCGAGAAACTGGCGCAAATTGAGGACTTGCGCTGGATTCGTTTCCTCTATGCTTATCCGAACAAGATCACGGGCAAACTTCTGGAGACGATTGGAGCACACGAAAAGATCTGCTCTTACATGGATGTGCCGCTGCAACATGCTTCGGCTTCGGTGCTGAAACGAATGAAGCGCGGTGGCGGAGCGGAGGTATTTCTGCATTCAATTGCCAGAATGCGGGCCGCCATTCCCGGGCTGACGTTGCGTACTTCATTCATCGTGGGCTTTCCAGGAGAGACTGAGCAGGAGTTTGAGGAGCTCTGCGATTTCGTTCGCGAAGCGCAATTTGATTGGCTGGGAACTTTTTCCTATTCCGATCAGGATGGGGCCGACGCCTTTGCGTTAGACAAGAAACTTTCGCCGCGTGTGATCGAGCGGCGGCGAAAACAGCTGATGGGTATCCAGCGGCAGATCAGCAAGAAGAAAAAGAAAGCGCTGGTGGGACACGAGTTCGACCTGTTGCTGGAGGGGATCTCGGAAGAGACCGATTTGCTCATGGAGGGCCGCACCCCTATGCATGCTCCCGAGATTGACGGTAAAGTCTTCGTGAATGATTTTCCGGCAGAGACGGAGCCCCGGCCCGGCCAGTTTTACCGCTGCCAGATCATGGAAGCACACGACTATGATCTGGTGGCCAGGATTCTGTAGCCAGCTGTTCGCCCCCGATCCTCGTTTGATCGGCAAGAACCTGGAGCATTCTCTGACCATGGCTCGCAAGCGCATTCTGAAACTCCGTTGCCCCATCTGCAAGAAGACCGTCAAGAGCGGCGACCCCGAGTTTCCCTTCTGCAGCGACCGCTGCCGCACAATTGACTT